>Ga0209985_10002437_pt1 | contig 16800 bp, 13 predicted proteins | sample NOAtaG_FD_187305 | JGI IMG/M metagenome (GOLD analysis project Ga0209985, IMG submission 187305) | Freshwater lake microbial communities from Lake Erie, under a cyanobacterial bloom - NOAA_Erie_Diel6S_1000h metaG (SPAdes) (version 2) | ecosystem: Environmental > Aquatic > Freshwater > Lake ...
TCTGGGAGCGGAACATGCGAGTCATTTTTCCGGCGGCCCGCTGGCCATCCACCGTAAGGGGCAGCACGTAGAGGGAGCCGCGCTTCAGCGTGGTGATCAGCAGCACCGGATCCCATCCGGGAATCCCGTCAGAGAAGCCTCCGTAATACTCAACGCCCGAAATCCCAACCGTGGGCCAGCAGATGTAGTCCACCCCCGCGCACGCCGGGTTGGCGAAATTGAAGCCTGTCGGGACCGTGAACAGAGTAGCGATGGGTTCGATGAAGGGTTGTTTGAAGGCTCGTTCGTCCTCGCGGGGTACCGAAGGATGGATCGCCAAGTCTGAGAATCGCAATTGACTGCAGGGGGTCGTGGCCTCGGCCCAGCGGGCGTACTGGTAGGCTTTGTTGTCGCGGAATCCAGCGACATGGGGCCAGCCGTAGTTTCCGCCTTTGACGATGACATCAATCTCATCATCGGTTTTCGGCCCGTGCTCCGCGCCATAGAGAGCGCCAGTCGGGCCAAAGTCGAGCCCCTGTGTATTGCGATGGCCGTAGCTCCAAACATGACTCACCACCCCGTTCAGCCGGGGGTTGTCCGCCGGGATCGAGCCATCGAGGTGGAAGCGCATCACCTTGCCCTCGTAGGCGGCATAGTCTTGCGAGCGAATCTCCGCGGCGGTGGGAAGGCGTTGTGCGAGCACCGGATGACAGAAATTCCCCAGTTGGTTGTTTCCTTGGTCGCCAATCGCGAGGTAAAGCTTGAGATCGGGGCCCACCTTCAGCCGACCAGCGTTGTGGTCATTGCCAGCGGGCAAGCCGGATACGAGCGTGCGAGGTTCCACAAGCCTTTGCGCCGCTTTGTCGTAGCGGAAGCGGACGATCTTGCCGTAGAGTTGCCGGTAGGGGCTGGCGGGATCGCTCACGCGGGGATCGGGGGCTTTTTTCGGGTCCTGATAAGTATAGGCGGCATAGACGAAGTCATTGCCTTTACCCTTGAGAAGGTCGGGGTGCAGCGCGAGGCCAAGCAGGCCGTCTTGCCCACCCGGAGCCGACACTTCCTCGATGGTGACGGCAACGGTTTTCTCGCCGGTCTCCGGGTCTACGCGGCTGATGCGCTTGCCGCTGCGCTCGGTCACCCAAAGGCGTTGATCGGGTCCCCAAGTGATTTCCCAAGGATTTTCGAGCCCCGTAATGACAGTTCGTTTCGCGAATCGTTTCGTGGGAGGCAGCACGGACTCCGGTCCATCCTGACCCGGAAGGGGGAGGAGCGAAAGTGAAAGAAGGATGGCCGCCGGACGGCGGAAGAAACGATCCATATACCTCAATCTTATTTCAGTGGCCGGACCGGGGTGCTGTCGACCTCGCTTGCGGAATCGTGGAGTGATTGCCGTCGCGCAGCGCAAGCCAGGAGGGAGACATGATTTCGACGCCTCCTTGGCGGAAGCTGTCCTGGATCTGTATGTGGAGATCGGAAAGGATTTCGGCCATGCGGTTGGGCTCGCGCGTGTAGGCATTGATCTGGTAGCTGATATGAAAGTCGTTCAGGGACGTTTGCAGCACAAAGGGCCGCGGATCGCTGAGAATCCCCAGGGTGGCTAGGGCTGCCTCGACCAGCAACTCATGAACACGCGGCCACGGCGTGTCATATCCGATGGTGACGGTCGTGTGCAGGATCAAGCCACGCTCGGCGGCCTCAATGCTGTAGTTGATAATCTGCGCGCCGAGGATCGAGGAATTCGGCACGATGATCTCCTCGTTTTTGATCGTGCGCAGACGCGTGACGAACAGCGATTTTTCCAGAACATCGCCAACGGCATCGCTGATGCGGACCCGGTCGCCTATCTGAAACGGGCGCATGTAGGTGAGTATCACCCCGGAAATCACATTACCCATCGCTGAGCCGGAGCCGAATGAGACCAGCACGCCAACAAATAAAGACACCCCTCTCAGAGCCGGTGAGTCTCCCCCGGGCAGATAAGGAAAGGCAACAACGATTCCGAACAGGATCAGCAGCACCCGAACCAAGGCCAGCGTGGGAAGCGCCCACTCGCGGTGAAAGCCGTCCATGTGAAGGTGGCCTTCGTCGATAGCGCGGGCGACGGCTTTGCTGATACGGATCAGAAACCACGTCAGAAGCGCAACAACCAGCAGCACCAGGAAATTCGGCAGATAGTTGAGCACCGCCAAGCCAACCGACGACAACACTCCCCGCGCGGATTTGAGGGCGATGGAATAAGCCCCAGCCGTGGCGGGAAACTGTCCGAGGGCTGAGGACAACGCCAGTAGGATCACGATCATGCCCAATGCCAGGAAGATCAGAAACACGGTGGAGCGCAAGAACATGGCCAGCGGCTGCTGGAAAATTCGGATCAGGCCCGAGAATTGGGCCGGATGCTTGCGGAACAGGAGCAAGGATTGCAGCCAGGCTGCCGTGCGGCGATAGCCCCGGTGTATGAGCAGGAGCGAAAGATAAGCGCCCATCAGAATCCCAAAAGCCGTGGCGGCCGCGATTCCCAACTGTTTCCAACCGCGGGCATCACGGTAGTGCTTGATGGCTTCCACGGCGGCTTGCTTGCGGCTGGCAAACAACTCGCGCCGGCCCCGCCCCTGGCCGCGGGCGTCCTCTTCGGTAACGGAAAACAGGTAACTCCGGCCAATCAGCAGAATGCTTTCTGACTCGAGGTGCACCTCGCGGAGATCCTCAAGATTCTGGCGGAAATCAGACGCCACCGCGATTAGGGTTGCGGACGTGTCCCGCGCCCGGGAGGCCGCCGACTCCCCAGCTCGTGGGGAAGACAGGGACCACAACAATCGCCCATCGATGATGACTTCGGCTTTTTCAGGAGTGGGCTGTTGTCCTGGCGCCAGGCAGCAAAGGGCCAGAAGCAGGCTGAAAACTCGCATAGCGCATACCTTAGCACTGATGCAGTCTTAGATGAGATGCCGAAATAGAGATGGTGGAGGCGGTGGGAGTTGAACCCACGTCCGAAATGGCAGCCCCACCCAAGCCTACGTGTGTATCCGTTCTGTTGGGTATTCGGCTCCCCCCCTCAAGAAACGGCAAAACGGGCAAGAGCCTAGCCCGATTGATTTCAGGGCTTTGGCTCCGGACAGAAGCCTTGCCCCAATTCCGTGAAATGACGCCCTTGGACAAACCCACGGACCTGTCTGCCCGGGCGGCTACTTAAGAATTAAGCAGCGTAAGCAAATTGCGTGTTGGCAATTGTGTTTTTCCAGTCGTTTTACGAGAGCCTGGAGCTCGACACGCCTCGAATGAAACCATCCATCCCGTCGAATCCGTTACGCCCCCTCCTTTCAAGTTGACTTCTTTATTATAGCAGTAGATGAAGAAAGACCGCGCAAATGCTTGACTCAGGTGAGGAAAGCCAACTAGCATCTTGATTTGAGTCTTGCGCGCGCTGACAGTTTCGAGTTTGATCCGGGGGATCTGCAACCGGGGATTCGTACCGTGGATGAGTTGCCCGCAAAGCTGTATTTTCGCATCGGGGAAGTCGCGCGACTGACAGGGCTGAAGCAGCATGTATTGCGCTACTGGGAGACGGAGTTTCCCGCCGTGGCCCCGAAGAAGATGGGATCGAACCATCGGATGTACAGGCGGAAGGATGTAGAGTCGATTCTTGAAATCAAGCATTTGCTCTACGAGAAGCGCTACACGATCGAAGGGGCGCGCAAACATCTGGAATCAAGGTCAAGGGGTAGTTTGAAGGGAAGGAAGGGATCGGGCGGGGTGGTGAGCTCCTCGCCTATGCCGAAAAAGCAGGAGAGCTTGTTTGGCTCGCCGGTGGCGCAGGTGAGGGTGGGGAACAGTCAGGAAATAGAGCAAGTCAAGGCGGAGTTGCGAGCCATCCTAAAAATCTTGATGGATTGACTCGAAATCGGGTTTGGCGCGCCGATAAGCATCAGGAACGCGTCATTATGATCCATCTAACTCGTCTGAACAACGACGAAGTATTGGTGAATTCCGATTTGATTGTTTTTGTGGAATCAACCCCGGACACCGTAATTTCGTTGAATACTGGGGAACGGCTTCGGGTGCGAGAACGCCTCGAGGAAGTTTTGGAGCGAGTAATTGAGTTCAGGCGGCGGGTAATGCGCGGGGCGTGGGTCGTCGAAGGGGGGCGGCAAGATGGCTGAGGGTGCAGGCCGGACGCGTCTTGACGTCATGACGGTTTTCGGTCTGTTGACGGCGACAGCGGGAATCCTCGGTGGTTTGATCCTCGAAGGGGGCAGCCTGCACGATATCTCTCAGATTACAGCAGCGATCATTGTAGTTGGGGGAACATTGGGAGCTGTCTGTGTGAATACGCATGGACCGGTTTTGAATGGCGCTCTGAAGCGGCTAAAGGGTGCATTCTTCAGTGCTGAGGTTCCGTTGGGGCAAACCGTCGAAGAGATCGTTTCCCTGGCGAATAAGGCACGAAAGACGGGTTTGGTATCGCTTGAGACAGAGATCGAGAAAATACAGGATCCCTTCTTGCGGCGGGCGCTCAATCTGGCCGTGGACGGCTGCGACTTGACAGAGTTAAGGGCCACCATGGAATTATACATTTCTATCGATGAAAACCGGGCCGAGGCCGAAGCCCGCGTATTTGAGTCGGCGGGAGGATACGCGCCGACCATCGGTATTATTGGCGCCGTACTGGGCTTGATTCAGGTGATGAAAAACCTGGCGGATATCAATCAGGTGGGCCACGGAATTGCAGTGGCATTTGTGGCCACCGTTTACGGCGTGGCCCTTGCCAATGTCATCTTACTCCCCGTTGCAAACAAGATTAAGGCCCAGATTAAAGCAGAAAGCGAGCGGCGGGAGATGATGCTCGAAGGGGTAGTCGGTATTGTGGAGGGTTTGAATCCAAAACTTATATTACAAAAATTGGAAGCCTATCATTTCCAGCCAAGAGGCAAAGAAGTTAAGAGACAGAATTCGCGGGCAGTAGCTGCATGAGCCAGTCCTAGAACAACAAAACGGACAAAAGAAGGACGCCGATCCACACTGCTTCGTTATGTCCCGTCGCGCTAAACATACATCACATGAAAACCACGAACGCTGGCTGATCAGCTACGCGGACTTCATCACGCTGTTGTTCGCATTTTTCGTGGTGATGTTCGCCAGTTCACACGCTGACAAGAAAAAAGCAGGAAAGGTATCAGCTTCGGTAAAGCAAGCCTTGGAGCAGGGTCACATGCCAACAGCCTTCATCAACATGATGGGGCGCAATCGGCCACCGGAAGCCCAAGATCCGGAGAAGGCGCCAGAGAACGCCTTTCCGGATGGTGTCTTGCTCGATTCGGCCAAGGCGGCTCTAACTGAACTGACGCCGAGTCTCAAGTCATTGACCAACGCACTCGAAGAAGAAATAAAGCAGGGGAAGGTATCGATCAACCTGGAGCCGCGTGGATTGGTCGTAAGCCTCAAAGAGGCTGCTTTTTTCCCACCAGCAGGAGACGTGATTAAGCCAAGCGCCTATCCGATCATTGGTAAAATTGCAGCCAGCGCCGGCAAACTTAGGAACCGGGTTTTGCTTGAAGGGCACACCGACGCCATGCCAATCAGCAATGACCGTTTCCGTTCCAACTGGGACCTTTCGGCGGCAAGGGCAATTGCGATGTTGAATCTTCTCTCAGGGCGGTTTGAATTGCCTGCGGGACGTTTGTCGGTGGCGGGCTATGCGGACACGGTACCGCTGGCCGACAACGCGACAGCTGAGGGGCGCCAACAAAACAGACGCGTCGATGTCGTGTTTCTAAATGAGTCGATGTCTAAATCGCAGCCGGGCCGGCGCTAAGGCTCTCAGCGCCGGCCATAGGAAAGATAGACGGCCGGTACTACAAGCATGTTGAGAGCCGTTGACGTCAGCAGACCCGAAAGGATCACCATGGCCAAGGGAGCCTGGATTTCGCTGCCCGGCTGCGTACCGCTGAGGGCGATCGGAATAAGCGCCAAGCCCGCGGCGAGTGCGGCCATAAGAATGGGGACAAGGCGTTCAGTAGCGCCCCGGCGGACGGCTTCGCGAAGATCGGCAACCCCTTCCTGCCGGCGCAGATGGTGGATGTGGGAAACGAGCATAATGCCGTTTCGCGTGGCGATTCCGAACAGCGTAATGAAGCCAATAAGCGAAGCAACCGACACGATTCCCCCGCTGGCGGCAACGCCCACGACGCCTCCTGCCAGAGCCAAGGGAAGATTCAGCATGATGATCAGCGCATCTCGCCAGGATTGAAATGCCGTCGCAAGAATCAGCAGGATGCCAATGATGACGCCGGCGGTCAGGAGGCTGAGGCGACGAGTTGATTCGGCCTCGCTTTCAAACTGGCCTCCGTACTCGATACGGTAACCAGGAGGCAGCGCAAGAGCGCGCGCAAGGCGGGTCTGGAGTTCACCAACCAGACCGCGGACATCGCGCCCGGCGGCGTTGGCCTGAACGACGATTCTACGTTGCACATTCTCGCGCGAAATGAAATTCGGGCCGAGATCCTGCTGGAGGCTGGCAACGGCCTCTACAGGCACCTTCACGCCACTCGGTGTATCGAGAAGTGTGCGCTGCACCCTCTGCCAACTCTCACTGGCCTCGCCATCGTAGCGCAGCACGAGAGGGAAACTGAGCTGGCCTTCGAGTACACGATTGACTTCGCGGCCAAGAAAAGCGGTTTCCAACTGTGAGCTAACCAGACCCGGCTGAAGCCCATAGCGCGCTGCGTCCTGCGGCCGAGCGACAATGCGCAGGGCAGGAACGTCCATCTGTTGTTCGACGCTGAGATCGACCAAGCCTGGCGTGTCTTCAATCCCCTTTGCCGCTTGCCGGGCGAGTTGGCGCAGCAGGCCGAGATCATCGCCAAAGATCTTGATGGCGATATTGGCTCGGGTCCCGGACAACATGTGATCGATGCGATGCGAAATCGGCTGGCCGATCGTAATGCTCATTCCGGGTATGAGCATGGTCCGCTCACGGATATCAGAAAGGACCTCGGCCTTGGTCCGCTGCGAGGATTTCAGCGTGACATCAATTTCTGCGGATTCAACGCCTTGCACGTGTTCGTCCAATTCAGATCTACCGGTGCGGCGGGCGGTCGAGCCGACCTCCGGAATGCTGAGCAACACCCGCTCGAGGGCTCTCCCAAGACCGTCTGATGCCCTAAGACTCGTCCCAGGTAGGGTAACCGCGCTGATGGTGAGTGTGCCTTCGTTGAATTCAGGCAGAAACGACCGTCCCATTTGGGAGAGTAGATAGCTGGAGCCAGAAACGAGCAGAAAGGCGCTGAGGAGCAGGACCCGCGGATGATTCAAGCAAAAATCAAGCACCGGCTGATAGAACCGTTTGAGTTGACGGCTGAGCCAGGGTTCGATGGCGCCGGGCGTGCTGTGGGCGAAGGCGAGCGAGGCCAGCACGGGCGTTACGGTGAGGGCGACAAGAAGCGAGGCTCCAAGGCTCGAAATGTAGGCAAAGCCAAGTGGGGCAAGCAGACGTCCCTCAACGCTCGAGAGGGCGAACAACGGAAGAAAAACGAGGATGACAATGGCGGTAGCGAAGACGACAGATCCGCGGATTTCCCTGCTCGCTTCGTAGATCACACTCAGCTGCGGCCGGTCCGGGTGCTGCCGCAGACGCCTCATCACGTTTTCGACATCGATAATCGCATCATCAACCAACTCGCCAATGGCGATCGCAAGACCGCCCAGGCTCATGCTGTTGATGGTGAGGCCGAAAGCACTCATGCTGATCACGGCGGTTACCAACGATAGCGGAATCGCAAGCAGCGTAATCCAGGCGGCACGGGCATTCATCAGGAAGACGGCGACGACTACGACAACCAGAAAAGCGCCGTCCCGAAGCGCTCTGGTCAGATTCGACAGCGCCCGCTCAATGAAGTCCGACTGACGAAAGACGTGGCGGTCAATACGCATGCCGGGACTCAGACCGCTCTCGATACCAGTCAGCGTCGCGTCCAGACGCCGCATCAACTCAAGAGTATTGGCCCCAGGCTGTTTCTGGATGCCGACAATCACGGCCGGCCGCCCGTTGTGTGACCCCTCAGCGCGCTTCAGCGCGGGGCCTAACTTGCTCGCTGCAACATCGCGGATTCGGATCGGGCGTCCGTTCCGTTGGGTGATCACGATTTCCCCAATTGCCTCGGGACTCGACATCCGGCCAATACCTTGGATCAGATACTCCTGTCCGCTCGCGACCAGAAAGCCAGCCGATGCATTGGTGCTGCCCGTGCGCAATGCGTTTTCAACGTCGAACAATGTGATTGCATATTCGCGGAGCGACTCCGGCGAAACAAGCACTTGGTATTGTTTCTGCTCACCCCCGGTGGGGATCACCTGTGCTACGCCTGGAACAGCGAGCAATCGGCGCCGCAGAACCGTGTCAGCGGTTGTGCGGAGTTCCATGGCGCTGTGCCGGTCGCTTTCGAGAGCGATGAAAAGAATCTCGCCCATAATGGACGACATCGGAGCAAGATAGGGGGGCTTTACGCCCGGCGGAAGCGAACTCTGTGCTGCGGCGAGTTTTTCCGCAACGATCTGGCGGGCGCGGTGGATCTCCTGGCCCCAATCGAATTCAGCCCAGATGACGCTTACTCCAATTGCCGTGGCCGAACGCAGCCGACGCAAGCCGGGCGCGCCGTTCAGAGAAGCCTCCAGTGGATACGTAACGAGGCTTTCCAGTTCCCCGGGCGCCATTCCGGGAGCTTCGAGAAGTATCGTGACAGTCGGCGCGGTAAGGTCGGGCAGAACGTCGAGCGGGACCCGTGTGGCGGTCCAGCCGCCCCAAACTAGAACCCCGAGTGCCAGAGCCAGAACGACGGTGCGATGGGCCAGTGACCAGCGTATAAGGAAATCAAACATTTCTGCGTTGTCCTGCTTTAATGAACATGGCCATGCGCCGGGGCCGATCCGGACAGGGCGGCAAGTCGGATCAGGTGCGCGCCGCGTGTTACGACGCGTTCTCCCGACTTGAGCCCACGAATCACGCGCACGAAACCCGAGCTGCGATCCCCCAGGCGGACAGGTCTGCGTTCGAAAGATTCTCCCGCAATTTGTACATACAGAACCGGGCTACCGTTGTCATCGACAATGGCCTCTACCGGCACAGCGGGACCGGCCGGCCCCGCGACAAGTAGCAATCGGACGTGGACTGTCTGATTGATGGCAACCGTTCGGTCCCGATTGTCATATTCAAAGGTGACTGGAAACGTGCGTGTTGCCGAATCGACGATACGGCCGATGCGCAGAGGACGGGAGAGGGTACGAGGCTGCTCTTGGCCGGGGATTTCGAGTTCTGCCGCACTGAGCTGATGCATGCGAGTGTAATCCGATTCGGGTACGATCGCGGCAATAAGAACCCGGTCGAGGTCGGCAATTTGAAAAAGAGCATCGCCGGCTTGGACGGACGTACCGGGCGTGCAGAGGATGCGCTCGATCCTGCCGGAAAGAGGAGCTTTGATGGCAAAACTTCGCACCGTGGCCTCCCCCTCGGACTGCCGGCTGGATTCCAGCTCACGGAGGCGTTCATTGGCAGCATTGTGCCGGGCACGGGCAAGGCTCAGCGCAGCCTGAGCCTCCTCGAGCCGCCGCGCGGGCGCGGCCCCTCCGTCGACCAGACGGCGCGCCCGTTCGAAGTCGCGTGTGGCGATCTCGATCACGGTTTCCGCCTCTGCTCTGGCCAGTCTTGGACCAATGAAATCGGCTGGGTTAGGCGCCGGCAATACGACATAACCCAGAACTTGGCCCTCAGTCACCGGCGCGCCAAGTGCAGGCAACCGGTCGATACGGAGCCGGCCCGCGTAGGGGGAATCTACTTCAGCTGAGCCTCCAGCGCGAGCTTCCACCTCCGCCGGAACGCGGAGACTTTCAGCGATGCGGCGTTCTTCGGCCAAGGCTGTGGCAAAGTCGAGAACCCACTGTTGCTCCTTCAAGAAAGAAACCTCACTCGGTGGGGGCTCCGGTTGCTCGTGTGCCGCGGGTGCAGCGGCGGAAATCGCGATTCGGCCAACTTCATGTGAGTCGGTTAAGCCTTCGCCTTGGAACCGGATGAGCACAAGTGCTTCACCCGTCCGCGGCGGAGTGACATCGACTCCAAAAATGCCCGGCCGCGACGGTGCCTCGGCGGCAAAGGCGGATTCCTGGCCTGGGCCATAGCTAAGAACGACTTCGGCCCGCCCACTGGCCAATGGTTTGAAGGTATCGAGGCGAGTGAGATGGATGGCGAAGCGGGAACTCCGTCCGGCCACCAGGGGCGGATACTCGACAAAGAGTTCCGTCAGCGCGCTCCAGTGCGTGAAGTCCTCCGGATGTGGGCCGCCGCCAACTTCAAGGGACGGCGCAACAGGAGTTCGGCCGCAGGAGGCGATCCAAAGCAGGTTTGCGATGAGCAAGATGAGCTTCACGGCAGTTCTTCTCCCAACTGCTGTTCGAGCAGAATTTGAGCTTGTTTGGCGTTGGATTCAAGATCGATCTTACGCAGTTGGCATTCACGAGCGGTTCGATACGCATCGAGCAGCTGAAGGATTCCGATTTCGCCCTCTGCGTAAGCAATCCGCGCGATGCTGATGAGTTCCGTTACCGAGGCAGTGGAATAGCTATCGCTCAAGCCGCGATGACGCTGGAAGGATTGCCATGCCGCATCGACGAAGGCTGCTGCGCGGCGCTGGAGTTGCTCGAGGCGGGCACGGCTCCGTTTCTGTTCAGCCGCATAGCGGGAGACCTCAGCCTGACCCTGATTAAACAGCGGAAGGGAAAGCGATACGCCGAAAACCGGGCCGGTCTCAAGCCTTGGCAAACCGGCATCGGCTCTCTTGAAGCCGGCATTTACTACCGGGTCGGGGATGCGCAAACGTTCAGCCGCGCGTTGTTCGCTGCGCAAAACATCCTGGCGCAGTTTTTCCCCTTCGAGGTCGGCGCGGTTGCGAAACGCGCGGGAGCGGGCCTCCGCGATACTGTATCCAGGTTGTCGGGTGGCCAAGGAGCCTGACGTCATTTGAATCTCTTCTCCCAGGGGCAGAAAACTCAGCAACTCTCCGCGGATCAGGTCGATCTCGGCACTGAGTTGTCCGGACAGCACGGCCCATTCGGCTCGTTCGCGTTCGGCACGCAGACGGTCGAAGCGGGACCCTTCCCCGGTCTGCTCGCGGAGTTGTAACACCCCGATGATCTGATCAATTTGATGCAACGAATCAGTCCAGGCGGCCATCCGCAACTGGCTTGCAACCAAGCGGTAGAAGGCGGAACGAAGCGAGCAACGCGCGCGCCAAACGACATCTTTCCCCTCCGCGGCAATCACGGTCGACTGCTCGATTCCAGCCTGACGCAGCAGGCCAATTCTCCCGTTAAGTGGCAGGCTTTGTGCGGCCTGATAGAATTCCGTGCGACCAGCTCCTTCCCTAGTGACATTGACTGAAGGGTTCGCCCACAGCGTGCGCGCGCGCGTTTCGGCTCCAGCAATGGCAATCCGTGCTTTCGTTTCAAGCTCTATGGGGTTCTGGTCTTGGAATCGGCGCAGCAGAAAATCTTCGGTCCAATCGCCCGCTTGAGCGCCGAAGCCGAAGCAAAACAACAAAATGATTGGCATGTCAACTATCTCCCTGAGGCAATAAAGTGTTCTGCCCGCCACAATTGAGGGCTAACTTGAGCTCAGAAAGAAACAGGTGGGGCTCGGGGAGCAAGGATTCCCCGGACAGGCGGATCGTGTGCGCGCGGCCGGACGAGCCCGCGGCCCACTGCTCGCCGGCGTAAAAGCACCCTGGCTGTCGTTGTGCGCAGAACGATCGCGGTGAACCCTCGTAAACCCGCATCATCGCCAAGCCAATTCCACCACTGCGCATCCTCGTCATGATCGGCGCACTCAAAGGCGGGAAGAGAGCTGTGCTCGTGATAGGCGAAGCGGTGGTCGTGATCATGAGCCGGGTCGCCAGGATGAAAATGATCAAAAGGGGCGTGAAGGAATGTATCGACCAACAACGCCGCGAGAAGCGCTCGAGTGGCGGTTGCAAGTATCATGCCGCGGCGACCAGCCTCTCATAAAGCTGGCGCGCCGCTAACTGCCCTGCCTCCTTCTTGGTGGCGCCGGCGGCCTGCTCGCGGTACTCCATGCCCACCAGCACCTCAATCGTGAAGGTCTTCGCATGTTCGGGCCCATCTGATTTGACCGTTTGATAGACCGGTTGCGGCAGCCCGCGACGCTGAGCCACTTCCTGCAGCAGCGCTTTGAAGTTACGAAGCTCAGTCGAATCGTTGGCCGCCGTGGGTATGGTGAGTATGATGCCCTCGACGAAGCGGCGCGCCGCTTCCAATCCGCCATCGAGATAGATGGCCGCGAGAACGGCTTCAACCGCGTCAGCGAGAAGGGCCCGCTTCTGCCGCCCGCCCGAGAGTTCTTCGCCTCTTCCGATTTGCAGACAGCGTCCAAGATCGATCGATTGCGCTACCGAAACGAGGTGCGCAGCCGACACGATCCGGGATTTGTGAATGGAGAGCTGGCCTTCTGGTAAGTCAGGAAAGCTGCGCAACAGGTATTCGCTGACGATGAGACCAAGTACTGCATCACCAAGAAATTCAAGTTGCTCATTGTGCTCGGAGAGTTCATCCCGGCCGAAACGCTTTTCGCTGTTCAGGCTACTATGCGACAAGGCGCGAAGAGCAAGCCGAGTATCCGTGAACACGTAGCCGATGCGGGCTTCGAGTTGAGCGACGGATGTCGGCAGTGCTGCTTCGCGCCTTTCGTCCATTGCGGGGGAGCGGCTTATTTGGCGGCCTTGCCGGCCTCCGCGCGCTTCTTTACGCCTTCGATGATATTCTTCACGGCCGGATTGAGGTTGGGGGCAGCGAGAACCTGATTGGCGGTAGCGATAGCGTCATCATTTTTCTTGGCATCGAGATAAACACTCGCCAGCCGTGTCATCAGGTTTGCATTGCCGGGGGAATTTTCGAGGCCCGTTTTGTAGGCTGTGATGGCGTCGTCGTACTTCTTGCGAACCGTGGCCGCAAGCCCCAAGGACTCATATGCTTCCGAGACCCAAAGCTTGCGCTGACCTTCCCACTGATCATCGGGAATGTCAGGGCGGATTTTCGGAGCCGTCTTGAGAAGCTCGAGGGCCGATTTCGCCAACTTGTCGCTCTTGGTGAGTTTTTCTTCCTTGTCAAAATCGAATTCCTTGGTTCGCCCGGCGTAGCCGCGAGCAAGGATCAGCATCGTGCCGTAGCTCTTGGGGTCGGCCTCGAGGGTCCGTTCTCCATAGATCACGGTCTTTTCCCAATCACCCATCTCCTCGGCGGAAACGGTTGCGATATAAAGCGCCGTGCCCTTGAACGTCGTATCGGCAAATTTCGTGATCAGGTTGTCGGTGGCGCTGATACGGGCGGCCGGCTCAGCGGCATTGAAGATGGCCATCACGGCTTCCTGTTCCTTCTGGCTCTTCAATTGGGGCTGCTTGGTTTCAGCAGTCTGGGCGAGCGAGAGCGATGCGGCAAGGCAAACGCTGGCAATGCTTTTGATGATGCGCATAAAGTTTCCTTTCTACTGTATCAAGGCTTAGGCGGGCGCACGCCCTTGAGGCCCTCCTCGGCGGCTTTCTTCGCCGCCGGAGAAGCCCCGGGCAGGGCGAGAGCGGATTCAAAGTGTTTGCGGGCTGCCGGTGCGTCTTCGGCAAGGTCAAGAAGACGTCCGGCGAACACGTGGGCCCAGGCCGAAACCTGCGGCTCAGCGCCTTCGGCAATAGTGCGCTCAAACAGATCCACCGCGGCCCGTGGATCGCGATTGAGGGCAGCCAGACGGGCCAATCCGTAATACGCGCGGCCCTTCATGGCGCGCGCGTTCGCCTCCGTTAGCACGCGGCGAAAAAGTTCCCCTGCCTTGTCGTAGCTTTTTTGCGCCCAGAACTCCTCGGCTTGCTCCAGGGTAATCTCCGCCGGGCTTTTCTCGACCACGGGCGCGGGGACAGGCTTGGCTTTACGCTCACGCGGTGCCGCGTTGAACGTGACGGCATCAAGACGCGCCGTCTCCCGTTTCAAGTCGATTGCCTTGATCATGATCGGCAGGTAAAAGCGCATGGATTGTTCCTGCTTCTCGTAATCGACCAGGGCTTCGGCGAAAAATGGCGCCAGGATAAATCCTTCTCGCAGAGCCTGTTCGACGGCGGAGGCGCGCGTGCGCGCCGGCAACATACGCGCATCCACGGCGCGCACGAGGCTGGCGACGGTGAGCAAGGCAAAGTCTTTCTTGTATTGCGGGTCGAGACCGCCGGCGCCCAAGGCAAAATCGATCAGGCTGTTCTTGGCTTCAATATCGGCGATGTGGCGCATCGCGATGGGATCGATCTGGAAGTGAAGGTAAGCGGATTTGATGTATTCGATCTGAGGCTCCGGGGAAGGAGTGATCACCAGGTAGAGATCGTTCCCGTAACTGCGCATGTGGATCTGGTTGGGCGCCCCAAGCAGATCCAGATAGATGTAGAAATTACCTTTCAGGCCACTGAGGCGGGGAATGCGAAGGTAGCCGTCAATTTGTTCGAGGGCACTCGTGACGGGGGCATGATACGGTTCGAGGGCGCGGTCGAGCGTGGCTTGATTCGCGGCGATCAGATCCCCGAGCCGGGTCTCGCGATAAAAGCGCGTAATGAGTTTTTCGAGACCATCCAGTTCCTGAACGTCGGGAGGCAGTTCATTGGCTCGAAAGCGGTACCGGAATTCCGGCCCATCAGCTGCATCGATTTTTTCAAGACAAAGAGCGAAGGAAATGTATTGGCTTAGGTCGCGCGCAGGGTCCTGCTTGCGATGGGCCAGGTAAAACTCGTTCAATTGCGACAGGACGGCAGGCTGGCGACCGCCGGCCCACTGGCGGATTTGGCCGCGAAGCGGGGAATTGGCGCTGCTCTGCAGGTCGGTGTCGTATCCGGCGGCATTGATCGCGGCGAGAACAGCAAAAAGATGCGGATTGACCTCCATGGAGGCTTGTTGCGCTTGGCAAGTCAGAGCAAGAAAAAAAACGAAAAGCAGCCGCAATTCCACAGTCTACCTCTCTGGCATCATAGTCAAAGCTATGTCACGGGTTCTCATGGTCTCAAGCGAGGCTGCTCCCTTCGCCAAGACGGGCGGTCTTGCCGATGTGCTGGGCAGTTTGCCGCCAGCCCTGTGCGCGCTGGGGGTGGACTGCGCGGTGGTGTTGCCACGTTATGCCTCGATAGACGTCACCTTGGCCGAGTGCGTGTACAACGGAATGCGCGTCTACCTGGGGGGCGGCTATTACGAGGTGGATATCTTCCGCCGCGATGTTCGGGGTGTTGCATTTTTCTTTGTGGAGCATGCGGGGCTCTACGGCCGGGACGGAATTTACGGGGATCGATTTGGAGAGTTTGGCGATAATCCCGTTCGCTACGCCGTGCTATGCGGGGCGGCGCTCGGCGTGGCCCGCTACCTTTTCCCTACCGACATTTTCCATTGCCATGATTGGCAGGGTGGCCTGGTACCGCTTTACCTAAAGAATCTCGGTGCGGGAGATCCGGCTCTTCATAACGTGCGGTCCGTGTTCACGATCCATAATCTTGGCTACCAGGGATTGGTTGCTCGAGACAGGCTCTGGGACCTTGGCGTGGAAGACCGTTTCTACCGCAGCGATTTGATCGAGTTGAACGGAATGGCCAGTTTGTTGAAGGCGGGCATCGTCTTCGCTGATGCCCTGACCACCGTCAGCCCGCGCTATGCAGCCGAGATCCAGACCCCCGAGTATGGCTATGGTTTGGACGGGTTACTTCGGGCGCGCTCCGCCGTACTGACGGGTTTGCTGAACGGATGTGACTACGGGGAATGGAATCCGGAAATGGATCCCTACTTGGCCGCAAACTTCTCGGCCGGGGATCTGACCGGAAAACAGAAGTGCAAACAGGCGCTGCTCGATGAGTTTGGATTGGGAGATCGCGTCCATAAGCCTTTGTTGGGAATTGTTTCTCGCCTCGCCCACCAGAAAGGCTTTGATTTGCTCGATGGCGTGCTTGATGAAATGCTGGGCTATCGTGACCTGACGCTCGTGGTGCTTGGTTCCGGCGACCGCGATGTGGAGAACTTATTCTGGGCCTTCGCGGCCCGGTACCCGAGAAATCTGATTTTCTGGCATGGTTTCAATCATCCGCTGGCTCACCGCATTGAGGCTGGCTCGGACCTGTTTCTGATGCCATCCCGCTATGAGCCCTGCGGGCTGAACCAGATCTACAGCCTGCGCTATGGTGCGCTTCCCGTGGTACGCGCCACCGGGGGGCTCGATGATACGGTTGATGCTGAGACCGGATTCAAGTTCTGGCGTTTCGACAGCTGGGATTTGGCGGAATGTCTGCGCCACGCGCTAGCCGTTTATGCTGAGCCTGCACGTTTTCGGGCGATGCAGCAAGCAGCGATGCGAAAAGATTTTTCCTGGGCCAAATCAGCCCAGCGATACCTGGATCTCTATCAACTGGTTCTGAATCGTGAATGACTTGCGACTTTTTCAACCAAGGCGCATCTCAAAAATGGGAGATAATGCAAGCATGGCTGGAGAAAACACACTCACTTTTACAGATGCGGATTGGGACGCGGATGTGCTCAAATCGGATACACCAGTACTCGTTGATTTTTGGGCGGAATGGTGCGGACCGTGCCGCATGATTGCCCCAATGGTGGACGCTTTCGCCGACGAGTACGCAGGCAGACTCAAGGTGGGCAAGTTGAACGTGGATGATCACGGATCAACGGCCACACGTTACAACGTCCGCGGAATTCCGACCTTATTGCTGTTCAAGGGTGGGCAAATTGTTGACCAGCGCGTGGGCGCTG
>Ga0209985_10002439_pt1 | contig 16796 bp, 11 predicted proteins | sample NOAtaG_FD_187305 | JGI IMG/M metagenome (GOLD analysis project Ga0209985, IMG submission 187305) | Freshwater lake microbial communities from Lake Erie, under a cyanobacterial bloom - NOAA_Erie_Diel6S_1000h metaG (SPAdes) (version 2) | ecosystem: Environmental > Aquatic > Freshwater > Lake ...
CAGTGTTTCCGTTGGGAGACCACGGCTGGAAACGGCGTTGCTGGTTACCAAGCCGGTGCTGACCCTGCCTTCAATTCGGTGCTCCTCGATTGCACCGGCGGCCTCGCGCTCAGCACCTCAGATGTTGCGACAGCTACAGCAGCGATCGCTGCAGGCGCGAACAACCTGATTGGCGCAAGCTCGCTGGCGTCGACCTTCATCAACGGGGCAGCCGAAACTGCAGTGACGCCGTTCAATGCGACGACGCTGTCCTCGTTCTTCGAGCCGGTGACCTACATCGGTGCCGTGCAGAACGCACAGGACACCTGGTGGCAGGGTTGGTCGTGCGGCCTTGAGGCCAGCGACCCCTGCTAAGGAAAGCTTGGCGCCGGGGCCTTTGAACAGGCTCCGGCGCTACTTCCTTCTGCGCTGCTTCCATCCACTTCCTAGAGGTTTTCCAGAAATGACCCTCCGCCGTTTTTCTTACCCGCTTTTGCTGTCGACGGCGCTCGTCTTCAGTGCCCCTTTGGCCTTTGGTCAGGAAGCAGACAGCACCACCTCAGAAACCGCCAATGAGACCGTTGAAGAACCTACGGTCGAAGAAGCGCCGCCTGAGCCAGATGCAGATCGTACGCTCGAAGCCGTTGTCGTTCGTGGCGAGTTCATCCCCGAGCCTCAGCGTGCCACTTCGCAGGTCGCAAGTTTCCTTTCGTCTGACGACCTTGTTCGTCAGGGCGATTCCAACGCCGCTTTGGCTCTGACGCGCCTCAGCGGACTCAGCGTCGTAGACGGCAAGTTCGCCTACGTGCGCGGTCTGGGTGACCGCTACTCAGCCGCGACCCTTAACGGATCACCGCTGCCTAGCCCGGAACCGCTGCGGCGCACTGTGCCGCTTGATCTTTTTCCCTCGAGTGTTCTGGAAGGCGCTGCCGTTCAGAAGACCTTCTCGGCAAACATGCCCGCTGAATTCGGCGGCGGCCTGATCAATCTTGAAACCCTCCGCCGCCCGCGTGAATCCTTCTTCACGGCAAAGTACGGCATTTCTGGAAATGATGCGACCACCGGCAAAACCGGTATCTTTGTTCGTGGATCGGATACCGACTGGTCTGGTTACGATGACGGGCTCCGCGATGTTCCGGGTCCGCTGCAGGCTCTGATCTCTTCCAGAACCCGGTTGAGCGATCAAACGCCGGCTCAGATTGAAGCCATTGGTGAAAGCCTTGTGAACTCACCGCTCTCTGTGATTCAGAACGGAGAGCTGGGGCCCGATCAGAGCGGTTCGATCGAGGGCGGATTGAGAGCTGACCTCGGCGAGTTCGATGTCGGTGTTACCGGCGTGCTGTCATTCGATTCCGGTTGGACAACGAAGGAAGCCATCCGGCAACAAGTCGATGCCGACACAATCGGAAACGACTTCACGACCTTCTCGACATCTCTGGACACGACGCTGAGCGGGCTCGGTTCGGTGAGCATTGGTCGCGGCGACCATGACGTTCAGGCGACCTTGTTCTACGTGCACACCACGTCGAATGAAGCGCAGATCAACACCGGTCTCGATTTCAACGCGCCGGGCACAGGTCAAGTATTCGACGAGTCAACGGGCTTTTTTGAGCGTGAGCTGACATTCTTCCAGCTGCGCGGTGACCACGAGTTTGGCGATCTTGAGCTCAAGTGGCGCGGCGCAACCGCGCTTTCGACTCGCGATGCGCCCTACGAGCGTTCGCTTCGCCGTATTTTGGATGCAAACGGAACGCCGCGTTACTCCGTCGCAAACAATTACGGCATCCGCTTCTCCGAGCTTGAGGACACCATCAACAGCTTCGGCGCCGACGCCGCCTACCGCCTGTCGATCGGCGGTTCTCGCGAAGCCGTGCTTTCGGCCGGCTTCGACACTTCAGCCACTGAGCGCACCTACGACTTCCTCGCCCTGCGCTTCGTGGGCGGCAACGCCTTGCCGGACGATGTCCAGATTGCGCGTCCGGACTTCTTGTTCTCGCCGGACAACATCTCGCCGGACCGGTTCATCCTACAGGAAATCATCACGCCCAACGACTCCTATGCAGCTGAGTTGGACGTGGCTGCTTTCTACGCCCAGGCGGACATTGACCTGCTCGACTACGTCAAAGGTACCTTTGGCGTGCGTCTCGAAGATGCCGACCAATCGGTTCGGACGTTTGACCGTTTCGGGAATCCCGGCGCTGGTGACGTCAACCTGAGCAACGAATATGTGCTGCCAGCTGCGACGATCACGTGGAACTTTGCCGACGACCTGCAACTCCGCGCGGGTTACTCGCAAACGATTGCACGTCCCCAGTTCCGCGAACTCGCGCTCTCGGCCTTCCTCGATCCTGAGACCGAGCGCGTCTATCGCGGAAACAACGGCCTGGTCGACTCTGAGCTGGAGAGCTTCGACGCGCGTCTCGAGTACTATATGGGCCGAAACCAGTTCGTGACCGTGGCTGGTTTCTACAAGGACATCACCAATCCGATCGAAGAAGTGCAGTACTCGACGGCCTCGTTCGTTTTCGAAACCACCTTCATCAACTCACCGAAGGCTGAACTGTACGGTGTCGAGCTTGAGTATCGTACCAAGTTCGCGATGCCTCTCCCGGGTGAATTCTTTGACGCGCGCGAGTGGCTGTTCTCGACGAACTACACCTACACCTCCTCGGAAGTGCAAGTTTCTCCCGGCGATCTGATTTTCGACCCCGTGTTGGGTGCAAGTCGTGATGCGGAGCTGTTCGGTCTTGACGGTTCTGTGCTTCAGGGAACGCCTGAGAACATACTGAACTTGCAATTTGGCTGGGAAAGCGACCTCGATCAGCTGACACTGCTCGTTGGCTTTGTGGATGATCGTGTTCTTCAGCGTGGTTTTGGCGAAGGAAATCTCGCCCTCCCGGATGTCGTCGAAGAGCCCGGCACCCAGGTCGATCTCGTGTACCGTCGCAATTTCGTGATCGGCGGCCGGGACCTCGAATTCGGCCTCAGCGGACGCAACCTCCTCGACGAACAGCACGTCGAGTATCAGGAGAGCGAAGGCCTCGGCCGGACGAACTTCAATACCTATGACCGTGGCCGGTCACTTTCGGCGAGCATCTCGGCGAAGTTCTAGTCAGAAGCCGGAGCGCCCCGACCTAGCGGTTCGGGGCGCTCTGCTTTTGCCTTCCAGATTCTTTGACGTGGAGAAACTGTTGTTGTGGGCGCAGTCATCTAACGGCTGAATTTTCGAAGCAGATTGGCAATCGTCTTCGAAATCACCAGCATTTCCTCGGACTGTGGCGAATGCGTTCTCGCAAGAGTGGCTTTCAGGTTCTCGAGATCGAACAGGATTTCCCGGTCGGCGCCATCGGGCACCAGGCTTTCGATCCATCCGATGCAGACAATGCGCTGCCCGCTCTCGACAGTCGCGACCTGATGGAGCGTGGTTGATGGGTACAACACCAAATCACCGGCCGGCAGCTTCACGGATTGGGTGACCCCTGCAGTTTCGATCTCCAGTTCGCCACCTTGATAGCTTTCCGGATTCGAAAGGAACAGCGTGAACGAGAGGTCTGTCCGGATGCGGGCTGCCCCGTTACCGATGAACGCATTGTCCACGTGCCGGCCGTAGCCGCCACCAGCGACAGTACGACTGACGACCAGGCTGGAGATCCGTTTTGGCTGGGCCGCGGCCCGAAGGACCGGATGGCGTTCAACGGCGGCGTTGAGGATTGCCCGAAGGGCTGTACCGGTCCGGGTGCCGAGGTCCGCTTGTTCATTGCGTTTGACGGCGCGCGGTGTCGCCAGCTGTCTCTGCGCCATCTCGCCACGAAAGGGCGGGGATTAGGTCTCGGGCAGCCCCAAGTGCGGCTTCGTCAAGAACCCCGGAAATGGTGATCAACATCAGCTTCCATCTTGCGAATGAGTTGCAGTAGCGTCTATAGAGCTACTCGACTTGCCGACAGATGAGAAGGGCTCAGCATGCACATCAGGATCAGACCGTGGGCGCAACTCGGGTTCGGGGCTGTCCTCGCAGCAGGTCTGGTCGCCGGATGCAACGCGCCCCAGCCAGACGTTGCTTCCGAGGTGACTGCAGAAGCACCGGTACCATCCCTTGAACCTGCCGTTTCCGCGCCGGCGCAAGGTGGAGAGGGCGAAGGCGGCGTGTCGATCGAGGCGGCTGCTACTGACGCCGTCGTCTACGGCACCGCGCTCGGTATCGTCGAAGCGCACGTTCTCGCGGCGCGGGACGCCTATGCCAGCGGCCAGACAAACCCGGCCGCCGAAATGTTTGCGCATCCAGTTTCCGAGATTCTCTACGACTTCCAGCCGACCCTCGAAGCGCGCGGCGTCAAAGACTTCAGTCCTTTGCTCAGCGACGCATCCGCCGCGGTCTTTGCAGGTGAATCGGTCGACCAGATCAAAAAGCGCACGGATGATATCGTCGCGGCCATCCGCGCCGCCGCCGCAAAGGCGCCGCCCAGCGACAAGAGTGCAGCGGCGATTGCAGCCGGTGTCGCTGCAGACCAGATCGAACGCTCCGTGCGGATGTATCGTGCTGCCGCCGAGGCTGGCCGCTACGAGCCCTATCTGGACGGTTACGGTTTCTACAAAGCGGGAGAGGCGAACTTCCTGCCTGCTGAAGCCGCGATCACGGCCGAGAATCCAGAACTCGCCAAGGACATCCGCACTGCGCTGGACCTTCTGGCGAAAGCCTATCCGTCCGCCGCTCCTCAGGAATCTCTGGGCGCGGACCAGTCCGCCCTGACAGTTGCGTCTTCGAAGGCGCTGCTCGCACTCAGCAACTAATCGCGGCGCCTCAGGCTGAGGCTGGAAACACAGGCCAGAATTCCGTGATGGCGCCGTCTTCGTAGACAGCGATATCGCCGAACTGAAGGAACACCGCTTCTGACTGATGCGGTCTCAGGAAAACGAACTCGTCGGGAGAGATCGAGAGGTCTGGTCCGCCGTTGAGCATCTCCTGGTTCGAAGACCGGCCGAACGTCTTGTTGTAAGACAGCCCGGGCGGATCAACCGGATCGGCCAGCCAGTGCCCGCCATAGATGAACACTGTCTTTGCGTAGTTCGGATCCCAGGCACGGCCGGCGCCGTCAGCGAACTCGAGACCAGGCATTCTGGTTCGCGGGATGGACTTGATCACCGGCGTGGCAATGAAACTTGCAGCCAGATGAGGCTCCAGTAGTTCACTGTCGAAGTGCGTAGGCTTCACGAGGCATGATCCCGCCGACACTTCGTTGGCAATCTCCGTATCCTGATAATATCGGTAGGTCGGGCTGCCGGCAGCATTCCGTGTGATCTGCGACATAGCCTCCTCGCCGAAGACGCCCGCTGCAAGTTCGAGGCACTGCCGGTAGTTGGACCAAGCGCCTTTGAGCGCCCGGTCGCGCCAGCCGAGCGCGGATGGAAGCGAGGGGATATGCGGTTCGTAGCCCATGAAGCCGCTGAATTTGAGGCCCGGATCGGATTTAATCTTTTCCAGCGCCGATTTGAGCTCTTGTCCTGGCTCGAAGCCGCCACGATGCAATCCTACGTCGAGTTCAACATTGATCCGCAGCATCCGGCCGGTCTCCGTTGCGAGCTCCGCATACTGATCAAGCCGGGCCGGCGTATCGACAAGCCACTGGATGTTGTCCGCCGCTGCCTGCCTGTCGGCGGGAAGCTGCTCGAAGTAGCGACGCGCTGCCTGAATGGGCAGTGGTTTTCCGAGCAGCTGGTCAGCCTCGGGCATCTCTGTGCTGAGAGCCAGCAACATGGGTTGATTGAACGTCATCAGGCGGTCCGTGGAGGCCCGTGTCCGGATATGGCGGATGAGGTCGAGCGAGGGCAGGGATTTCGCGACGATCCGGTAGCCCATGCCTGAAGGCAGGTGGCCCTTGAGCGTGTCGATATTGGCGTTCAGTCTTGTCCTATCGATCACAAGTGTCGGCGTCGCGATACCCGCGGCCAGCAAGGCGGCTTGCACCTGCAGGAAGTAAGGATCGCGCGGCCCGCTCTTGTCACCCGGCTTCGTCATAAGGATGGCTCCTCCGCCCAGCGCCGCGCCGCCCAATAGGAGCGTACGCCGCGAAAGCCTATTCATTGAAGTCTTCCCCGAAGAGGTGCGCAAGGTGCGGGTTCAGGAATTTGCCGGACGGATCAAGCTCGCGCCGGAGTCGCAGGAAGTCGCCGAAGCCCGGATAAAGCGCTTCCAGGTCTGCGCGACCAAGCGAGTGCAGTTTGCCCCAATGCGGCCTGCCGCCCTTGGCCCGGTGCATAGGCTCAACGCCATCAAAGAAGTAATCGTAGCGCTCATCCACACCGGCGTGTGTCGCGATTGAAATTTTTGTGACCGAGTTGAACGGACTGAGAAGCGCGTCGTCCTGTCCCGTCCATCGGAACTCGATCGGGAAGAAGGCTTCCTTCAAGCCGTCAAAAAACTTGACGGTGTCGCGAATGCCCTGGATGCCGCTTTCTTCCGGCAGATGGTATTCCATCTCGTTGAACTTGATCGGACGGGTCGTCGACAGAAGCCGCCAGGATTCATCCGTGACATCCTCGACCACGCCTTTGGGAAGCGAGCCTTCCATCAGCTTGCGGCGAATCCAGGGCGCCCAGCCGATGAGGTCCCGCACGCCGCGCAAGTCTGCGAGCAATGTGTCGTCTTCACTCGTCGCCTGACCGGAGACAGGTCCGTCATGGAGGTCATGCGTGATGGCTGCCGCATGGCCGGTACCCGGAAAATAATAGAATTCGAAATTCCGGTGCTGGCGCGCGAGCTCAGGAGCCTTTTCAATCAGTGTGCCGATCTTCTCGACCCAGACAAGGCGGCGCAGGTTGTAGCTGGGCACCATGCGGAGAGTGTATTGCGTGACGATGCCGAGTGCGCCGAGTGAGACTTTCCCCGCGCCGAACAGTTCCGGAGATGTGTCACGGTCGACCTCAATGATGTCACCTGCCGCGGTAATCATGCGGAAGGAGACGATCTGATCGTGGATTGCGGTGAGGTTGCGGCCAGTCCCATGCGTTCCGGTGGCAAATGAGCCTGCGAGCGTCTGCACATCTATGTCTGGCTGGTTGGGCCATGCCAGTCCGATGTCCGCCATCTGCTGTGCGGCCTGACGCAGTCTCGTACCGGCGCCGAAAGTCACGGTGCCGGTGCTTGCGTCGTACGATTGCATTCCGGAAATCCGGCTAACATCGACCATTGAACCTTCGCTCGGGGCGAGACCCGTGAACGAGTGACCGCTGCCGACCGGCCGGATGCGGCCGGTCGCGGTCTTCACGAATCCAGCGAGCTCGTCTTCGCTGGCTGGCACAAACATCTGCTTTGGCGTCGCGCGTGCGATGCCGGACCAGTTCATCCAGGCCGTCTCGCCGTCAGCAGCTGCGGGAAGGTTCGGATCATAATCCGGCCGGGTGAAATCCTTCATGCCCCAAGCGAGGTGCTGCCCCACAGGTACGGCGGCCAGTGCCGCAGCGCCGCCCCCCATCAACAACAGCTGACGTCTCGAAAGCCCCATCACTATCCCTCAGTCGACATGAATTGGATCAACGCGGAAAAATCTTCGTCCGAGCAGTCCGGGCAGTAGCCCATCGCAGGCATCGCATTGAGGCCGTTGCGGACGTTCGCAACAAGCTCGTTCATGCTTCGCTGCCCGGAACGCAACGTCCACGCGTCTGCGTGGCCGGTCAGTGGAGCGCCCATGCCGTTCACGGCGTGGCAGGCCTTGCAGGATCGTTCGTAGATGGCGGCCAGCGTTGCATCCGAAGGTGAGGCGCGCTCTGCATAGGCGATCTGAGCCGGCGCTGGCTCCAGGGTGATTGTCTCAGCTGGTGGCGCTCCGTGTCCGGAGCAAGCAGCTACCAAGATCGCCGCGGCGAGCGCTGCGTGCCACTGGGCAATCTTCTTTTTCACTTCAGGCACGAGAACGACTCACCCGCCCTTGGCCAGGTAGACCGCCTGGGGAACCATGTACTCAAGCAGGCCTTCCATGCCGTTCTCGACGCCGAAGCCTGATTGCTTGTGACCGCCAAACGGCGTGTCGGGACGCAGGTTGAGATTCTGGTTGATCCAGACGGTGCCGGTCTCAAGGCGGCGGGCGATGTCCATCGCCTTGTCCGTATCCTTGGACCACACTGCGCCGGCGAGGCCGTAATCGCTCGCGTTTGCGCGGTCGATCACTTCATCAACGTCCACAAACTTCATCATCGGCAGCACGGGACCAAAAGCTTCCTCCTGAACGACGCGGGATGCTTCCGGCGGATTGTCCACGATTGTCACCGGAATGAAGTAGCCACTCGCCGGCACACCGGCGCCCTCGATCAGAGTCAGCCCGTTCTTGCGGGCATCATCGATGAGTTCCATGACACGCTCATACTGGCGCTTGTTCTGGATGGGGCCGAGCACAGTGCCTTGCTCGGTTCCGTCACCGACCTTCACCATCTTCGCAATGGCGGCGAGACGGTCGCGCAGGCCGTCATAAATGCTCTCGTGAACATAGAGGCGCTTTGTGGCAACGCAGATCTGCGCCGTGTTGAAGAAGGCGCCGAAGAAAATCTTCTGTGCAACATCGTCGAGGTCGACATCCGGCATGACGATGGCCGCGTCATTGCCGCCGAGTTCAAGTGTCACGCGCTTGAGGTCCTTGGCGGCGCTGGCGAGCACGGCCTTTCCGGTAGCGGTCGAGCCCGTGAAGGAAATCTTGGCAAAGCCCGGATGGGACGTCATCCAGGGGCCCAGCTGATCGCCGCCGCTGATGATGTTGAGCACGCCGGGGGGGAAAACATCGCGGAAGAGCTCACCGATCTTGAGTGTGCAGAGCGGCGTGAACGGAGACGGTTTCAGCACCATCGTGTTGCCGGCGACGAGGGCAGGGGCGACCTTCCACATGGACAGCGTTACGGGGAAGTTCCACGGCGCGATGGCGCAGATCACGCCGAGTGGCACGTATTGGGTTTCGATGCGTTGAGCAGCGGAATCTTCCGAGACATGCGTCGGCGGTGTCATCATCGAGACGGCCTGCAACCATTGTGCGGCGCCGAGAATTTCCTGCTTGGCCGCATCGACGGGGCGGCCCTGTTCGCGGGTGAACAATCTTGCGAGGTCGTCGGCATGTGCGGCCAGAACCTCGCCGGCCTTGCGCACCAGCGCCTGACGCTCTTCGATGGGCACCTTTCGCCAGCCCTTGAAAGCTGTTTTGGCCGACGCAACAGCTTCATCGAGTTGCACCTGAGTGCAGTCGGGTGCCGAGGCGAATGCTGCTCCTGTTGCGGGATTCACAACGTCGATGCTGCCGGGCGATACGACTCCCTGGCCGTTGATCGTCATTGAATAATTGCTGTTGAAGTCGATCGCCATTTTACTGTCTCCCGGGGCTGTTTGCCTGTCCCAGCGTTCGAAGCAGGGGTGCAAACCTTTTTGCTTTCCGGAAAGCCTACGATAGTCGCGCCAGATGCTGCAATCGGGCGTGAAGCGAATGTCTCAGAATCAGGCGACTTAGGGGCCAGTTCCTGTAGCTAGTGATGGCGCCTATAGCAGAGCAGGGAACAATCTATTTGATCTATTGCTGGTGTAGGGTAGGCCAGCGGCAGTGGATTTTCGTACCTAACCACAATGGGAGAAAACATGACGACCGAAACCAAATGCCCCGTGATGCACGGTTCGCTCACGTCGGCCGGTGGGTCCAACACGGCCTGGTGGCCGGAGACCCTGAACCTCGACATCCTTCATCAGCATGACACGAAGGTCAGCCCGCTCGACAAGGACTTCGACTATCGTGAAGCCGTCAAGACGCTCGATTTCGAAGCGCTGAAGAACGACATGCTCGCCCTGATGACCGACAGCCAGGAATGGTGGCCGGCGGACTGGGGCCATTACGGCGGTCTGATGATTCGCCTCGCCTGGCACTCGGCAGGCTCCTATCGCCTGTCCGACGGTCGCGGCGGCGGCGGCACAGGGAACATCCGCTTCGCGCCTTTGAACTCCTGGCCGGACAACGGCAACCTCGACAAGGCCCGCCGCATCCTGTGGCCGCTCAAGAAGAAGTACGGCAACAAGATTTCCTGGGCGGACCTGATCCTGCTCGCCGGCAATATGGCTTACGAGTCGATGGGCCTTAAAACGTTCGGCTTCTCGTTCGGCCGTGAAGACATCTGGGCACCGGAAAAAGACGTTTACTGGGGCTCGGAGAAAGACTGGGTTCCGCCCTCTGACTCCCGTTATGGGGACATGAGCAAGGCTGACTCGCTCGAGAATCCGCTCGCCGCAGTGCAGATGGGCCTCATCTACGTCAATCCGGAAGGCTTCAACGGCAAGCCCGATCCGGCAAGAACGGCGCTGCACGTGCGTGAGACGTTCGCGCGGATGGCGATGAATGACGAAGAGACGGCTGCGCTGACCTGCGGCGGTCACACGGTCGGCAAGGCGCACGGTAACGGCGATGCCACCAAGCTCGGCGCGGCACCGGAAGGTGCCGACATCGAAACGCAGGGCTTCGGCTGGATGAACCCGAACCTCGATGGCAAGGCCACCAACGCCATCACGTCCGGCATCGAAGGCGCTTGGACGACCAACCCGACCAAATGGGACATGGGCTACTTCAAGCTGCTCTTCGGTTACGAGTGGGAGCTCACCCGCAGCCCGGCTGGCGCGCAGCAGTGGCGCCCGATCAACATCAAAGAAGAAGACATGCCGGTCGATCCGACGGATCCGACCAAGCGCGTCATGCCGATGATGACCGACGCCGACATGGCCATGAAAGTCGATCCCACGTATAACGCGATCTGCCAGAAGTTCATGGCCGATCCGGCTTACTTCGACGATTGCTTTGGCCGCGCCTGGTTCAAGCTTACCCACCGCGACCTCGGCCCGCGCATCCGCTACATCGGACCCGATGCACCGAAGGAAGACCTGATCTGGCAAGATCCGGTGCCGGCTGGCAGCAAGTCGTATGACATTGCTGCGGTCAAAGCGAAAATCGCCGCGTCGGGCCTGACCGTCTCCGAAATGGTTTCGACCGCCTGGGATAGCGCCCGCACCTACCGTCATTCGGACATGCGCGGCGGTGCAAATGGTGCACGCATTCGTCTTGCTCCGCAGAAGGATTGGGAAGGCAACGAGCCGGCACGTCTTCAGAAGGTGCTGTCGGTTCTTGAACCGATCGCGAAATCGAGCGGCGCAAGCCTTGCCGACGTGATCGTTCTCGCCGGCAATGTCGGTGTGGAACACGCTGCGAAAGCTGCGGGCGTCACCATCTCGGTTCCGTTCGCACCGGGCCGCGGCGATGCAACCGCCGAGCACACCGACGCAGCATCGTTCTCGGTTCTCGAGCCGCTGGCTGACGGGTTCCGTAACTGGTTGAAGAAAGACTATGTCGTGAAGCCGGAAGAACTCCTGCTCGACCGCGCACAGCTCATCGGGCTGACCGGACCCGAGATGACGGTTCTCCTTGGCGGCATGCGCGTGATCGGCACCAACCATGGCGGCACCAAGCATGGTGTCTTCACGGACCGCGTCGGCGCGCTGACCAACGACTTTTTCGTCAACCTGACCGACATGTCGTATCGCTGGGTGCCGAAGGGCTCCAACACCTACGACATCGTCGAGCGCAAGTCGGGCCAGACGAAGTTCACGGCAACCCGTGCGGACCTCGTGTTCGGTTCGAACTCGATCCTGCGGGCATATGCTGAGGTCTACGCTCAGGACGATGCGAAAGAGAAGTTCGTGAAGGACTTCGTCGCCGCATGGACCAAGGTGATGAACGCAGATCGCTTCGACCTCGCATAAGGCACGGAGAGGCTGTAAGCCGGCTTGTCCGGATCAGAAATGCGGAGAGGCGGACCCGACGGTCCGCCTCTTTTCTTTGAGGCTGATGTCAGGGTGTATGCATCGTGGGCTTCGGGATCAGGATCAGCGCGCAGAACATGATGAAGAACCAGATCGAGATGGCGAAGAAGCAATCCCGAAACGCGAAGACGGTTGCCTCGGTGGCTAGCTGTTGCCCGATCATCTGGAACGATGTTGTGAAAGCGGGCAGGGGCGCCATTCCGTTCGCTTCCAGCAACTGTGCGTTCTGCGCGTGCTGATAAAGGAATTCGGCGTTCGACTCGTGCATCTCCGATGCAAGGTGCTCGCCGTGAAACAGAGTCCTGCGCTGCAGGATCACAGCGAGGATATTGACACCGAATGCGCCGCCGACCTGCATCAGGAACGATACGCCGCCCGTGGCATTTGCCAGCAAGTGTGGCGGAACCGCCCGGATGGCGGTCGTGTTGCCTGGGGGCATACAGAAACTGATCCCGATACGGCTGAGGATGATCCAGCCGACTAGTGCCCAATAGGGCGTGAGCGCGGAAAGTCCTGACAGAAGGTATGACGAGATCAGAAGGCAAATGATGCCGAAGGCGAGCAGTTGTCGTGTATCAACCCGGTCTGTCAGCCTGCCTGCTATCGGAAAGCCGATAACCATCGCCAGGCCGGCAGGGATCATCATCACGCCAGCAGCGGTGGGCGAGTAGCCCTGAACCAGCTGCACAAAGAGTGGTATCAGATAGGTTGTTCCATAGATCGCAACGCCGGTTCCGGCGATCACGATACCGGCGGACCAGAACTGCCGATACTTGAACACGGCCGGGTTCAGCGCTGGAAAAGGGTGTCGTTGCTCCCACATCAGAAATGCGATTGCGGCCGTGATTGCGATGCCGATCTTGGCGAAGGTGATGTTTGAATCCCAGCCATCGCGATTGCCGCCAGCAAACGCCGACAGCAATCCGACAACGGCAATCGAGAGCAATCCGAGCCCTTGCCAGTCGAGCGGGAGCCGCTTGCTGCCGGGGGCGCGTTCGCCTTTCGGCATAAGGAAGGGGCCAATGATCAGTGCAAGGATGGCGAGCGGCAGGGTGGCAATGAATACGACCCTCCAGTCCGCGAGGTCGACCGCCACCCCGCCGAGCGCCGGCCCGAAAGCCGGCGCGAGAACGACGCCAATCGAGAAGATTCCGATAGCCGTTCCGCGCTGATTGTCCGGGAAAGTCTGAAAGATCAGGAACATCGACATCGGCTGAAGTAAACCGGCCGACAGTCCCTGCAAGGCGCGGGAGAGAATGAGCAGTTCCAACGTGCCGCTCAAGGCGCCGAGAAGGGAGCCTAAAACGAACGTTGCCATCCCGAACACGTATGTCGCGCGGGGGCCGAAGGTGGTCATCGCCCAGGCGTTGGCAAGCATCGCAATCGTCGAGGAGGCGAGGAAGGCCGTGGACATCCACTGCGCCTGGTCCTGCCCGAGGCCGAAGGCGCCGATGATGGCTGGCAGAGCGACGTTGATGGTGGTCGCCGCCAGCATTGTGGCCATGGAGCCTGCCAGCATCGTGAAAAGGAGGAACCAGCGATAGTTTGCGCCGTACTCGGCAAACCTTGCCCGGATGGCACTTCCGGCCATCGCAGGAATATCCGCTGGCGGACTAAATCGGGATGCGCCAGGCTCCAGGGAAGGCGAGGCCTGTGACACCTGGATTACCCGGCAGTGGCAGCTGGCTTGGCGCCTGCGCTCTGCTTGCGGATCTTGGCGGTGACCATCGTTCCGGAGCGCAGATGAACATCTGTGGGGTCGATATCGATCTTCACCTTGATCCGCTGGGTGATCTTCGTGAACACGCCACTGGCGTTCGGATTGGGCATCATGGCGGCTTCGGCGAGCGTGGTTTCGTTCACCCGGGCAACCCGGCCGCGAATATCGGCGGACGGCGCTGAATCGGCTTTTATGATCACAGGCGCTCCCGGCTTGATATGCCGGATGTCGGTTTCCTTGATGTTGGCGGAGACCCAGACCGATTCAGGGTCATGCAGCATCGCCATCCTGAATCCGCGCAGCGAATGCTCGCCGGTGTCGTAGAACAGTTCATCGACGATCCCGTTGATAGGGCTGCGGATCGTGTGCTGCTCCAGAACCACCGCCTGCGCCTCAACGCGGGCCTCGGCCTGGTCAAGCTGGGCACGAAGAATCAGCAGGTCATTGTCGATCAGGCGAACTTCCTGTCCCGAGATGCTGGCGGTACGCTGCTCAGCCGCCGCCGTAGCCTGGTCGGCTTGTGCCCGGCGAAGGTCCTGAGCGGCGGTATCGAGCGCATTCTTGGTCTGATCGTAGCGGCTTTGCGGAATTAATCCGCGTTCGAACAGTCCTTTGGTGCGCTCGTGCTCGCGCTGTGCCGTTTCGAGATTTGACTTGGCGGCCTCTACGGTAGCGACGGCTGACTGCGTTCCCGCCCGGCGCGCCTCGACCTCGCTTCCGGCCTTGGACGTCGCAATGCCTGTGCGCGCCTCTTCACGCGCAATCTCGGCCCGCAGCCTGTTCGCTTCGGCTTCGTATTGCGCGAGAAGGAAGGCCGCTTCTCGGTCATCGATCGTGTAGAGAACATCCCCTTCGGCTACCGTATCGCCTTCGCTGACCTGCACGCTGGTGATGCGCCCGGAAATGTCGGTCGAGACAGCGATGATGTCTGCCGCGATCCGGGCATCGGATGTGGTGACATGCGATGCGCGGTCGGCAATGAACCGGATTGCCAGCAGCAGGATCACACCGGCAGCGAGGGCGAGCATGACTTGGCGGCCGCGCGGCGATTTGGCGAACGCCGCAAGGCGCTCACCGGGCTTCAATTCCTGATCCACCAATGACTGCGTGTCGCCGTCCATGTGTCCTGACCGGAACAGTGTGTGCCGGTACTGCCTCCCTTGCGATCATACTTGCCCGGGATTCTAGCCCGCGCTTTGCCGCTTGATCAGAGTGATCGGGATGTAACGCAGAGGCAAGCAAGCCCTATTCATGACAAGAGCGGGAAATTCAACGGATTGCGGGGGAGCTGGCCGTTCAGCCGGGTGGCGCGGCATTCGCTTTGCGGTGGAGCATCTTTTGAAAGGCGGCAATCTTCTTCTCAAGCAGTCCCCGGCCTTCCGGCGTCGCAGAGGCGGCCAGCACCAGCGCGTATCCTAGGCCGGCCGCGGGCATCAATTGATCCGTATCGAGGCTGCCCATAGTCCAGGAAAGCATGGCCCCGTTGCCGACATGCGAAAGTGTGCGCTCAAGCCACTCAACCGACACGTCGTGGTTCAGCAGTCCTTCCTGCTGAGCTGCAGCCAGCAGCCAGCGCCATGCCGCGCGCGTCTGGGCTTGGCGTTCAGGTGTCGCGAGTCCGGTGTCGTCGTGGCCGCTTGTGTCGAGCAGGGCTTTCCAAAGCGGCTGGTAGAATTCCGGATCCCTCACGATGTAGGTCACGGCAAGCGCATGGGCTTCGAAGATGCGGTCAATCGCGTTGGCGACCTTCAGCTCCTTGAAGCGCTGCAGGAAGTCCCGCTCGTCTTCCAGCACAGCCATGACGACCGCGCGTTTCGAGCCGAACAGATTGTAGGGCGTTGCGACGCTGACGCCCGCGCGTTTGGCGATCATCCGCATCGAGAGGTTTGTTTCGCCCGTCTCCCGGATGAGATCACGCGCTGCCCGTACAATCTTGATGCGCCGTTCAGTCTTGGCCTGCTCCCTGCGGCCGGGTTCGGCAACCTCGTTGAGGAGATCAGTATCCGGCGAGGAGGCGTTCAAATCGATTTCCGTCCTGCACTAGGCAGCAAGCGACTGAGGCGCGGCAGTGCGCATCATGTCTGCCGTGTGATCAATGTTGAGCGCCTTCAGCATTTCGTGCCGTTCGGGGCCTGCCACGGGAGGGTAGGCTGCCGCATTCAACCGTTTGCCCCGCGCCCAGTAGTAAAGAACCTTGGCGAGGTTGCCGGGTTCACCCAACCATTTGTCGGGATGCTCAAGCATATGAAATCCGCGCATTGCAGCTCGCAGGAGCTTTACGTCCGACCGCACCGCAATCCGGATGCCGTCATCGATGAAGCTCTGCATCAGTTTTGCGCGAAGGCCCGGCTTGAACCCCGGGGTGAGCGTTTCCCGGGCCCGCTTGATTGCCGAACGATCCTGTTTTCTCTGTGCGAGATAGAAGGGGCGAAGTTCGGCTTCCAGACGCTGATGGAAGGCTACGGCGCGGGAAGCCGGGTCTGAGCTTTCTTCGAGGGTTTGCCGCAGCATCTGAGCGCCAACCGCCGCGAAAGAGCATCCTCGGCCGTAAAGCGGGTTGGTGCGCACCAGTGTGTCGCCGATTGCAAAATAGTTCCGCGTGGCCGGCTTGCCATCGATGACAAGGTCGCGCCAGCGGCTGACCAGATCGCCCATGCCATAAACCTTGCTGGTCGCTTCAGAACGGCTTTCGTTCGTCCACGGACTGAGACCGGGAAGCATCAATGTGATGCGATGAAAGGTGTCCGGGTTCAGGATCGACTTGCGCATCTCAAGTTCGATCTCGGGAACCGCCAGGGTGATCGAGAAGTTTCCGTTGTCGCCCGGAAACACACCAAACTTCAGGAAGCCGAGATCACCGCTTGGAGGCGGGTTCCCGTTCCGGGAGGGCTCATCCTTGCCCGGCAGGAGACGGTAGTGCCGCGTAAAATACAGAATGCCGGCGCTTTCGTTCTCTTCGCGGATATTGGCTCCTTCTTCGATGAGCTGCTCAATCGTAAAGCCGCCTTTGCCCGAAGCATCGACAACGACATCGGCCGACAGGGTTGCCGCCTTGCCGTCAACTTCACCTTCGACTCCGGTCACATCAATCACGCCGTCGTCTGCTTTTGCTGTGACCAGACGTTTGACCAGGAAACCGGACCGGATGGTCACGTTGGGCAGCGTTTCGACATACCGCCTCATTGCCATTTCCAGCGTGGTGCGCCGGCTGGTGATGATGGTCAGGTCAGCATCTTCGGGCAGGGGCTTGTACCGGGCCTGCTGAATGTCCGT
>Ga0209985_10002443_pt1 | contig 16782 bp, 13 predicted proteins | sample NOAtaG_FD_187305 | JGI IMG/M metagenome (GOLD analysis project Ga0209985, IMG submission 187305) | Freshwater lake microbial communities from Lake Erie, under a cyanobacterial bloom - NOAA_Erie_Diel6S_1000h metaG (SPAdes) (version 2) | ecosystem: Environmental > Aquatic > Freshwater > Lake ...
GCGTCGAAGGTTTTTTTGGCCGCGGCGGAGCGGAGGTAATCACGCACGCCGGCGGCGGTGCCCGCGCCGAGTCCGGTTTCGTACGAATATGCCAGGGGCGCGTCGAGGTTGAACTGGTCTTTGCGTTTGGCGTCGGAGAGGGCGTTGACGGCCGCGGGCATGAAGTCGTGCAGCGGGGCTTCGCAGAGCTCGCGGGCGTCCTTGAAAGCGCGGGCGAGGAGCTTCGACGTCGTCTCGCCCACGTGGCGGATGCCCATCGCGCCGAGCAGCTTGGCCAAGCCGCGCTGCTTGCTCTGCTCGATGCCCTGCAGGAGGTTGTCGACCTTCTTCTCGCCCATGCGGTCGAGCTTCAGCAGGGCCTCGCGGTGCTGATGCAGGTGGTAGATATCCGCGAAGGTGTTCAGCGGGATCGTCCCGGCGGCGCGGATCTGGTCGACGGTCTTCTCGCCCAGACCTTCGATATCCATCTGCTTTCGGCCGGCGAACCAGATGAGCTTCTCGCGGACCTGGGCTGGGCATTCGGGGTTGACGCAGAATCGCCCACTCTCGGTCTGTTCGCTGGGGTTTTCGGGGTCGACGTACTCGATCTCCACCGGCCCGTTGCAGACCGGGCAGTGCGTCGGCGGCTTGACGGGCTTGGCGCCCTTTGGGCGTTTGCCGGGGATCACGCCCGCGACGTACGGGATGATCTCGCCGGCTTTTTCGATGTAGACGGTGTCGCCGATGTGCAGGTGGTCGTGCCCCTTGCCCGGGTCTTCGGGGTCGACGGGCATCTGCGCCACGCGGCCAAAGTTGTGCAGGGTTGCGTGCTGCACGGTTGTGCCCGCGAGAAGGACGGGCTCCATCACGGCGCGCGGGGTGATCTTGCCGGATTTGCCGACCTGGTTATCCACGCGGATGAGCACGGTGGTCTTGCGCTCGGCGGGGAACTTGTACGCGATGACCCATCGCGGGCTTCTGCTGGTGGTGCCGAGCTTGGTTTGGAGCGCGAAGTCGTCAACACGAACGACGACGCCGTCGGTTGCGTGGTCGAGGTCGTGGCGGGCTTTGTCGAAGCGTTCGATGGCGCGCATGACCTCGGCGAGTGAGGTGGTTTGGGCGAGGTGGTCGTTGACGGGCAGGCCGAGGGCGCGGAGGCGATCAATGAACGCACTGTGGCTGTCGGCGAATTTGGCGTCGCTGAGCTCGCCACGCCCGTGGGCGGCAAAGGCGAGGCGGCGCTTGGCGGTTTCCTTCGGGTCGAGTTGCTTCATCGCGCCCGCGGCGGCGTTGCGCGGGTTCATGAACAGCTCTTCGCGCGCGGCTTCGCGTTCGTCGTTGAGGCGCTTGAACTCGGTCAGCGGCAGGTAGACCTCGCCGCGGACTTCGAGCACGTCGGGGATCTTCGTGCCTTTGCCGGCGTGCAGGGTCAACGGGAGCGCACGGATGGTGCGGATGTTGTGGGTGACGTCGTCGCCCTTGGTGCCGTCGCCGCGGGTGACGGCGCGGACGAGCCTGCCGCGTTCGTAGCGGATGCTGATGGCGAGGCCGTCGATCTTGGGCTCGGCGATGAGCGTGGGGCCCGGTGTGTTCGTGGCGCTCGACGAAGTGAAGAGCCCACCCTCGCTCTTCTCGTCGCTGTCGAGCCCGAGGCCCTTGAGCACGCGCTCGTGCCACTGCGTGAGCATCGCGGGGTCGTAGGAGTTGTCGATCGACAACATCGGCACCGCGTGCTTGACGGTGACGAAGCCGGAGATCGCCTGACCGAACTCGCCCTCAGCACCGACGCGCTTCGTCGGCGAGGTTTCGTCCGCAAGCTCCGGATGCTTGGCTTCGAGCTCGCTCAGTGCGAGGAGCAGCCGGTCGAACTCCGTGTCGGCCATGATGGGCTTGGCGTCGCGGTAGTACGCGACGTTGGCCTTGTTGAGCAGCTCTCGCAGATGCAGGATGCGGTCGTGGTCGCTCATCGATTGCGTTCGTATTCGTGATGCACTGGCGAGGCGAGCACGCCATCAGCCGGCGGGGCTCAGGTCGCCCTTGCGATTGACGATGTACATCGTCGGCAGCAGGTAGTTCTTGCCCTTGTAGAGGAAGACCTGGCCCGAGATGGTGAAGGTCACCGAGTCGCCGCCCTTTTCAACCAGCTTCTCCATCGCCTGCAGGTTCATGCAGGGCATCAGGCCCATCGGCGGGTCGATGCGTCCCTCGGCGTCGGCGTCGAAGTTGATCTGCCAATCACCCGATGAGCCGCGGGTCATGCGTCCGCGCTTGGAGGTGACGAACGTCCCCTCGCGGAGGAGCTTGGCGGTGGGGATCTCGGTCCCGGTGGTCGCTCGCGGGGTTTTGGTCGCGGCCGGGTCGGCGCCCTCGCGATTGCGAGCCGACTGTTCGAGATCCTTCATGATCTGGTCGGCGGGGTTGACCGGGGCGGCGGGTTTGGCGGTGCTCGCGGGCGTCTGATCGGGCTTCGCGGCGGGCTTCTCGGCCGACTTTTCGGGGGCCTTCTCGGGTGTCGAAGCGGGTTTGGTCGCGGGCGCGGGCTCAGAGGCGTCGGGCTTCGCGGTCTGGTTGGGCGTGGGCTGGGCAAAGACCGCCGGGGTCGTGAAGCTCGCGAACCCCAGCGCGAGCAGAGCGGCGGCGGACATGGTGAATCGGCGTGTGGCGGCGGCGGGCTTGGTCATGGGAATCTCACTGCAAAGGAGCCTGCGGACGCCTCGGGCCACGCCCGCGCTGCGTGCCGAATGTGCTCTATGCTATCGGATACGGGCGAGCGCGGGGTTGAAGGGGATTGGCGGCGGGAGTTGCCCGGTGGGGTCTGGGCCCGTACTGTTCGCCGACTCGGTTTGGCCGCGTACCAAAGTGGTTGAATGGAGCGGATTGCAAATCCGCTGAGCGTAAGCTCCTCGCCGGTTCGAATCCGGCCGCGGCCTTTGGTTGATGACGGATATGTCGCCCGCGTGGAACAGCACGGCGGCGGCGCGGGGCAGGCGGGAATACACCGGGGCACGGGGCGAGGCGGCAGGGCACCATCCATGAGCGAGTCTCGCAGCGAGTTTTCCCCCGAGCAGGTCCAGCAGCTCGCCGGGGCTTTTCGTGACGATTACGCCAAGGTCCGCGCTCAGCTTCAGCGCGTCATCGTCGGGCACAACGAGATCCTCGACGGCGTGCTGACGGCCCTGTTCTGCAACGGGCACTGTTTGCTCGAAGGTGTCCCGGGGCTGGGCAAAACCCTGCTCATCCGCACGCTGTCGAAGGCCCTTCGGCTGTCGTTCTCGCGCGTGCAGTTCACCCCGGACCTCATGCCCGCCGACATCTCGGGCACGACGATCGTCGCGGAGACCGACGACGGCCGCGGCGGCCGCACGCGGCAGTTTGTCTTTCAGCCCGGGCCGGTCTTTGCCCAGATCCTGCTCGCCGACGAGATCAACCGCGCCACGCCCAAGACGCAGAGCGCGCTGCTGGAAGCAATGGCCGAGCGGTCAGTGACCGTCGGCGGCAAGACGCACCCGCTCCCCAAGCCCTTCTTCGTCATGGCGACGCAGAACCCGCTGGAGCAGGAAGGTACCTACCCGCTCCCCGAGGCCCAGCTCGACCGCTTCTTCTTCAAGCTGCAGGTGGGCTATTCCAATCGGCAGGAGCTCTTCGAGATCCTCAACCGCACCACCGCAGGCGTCGATGCGGAGCCCGAGGCGGTTTTGGGGACCGACGAGATTGTGCGGTACCAGAAGCTCGTGCAGGCGGTGGCGATCGCGCCGCACGTGCAGGACTATGCCGTGCGGACGGTGCTGGCGACGCACGCGAAGGGCTCGGGCGGAAGTTCGGGCGAATACGCCACGTCGATGGTCAACCAGTTCGTGCGGTTCGGGGCCTCGCCCCGTGCGGCTCAGGCGCTGGTCCTCGCGGGCAAGTGCCGGGCGCTGCTCGACGGGCGTTCGAGCGTCTCGGTGCAGGACATTCGGACGGTGGCGCTGCCGGCGCTTCGGCACCGGTTGATTCTCAACTTCGAGGCGCAGGCCGAGGGCGTCAGCACCGACGACGTGGTGAACAACATCACCACTACGCTGGCGGTTGGTGCCGACGCGGGCATGCCCGGCTGAGAATCAAGCCCGGCGAACGGTGATCCATGAAACTGGCGCTCTTCACCGACACCCTGGCGGACGTCAACGGCGTGTCGCGGTTCATCACCGCGCTGGGCGAGCACACGCACCAACGCGGGCGGGCGCTGCGCGTCTTCACCAGCACCGACCTGGCGTTGTCGCCGCGGCCCTGGGCGACGAACATCAAGCCGATGTTCGCCTCGCGCATGCCCGGGTACGCGAACCTGCGATTGGCGATCCCCTCGCCGCGGGCGCTCGCGGCGGCCGTGCGTGACTTTGCGCCGGATGTTGTACACGTTTCCACACCCGGGCCCGTGGGCTTGCTCGGGCGGCGCTGGGCGCTTCGGCATCGCGTGCCGCTGATGGGGACGTATCACACCGACTTTCCCGCGTACGTCACGCGGCTGTTCAACGACGATGGGCTGGGCGAGTTCACCGGCACGCTCATCTCGTGGTTCTACCGTCCGTTCGATCGCGTGCTGACGCGCAGTAACGCGTACCTTGCGCCGGTGCGGGCGCTGGGTGTGCCCAGTGAACGCTGCGCCGCGATCCGGTTCGGGGTTGATCTGGCACGCTTCTCGCCACGTCATCGCGATGAAGACCTGCTTCGTCGGGTGGTCAAGGGGATCGGCGACGGGCCGCGAGTTTTGTACTGCGGGCGGGTGAGCGTCGAGAAAAACATCCGCGTGCTCGCGTCCGCATGGGTGGAGCTCGAAACGCTCTGGCGTACGCGCGAGCACGCGCCACCGCCGATGCTGGTGGTGGTGGGTGATGGTCCGGGGCTTCACGGGATGCGGTCGAGTCTGCGCGGGTGCAACGCGGCGTTCCTGGGCTTTCGCTCGGGCGATCAGCTCAGCGCGATCATCGCCTCGTGCGATCTGCTGGCGTTTCCGTCGACAACCGACACGCTGGGACAGAGCGTGCTGGAAGCCCAGGCCTCGGGCCTCGCGGCCGTCGTCTCGCATATCGGCGGTCCGGCCGAGGTTGTTGTCGACGGACAAACCGGCGTTGTGGTGCGATCAACCGTGCCGCAGGTCTGGGCACGCACGCTGCTCCGTGTGCTCAGCGATCGAGCGGCGCTCGACAGAATGAAGCTCGCGGCTCGGCTTCACGCAAAGGGGCTGAGCATCGACGATTCGCTCGAGCACTTCTGGACGCTCAACACGCACATGTCGCGCTCAAGACACGCGGCAACCACCACGCAAACCGATCACGCCTGATCGGCGGCGAGGAGATCCGAATACGAAAGGCTCATCGGCTCGCCCATCGCGGGGGCGAGGGTCTGGCGCAGGCGCTCAACCGCTTCGTAGCACTTCACCAGGTTCATCGCGGGCGAGACGAGGGCCTCGAACTCAAGGAAGTTGCCCAGCCCTTCGACCTCGTCGAGGTGCACGCGCACGCCTTCGAGCATGTACAGCTCGCGGACCTTCTTCACCACCACCCACACGGGAGGCTCGGTGGCGCCGAAGTACTCCGCCGCCTCGGCCGCGGAGTAAATCGTGAATCGCGAGAGGCGTGCCGACGGCTTGTTCTCGCGGTGATAGAAAATGAACTCCGTCGCCTGGCCCTGGGTCTCACGCTTCTTCAGCCGCCCGTCGGCGAGCTTGAAGTACGTGTCGGTCTGGCGCAGCGTGTCCACAAGCGTGGCGCGGTGCGCACCGAGAATCACCCGGGCCAAAGCCGGGTCGCGGAGTTCAAACTTGCACTCAACGTTCTGCATGTGCGTGGATGGTAACGCCTTTTCGCGACACAGACCGGCGGCTTACCCCCCCGCCATCCGCTGCATCGTCGCGGGGCTTTCGCCTTCGCCCGTTCGGCAGCTCAGCAGCGCCGCCTGCGCCGTCGCGAGCACCGCCGAGGCGTTGCTCGACCGTGCGCCCTTGAGCAGATCCGCGTTTGGGTCCGACATGCGGGACATCTGATCCGCGATCAGCAGCGCCAGCGCCGAGGGCTCGCTTGCCGGGCTGCTCGCGTCGGCCTTGGTCGAACGTGAACGCGTGCGCGCGGGCTTCGGGGCGCTGCGGACAATCTGAGCCGAGCGATCGACCGGCACGCCCTGAGCGTTGATCCACTCCAGCCCGTGAGTGCCGATGGTCAGCCGCCCGCCGGGCCCGAGGAGCGTCACACGCACCGAATAATCGGGCGCGTTTGAGGATGCGAAGATCGAAGCCGAGCGTGCGCCGGGGAATCGCAGCATGGCGCTCAGATCCCCCTGCAGATCGCGGAGCGAATCCCCCGGCAGCGGGCGCAGCACCGCCGCACCGCCGCCGCCGTTGGGGGACGTGATCGGCGGGAAAACGTGAGAGGCGTGCACGGAATCGGGCTCGCCCATGAACATCGTCAGCACGTCCAGCGCATCGAAGAGCCGAGCGCCCAGCGACCCGCCCCACGACGGCCCGCAGCTCACCACATTTGCGCCGCGCACGGGCCCGAACTGTTCCAGCAAATCGGTCGCGGCCGCGACGGGCTCACAGAACCTCAGCAGCGGGACGCACCCACACCACAGCGGGATCCGTGCCGCACGCTTCTCAGCTGGGGCCGCGACCGTTGAAGGGCCGAGCGCCACCACGGGGGTCTGCGGCTCGCTGGTTTCCTCCGCGTGCAACTCGACGAGATGAATCAACGACGCGGGCATTGGTTCGAGCGAAACGACCGTGACGCCGCGCTGTGCGCAGGATTCGAGCAGTTCGCAGTCGGCCAGCCTTTGGGCCGCGTCGGGTAACGAGGCGAACGGGCCCGGGGCACCGATCAAGAAGATGCCCGGCTCAGCGCTCGCCAGCGCCGCCCGCAGGTCATCGCCCACACTTTGCCCACCCAGCTTCGCGGAGAGATCGGCCGCCACGCCCGGGGTTGACGATCCGACACGCAGCGGGTGCTTGCTTTTTTCAGGATTGAGCAGAGCGAGCGCGGGAAGCACAGCCGAACCGAGCACGCCCTGCTCGGGTGTGAGCCACAGCGTGACGGGCGGTGCGTCCGCGGTCGGGTTCGCCGATCCCTTGCCCATGTCGGAGAGTGTAGCGATTTGCCGCTGCGCGCCGGTTTTGCCCGCTCTGCCCTTCACAAGCGTGAACACGCCCTCCCTCACGTGCGTAGATCACCTTCCCTACAATGGGGCTGACAACCGAATAAGCGACGTGGCGACGCGGCCGCTGGATGAAACACGCCAGAGGAAAGTCCGAGCACGACAGGACACGATGGTGGGTAACGCCCACCGGGCCCCGGGAACGGGGTTCAGGGAAAGTGCCACAGAGAACATACCGCCGATGGCCGGGGTTTCCGCGAGGGAACCACGGATCAGGTCAGGGTGAAAAGGTGCGGTAAGAGCGCACCGCCCGCGTGGTGACACGCGGGGCATGGCAAACCCCATCGCGTGCAAGGTCACGCAGCCGTCGGGAGGTCGAAAGGCCCCCCACCGCCGGTCCGGCGGTTTGACGGCGGGTGGACCGCTCAAGCCCGCGGGCAACCGCGGGAACAGAGAAATGGTCGCGGCGATCCGAAGGTGAACCCCGAGCCCCCGTCAATGGACAACGGGTTCAAACCGCGGATCCGCACAGAACTCGGCTTACACGCCACGTCGGTTCCCGGCGCGGGCCGTCGGCAACACCGGCGGCCCGCGACCTTTTTTGCCCCGCTGAATCTCGGCTCGCTCCCGCCGCGATCACACCCGCCCCACCACGCAGACGATGAAACTCTCCTCCAACTCCGACGCGTCGATCACGGGTCGCACGTACGGCCTGCCCTGATCGTCCACCGCGTCGACCAGCTTCGCGTACACCTCGGTGGCTTTGAACCCCGCTTCGAGCATCGCTTCACGCAGCTCGGGCACCGACCACAGCCGCCAGCGGTAGACGAACGCGTCGGTGAACTCCTGTTCGACCACGCCCGCGCGCACCGTGCGGAAGTGCAGCGCATTCTCGACCATCCCCGTCAGCGCGTTCGCCGAGCGCTGCTGCCAGGTGTACTTGATCCGCAGCGCCGGGTCCGTGGGCGGCCCGGGGTGCGTGCGTTCGAGGGCGCCTTCGACGAAGGCGGTTTCACCGCCGTAGATATCGCAGACGAAGACCCCGCCGGGCTTCTTGCGTGAGGGCTTTGCCAAACGTTTGGCGCACGCGCGAAGGTACTTCACCAGATCCTCGCGCCGGTGAATCTCGCCGATGGAGAAGTTGCCTACGAAAATCAGATCCATCGCCCCGGCGGCGTTGAGCTTCGCGGCGCTGAGCTTCAGCACATCACCCTTGATGAGCTTCAGGCGCGTGCCCGCTTCTTTGGGCGACTGCTGCGCAGCGATCTTCAGCGGTTCAGGATCGAGATCAACGCCCACGGCGCTTCCCATGGGTGTTTCGATGACCCAGCGCCGACTCAGCGCCGCCGTGCCGCAGAAGTCTTCACCCAGCCGCATCGGCTCGCCGCCGTGGACGGCCTTCAAGAACGGCACCAGCGCCGTGGGGCTCTGCACGCACAGCTCGTACAGGTCGTACCGCGAGAGCACCCCGCGCGAGCCACTCGCCGCTTTCCTTGATGCCTTTCGCACGGTCGATCGCACGCTCATCAGGCCATCCTCACCCAGCGGATCAGCGTGGTGAAGTTCGGCGGCTTGCCGTACATCAGCACCCCGATGCGGAAGATCTTCGCCGCGATCCACGCCGTCACGAACGCGGTCAGCACACCGATCACCGCCGAGACCGCCAGTTGCCAGGTCGGAACCGGCTCGCTCCCGCCCAGGCGGATCACGCTGACGAACGGGTTCATCACCGGCACAAAGCTCAGCACCGTCGCGAAGGTCGAGTTCGGCGCCCGCGAGATCGGCATGACCATCAGCCACGGCAGCATCACCGTGAGCATCACGGGCGTGAGGAACGTCTGCGCCTCGCGGATGTCGTTCACCGCCGCTCCCACCGCCGCCATCATCGAGGCGATGGTGAAGAACGCACAGAAGAAGAAGATCGCCAGCCAGATCAGCTTCGAGGTTTCGATCAGGTCCACAAGGTTCGCGACGATCAGCCCCGCGATGCCCGCGCCGCCGTAGATCGTCAGGATCAGCAGCGCCACGCACATCATCCCGATGATCTTGCCCGTCATGAGCTGCATCGGGCTGACGGCCGACAGCAACACCTCCATCACGCGGTTGGACTTTTCCTCCACCAGCGCCGTCATCAGGTACTGCCCGCCGGTCATCACCGACAGCATCAGCAAGATCATCATCGCGAAGGGCACGATCATCTGCACCGCGCCCATGCTGGGCTTGTCACCCTCACGCCCCAAGGCCTGCGGCGTCGGATCGGGCCTCGCGAACGTCGCCCGCACCGCCTCGGGTGAAAGCTGCGCGCCGCTGAACCGCGGATCGGAAGTGATCCTCGCATCGACGATCGCGTCGCCCATCCGCCGGTTGATGATCGAAGCGATCTGAAAGTCCAGCTTCGGGTGGATGAACACCTGATGCTCGGGCCATTTGCCCTCCACCAGCGGCCCGCTCACCGCCTCCTTCGGCACCACCACCACGGCCATCAACTGCGGCGCTCCAAGGCCCACCTGCGCGTTCTTCACCTGGTTCTTCAGTTCATCGACGTTCGAACTCGGGTCGAGCACTTCCAACGCGATCGACTTCGCCCCGCCGGTCACCATCGCCGCGGTGCTTTGCATCTGACTCTTCGCCGCGTCCACCGCCGGGCCGTTCAGCCCCATCTGACCCGTCGCCTGATCGATCTGCCTGGTCATCTCCGCCGCGGCACGCTGCGCCTCGGCCTGCGCACCCTCGGACCCGAAGCGCTTGCGGGCAAAGTCGCTCGTCACGCCCGACTGATCGATCAGCGCCACCTTCACCTTCATCTCAGGCGCTTCGGGGATCAGCTTCACCGCCAGCACACCCACCAGCACCATCACCGGCGTCAAAAGGATCCCCAGCACGAAGCCCTTCGTGAAGACCACCGCTTTGAACTCTCGGATCGCGATCAGCAGCGTGCGATTCACGATTCACCTCCTTCGCCGCTGCTGACGGCGAACCCCGCCAGCAAGCGCTCATCAACCTCTCCGCCCCCCGACCGCCTGACAACCTCAAGGAAAACCTCTTCGAGCGTCACCCGCCGAACCTCGATGCGCTTCACCGCAACGGTCGACGCGATCCGCGCCAGCGCCCGCTGGGCGTTCTCGCCCTCGCGCAGCAAGACCTGCACCGCACGCTTGTCGGCCCCGCGGTCCTTGCCCGTGATCACCTCCGCGACACCCTCGACCTCGCGCAACTGCTGCACACCCTCGTCGCTTTGCGTCTCGACCACCAGCGACCGCGTATCGAACTGGTCCAGCACGTCCGTCAGCGGCCCGTCGAGCATCTTCCTCCCCTGGTGGATCATGAAGATCTGATCGCACAACTGCTCCGCCTCGAACATCGCGTGCGTGGAGAAGATCACCGTCCGCCCCGCGCGGTGCTGCTCGTCGATCAGGTCTCGCATCAGCCGCCGGTTCATCGGGTCAAGCCCGCTGAAAACCTCGTCAAGGATGATCAGCTCCGGCTCGTGAATCACGGCCGCGATGAACTGCACCTTCTGCTGCATGCCCTTGGAAAGCTCTTCACAGCGTTTGTTGATCACCCCGCCCAGCTCGACGCGCTGCAGCCAGCTCGCCGCACGTTTGCTCGCCTCCGACGCGTTGATCCCCTTGAGCTGGGCGACGTACGCCAGAAAAGCCCCGACCTTCATCTTCTTGTACAGCCCGCGTTCTTCGGGCAGATAGCCGATGCGGTCCTTGCTCTCCAGCGCGCTGCCCTTGCCCAGCACCCGGATGCTGCCGCTATCCGGGAAGATGATCGACATGATCATGCGGATGGTGGTGGTCTTGCCGGCGCCGTTGGGCCCGATGAACCCGCACAAGGAACCTCGCGGAACGATCAGGCTCAGTTCGTCGACCGCAACTTTGGGCCCGAAGGTCTTGCGCACGCCCTCGATTCTGATCGCCGCATCGGTCATAGGTCCTCCGGATCGTCGAGGACGAGGGTAGCCCACCCGTAGGCCGATTTTCGTTCCGCACCGCTGATTGGTGATTCAGAAGACCCCGCAAAGAAGCCGATAACCACGCATATGACCCAGGCGATTCACCTTCTGCAGAGCGTCCGCGCCCGCCGAGAGCAAACCCACACGCTGGGGCACGTGCTCGACGACGCGGGGAAGACCTACCCGATCTGGCCCGTGGCCTACAGCACCGAGAACGCCGACGCGCTGCGCGATCTGGTCATCCGCGAGGGCGCACGCCGAACTTTGGAGATCGGTCTGGGTCTGGCACAGTCGAGCCTCGCGATCATCGAAGCGTTGTGCAAGAACCACGCCGCCGGCTCGCTCGCCGCCGACGCCCACACCGTCATCGACCCCGGGCAAGCTTGGTGCAACCGCGCGGGCGTGCGCGAGCTGGACCTCTCCGGCGCACGCACCGTCACCCGCTTCATCGAGCAGCCATCACACCTCGCCCTGCCGCAACTACTCGCCAGCAACGAGCGCTTCGACCTCGCCTTCGTCGACGGCATGCACCTCTTCGATTACGTCATGCTCGACGTCTTCTACTGCATGCGCCTCGTCAAACCCGCCGGGCTGATCATCCTCGACGACCACTGGATGCCCGCGATCCAGACCGTCCTGGGTTTCGCGGTGACGAACTGGGACGCCAAACTCGAGCTCTTCGACCCCAAGGGCCCCGCACGCCGAATGGTCGCGTTTGCCAACCCGTTCCAAGACGAACAGCGCCCGTGGGATCACTTCGCCGAGTTCTCTGCGCAGACACTTCCCGAATACCCCTGGAAGCGCAACCAGCCCCGCGGCGCGCCGATCCCCGCTTGATCGCCCACAACCACGCCGCCGACACATAGCGCCGGCGTTCGTCGCTCGGCCCGAGCTAAACTCCGCCCGTGTCCGATCTCTCCTCATTCCTCGCACCGCCCGTCCTTGCCAAGCTCCGCGAGCTTCGCGGCAAGCACGCCGACATTTCCGCCAAGCTGCTCAGCAGCGACGCGTCGCTCGACCACCGCGCCCTCCGCGATCTGTCGATCCAAAGGGCCGCCCTCGACCCCGTCGCCGACGGGTTCAACCAGCTTGAAAAGCTCGCCTCAGAGATTCACGAACTGACCAGCGTTTCCGTCGGCAGCGACCGCGAGCTCGCCGAACTCGCGCGCGTCGAACTGCCAACCCTGCAATCTCACGCCGAGTCGCTCGCAAAGCAACTCAAGTCGTCCCTCGTTCAGAGCGACGACAACAAGATCGCCTCGGTCATGCTCGAGATCCGCGCCGGCACGGGAGGCGACGAGGCCGCACTCTGGGCCGCCGACCTGCTCGACATGTACCAGAAGCTCGCAACCAAGCGATCGTGGACCTTCGAACCGCTCGAAGTCGCACCCGAGACCAACGCCGGCGGCATCCGCTCCGCCGTCGTCAACGTCCGCGGCACCGGCGTCTGGTCGGCCCTCTCCTTCGAAGCGGGCGTCCACTCCGTCAAGCGCATCCCCGCCACCGAAACTCAAGGCCGCGTCCACACCAGCACCGCCACCGTCGCGGTCCTTCCCGAACCCGAGAGCGTCGACGTCAAGATCGACTGGGCTAAGGATGTCGAAGAACAGGCCACCCGCGCCCAGGGCCCAGGCGGGCAGAACGTCAACAAGGTCGAAACCGCCTGGCAGATCTTTCACAAGCCCACCGGCATCGTCATCAAGATGATGGAAGCCAAAAGCCAGCAGCAGAACCGCGAGCGCGCCCGCCGCCTCCTGCTCGCAAGGCTCTATGAAGCCGAACGCCAGCGCAAGCACGCCGAGCGTTCCGCCGCGAGAAACTCCCAGATCGGCTTCGGCGACCGCAGCGAGAAAATCCGCACCTACCGCTACAAAGAGGGCATCGTCGCCGACGAGCGCCTGCCGGGTGAATACGCCCTCCGCGATCTGCTCGCGGGTGATTTCAGCAAGCTCACCAGCGACCTGATCGAGCGCCAGACCGCGCAGCGACTGGCCGAGCTTTGAGCCTCTTCGACGCGGCCTTGCGTTCGCGCACGACCCGATCGCACGCCCGTGGCTTGCACACGCGGTCCAACCCGTGTTAGACTCGTGAGGCAACCCACCTCGACGCGCCCAACGCCGTCGAATATGCCCAACCTTGGGAGATGCACCATGCCCGACGAAACCAACCAGCCAACACCCCCCGCTTCTCCCGAACCGTCCGCATTCTCAGGTGCCGCACCCGCCATGACCCCCGGCGAAGTGAAAGACGGCAAGGTCTTCGCCATCCTGTGCTACCTGATCAACATACTGGGGTTCCCATTCTGGCTTCTGCCACTGATCATGCGGGACAACAACTTCAGCCTCTACCACGCAAAGCAGTGCCTGGCGATGTGGGTCATCCTCATGGTCGGTGCCGCCATCAGCGTCCCGCTCGCATTCGTCTGTATCGGGTTCGTGCTCCTCGCGATCATCTACGTTGGCTTCCTGGTTCTCAACATCATCGGTCTGCTCAACGCCATCAACGAACAAGCCAAGCCCCTCCCCTTCATCGGCACCTACGCCGAGAAGTGGTTCGCCGGCTTGAAGAAGGCCTGATCGCCGCACTCCACCATCCATCACTGATCACCCATACGCTCACCCCGTGACGCAGACGCAGCACGCGGACATCGTCGTGGTCGGCTCGGGTGCCGCGGGGCTCTTCGCCTCCATCTGGGCCGGTCGCGCCGCCGCGAACTCCGCCAACGCACCGCCCACACGCCCCACCATCTTCGCCCTCGACGGCGCCAAGAAACTCGGTGCCAAAATCCTCGTCGCCGGCGGCGGGCGCTGCAACGTCACCCACCATCACGTCGACGAAACCGCCTACTTCGGCTCATCCCGTAACACCATCCGCCGCGTCCTCAGCCGCTTCACTGTGCAGCAGACCATCGACTTCTTCGCCGAAGCGGGCGTGACGCTCAAACGCGAAGAGACCGGCAAGCTCTTCCCCACCACCGACGACGCCAACACCGTCCTGAACGCCCTGCTCAACCAGGCCCGCGCCGCGAACGTCCACATCCGTCACCCCTGGCGTGTCGGGCGCATCACCCGCGACGAATCCCCCACCGCCGTGCACCCCTTCATCATCGCCCGCGCCATCGAGCAGCCCACAAACCCCTCTAACGACGAGACCCCACACCCCAACAACTCCGCACACGCGCAGCCCACCGACACCATCCACGCCCGCCGCCTCATCCTCTGCACCGGCGGCATGGCCCTCCCCAAAACCGGTTCCGACGGGCTCGGCTACACCTTCGCCCGCACCCTGGGCCACTCCACCACCCCGCGCATCTTCCCCGCCCTCGTCCCGCTCATCCTCGACGACTCGTCCTTCATCCGCTCACTCTCCGGCATCACCCTCCCCACCACCCTCCGCGTCCTCTCCGGCACCGGCAAACAGCTCGTCTCCTTCACCAACTCGACCCTCTGCACCCACTTCGGCCTCTCCGGCCCCGGTCCGCTCGATATCAGCCGCTCGTACTTCGACGCCAAAGCCGCCGACCCCGCCGCCACGCTCACGATCAACTGGCTCCCAAAGCTCACCACCGAGCAGCTCGACAGCGACCTGGTCAACGCCCGCCGATTGCCGCCTCTGAAGTTCTTCGACCGCCCTTCGCACCACCTTCCGGAGCGTCTCGCCCGCGCGCTCTGCGCCTCGGTCAACATCGACCCGCTCTCACCCTGCGACAACCTCCCGCGAAATCAACGCCGCGCCCTCTCGCTCGCCGTCACCAACGCCCCACTCCCCGTCACCGGCTCCCGCGGCTTCACCTACGCCGAGGTCACCGCCGGCGGCATCCCCCTCTCCGAAATCGACCCCTCCACCATGCAGTCCCGCCTCTGCCCCGGGCTCTACCTCGCCGGCGAAATCCTTGATGTCGACGGGCGCATCGGCGGCTACAACTTCCAATGGGCCTGGGCCAGCGGCTTCATCGCCGGTTCCAGCGCCGCCGCTTCCCTCGTTGCACCGCATATTCCATGACCACCACATCCACCCAACCTCACCCTGCACCTCTCCCCGACACCGACCGCCTGCCCGTCCTCGACGTCTCACGCGGCATCGCCCTTCTGGGCATCCTCTTCGTCAACGCCTCCTTCTTCGCGCTGCCGTCGATGCAGGCCGTTGAGACCATCGCGCCGCGCAACGAAGGCACCCTCTCCCACTTCCTTCACGCCTTCATCGCGATCTTCTGCACCGGGAAGTTCTACCCACTCTTCTCAATCCTCTTCGGCGTCGGGCTCTGCATCATGGCCCACTCCGCCGCCAGCGCCCAGCGCTCCTTCACCGCCGTCTGGGTCCGCCGAATGCTCATGCTCGCCTTCTTCGGTTTGCTCCACATCACCCTCTTCTGGTCGGGCGACATCCTCGTTCTCTACGCCATCGTCGGCGCGTCTTCATTCTGGCTCGCCCGCTGCTCCGTCCGAACCCTCATCATCCTCGCCGCCATCGGCTTCACCATCGCCGCATTTCTCGCGGGCGTCTTCGGTGCTCTGAGCAGTACCTTCGCCCACCAGATCGAGTCCTCCATTGCCAACAACCCCGCAACCCTCGATCCCTCCAAGTCCTTTTTCGACAACCTCTCCCTCGTGCTCAGCAGTGATCTGAGCACACTCGATCCACGCTTCGCTCAACTCGAAACCTCCGCACTCCGCGACGGACCTTTCCTCCACGCTCTGGTCATTCGACTCATTCAGTACCTCTGGTTCCTCGTGATCATGATCCCCGTCATGGGCCCGCAGGTTTTCGCATGCTTCGCCCTCGGCTGCGCACTGCTCAAATCCGGCTTCTTCCACAACCGCCTTCCGAAACTCCGCAGAGCTCTGATCCTCGCTTTCCTCTTCATTGCACTCCCCGCCCATACCGCCGCCTACTTCATCAGCAGTTCGACCAGTTCGGGCATGCTGCTCAGTTCGCTCTCCATGCTCATCACCAGCATCCTCGGCCCGCTCAGCAGCCTCGCCTACCTCGCCCTCATCCTCCGCTGGCTCGATCAACCCCGCACCCCTTTCTTCGCTCGCAGCATCGCCGCCCTCGGCCGCTTGGGCCTCACCGGCTACCTCGGCGAAACCATCCTCATGTCCTTCTTCATGCTCCACTGGGGGCTGGGTTGGTACGCCGACACCACCTACCCCTCGCGCGCCGCCCTCACCCTCGCCGTCTGGCTCTCGCTGGTTATCTTCGCCAACCTCTACCTGAAGAACTTCCGCATCGGCCCGCTCGAATGGCTCTGGCGCACCACCACATACCTCAAGCCACCGCCGCTGCGAAAGCACTGAACACCCAACCACCGCCCCGCACTCCGCCCCCCGTCCCCGCCCGCTCTATCATCGGCCCCGTGACACTCCTCTGCGTTCCCATCCTCTTCGACGATCCCGCACAGGCGCTCAGCGACGCCCGCGAAGCACGCGACCGCGGCGCCGACCTCGTCGAGTTCCGCGTCGACAGCTTCTTCACCGGTCAGCACGATCATTTCGAATCTCACGTCGCCGCCATCGCCTCGCTGATCGAACGCTCACCCATCCCCTGCATCCTCACCTGCCGCCCGGTCCTCGAAGGCGGCCAATACGACGGGCCCGACGACGCCCGCATCAGCCTTTTCGAGCACCTCTCCACCCGCTTCACACCCACGCCGCAGTACATCGATATCGAACTCGCCACCTACGCCCGCTCCGCGAACATCAAGCAGAAAGTCAACCTCGCCG
>Ga0209985_10002444_pt1 | contig 16782 bp, 8 predicted proteins | sample NOAtaG_FD_187305 | JGI IMG/M metagenome (GOLD analysis project Ga0209985, IMG submission 187305) | Freshwater lake microbial communities from Lake Erie, under a cyanobacterial bloom - NOAA_Erie_Diel6S_1000h metaG (SPAdes) (version 2) | ecosystem: Environmental > Aquatic > Freshwater > Lake ...
GGGGGGGGGGGGGTGGGGGGGGGGGGGGGGGGGGGTAAGGGGAGAGGCGGGGTATCAGGGGCAGCCGGCGGCGAAGGCGGCGATGAAGGCATTGAAGTCGTCACCGGTGATCAGGCCGTCGGGGATGGCCGGCGGGCCGCCGATGCCGGTGAGGTCAGCGAGGTTCTCACCCGCGGCGAAGGCTGCGATGAAGGCGTTGAAGTCGTCGCCGGTGAGCAGGCCATCAGCGGGGGGCTGGCCGCCGATGCTGACGATGTCAGCGGGTGAGCAGGGCGGCAGGCAGGGCGTGAGTGTCAGCAGGGCCGGTTGTGAGGTCGCGTCGCCGCACGCATTGAACACGATCGACCGGACCTCCCAGCCGGTTCCGCTGGTGACGGAGAGGGAGAGAGACGCGGTGGCGGCACCCGAGGCGGTGAAGGCGTTTGTCGAGCCCAGCGGGTCGGCGTTGAAACCGTCAGTGATCGTCAACCACTCTGAAGACGGACTCACGCGCCACTGCCAGAGGTAGGTGAAGTTCGCGCTTCCGGCCGCCGTGACACTGAAGGAGGCACCCGTCCCGACGCACGCCGTGACGGGCGCGGGCTGCGAAGCGACTCCAGCGGCGACACAGTCGGTCCACATCACGGCAACCGGCAACTGGGTGGACGCATCCACAGCGACTCCGGAGATGAACGTGCTTTGGCCATCGCGCCAGATGCTCTCAGCCTGAGAGCGGATGAATCCCGGGGGGAGGTACGCGTGCAGATTGACCCAGGAGGACGCCGTGCCATTCCAGATCGCGGCCATACCGGCCCCGGCGAAGGCGGCGCTACCGACCTGGGTGCCGCCGGCCGTCGCGATGGCTCGCGACGAAGACATCGATGCCGGGTGCAGGTTGACCCAGGATTCCGCGCTGCCGCTCCAGAGGCTCGCGCGTTCGCCGCCGCCGGCGATGTTGGTGTAGCCGACCTGAGCAGCGCCATCGGTGCCCATGGCGACCGAAGTCGTTGCTCCGGCAGGGTGCAGGCTGACCCACGACTCGGCCGTGCCATTCCAGAGACCCGCGCGTTGCTGCCCGCCGATGAAGGCCGAGCCCGCCTGCTGACCGTTACGAACAGCGTTTGCCTCGGACTGAATGGAGCCGCCGGGATGAAGACTGACAAAGGACTGTGCCGTTCCGCTCCAGAGAGCCGCGACCTGCTGTCCGCCAAGCGTGGCCGAGCCCACCTGCTGCGTGCCGTCGGTGGATTTGGCGATCGAAAAAGACGCGGGAGCGGCGACAACGGGTGGAACGGGATTGAGGTTGCTCCACATCCAGGACTCGCCCGAGCGCGTCCACAGTGTTGCGAATGACTGGGTCCCGAAAGGAGCCGGATTGACGATCGACGCAATCCCGACGACCTGATCGGCCGCGAGGCCGCGGGCGCTGGACGTGCTGTTCTCGGGCAGTTCCGCCGGGTGCAGGCTCGTCCATGTTCCGGCGGCGCCGTTGGTCAGCACGGCACGCGCAAGCCCGGCGAAGGTGGCCTCGCCGGCCTGCCGCGTCGAACCGGTGATGCCGTAGGACCACGACTGTGTCGAGCCTGCGGGGCCGAGCAGGGTCGATCTCCACGCGTTGGCCGGATACACCACGAGTGTCGCGGGCAAACTCGTGCGCGTGCCGCAGGACGGCGTCGTAGCCACGAGCGTGTAGTTTCCGGCGTCGCCCAGGGCGAGATTGGTGATGATCAGACCGGGCGTGTTCGCGTTGGAGACCGTCCCGCCGCCCGCTGATGCGCCGGCGGGACCGTTGACAATGTTCACCCCGTTTCGCTGCCATTGGTACGAGATCGGCCCGCACGCCGCGTCGGCGGTTGCCGCGCCGGAAAAGGCCACCGACGCGCCCGTGACGTGCCACGCAGGAGACGGATTGCCCGTCACCTCAAAGAACGGCGGAACCTCCACGATCCCTTCCCCGGCGGCGATCGGCGTATTGGGCGTCGTCTGCAGCGCGAAGTCGACAAGCCTGGAGGTCTGGAAATCAGCCCCCACCTCCAGACGCAACCACCCATAGTTGAACGTGGTCGTGTTGGTGCCGCGCACGCGGAACCCGATGAACCGGGTCTGGTTCTGGTACAGAGGCAGTGCATTGGGTGTGCCGACACCGATCGTGCCGCCCGACGCAGTCGGATAGGTTCCCGGACCGATCGAGGTTCCTGCCTCGATCGGGCGAATGTTGGGCGGAAAAGCCGAGGCGTTGGCGAACGTCACCGAGTTGGTGCCGGAGAATGCGATCGACGTCACGGTGATAAACGAAGCAGTGCCCGTCGCCGTCGCGTTCGGGGTCAGCTTCAAGTCATCCCCGGCGACGGTCGTGTTGCCTGTTCGAGTCGTCAAGCCTTGAAGATCGATGTACAGACCGTTCGCAGGGCTGCCCGTACCCAGTGGAATGGGAATGTTCCGCACTCCGCTGTACGAGATTTGCGCGTGGGCCGCGGCACCGGTCAGAAGCACCAGCGGCAAAGCCGCCGTGATCAGCCAAGCGGGACTGAGCCGACGATCAGGACTGATAATGCGCATGCGCGTGCACTCCAAAGAAGGTGAGCATGTTCGACCCGCCGCCGAGCTGGCCGGCTGCACTGCCATGGATCGACTTGATGATGCAGGCATGCCCTTTGAAGTTGCGTCGGGCTGGAATCTCCGAACCTGCTCGCTCAATGACCCCGTCACACATATCAACCCAGAATCACCTTAATATACACCAAAATCCGACAGAGCAAGTGGATTTGTGAAAAACTCTGCATCGGTTGTCATCTTGGCTCTGTCGATGGCCACGAACCGGCCGACACGAACTGCCGAGGCCGTGGAAGTGGTTGGAAACGACGTCGCGAGTGTCGTCAATGGCATGTTCATTCCGGATGGTGTTCGGATGGGATGGATCACCGCTCGCAAGACAGGCGCGGTCGGCGAGTTGGTCGCCACCTTGCCATGCGAGGCCCAACGCAGCACGGGTGAGGCGCGAGATCTGCTGCTGCGAGTGAACATGGGCAAACCAGCGTTCGCCGGTGTCCGGAAGCATTCTGAGTTATCGGGCATCTTCGCTCGATCACCTCATTCCCCCGGTTCGCGAAAGAGCGGGCGTGGGGTGATCACAGCGGTTCCGGCGATCACGCTGCTTGGCGCGTCGTTCCAGCCACCGGATCAACTGCTGCAATCGGTTCAGATCACCGGTGCTGCGTTCGCACACTTGCGCCCAGGCGTCTGGAGTCCCGCTGGAAGCTGTGTGCCGCGGATCATACCGCATCGCACGCCCCGCGAATGCGCGAGCTGCGCGCGAGAGTGAGAGGGATCGGCACGACTGGGCATTCAAGCGATCCCGTCAACTCTCGTTGGCGGGATCAAAAGAGGCAATATGACAACCTCTGAATGGACAGCGAGTGCGGGTGCTTACGGGCACCCGGCGGCGAAGGCGGAGATGAAGGCGTTGAAGTCGTCGCCGGTGATCAGGCCGTCGGGCTCGGTGGGCGGGCCGCCGATGCCGGTGATATCGGCGAGGAGATCGCCGGCGGCGAACGCGGAGATGAAGGCATTGAAGTCGTCACCGGTGAGCAGGCCGTCGGGGATCGACGGCGGGCCGCCGATGGCGGTGATGTCGGCGGGGTTGCAGGCGACGGGGGCAACGCCGGCCGGAGCGACTTTGAGGGTGTACTGGTTGTAGCCGGAACCGCACTCGTTGAAGGCGGCGGAGTAGTTGGTGATGCCGACGTAGTAGGTGCCGGCAGGGAGGGTCTGCTCGGTGGTGGCGATGGTGGGATTGCAGGGCTCGGCAGCGATGGCGGTTACGCCGGCGAGCGGGCCCTCGGTCGAGCCGGGCACCAAACCGTAGATGCAGCGAGTGTCTTCGCTGTCAACCCGAATGATGACTGGGAACTGGCTGGCGAAGGTGACCGCCAGTCGGGAGGGCTGATCGAGCGTGACGGCGTACCAGTCTTCATCGCGACGGCCGCCAATCGTCCCGAAGATGGGGTTTGGGTCCTGACCTCTTTCGGTACCCGATGTGTTTCCCAAGACGGTTGTGTTGAGTGCCAGAGGCTGCGTGCCGGCCGGAAGCCCATCCACGCAGCCAGGGTTGATCTCCTCGGTGCAGCCCTCGTTCTCAAAGACGGCGTCAGCGGGGACGGCCAGCGTGCAGGCGGGCGGGAGCAGACGGATGTTGAGCGTGTTCACACCAACCTCGGCAGCCCAGCCGGAGATGCGGAGGAGCATGGACTGGCCGGCGGTGACGGGCAGGTCGATGCGGGAGCCGTCAAGTTCGGGGGGGGGAGGCGTGTTGCCCCGAAGGTTGTAATTGACGCAGCGAACGGCGGGGAGGCCGCAGGCCGGATGGATGGAGATGACACTATCGAGAGCGTCGGTGGTATTCAAGATGTCGATGGAGACGCGGCCGGTGGCCGAGGGGGTGTAGCGGAACCAGATGTCACGCTGGACGCCGAAGATGGAGTTTCCGCAGTCGGGGGGGCCGTCGGTGGTGGCGCCCACAGTGCTGAAGGGGAAGGAGCCCTCGGCAATGGGGATGGCGGCGGCACAGTTGTCATTGGCGGGCACGGCGATGCTGCCGTCGCCATAGTTCCATTGCACAGCGGCGGTGATGTCGGAGTTGGCGGCGGGGCCGGGGATCACTTCCCACGGACCAGCGCCCACGACGGCGGAGCGGCGGGCGATGGCCAGGAAGTACTCACCGGGGGCCAGGGTGGCGCCGTCGCGGCCGTTGAACGGCGGGCCGAAGCCGTTGGCACGGGCTGGTGAGGAGGCGCCGAAGGTGAGGGCGGCCTCGGTGGGGCTGTCACCGTCACCTTCATCGGAGGCGACCAGCACGCCGGTGTCGGTGTACAGCGCCAGGGTGAGGCCATTGCCGGCGGGGAAGATGGGGGTGACCGACTGGTCGGCCCTGATGTCCAGAAACGCGGGAGCGGCGATGGTCTGCGGGATCTGGAAACGATACCAGCGGATCCCCACGTTCGGGACGGAGTCTGTGTCGGTGGTGGGCACGTTGGGGCGGAGTCCTTCAACGTTTCTGGAGGTGATCGGGAAGCCGCTGGTGGACTGGGAGATGATCAGTGCCAAGTCGCCGGGGTCTACACCGATGATGTCAGCGGTGGCGATGAGGACGGTCTGGCCGGCGGTGAGCCGCAGAGCGAGATCGCTGTTGGTCCGGTCGAAGTTCAGCGAATCGAAGGAGCAGGCGATCACGGTGCCGCCGCACGTGTCGTAAACGGCGAGGTTGGGGCGGATGAACGCCTGGCTATCGACCGCTCGCAAATCGATGTTGAAAAGCCCGGTGGCGGGAGCGGTGAACCGGTACCAGACGGCGTTGGGTGCGAAGGGGAATTGGTAGTTGCAGACAAAGCCAGCGTCTGCGGTAGCGCCGGTGACCGAGACGGGGGTCAGGCCGATCCCGACGGGGATGGCGTTCTGACAGGTGTCATTGACCGGCTGGGCGGCAACGGGGAAGGCGCAGGCGACCGAGCAAGCCGCCACCAGCACCGACAAACACGAGGTCTTCATCAGAGAATCTCCGGAGAGCGTTAGACACCCACACAAGACTTGCCCCAACCCGACTGAGGCCATCAGATGAGCAGCAAAAATATATCTCAGATAGGAAACAATGCAAAGCAAAAAAGTTATTCTTCTTTGATCTGAATGGCGTGGTGGCTGTATTTTGATGATATTATCGGTCTATAAATGGGTGTCTCGGGGACAGCACAGGATGAATTTTCGCGGCCGACCGCGCAGCTTGTGGTTGGGGCTCTCCACAGCCCGCCTGGGCGGCGGGGGTGGATGGGTGCCGCGGCGGGTGGGCGGCGGCAACATCGGCGAGAGGATTCGAATCGCAAACGATCCCGCCAACGGTGGTCGGCGGGGTCGCGTGGGGGAGATGAATGCTGTGCTGGAAGCCGAGAAGATCAGCTCCCGGTGTTGGACGGGCAGCCAGAGGTGTCAGGGGCAGCCGGCGGCGAAGGCGGCGATGAAGGCGTTGAAGTCGTCGCCGGTGATCAGGCCATCGGCGATGGCCGGCGGGCCGCCGATGCCGGTGAGGTCAGCGAGGAGATCGCCAGCGGCGAAGGCGGAGATGAAGGCGTTGAAGTCGTCGCCGGTGAGCAGGCCGTCGGGGATCGACGGCGGGCCGCCGATGCCGGTGAGGTCGGCCGGGCAGGTGCTCTCGCGGAAGCGGACATAGAACGCCTGCTCGACGCCGTCAGGATTGACGCCCTGGCCGACGATCACCTTGCCGTCTCCGGAAACATCGGTCGCCACCAGCAGTCTCCAGCCCGCCAGCGCGTCGCCCAGACCGAAGACCGTGGAGAGTTCATCCTGCAGGTCACTGAAACCGACGCCCGCCCGCCAGATCCACGCGCGGGTGCCCGGCGTGCCGAACCGGAGATACTCGCCGACGATCACCGTGCCGTCCCGATTCACCGCCCGCGCATAGGAGCCGTCAAAGCTCCCGGCGGTGGGTGACTGAAGGATCTCCAGCGTGCTGCCGCCGTTCCACCGGAAGGCCTTGAGCTGGAAGCTCTGGGCGATCACGCCCACCGCCACCGTTCCATCAAAGTTCAGGTCGGTCACGCCCTGGAAGTTGGACGACGTCAGCGGAGCCAGCAGCCTCGGGCCGGAGCTGTCGATCACCACCGGGGCGTAGGAGTCGAACCGGACCGGATCGGATTCGCTCGGGGGCTGCCGCACCGCGCCGGCGACCACCCGGCCGTTCCCGCTGATGCAGTTGAAGTAGTTGTACCCCCCGGGTGCGCCCGGGGCCCGCGGCAGGATGGTCACCTGGCCAGTTGGCACGTTCCGTCTGAACATGTCGCCCGCATCGGGAAGAAAACCCCGGAGTCCCGCGTAGACCTGTGCATCATCGGAGATTCCGAAGAACTGGCTGGTCCAGATGCCGCGCGTGTCCCGAAGCAGGGGCACAAGGTCCTCGTATCCGTTGGCAGCGGTCCACCGCCAACTGCGGCCCAGAACCGTGCTGCCGTCAGCGGAGATGCCCACCACGGCGAACAGCGGATCCAGGGGCGGCGTGATCACCTCCAGCGGACCGCCCGGCGTCCATCGGGCGCCCTGCAGGGGCACAAAGCCGTTGGCCTCGCCGGGGATGTAGGCGACGGTGGCGACGTACCGGCCGTCATCGCTGACGCGGACACCGGAGTAGCCGGCCGAACCGCTGAGCACACAGGTCTGGGCGTTGCACCCCGGAACTCCTGAGATGCCCGGCACCGGCAGGAACTGGGTCAACTGGGCGTTGGCCGCACCGGCCGCGAGCAAGAGCGATACACCTGCAACTGATGGTTTCACGTATTGAGTCCTGACTACTGGGAGCATGCGGACGCCATCGGGCAAGGCCGCGTGCATTGCATGCGGGCCGAGACCGATCGCATCTCTCGGATGTGTTGCGGAAAAAGGCCCGCAGGCGACTGACGGGCCGGATGTCATACGTCAGATCTGTGCGGAAGTTCCCATCGTCGGCGGACTTTTCCGCGGAAATGCGTGTTCGTAAATGACCGGGCTTTCGGGCCTTTTTTCCGAACCGGCGCGTGCCGGTCACAGAGCGTCAGGCTGAGCGTTCGCGCAACATCCGACGCGCAGTGCACGCGCGGCGATCTCGTCGGCGGTCGTTGGCCTCACGGGCACCCGGCGGCGAAGGCGGCGATGAAGGCGTTGAAGTCGTCGCCGGTGATCAGATCGTCGGGCTCGGAGGGCGGGCCGCCGATGCCGGTGATGTCGGCGAGGAGATCGCCGGCGGCGAAGGCGGAGATGAAGGCGTTGAAGTCGTCGCCGGTGACCAGGCCGTCGGGCTCGGAGGGCGGACCGCCGATGCCGGTGATGTCGGCCGGGCAGGACGGGGGCAGGGGCGTGGCATCGACCCGGATCCAATACTGCTCGTAGCCGGATCCGCAGTTGAGGGGCTCGAAGCGGGCAGGAACGATCACCATTCCGTACTCGCCGGGCTCCAAGTCGGCTTCCTGAACGCGGGCCTGGCAGAGACCGGAATACCCGCGATCGACGAATTGGAAGGAGAAGCCTTGGATGCACTGACCGGGTTCGGTGTCGCGGAGGCCGCCCGCGACCAGAACGGGCATCTGAGAGGCGTAGGAAATCCGCACGCGGGCGCGGCCGGTCAGGGTGAACTGCTTCCAGTCGGTGTCGCGGGTTGGGCGGCTGGTGAACAGGGTGCCGAAGCTGGTCTGCCCCACGGCCAGAGGCTCGAAGACCGGCGGATTCACGTTGCAGCCGCCGTTGAGATCCTGACCGCAGGCGGTTTCGGATTCCTGAACAGCGTCGGGCGGGATGACCAGGTTGCACGGCGGGGGCAGGAGGTTGATGGTCAACTCCATGTCGTACACGCCGCCGGCGCGGATGCCAAGGGCGAACAGAACAGGCTCGCCCTGGGTGACAGGAACGAGGATGCGGGTGCCGTCATCGTCAAAGACAATGCTGCCGCCGCCGATGCACTCAAGGCTGGGCGAGCCGCAGCCAAGCGCGGCGTCGTAGCGGCTGAGGATGGGGGTTGCTCCGCCGGCCCCGCCGGTGGCGATGATCTCGGCGTAGCCGGAACGGGAAGGGATGTAGCGGAACCAGACGTCCTTGACATCAAGCGGCGGGGGGAATGACCAGCAGGGGAACTGTCCGTCGTTGAAGGCGCCGGCGTTGGTGCCCGTCCAGGCGGGGGTCTCCGGATCGGGGCTTTCCGAGAGGACGATGGCGTTCTGGCACAGGTCGTTGACGGGCGGCGGCACCGGCGTGGTGTTGCCGAGGATCATGGAGATTTCCACGAAGTAGGTTCCCGGATCGAAGAAGCCGATCGGGTACTGCGCGGTGGTGGTCACGTTCCAGCCGGTCGGGCCGATGGTGGCTCTGTCCAGCGAGCCGGCGACCAGAGCGAGCCAGTACCTGCCGGCGGGAAGGCTGCCGTCCTGTCCGATGCAGAAGATGAAATCCGGCGGGACACGGAAGGCGGTTGACCCGAAAGACAGAGCGGCGGCGCCGAACCCCTCGGGAAAGCTGCCGTCGCGATCATCCACGGCGACGAGGTTGCCCGCGTTGTCGTACAGCGCGAGCGTGAGGCCGGTGGGAAGGTTGTCGAGCTGGTAGAGGCGGGTATCGATGTCGAGATACAGCGGCGAGTTGATGGGTGTCTGCACATCAAACCGCATCCACTTGACGGTGAGCGTGTCCTGATTGAAGGGATCTAACAGGTTGCTCCAGGAGAGCTGGGCGTATTCCCGGGCGGTCGGCGGGGCTGACGGAGCGCTGACCGAGCCGATGTCGAAGAACGAAGCGGGCTGGGCCATCGCCGACGAACAGAAGGTACAAAGGGCGGTCACGGCGACTTGCGCCGCGCGGGGCAGGGCTCGGAACGGGCTGATCATGGCTGTACTCCTGAGCATGGCTGCGGATGGAGAGTCGCGCCGCGGACGGCTTGAATGTCGCCGTCGGCCGGACGCCGGCGGTCGACGCGACGGACGGGGGATGTGGCTTACGGGCAACCGGCGGCGAAGGCGGAGATGAAGGCGTTGAAGTCATCGCCGGTGATCAGGCCGTCGGGGTCCGAGGGCGGGCCGCCGACGCCGGTGATGTCGGCGAAGAGGCTGTCGGTGGCGAAGGCAGCGATGAAGGTGTTGAAGTCGTCACCGGTGATCAGGCCGTCAGCAGGGGGCAGCCCACCTATGCCGACGATGTCAGCGATGTTGCAGGCGGGAACGGGCTCGCTGATGGTGACCGAGATGGGGAGCGTGGTGATGGACCCGCACGCGTTGGAGATGGTGCATGCGTAGACGCCGGAATCAGAAGGCTGCACGCCGATGATCCGCAGCCGGTTGTCGGGCTCGCCGAGGATCTGGACGAAACCGCCGTTGGGCGAGGCACCCTGCACGCCTTCGACGACCGGCTGGCCGTTGCGGGTCCACTGGAAGGTGAAGGGTGCATTGCCAAGCAGCGAGCCGATCTTGATCGTCAGGATCTCACCGGGCAGAGGGTCGCCCAGAATCTCCGGAGCTCGGGGCGTGACCGGGCAGCCGGGGCTGGCGGCAATGAGTACCGGGGCCTGGTCGCCCTGTTCGAGAATACCGCAGGGGCCGATCGCCTGGTAGCTGTAGATTCCGGTGTCGGCGGCGGTGCTGGCGTCGATCCGGAGTGTCGGGGTGGCGGAGCCAGAGACGGTTCCGCCGCCTGAAGCGGCTCCGCCGGGGCCGTCGACGACGGGCTGGTCGTTGCGGAACCAACTGAAGATCAATGGTCCTGACCCGACAACCAGCGCGGAGACGGAAACAGACTGGCCGGCATTGGCAAAGACAGGGCGGAGGGGCTCGAGGACCTCCGGGCAGTTGACTTGCGCAGTGACCTGAAGCGTGACCGGGACGGTGACGAGGGTGCCGCAGGTGCTCTCGACTTCGCAGGTGTATTGGCCGGCGTCGGATGCTTGGGCGGAGAGGATGGTCAGGCGAGCGGAGGTCTGTCCGAACACCAGCCCGCCTCCGGGTGCGGCTCCGCCGACGCCCGCGCTGATGGGCTGACCGTCGCGCAGCCAGCGGAGGCTCTGCGGGGTGCGACCGGTAAAGACTGCCTCCAGCACGGCGGTCTGACCGGCAGGTATGGTGACCGGGGCGGGCTGAGTGAGAACCTGAGGACAGCCGGGTTGGGGGATATAGGTGGCAACCCAGCCGATGGAGCGGCCTTGGACATCGATGCCGAAGCCGACGATGGTGCGCCCATCGTCGGAGATTCCTCGTGCTTCGGACAGAGTGAAGCCGGGAGGCAGCACGGCACCCTGCGCCTGCAGGACGGTCTGGAGATCGTTGAAGCCGTCGTCGCGGGTCCAGATGTAGGCGCGTGCGGATTGGCCGGAGCTGGGGGAGTACCAGCCGACGACGGTGCGACCATCAGCGGCGATTGCCAGAGCGGGGCTGGGGAAGTTGTCGGGAGCGATCCGCTCCCAGCCGGTCTGGGCGGTCCAGAGATGGCCGACGTTGCTGACGGTGTCTGCGGTGCTGCTGGTGCCGCAAATGACAGCACCATCGGGGGTGGCGTCGGTGGCAATGCTGTTGTTGCTGAAGGGGTTGAGAGCTGCCCAGCCGAGGCCGACGGTTCCGGAGGCGGCAGTCCAGTAGAACGCCTGGGTGTCGTTGACGACGCGGTTCTGCTCATCGATGAAGAACTTGGCCTCGTAGCCCAGGGCGATGCGGGCGTCGTTGGCGGCACCCACGACGAGGAGCCCGGGGCCTTGCAGTGGGCCGGCGCGGAAGCCGGCGATGGGCGGAATGGTGGTGAAGCCGGTGTCTGCAGACCAGGCGAACGCGCCGTCCCGGCTGTCGAAGCCGAAGGGGAGCGAACCAATCACCCGACGACCGTCATCAGAAAGACCCACAGCATCGCTCGTGAACGGGATGATGCCGGCAAAGGGGTCCGAAGGGTCGGGACCGGGGAGAGCGGTTTCGGGAGCCCCCAGTGGCCAGAAGATGGCCGAGAAGGAACCATCGGGCTTGCGCCCGCCGATGAACAACCCGTTGCGGGAGACCCCCTGAGGGAAGTTGGAAAGACGGGAGAATCGGGTGAGTTGGACAGGAAAACCGTTGCGCCAGGCGAATGTGGAAATCTGAGAGCCGGCCTCAGGGCGGAGCGGGTCGATCAATTCGCCAACTGAGAATCCGTACACCAGCGAGCCGTCACCGGAGATGCCTTCGGCACCAGAAGAGAGGGAGATGCCAGTGCTGTTCGGGGAGGTGTCCAGCAGTTCAAAGCGGGGTTGGCTGGCGGGCTGGGCATGGGCTGCGTGCGCGAGCAGGAGAGCGGCGAAGACGGCGTGGCGGCTTGGTGCACAGATCCTGGACATGTTTCGCTCCGAACAAGCAGATGGGGCAATGGGAGATGGGGCAGAAAGGCGGACTCTGGCTGGCGATCGTGTTGCGCTGACAGCGAATGCCAGTGGGCTTGGGATACGGCGAACAGAGGGCCGAAGCGGCGAACTTCAGGGGCAACCGGCGGCGAAGGCGGAGATGAAGGCGTTGAAGTCGTCGCCGGTGATCAGGCCGTCGGGGTCCGAGGGCGGGCCGCCGACGCCGGTGATGTCGGCGAGGAGATCGCCGGCGGAGAAGGCGGCGATGAAGGTATTGAAGTCGTCGCCGGTGAGCAGGCCGTCGGGCTCGGAGGGCGGACCGCCGATGCCGGTGATGTCGGCCGGGCAGGGCGGCGGCACGGGGACGGCGTCGATGCGGAACCAATAGCCCTCATAGCCGGTGCCGCAGACGAGGTTGTCGACGTAGAACGGCTGCACGAGGGTCCGGTAGACGCCGGGCTCGAGCTCAGCGGTGCCGCCCCGGGGCACGCAGGCGTTGCTGTAGAACGTGTCGTAGAACTCGATGCCGGTGCCGGGGATGTAGCAATCTTCCGGCTGTTCAGAACGCTGCCACATCTCAAACCAGAGCGGAGCCTGTGAGACCAGCGTGACGGTGACGCGGGAACGGACGGGGAGGGTGAACTCGGTCCAGTCCTGCTCGCGAGCCTCGCTGTTTCCGGCGACGCGACCGGCGAAGGCGCGGCCGAGCTGAAGCTGGTCGAAGGCGAAGGGATCGGCATTGCAGCCGTTGTTGAGGTTCTCGCTGCAGTTCGTCTCGCTTTCGAGGATCGCATCAGCAGGCGTGCCGAGGTTGCACGGCGGGGGCAGGAGGGTGATGCGCAGGTCCAACTCGCCGAAACCGCCGCCGAGCATGCCCAGGGCCAGCAGAACGGGGACGCCCTGAGTGACGGGGGTGAGGATGCGGGTGCGGCCGTTGAAAGCGAAGCTCGAACCGCGCTCGGCACACTGCAGACTGGCGGAACCGCAGCCCAGGGCGCCGTCAAATCGGCTGATCATGGGCGTCTGCCCCGGTTCGCCCGCGGAACTGATTTCGGCATAGCCGCTGGCGGAGGGAATGTAGCGGAACCAGATGTCCTTGGTGTTGAAGGGTTCTTCGTTGTTGAACGGCCAGCAGGGGAACTGACCGTCGCTGGTGGCGCCCCTGGTGGTGCCGGTCCAGACCGGCGCGGTAAGGGACGGGCTCTCACCAACGACGATGGCGTTCTCGCAGTTGTCGTTGACGGGCGGCGGGACGGGGATGGTGTTGCCCACGATGAACGAGAGGCTGGGGTAGTACGTGCCGGGCTGGAAGAACCCGATGGGATAGGCGGCGGTGGTCTGGATGGACCAGTTCTGGGTGCCGACGGTGACCGCGTCACCGGCTCCGGCGGCCAGGGCGAGCCAGTAGACGCCTGGCTGCAGGGGGCCGTCCTGACCGCGAGCGGCGACGGAGACAACCGGGATTCTCCAGGCGGTTGTGCCGAAGGAGAGGCCGGCGGCGCCAAAGCCCTCGGGGAAACTGCCGTCGCGGTCGTCGGTGGCGACCAGTTGGCCGGAGGCGTTGTACAGGGCGAGGGTCAACCCGAGGGGAAGCGACTCGGTCTGGATCAGCGAGGTGGTGATGTCGAAGTAGAGAGGCGACTCGACCGGGGAGGCGACCTGGAAGCGGAGCCACTTGACGGTGAGGCTCTCGGTGTTGTCAAAGCGGAGAATGTCGAAGGCGGAGACCTGCAAATAGGCCTGCGTCTGCACCGGCGTGAGCGGGGCATCGACGATGCCGGCGTCGAAGAACTGGGCGGGCTGGGCCTGGGCGCGGGGAGCGGCCATTGCGGCAAGCGCAAAGGATGCAAGCAGGGCGAACAAGCGGGGGGCGGATCGGGTGCAACAGTTGAACATAACGAAACTCGTAAGGAAGTGAAGAAGGAAGCGACTGGTCAGACCATGGGACCGGAAGGCGGAACCGAGGAGAGGCGGAACCGAGGACAGGCGGGCGGGGGCAGGACTGGTACGGAACTTGGATCGACGCGGGTGCGCAGCCGGACGGGCAAGGGCAAGCCGAGGCGGCGGGCTTACGGGCAGCCGGCGGCGAAGGCGGAGATGAAGGCGTTGAAGTCGTCGCCGGTGATCAGGCCGTCGGGAATGGCCGGCGGGCCGCCGATGCCGGTGATGTCGGCGAGCAGTTCGCCGGGGGCGAAGGCGGAGATGAAGGCGTTGAAGTCGTCGCCGGTCAGCAGGCCGTCGGGAATGGCCGGCGGGCCGCCGATGCCGGTGATGTCGGCGGGGCAGTTGGGGCAGAGATCCCAGCGAATGGCGAACAGACGGTTGGGAACAAAGTTCGATCCGACGATCGTTGAGCCGTTTGCGGAAATGCCCCGGGCAACTGCCGTCACGGCGCCGGTGACCAGGCCGAGATCCTGCATGCCGTCAGCGGAGGTCCAGCGGAAAGCCCGGGCGCCCGGACCGTCGCCGCTGACCCCGACGACGACCGATCCATCGGCGGAGACGGCGTAGGCGGCGGACTCGTTGGTGCCGGGGAGGACGCCGAGGTCTTCGATGACGCCGGCGGCAGTCCAGCGACAGGCCCGCTTGGCACCCAACGCGTCGGTGCTCCAGCCGACAGTCGTCTGGCCGTCGGCGGTGATCCCCCAGGCTCTGGAGGTGCCGGCAGGATCAAGCCGCGGCAGGACCTCCAGCCCGGTGGCGGCGGTCCAGCGGAAGGCGGTTTCGCCCGGTGCGTCGGCATAGCCGACGATGACCGAACCATCCGCCGAGACCGCGGAGGCGGCGGAGAAGGAACCCTCGGGGAACACGCCAAGGGACACCAGTCCGGTGGACCGGGTCCACCGGAAGGCCGGAATGGTCTCGCCGGAGTCGCCGAATCCGACGACGGTCGATCCGTCAGCGGAAATGGATGCGGCAAGGGTGAAGCTGCCGCCGGGCAGCGTGCCCAGGTCTTCCAGACCGTCGGTTTCGGTCCAGCGGATGGCGCGGCTGCCGAACTGGCCGTTGCTGAAGCCGACCACCACCGATCCGTCTCCGGAGGCGGCAAAGGCGTAGGAGTTCAGCCCGCCGGGGAGTACATCCAGATACCGCACGCTGCCGGAGGAGTGCCAGAGGGCGGCGCGATCCGACCCGTCGATGACGGCATAACCGACGACCAGTGAACCGTCAGCGGAGATGCCGTTGGCGTCGGCGGGCAGGCCCCAGGGGGTGCTCAGGAGCGGGGGCGGCGGGAAGGCGATCAGTTGCTGCGGGTTGACGCAGGGCTGGGCGGCAGCCGGAAAGGACGCGGCAACAAGCAGCACGGCCGCGAGCAGGGGTCTGGAACAGACAGAGTCTGTCAACATGAACAGGGCCTTCATTGGGGGAGCAGTGCCGGCCATGAGAGGTGGCCAAGCCGGCTGGGGAGCTCTGATAAATATATCTGAGATATCATCGTGCACAAGTCTCAAATAGAAAAATGTTTCGTCCCATCATGCCAATGAACGGTCTTTGTTTGGATAAAAAGGTGCGAAAATGTGCCTTTTTTGAGCACATTTGGGGGAATCGCCAGCCAAACAGACCATTCTGAGATACATTTCGAGACAGTGAGTACCAGTACCTTGGGAGTGCGTCATATGTTCGTGGGAAATGCACCCAAAGCGTTTGCGGTGGATGGAATTTCACTGGGGCTGGGGCAAGAGGTGGAAGTGGACCGGGCCTGGGTCCAGCGGGTGGCGGACCGGCTTCGCGGCGAGTTTGGCGCGTTGCTGGGGTCGCTGCCGGACTGCCGCACGCCGGCGGCGGTGGCCAAGCGGCTGCGGTTGCAGCCGCCGATGTGCTACCGGCTGAGCTGGGGCGTTCATCGCAGCGGGGATGCCGCGCAAACGCTGGGCACGTTTCCCGGCGTGGAGGGCCTGCGGAAGGTGCTGACGGCGGCGAGGCGGGTGGACTGCCCGCCGGAGCGACTGGCGGCGGCGGCGGCGGCGGTGGACGAGTTCGCGGCGCTGATTCAGCGGTATGGCGGAAGCCAGACCAAACTGGTGGCGCTGCTGCGGGGAACCTCCGGCCTGCGGGAGAACATGTCGGCGATCGCCGAATCCTCCAGCGAGGAGATCGTGACGCGTCGGCTCGCGTTTCACTCGATGTGTGCGATGATGGGCTGCCGCGCTGAAGCGACGGTGGCGCTGCGCATCTACACCGAGCCGTCGGGCGGGGCGGGCCGATCGGACATCCATGCGGTGGTCGGCAAGCTGGGCTTCACGCGGGACCGGCACGGAATGCCGCTGGTGTTCGGCCACACGATGGACGGGACCCCAAATCAGATGCCGTCGGCACGCCTTCCGGCCGCGTCGGGGCAGGGCCACATCCTCGAGGAGTTCTGCAGCAAGCCGACGCCGCGGGTGCAGGTGGAGTATCGGGGCACTTCGGTGCTCAACGTGGTGGACCCGGAGCAGGAGCGGCAGGAGCCGCTGGACCTGTTCGTGGGTCCGCTGTCGTCGCTGGGCGTAAACAACCGGCCGACGAACGAGCATGTTCTCAACTCGGTGATGATGCTGTCGACGCCCTCGCGGTGGCTGCTGAGCGATATGTACGTTTCGCGATCGCTGATGGCCGAGGCGAGCGTGGAAAGCGGCGTGTACTCGCCGTCGATGCTGGGTCGGCTGCTGACCTCGCCGACGCAACGGTGGTTTGACCGGCTGCCGGGCTCGGTGCCGGTGATGCTGCTGGGGCGGGGCCTGTCGGGGGCGGATTCGCCGAAGTACGGTCGGATGCGGGAGCTCACGCAGATGCTGTTCTCGCACGCGGGGCTGGACCCGAACGAGTTCGTGGGCCTGCGGCTGATGGTGGAATATCCGATTCAGGGCATGATGTACGTCGTGTCGCTGTCAACGGACGGTTCGAGCGGCAGCCGGCGCGAAGGCCAGGTTGACCCCAAGGCCTGAAGCACG
>Ga0209985_10002446_pt1 | contig 16772 bp, 21 predicted proteins | sample NOAtaG_FD_187305 | JGI IMG/M metagenome (GOLD analysis project Ga0209985, IMG submission 187305) | Freshwater lake microbial communities from Lake Erie, under a cyanobacterial bloom - NOAA_Erie_Diel6S_1000h metaG (SPAdes) (version 2) | ecosystem: Environmental > Aquatic > Freshwater > Lake ...
AAACTCTTAATCTGCAAACAGATTCTAGTTTATTTGCCGATACCCATGAGCATTTATTACCGGAAGCAAGAATAAGACGCTCTAGGGAACTGGTGCAACAACTGCGTCCTATAATTCAGGAAAAAACTACTCAAAATCATCGAATTATTTCTATTCTCAATCGATAATTTAAAATTAGCTAGAATTTTTGTACTAACAAAGGTTTTGGTGGAGATAGCAGGGAATTGATTTAACTGGCAAAATTACCGCAAATTTTCCCGAATTTATTCAATTTTAATTTTGGCAATTGTTCTTCCTTCAATAAAGGTTCTTTTCCTCTCCGATGTTCCTAACTCTTTTTCCTGAGATTTTAACTACTTCTTTTCCTAATTCATTAAAGCTTTTGATAATTTTAAAACTATATTGATGATCTAATCCGAGAGCTACTGCCGCATTTTTGATTGTCGATCCTCAAGATATTTTACCTAACCAGTGCCATCTTCTTGTTGCCACTGAGTCTTGACTGGTTCTGTATCTATCTTTAATTTGCTCTCAACTTGGATGTGCGGCTAAGTAGGCTTTTTTGGGCATTTTATCTCCTCGTCTTTACTCGTCTTATGATAACAGGATTTGCTATCACCCCTTGCTCAAATTTGTGCTAGTATGGAAGGTATAGCGTGTCTGATTCACAAGAGGTACATTCCCGCTCCTGAACAGCTTAATCAGCAAAGGTTTAAGTGTGCCGCACAGATGCGAGAACCGCTATAATATCGAGGATTTAATTTCTTTGTCTCCTAGTGGTAGTCATGGGAAAAACCTTGATAATTACTAGAAAAAGTTATGAAGATAAGCTGAAAGATTCCCCGATTATAATTATTATGTATGAATAATATTATTGACCATGATCGTTTATTTAAGGAATTAATTTCGACTTTTTTTGTTGAATTTATTCAGTTGTTTTTCCCTGAGATTATTAATTATTTAGAGCCTAATCAGATCACATTTTTAGACAAAGAAGTCTTTACCGATGTCACGGAAGGAGAAAAGTATGAAAGTGATTTAGTCGCCCAAGTTCAATTTCGAGGACAATCATCATTTTTCTTAATTCATCTAGAAGCACAGTCTAGCTCTCAACCGGAATTTAATCGGCGAATGTTTACTTATTTCGCTCGTCTGCATCAAAAATTTGCCTTACCAGTTTATCCCATTGTCATATTCTCCTATGATCGTCCACAAAAAGAAGCAATTCGTCAATATAAAATTGAGTTTCCTGACTTAAAAGTGTTAGAATTTAACTATCAAGTTGTCCAGTTAAATCGCTTGCATTGGCGAGATTTTATCAATCAAGCTAATCCCGTCGCCGCCGCTTTGATGGCCAAGATGAAAATTGCCCCTCGGGATAGAGCAAAAGTTAAGGCACAATGTCTAAGATTATTGGTAACATTAAGATTAGATGCTGCTAGAATGCAATTGATTTCAGGCTTTGTCGATACCTATCTCAATCTCAACTCGTTCGAGGAGATAGAATTTCAACAGGAGATTAGCACATTTATTCAACCCGAACAGGAGGGAGTTATGCAGATTACCACCAGTTGGATGCGCCGCGGTTTAGAACAGGGTTTAGAACGGGGTTTAGAACAGGGTTTAGAACAGGGTTTAGAACAGGGTTTAGAACGGGGTTTAGAACGGGGTTTAGAACAGGGTTTAGCAAGAGAAAGAAATCTAATTATTCGTCTGATTAAACGTAAGTTAGGAGCTATTGATGTGGATATAGAGAGTCGGATTATGACCTTGAATATTGATGATCTAGAACGAGTGGGGGAAGCTTTATTGGATTTTTCGACAGGGGAGGATTTAACTAATTGGTTAAATGCTTTAGACGCTTAGTATTTTTCTCTTAAACTTCACAGAAGGCTAGGTATGTTTATGAGTATAACTTTTGAAAATGCCATCCAACAAACTCAAGATTTACTAAGTCAAATTGAGTTTTTAGATGCCAATGTAATCACTGAAAAACTTACTGATCTAGTCTCCACAAAAAATGGAGCTAGAGGATTTTTTGTTACTTATTTAACCAGCGATTTACCCTATACGGAACATCCTAGTTTAGAAGTAATCACTGCTTTAAAAACTTCCCCGATATTGGTGAATGAATTATTAGTCAAAAATCTGGCTATGTCCACGGCAATGGTCATCTATCATCGCGGTCAAGGGGACGAAGAAAACGCCCAAGGTTCTGAGAAAGTCCAAGAAAAAACTGGTCAACTAATTAAGCAGTTATTATCGCCTGCCTTGGAGGAAAAATTACAACAATTAGCCACCAGTTTAAACGCGGGACAAGGAGAATATCAAGCCTTTCTAGAGCGCTGGGGATATGACGATTGCCAACGTCAAGCGATCGCAGAAATCATTCAACCTTTTCTTCAGTAACTAGGGGCTGCTGAAAAAGTTGGTTGGTGGGAGCCTGGTGTGGGGTTTTACCCATTTTCAGGGAAAAAGTACCTGAATTTTCCCCCTGATTACTCCAATGGCCGGCACTTTTGGATGGCCAAAAAGTCTAAAAGTCTTATCCAACAAGGTTTTTGGATTTATTGAGCCGGACTTCTGTATTTCTGAGTCAACTTTGGGGGGGTAAAACCCCAAGCCGATGATGGGATTTGAACCCACGACCAATTGATTACGAATCAAGTTTAAAAGCTTGCAGTGACGGGTTTTTGTCAATCCTGAAAGATAAGCAAGCATATATAATTCCCTAAAAACCCTTATTATTCTTTTATACCAAGTCCGCAATTAGATCAAATTTAGATGAATACAGACGAACTGCTTAAAGATGCTAACGATCGCCTAAAGGTTGCCAATACTGGAATTATTATTTTCAAGCGAGGGGCAAAATTAAGTTTAAGGGGGATGTTTCCTTGCAAGCCTCCAAAAATAGGAAAGGCACAACAAACGATCGCGCTTGATGTGTATGCCAATTTTGCGGGGATTAAACGAGCGGAAAAAGAGGCTTTAATATTGTCGGGGAAATTAGCTCTCAATCAATTCGATTGGGAGGAATACCGGGGAAGCGGCGGCGGGGCGGGGTCGGCGACCACCGTGGGACAATTGATCGAATCATTTGAACAAGATTATTTCTCGAAACGGGAACGAACCCCCAAGACTGAAACAACTTGGAAGGTAGAATACCTCAGTGCTTTTGCCAAACTAGATAAGGATAAGCCAATTAGTAAAGAGGGATTATTAGAGGCAATACTATCTTCTAATCCTGATACCCGAACTAGGAAGCGATTGTGTTGGGTCTATACTACCTTGGCTAAATTTGCAGGGTTAGACTTTGATGCTTCGGCTTATGCCGGTCGTTACAAGGCGAAACAGCATAAGCTGAGAAAACTACCGACCGACGAAGATATTATCGCCATGAGGGAATCGATCGAGTCGCCTGAGTGGAAATTAGCTTTTTCTTTAATGGCGGCTTACGGATTGAGAAATCATGAAGTATTCAATTTAGATCGCTCAACCTTAGAGCAGTCCCCCGTTCTCACTGTTTTAGACGGCAAAACGGGGCGACGAAAAGTCTGGCCTTTTCGTCCTGAGTGGTGGCAACAATGGAAGCTTTGGGAAGGGGAATTGCCAAACTGCACGGGAAAAAACAACTCTGACATTGGCAGCCGGGTGACTAAATATTTTTCAAGAAAAGGATTGTGCAATCCCTACGATTTACGTCACGCTTGGGCGGTCCGAACGCTAGAGATGGGATTAGATATTAGTTTAGCCGCCGCTCAAATGGGTCACAGTTTAACAATTCACAGCGAGATATACCACGATTTTATTAGCGATCGTACTCACCAAAAAGCTTTTGAGGCTATTTTAAAAAATGATGAACAAAAAAACAAACCAAGAACACTTTCAATGTTGCCCGGAATTTTATAAAAAGGTCATCTAAAAACGATTATACATATAAAGCAAAAACTCAAGTAATAATTACTTGAGTTTAACCACTTTTTACCATAAACCTATTATGAAAACATTTTAGCTTATTTCCTTTTTTCTGGCAATTCGGCTAATCGCTTTCGGCACTTTTCTAAATCAAAGTAATACCGAGCTTTTTGGGCGTTAGGTTTGCGGCGATCTTGAACTTCTTTTCCGATCCTAAATAATCCAGAGGAAATAGCTCCCAACAGTTGATCGGGGTGATCGTACCCGAGTTTTTTTGTGGCTTGAGAAGTGGGATAAAACTGGCGCTCCGAAACGCCATTAACCCCTAACATTTCCGCTAAAATTTCTCGAATTGCCTCTCTTAATTGGCTTTCTGGAATTAATCGTTCCATGAACCTCCTAAGTTTAATTCGAGTTGGATGACGCAGGCAACGCCACTCTTTTCTTTTTTGGATAGTTTAGCAATTGCCCCCATAACATCTTCTGGAGTAAGGGAAAATTCACCCTTAGACCCCTCAAACAAATCGCCCAGACAAAAACTCCACTCTTCGCAAAAATACGTCATTTTTTCCTCAGACAAGGTGACTGTATTTTGTCCGTAGGCAAGGATTAATGCCCATCGGACATATAATTCTAGGGAGATTAGTTTAACGGCTTTTAATCGTTTGATTTCATCATAATCAAGATTGATTGACTGAGGGATCATATTGAAGGTTTTGGGGGGATTCAATTGAGTGACTTGGGCTACCATTTTTTTCTCCTAAGCTACAGCTACTTTTTGTTTAAACTCTCCAAGCCGTGTAACACAAGCTTGAAAGATTTCTTTAGTTTGCTCTTCTGACAACCGTTCCAACGAATTGACAAAAACATCCCTGATCTGTTGAGGACTCATAACGTCAAGATTCGATACAAAGGCAACGATCGCATCTTGAAGATGCTGATCTAAATCAAATACTTTTTCGGGTTTTTCAGGCTCAGGCTTTTTCAAATCATCGAGACGACTTACTCCGGTAGTGCCAGTGCTTTCCCATTTGACCTGTGCCAATCCAGTATCAGACTCAATATCAACTATTTCGCCTTTCAAATTTGGGGAATAGGAAGAAACAACTTGATCGCCTACATTTAATGAGTGATCAAAAGGCAATTGAGGAAAATTTTCTGGCTCAGGCTCAGAGCTACGCACTGGCATTAATCCTACAGTGCCATGTCTGCTGACAAACTTTTTAGAGTTTGTCGGTGGGGAATTCCCCACGGAGGGATCATTAAGACATTTACGAATCGCCGCCACCGTTTTATGATCGACCTTTGCCTGCTTGCCGATCTCTCGATCGCTCCACTGGCTCCATTCAGGATCAAGCAGTAGAGTTTCTACCGCTTTCCTTTTATCAGCCCTTGTGCGGGGTAATGCCCGATGCTCGGAATTAGCGGCGATCGAGGCAAAGATAGCTTCTCTTTGGGTGCCGGGAGAGACAATTGCGGGAATTATCTCCCGACCATCAGATTTATAGGCAAAGTAGCGATGAAACCCATCTACCAGCCAATGGTCGCACCCGTCGAACATAACGGCGATCGGATCGAGTTCGGCATCCTCGGTCAGCGCGTCCACCAGCGAGAAAATATGCTGTTGACTTGAAGCGACCCGCTGCTGAGTCCCTCCATCGATGCGAATCTCAGACAAGTTTAAATAAACAACTGCATTCTCTTCTTTGACCTTGAGCGTAGACGAAGAATCGGGGTGGCTGTCTAGAGAAACTAAGGACATATCCTCATAATTAGCTTTAACTACTTCTAAAGAAGGACTTAGGGTTAACTTGCAGCTATTTTTAAAGACTTGCTTGACTACCCCTTTTTTTTCTTCCTGGCTTTCGGGATCCAGCCAAGTAACTCGATTTCCCACGGCAAAACTCATAAATTCCCTCCTAAAATTCCAAAATTAAATCCTGACAGTTGCATTCGCTGTGCCAGCGGCCGCAGTAACAGTACCCTGATTCCTCTATGTGCTTCTCGCAAAAGTAGCGATCGGCTACTTTGCTAAAATTGGCAAGATTAAAGCACGCGATCAATTTCTCTTTGGTCTTGCACTGGTGACACTCAAAAGGTGGGGCGGCTGGCTTTTGCTTTATCGGGTTAGATCGATACTCAGCAAGCTTTGCTTTTAATCGATTTGCCGCTATCTCTTCACGGCTACCAGCGTCGCTTCTCAAATCAAAGCCTATCGGACTTGGCTTACTTCTTTGAGCCTTAAGTCCCGAAGGGCTTTTCGATAAGTCCCCGTCGTCATATCCTGCGATCGTATCGGGATCATCGTGGTGCAAATTGTCATGGACTGGGGGCGGATCAGCAAAATTATCAGGTGGCTGCCCTTGCGGTGATGAGTCCGTATCCTCCACCCTTTCGCCTTGGCTAAATTCTTTAGATTCTTGAGAAATTTTATTGAGGAAATCATCTTGCTTAATTCCTTTTACAAGTTGAGTCAAGTAATTGGTGGGGGACATATTGGCTTCGGCAGCTGCCTCTACCAAAATCTCTACAGCGTCAATAGGTAGCCGGTACTGTTTGTACTTGGGCTGACTGGGATCGGCTAAGTGTTCTTTCATCTTTTGCAAAGAAATCTCATGATCTGGGTATTTTTCGATTAGATCGCGCCACAAATCGATCGCAATATCATCAGAAAATTTACTCAGTTCTAGGGCGATGCTTACGGCTTTAGGCAATCGAGAAAACCCCGCCGCAATCAGCAAGGAAACTGAGCGAGCGGCGCGAATCCAAGAATTTACCGAGCTAACGGTTTTACCGAGGTGTTTTTCGCAAAATTCTCTAAAAGAATCGACTTGTTCCCCCAAAACCCGTCCGCTGGCCTCCCATGCCTTAGTTAGCTTAATCTTCCAAAGAGATAAGGCCGCCTTATACCAACCAAAAATAGTTCCCTCAATCCCAAAGACAAGCTGGTCTAATTTATCCTCAAAATCTTTCTTGCCGCCAACTTGATCCAATTCTTGGAACCACTGGTATAACCGACTAGATTCTGGGGAATACTTTGGCTCACCAGATAAATAGAGCGGCTCAAAAGGATCAAAAGTTGTGCCAGAATCCAGAAAAACACCAGACTGTTTAGGTTGAGTGGAGATATTTTTAGTACGGTAAGCGGCGACCATGTTTATTTTCCTTTGGCAATTTTCGACAAATAAATATTTAAAAGATGAACCCATCAAACATAACGACGCTCGGATTCCCGACACTCGTGATAATCGAACCACTCTAATCGCTGGCGTGCATGATAATCCTCAAGCTGACTGATTAAAAAAGCGAAGTGCAGCAAGCCGTGTTCACTATTAAAAGAGTATCCAAAGCCATCGCGGATTCCCCCATTAAAAAAAGCGAGTATATCTCGAAAAAGAGTCTGATCGCAGGGGAAATAAACACGCTTCGAGGACAAACTCAAAGAACCGTAAAGCCAACCATTATCAAAATCGAATCGCATAACTTTAATCTCCCATCAATCAAGTTCATCCAAATTATTTTCCTTTGGCAATTTTCGACAAATAAATAGTTAGAAGCCGATTTTGAATCAAGCTTTTATCGTGGCTCTTAAATCCTGCCTCGCGGGCTAAGGCATCCATAAACCAATCAGGGCAAGACTCAAACGGATAAACTAGCTTTGATTTACCCCGAATAATCACTTGATAAGAGCGCCCTAAGTAAGGCTTGCAAATTTTTGGTCGTAACTGGGAAAACCAAGCAAGCATATCACTGCGAAAAGCAGTATCAGCGCGGGTTATTGGCTTGCAGTAATTAGCTTTCTTCATTAAAATTCTCCTTTTTCTTGTGAGTGCATATGGGGAAAGTGAACACGGCTATGCTTTTCAGATGCCTCTTTTAAGATTTGATACCAGCCATCTAAGTTGATACCACTGGGAGTAATTCCCTCCCAGTCTTCTCGGTATTGTTCAAGCAAAAATAGGGCAACTTGCCAATCAACGGGAACCCAGAAATAATCTAATTTTGAGTAGTCTTCTGACATTATTTTTCTCCTGAATCAATTCGTTTTTTTTGTGTCAAAATAAAACTTTTCCCCTCGGTAAATTCGCTTGTTTAGGTCGAAATAGAGGTAATTGACTTTTCGACTGCGTGGGGATTCTACAGTTAGGGTGTAGCCGTCGGGTAGTTAACTATGAAAATTCTGGAATTTTCATATTGATCTCCTATTAGCCAAAAATATCCGCAGGTAAAAAATCTCCATCATTTTCTGACCCCCCTGAAAACTTGATGATCTAGCCGCAGGGTAACGGTTGGCGATTCCCCGGACTTGGGGCATCGCAAAAATAAATCTGCTCTTATCCCCTGCGGACTAATTGCCACCAACGTCCATAGCCGGCTATTTACACTACTGGAGCGATTGGATAATCGAAGTTTAATGGTGTCGCCATCTCTCAATTCGGCAACCTGTACTAATTCAAAAGACCCAACAGGGATACCGCATAAAGATTTCTGAGTTTTGGCACAATTGCGCTTGAGCATTTCAGCTTTTAAACCAGCGACCCACTTAGCTCCCCGATTTTTAGTTTCCTCGCTCACTGGAATTGGTTTAGTTGCACTGTTCATTAGCTTTTCTCTCCATAATTGCGGCGCTTATGGCTTCCACTACTTCGGGACGCTCTAAGATAAATCCTTGTTTTTGCAAAGTATCCATCGCTTTCACTCGCTCCATCCCCGGAGTGTCGGCACTCCGGAAGACTTGATACTGCTTAGTCTGTTCTGGTGTCATCGGTATTATTCCCTTTTTGACTAAGAACCTCAAAAGCTTTGTCAGCAGAAGCAATTCTGATAAATTCCCCGAAACTACGCCCTAAACAATCGGCGGCTTTCTCAATTGCTTTTTCTTCGGCATCGCTTAAACGAATACTGGTAGTATTACGCCTTGTTCTCACTCTTGTCATTTGTGTTTTACAAAAGATATTGTCTGTATTCTACAGCGAACACCCAAAAGTGTCAACACCCTTAAATATTTTTTTTGAATCTTAAATTTTAAAAGCTTTGTAGTTTATTTGTTCTACAAGTAACGGACACGATGCGATCGCTAATGTATTTTGTAAAATACGTCTTACGACTTATTTGTTTTTCAAAATAATTGTTAGACTGTGTTCTATGTAAAGTACAAAATCAAGGCTTATGTTAACCAAAGTTCCTGTGATCACCAAAAAAGGGCGTGAAAAACTGGGAAAAGTTCTTAAATTTCACAGAGAAGCGTTAGCTTTATCTATGGATAAATTTGTGATTGAGATTGAAAAAACAACAGGGCGATCCGTAAGTAAAGCGGCAATAAGCGATTTAGAACGAGGCAACACCGAGCCTAAGTGGGATACCCTAGCTATTCTTGCCGCCTCTGGATTTTTTCCTTATACAGTCGAAGAATTGTTCGCAATTGCTACTGAAAAATTAGAGATAGATTTTTAAATGATTCCCATTATTGGTGCAATGATTGGATTTTATGCGGTAGCGCGGTGTATTGAGATGATTTACCGCAATAATTCAATCTTTATTCGGATTTTTGCTTTAATAGCCATTTTTATTCAAGTTTTAGGTATTTTAATTTTATTTGTGCAAGGAGCCTCAATAGGCAGTAATTTGCAGTGGTATTTACCCAAATAATCTCGGTGGGGAATTCCCCACTGACCAGAATTCTTGTCGAGCCAAAGCCTGTAACCCTGATTCTTTCGTTACGGATGCAAGAATTCTTGTCGTTTAGCTGTCGATTTACCCCCTATTAGGGATTGAAATATTAGGGATTGAAGAGATTAAGAATATAGATATCCTTAATCGACGGCTTGCCCTGAGTTTGAAAATAAAATAGTAAAAATACTTCTGGTTCATTAGGCGGTTTCCTCCGCCGTTTTTTTATATGACCAACGTTTTGATCGGGGCAGCCGTAAGCTTAGGAGCAAGTGCTCTATCTGCTTTATTTGCTCCCAGCCGGGTAATCCGCAATAAAGTTGAGCGCAATAAGCAAGATAATTTTACTCGGCCCAGAGCTTCCGAGGGCGATTCTATTTCAAAAGTCTGGGGACAGGGTCGGGTGGGGGGAATTCTTCTTTACGCTGATTTTCCCCCAGAAGAAAGAGTCTCGGAATCTGTTACCAGACAAAAGCAGGGTGGCAAAGGGGGCGGCGGAACGACAACCGTTACCACAGAGCGCACTTATACCTACTGGGGTAGTTGTGCCTATCTTTTGTGTGGAAAGACCACTCAGATTGATGAAATCCGATTTAATAGCAAGCTTGTCTGGAAAAGCGGCCAATTACAGCCAATTTTAGAAAGTTCTGGCTGTACTTTCAGGATTTATCACGGAGACGATAATCAACAGATTGACTCACTTCTACAAGTCAAGCTTAATAATTTAGCAATCCCTTACCGGCATCGATCAATTTTAGTCTGCGAGGGTTTACCCTTAGCTGAATTTGGTAATGCTTATCCTCAATGCTCGGCCTTAGTCCGCAATGGCGATCCTTCCCTTGCTGATGTGATTAGTGATCTTTGCTTAGAATCTCCCTTTTTATTAGAATCCGACTTAGACACTAGCGAACTGGACAACATAACTATTGACGGCTATCAAATAGACAACCAATCTACGATCGCAGAACAATTGACCCAACTGCAAAATATCTACTTTTTTGATTTAGTCGATAACGGCTTAGTTCTGAAATTTCAAAAACAGTTTAGACCAACTGGGACTTTTTTAGCGGCCTCAGAATTAGGAGCTTTTGAGGAAGATGGCGAGCGCCCCAATTCTTACCAAGAGGAAACCCGCGAACTGACTGATCTTCCCACTCAAATTGAAATCAAGTATTTTGACAAAAACAATAATCTTTTAGAGGCCATCGCCCGCTCGGTATCTTTCCCTACAGCCACTCACATTAACAGGGTGACGATCGATTATCCCGGAGTTTTGAGCGAATCCGATGCCAAAAATATTGCTAACAAGCTTCTCTGGATTGCTTGGACGCGATCAAAAACTCAAACCTTATCTTTGCCCCCTAAGTATGCCCAATTTGAACCAGGGGACATTTTAGAGCTAGAAATCGCCGGCACACAAAAGCAGGTACAAATTACCCAGATAGAAATCGGGGCTAATTACTTGGTACTGGCTAAAACCTGGACTTACAACTCAGCCGTTTACGGGTGGGATCAGACTTTAGTTGACGAGCCAGATTTTGAGCCTTCCCCAATTCCCGACCCCACACCCCCACCCCCCACTAATACCCCGCTCCCTACCGTTTCCCCCACTATTTTGCGGGTACTCGATATCCCTTTGGCTTATCCCACAGATACCCCTGGACTGTATGCGTTCGCCGATGGCGATGCCAACTGGAGAAATGCTAATTTGTACATTTCTACAGATTTGGGTGTCACCTACAGTTTTGTTGATACTTTTGTCACTCGATCGCTGTTTGGAATTTGTCAAACAATTTTTAATGGCACGTCGGTAGATGTGCGGGTGTCTTCCCAGGCTTCTCTCGCTTCGATTTCCGAGGCTCTATTTCTAGAAGGCAGAAATCGATCGCTTGTTGGCTCTGAGATTGTCGATTTCCAAAACGCTACCCTGACGGGCAACGTGGGAACTGACAAAATCTACCAGCTAACCGCTCCCTTTACCCGGGGCATCCGTGGCACTCCCCAGTCCCACGCCGCAGATGAGACGTTTTACCTGGTTTCTGGCTATAAATTAAATCTCCCCGCCCAACGGACGGATATTGGAAAAACTTTTTATTTTAAAGCCGTATCCCCCGGCCAGACCCTAGCCGATGTCGCGCCGGTGACTTTACTTTTTCAGGGAAAAGCTTTTCAGGTGGTGATTGACGATTTCTCTCCTCGACAAGGGGCGATCGGAGCTACCGTGACAATCACGGGATTAGGATTCACCGGAGCCACGGCGGTCAGCTTTAATAATGTCCCCGCCCAAAGTTTTACAGTCATCAGCGATACTACCCTCACCGCCGTAGTGGCCGCCGGAACCACTACGGGAAAAATCAGAGTCACAGCCCCGCTAGGGATTGGGGTCAGCGCCGTTGATTTTACAATTGTTAACGATGCGTCGCTGCTATCAATTCAGGATGAGGGAAACTTAGTAGGTGCGAGACCGACCCTCAACTTTATCGGTCCGAATGTCACCGCTACCGACAATCCCGGGAACAATCGAGTAGATGTTACGATCACCCCCCCGACAATTCAAGATGAAGGAATTCTTGTCAGTGCCAGACCTATTTTCAACTTTATCGGTCCGAATGTCACCGCTACCGACAATCCCGGGAACAATCGAGTAGATGTTACCCTAAACAAAGAAGATCGTATTTTTGGCGAAATCGAACGTCCTACTGTAAAAGAATACACTCTTGAGTATTTTGTCTCACGTCCCTATGTGATTAAAAATTTAGTTATTGGCACTAGCTCAGGCACAGCATCGGTATCAATTCAGATTAATGGGGTAAATGTTTCGGGATTAACCAATCTAGCTGTTACCTCTACTCGATTAAATGCAGCGGCGGGCAGCAATTTAGCTGCTTTAAGCAGTACAATAAGTTTATTGGTATTATCTGTGGATACAGCTATTAATCTTAAATTTAATTTAAATTACGATTATGCCTAGATGGTTGTACTGGCCAGATACAGATTTATTTAATCCCGACGGCGCTTTCATTTATTGCGCTTTTTCCAGCGCTCAACTAGCAACCTTTAGACCCGATGACACCGTTGACGGCACTTTTGTCTATTGCACTTTTAACCTTAATAATTCAGGATTTGATAGAACACCATGAACTTACCTTTAATTAATACCGATAATGTTGGCAATTCTTATTACGGCTGGGCAGCTAATAATGTAGATTATGCTCCTGAATCTATAGGTTTTACATTTGTTCAGTGCGCTAACTGGATAAATGGTTTTTTTGGACAAACTTGTGCTTTCGCAGATTCTACGATATTTAATTTAATTTTACCAGTTAATTTTGAATCACTAAGTTTGCCTGCAACCGCAACAAAATTCAGATTTAACGTGCGAGGAATAAGCCCCACTAACCAAAATCCTTCGACAACAACCGATAATGTTAGATATTGTGCAGGAAACTGCGTTGACTTGCGTCAAAATGTGTTTAATAGTTCTTCATCTTATTATTGGGCAGTTTTGAATTCGCACAGTTTAAATGTTTTAACATATAATACGCTTGCAGATCAGACAAACGCGTATTTATTTTTTAGTTGCGGATGGTTAAAAAACTCTTTGTTTTTTGGATCAACTTTTGTCCGCAGTGCTTATTATTTATTTATGGACAATTTGCTTGATACTCAAAATTTTAGAGCGGCTGGTCGTCCATTAAATGAATTTGGCAACACGCAACGGTTTGCATTCGCAACCTCAACAACTCCAAATCCTATTGTCAATTATCCTGTTTCTTGTCAGAGTGCTACGCCAGGCGCAAATACCACGGAATTTTATCTGAGAGATAATGTCGCTCCCAATAAAGCCGTTGGATATGTTCCAAACTTGTTGAAATGCTCCTTAAATATTCCTATAGGGCAAATCTACAGAAATACTGGAATAGACCCTGACGGCTCTAATATGAACACTTGGAAATGTGCGGGGAAGATAGGCGGGGAATCTTTATTAATGCGCGTCTGGACTGAGGGATTAGCCTAATCAAGTGATCTGTCAAATCCTGAATTAGCTAAGTCAAAAAGACAATAAATAAAGTCTCCATCCACCGTATCCACAGGGCGAAAACTATTAACAACAGTTCCACTAAGCTGACAGTAAATTAACTCTCCATCAGGAATAAAAGGGTCAGGCTCAGGCTCAGGCTCAGGCTCAGAGTTTTCACAATAGTTAAGAAAAGTTTTGATTTGATAAAAATTGCTATCAATTTGTTTTGAATTAAATAAAATTGCGGCTTGCACCTGAATTGGCGCAATTTCTTGCGTTATTAATTGAAGTTCTTCAGTCGCTCGAAACTTGACTCGAAAAGCGTCGATTACTACTGGCGTATTGTTTTCTACTGTATTTAATCCCGCAAACCGCAAAAAATATTCATTCTGCAATAATTGATTAAAAGGAATTATTTTTTCTGTATCATCAAAAGTATAAGAAGCCGCATAATCAGTATTAATTGTTGCTCCTCCAGTGGGGGTAAAGTAGATCATGCCAGCTTTTAAATCTACGCTATAATCCGTATCTCTAACCAAGCTTCCTAAGCTAGTGAAACTGATTAGATTAATATTTGCTAATGGAACCCACGACCCTTTAACGCTTGGGCATCGCACGGTTTCATTAGTAACTGTTGTTCCGGCAATCTCACTAGCAATGCCGGTGGTAAGCAAAGCTAAATTATCTAAATCCCACGATTCCATCGTGATTTGAGCCATCACCTCTCTTGTTTGCGGCAACTCTAAATCTTTATTCCTTTGCCCTGTCGTGCTTTCGTTGTGAGTAATGTAATCTATAGTGTGCATTATTCGCAGTTCTGGGCAATTGCCTAAATAGCGAAGCCCATTCGTTACCACTCCGGCACAGCTACGCACGCCAGCATAAACTCTGCCTTGCCCAATATAATACCGATTTTTATCATTCATCAGAATACACTAATTAAATTATCTTGATCATAATTTATACAAAGGGACACCTGAAAGATTAAAAATTACTTTTTCCGCTTCCATGGCATCAAATCTAAAAGCGATCGCATCTTCGCCAAACCTAACATTTATTTGGCTTTCAGTTCCCCAATCAAAATATTTAAAACCAACGGCTTTTCCCCGGCACACCCGAAATAGACTAATTAAATAGTCTAAATCAGATTTGATCAGGGTTCGCGCTCCCACCTCCCAACTTCCCCGACTGGTAGCCCATTCGCTGATTCTTTGCTCCTGTCCCGATACTGATTGATTGATTTTAGTAGCAAACTCAATGCCGCCAATTGTGCCGTAATCGTATCCCAAATTAATTACATGATCAAGAGATTGGGGTATCTGATCAAGAGATAGAGCAAGCAGTGGATTGATTCGTATTTCGGTTAAACTTAAATTTTCTAAACTAAAAAGCTTAAGGTTTGATTCTGGCTCGCAAGCCTCAAAAGCTTCAAATCTCAAATTGATTTTATCAGTAGCAAATCGCACGGGTACATCAAATTCCCCTGATACTTGGATTGGCTCTGTCTGGACTTGATCAAAGGTAATTATGCCAGTGTTAAAATTTACAGTCCATCCCGTCGTCACTGGGGAATTCCCCACCGAGACCAGAATCGATCCGGGTACAATCTTGACCAAAGGCCGCTTGACCGTGAATCCTGCCACAAAATAAGCTTTAAATAGCTGGGCTTGCCTATTGGCATTTAGAGTAATTATCGTACTAAACTGATAATCACTCCAATCTTTAAATCGGAAGCCTTGAAAAGCCCCTTTCCGAGCAGTATAGAATGCTATAAACTGGTCTAGTTGATCGTTAGTTTCTGATCTTTCTCCAATATTAAATTGAAGCAATGGCTGATACCATTGCGGCGTTCTTTGTTCTGTGCCGTTTTTAGATTCAATAATAGAGGTTTTGGTGGTAATCGTCGCCACCGTGCCGTAGTCGTATCCTAAATCTAATCTTTCTTCGCTAAAACTCATGACACATAAACCCACTGGCAAACATTGCCCTAAATGCTACGGAAATAGAATTCATGCACTTACTTACACTCACGCTTTTAATTTACAGTTTTACTGTCACGATTGCGAAGACACATTTGTTTGGTATAAATCTTTTGACTTAAAAGCAAAGCCCTGAAATATTCTGTCTAACCAAACTTTATCCAAGTTATGCTCTACGCATCTGCCTATAGTAGAATAGGCATGAATTAAAGTTACGTTACCGTCTTTACTCCCAACTATCCCACAATGCCGGGGGATTTTGCCAATTGTAAAAACTAAAATATCTCCTGGCTCCCAATCGTTTATCGGAATACATTCCGAGGTAAATTCTTTTATTAAATCCACTCCGTCAGCCCATCGGTCGTATTGGCCAATATCGTAATCAGATATACCCAATTCATGGGCTACGCAAATAATTAATCCACAGCAATCAATACCAATTCCTTTAAGCCTTCCCTGATGCTCGTAAGGGGTATCAATAAACTCCCTTGCTTTTTCAATAATTAAATTTTTATCCATCTTGATTATCTCCAGAAATCATGGCATCTAATCCAGGTAATTTATTCTCCCCACCAAAATTGAGAATGTTATTAAATCCGTGGCAATTATCAAAACTTTTTTGGCAATTAGGAATCGCCAAAAAAGTATCACCACCACTAGGGTTTACAGGCAATGGTGCGGCCAAAAAAAAAGTATTTCCTAATTGTCTAATAATTGTAAATTCTACCCCCGAATTAGCCCCTAATAGCCAAGTGGCTTTAGAACCAGTAAACCGATCATTTTCCCCGTTCCAAGTAGTATAAAAGCTTAAGTTGTCTCGATTAGTAGTAACTGCAATATTAGTTTCAAAAGTAGAAATATTAACCCCACAACGCGCATCGCCGAATTCGTATCGGCAAGTCTTAGAGGTCACATCTCCGATCCGCCCTTCTAAAAATCGAGTTAAACCCATCAATTCTGCCGTAAAATTATTATCAGTAAATTTTACCTTGCCCAAAATCCGCACAGGTAAAGCTAAAAATTTAGGCGGTGACTCAGTAAAACTTGTCGGCAAATCAAAATAATTTACCATGAAAAAACGTACTCTAGCATAATCAAAAAGCCCTAGCATTAAATCCGTGGCTTTTATGCCGTCTGTTGTCAGAAAAGAAGCAAACTCAATATTATTAGGCTCAAAACTTAGATCC
>Ga0209985_10002447_pt1 | contig 16761 bp, 8 predicted proteins | sample NOAtaG_FD_187305 | JGI IMG/M metagenome (GOLD analysis project Ga0209985, IMG submission 187305) | Freshwater lake microbial communities from Lake Erie, under a cyanobacterial bloom - NOAA_Erie_Diel6S_1000h metaG (SPAdes) (version 2) | ecosystem: Environmental > Aquatic > Freshwater > Lake ...
TTTGATGGTGCTACTTGTATTACAACACTATACAGGCTCTTAAAAAATTGTGCCAACATTACCAGGTCTGGTAGTTAGCCAGACTTGGCAATCCTAAGGCCAAATAGAAAATATGGCTATGCCTATGATATTTAGCTATTTTGTACCTTAAAATATGATTGGATAGACATCCAATCAAAGGTTTTTGACGGTGCTACTTGTATTACAACACTATACAGGCTCTTAAAAAATTGTGCCAACATTACCAGGTCTGGTAGTTAGCCAGACTTGGCAATCCTAAGGCCAACTAGAAAAGATGGCTGTACCTATGGTATTTAGCTATTAGGTACCTTAAAATATGATTGGATAGACATCCAATCAAAGGTTTTTGACGGTGCTACTTGTATTCCAACACTATAAAGGCTCTTAAAAAATTGTGCCAACATTACCAGGTCTGGTAGTTAGCAAGTTTTGGCAATACCAATGCCAAATAGAAAAGATGGCTATACCTATGATATTTAGCTATCAGGTACCTTAAAATATGATTGGATAGACATCCAATCAAAGGTTTTTGACGGTGCTACTTGTATTCCAACACTATAAAGGCTCTTAAAAAATTGTGCCAGCACTACCAGTTCTGGTAGTTAGCAAGTTTTGGCAATACCAAGTCCAAATAGAAAAGATGGCTATACCTATGATATTTAGCTATTAGGTACCTAAAAATATGATTGGATAGACATCCAATGAAAGGTTTTTGATGGTGCTACTTGTATTCCAACACTATACAGGCTCTTAAAAAATTGTGCCAACATTACCAAGTCTGGTAGTTAGCCAGACTTGGCAATCCTAAGGCCAAATACAAAAGATGGCTGTACCTATGAAATTTAGCTATTACGTACCTTAAAATATGATTGGATAGACATCCAATCAAAGGTTTTTGACGGTGCTACATGTATTCCAACACTATAAAGGCTATTAAAAAATTGTGCCAGCACTACCAGTTCTGGTAGTTAGCCAGACTTGGCAATCCTTAGGCCAACTAGAAAAAATGGCTATACCTATGATATTTAGCTATTAGGTACCTTAAAATATGATTGGATAGACATCCAATCAAAGGTTTTTGACAGTGCCACTTGTTTTCCAACACTAAACAGGCTATTAAAAAAATGTGCCAACATTACCAGGTCTGGTATTTAGCTAGACTTGGCAACCATAAGGCCAACTAGAAAAGAAGGCTATACCTATGATATTTAGCTATCAGGTACCTTAAAATATGATTGGATAGACATCCAATCAAAGGTTTTTGATGGTAATGTAGTATAAAGAATAATTGTATTCGTGTTCGTTATTTGTATGTTAAAATTAAAAATATACGAATACGGTATTTAACGCACAGCTGTACATCGTATAAAAAATATACGAATACGGTATTTTACGCACAGCTGTACATCGTATAAAAAATATACGAATACGGTATTTTACGCACAGCTGTACATCGTATAAAAAATATACGAATATGATCGGATATACGGTCTATAAAAAACACCGGATATACGATATACGACTTTTATCAAAAATAAGTTATCGGGCCGCAAATCCGCCCTTGGGCGCCCATTGTCCAGCATCCCCTTTCATGTGTTTTCTTTTTCTTTCCGTTCCGTCGGTTGAGCCGCCCATTCACAAGACTTTTGGCATGCCCCCGGGCACGTAAAATGCCCACTTGTCCACTGATGCCCACTCTGCCCACAGTTCTTTTTCTTCTTTTTTTTTGGAATATTTTTACATGAATGTAATAAGGAGCAGCCGACAAATAATAATGGACTGCAGTCATTGTGGTGAGATCAAGTCCAACCACCGTTGTATGGCCAGTGTCGATGCAAGTGGAAACATATGTGGTGCCATTATTTGTGCCATTTGCAGTTCATCTTTTGGCAACGACGATGGCATCTTTCGATGCTCACGCCATTCTACTGGAGCAAATGTAGCACATGTTAGTACTTCTTCCCGTTCAGCTAGAGGAAAAGGAACACAAGTTACTCCTCGCACCATCTCAGCACCAAGTTGTGTCATTGAAAAAGTGGGTAAAGATAAAAGTGGTCAACGAATTTCGCATCTGAATCGGCTCATTGAGCATGCGGATTGGAAGGATTCCAATAACTTTATAGTTGAGGACGGTGTTTTGAAGATGTTTCTTGGAATGGATGCGTCACTGTTCAATGTCGATATGCTTCGTAAGATTTGTGGTAAGATTGGGTTTACATCTCGGAAGTTTACCAAAGCTGTCTGCCATGAGACAATCATCAAAGCTGTATCAGATGGGAAGCTTTATGATTCTGTGGATCCTACATCTTCAAGTACAGTAAATGATTCTACTGGCCTTCGATGCCGACTGCTTAATGTGTTAATGAGTGACGCTTTTGTAACACGTTTACAACTTCTGGGTAGTCGAAAAGAAATGGCCGAGATAGATAAGGGAGGAGCGGGACAGGATCGAACATTTTGGGAGGATGTTTTGGTGGAATTCAATGATTATTCTAATTCTGATTATGGTGGTCTAGTATTGACTTCATCCACCGACAAGAAAATTTTTGCGGAGAAAAATGTTAATCCATCCATGATGTGCGGTAAGAATATGTCTTGGGAAAACATTCGGCGAATGTTTTTAAATGTGCAAAAGGATTACAAGGTGAAGTATGCCCGATATAAGGTGTCGGGCAATCATTCGAATTCCTTCCATGATTTCTGCCATGGTAGACTAGATACATATTACCTACATTTCTGGCTGAGTTTGAGGGATGCACAGCTATTGGAATCAATTGTTGAAGAGCTACCAATGGACGTAGCAATGGAGTCCACTGAAGAATCCCTAAGTAGCCGATCAGTTACGGGTAGGCAAAAAAAAAGAAAGAGTACCGCAGATATTTTAGAGCGACATTTGCAGATGAAGGCAGAGGCAAAAGGTGGAACAGACGTATTAAAATCTCAAAAGGCAGCAGCGTATCAGCTGAAGAGCTACTGCCTTGGCATGAATCAGCTAATGGATTTGAGTGGGAAGTCCACTGATACACTGAACGAGGAGCAAACTATTCTCATTAAGAGAATGAAATCTACAATTGGTATGGCCGTTGGAGCAATGGAGTCTCACATCAAGTCTGGGTCGATATGGTGTCCAACAAATACAAATACTTTGGACTCAACACCAAAAGTAGCTAATGGGAGTGGAAATAGTAATAGGTCTCGTCAACCTAACATGACTAGCAGTGTTGCTCGTAAGTTGTTGAGCAGTGAAGAAAAGGAACAGCTCAGTGTTTCTCCCATATCTGGAGATGACCTTGTGGAAGGCGCTTCCTTTGCTACTGCCGAGGAGGACTCCGTTAATGATTAGTGACATTCTAAAGTAATTAGTGAGTCCTCTAAAAAAATTAGTGTTTAGTGCAGGAAGTTTAGTAAATTGGATTACTAATTAATATAAAATTTTAGTGCAGCAAGTTTAGTAAATTTAATTCACTTATACATAGAGTTAAACATCTTATACTACCTAGAGGTGAGTGAAATACATAGCTTTACGAGCATCTTCAAAGTTTCGGCGTTGTACATTAAGTTCCGGACGGCTTAATGCCTTATTTTGTACCCTTTGAACAATTCTTGTACGTAAAACAGATCCATTGTGAGGGGATGACTCAATGTCACTTGGAACATAACCCAGTTGCAATTCTCCTTCCCCGTAAAAACGCTCGATGCGTACTTCATTATCAACCTGTAGACGTTGATTGATGCAATAGTAATGCAACATACAACAGGCGAGGAGGACATTACCAGAGTCTGCCAATGGAACTTCCAGCGGTGAACGCAAAATTCGCCACTTGGTCTTTAACAAACCAAATGCCATCTCAACACGAATGCGTAGCTGTGACAAGTAGAAATTATATGCATCATTCTCCGGAATGGAACGATTATTGCCACAGAATGGGGTCAACAAATGCTCAGAGCAAACATATGCATTATCACCAGCGACAAAAAACATTGGAGGGAGATTCTCAATCCAGGTCTTAACTTTAGACCTTTGATAGACTTTATAATCACTGCTTCTACCACCGCCAAGAACTCCCACGTAAAGGAAACGCAAATTCGAATCCACTAAACCTTGTACATTGATCCCCATCCTTTGGTAATGACCACTAAAAAACTGACGAACATTAGAAATTTCTTCCCGTGATGGAGTGCGAATGAGTAGAAGCATTCCATCAAGAGCACCAACACATCCGGCCATCACACCCTCTGTTGACTTGTATTTGAAACCCTCGGCAACATGAACTAAATCCTCCTCTGTCTCTGGGAGAGTAATTGCTAGATGTACGCAATTCAAAATAGCAAACAAGCCTTTCTTCAATAAGCGAAAGAAGGAAGATGAAGAGAAATTTCCGGCATCTCGTATGTCATGATAACTACCACCACTCAGCCATCTAATGGTCAACCCCAGGATGTGATGATGGCAAATTGCTGGCTGACCGCAACTGTTGAGACTTTTGGAACTATCTTGGGAAAGGTTGGGCTCCAATAACTTGGCAAGCTTCATAAATGCCTCGTATGGCATGCGGTACTTGGCTTCGAACTGCTTCTCATGCTGCAAGATGGTTGCATGATCCTCCCAGGCAACACGTAGTCGATGACGCTTCACTTCCCGTTCTGAAAGAAGAAGAGATAGGGTACAGATCTCTAGAAAAAAGTCATCTGATGAATCGGAGCCATCACTACTACTAATACTATCAGAGGATGATGTTGATGAGGAATCAGAACTATCGCTCATCATAGGATGTACACAAAAAAATTAAATTTTCGATTCCTTTGATTCTGGACTGATGGGCTGGTGGGCTACAAAGGAGCGATGAAAATGGTAAAAGTAGGGAACCTTTTTTTTGGTAGGGAACCGGAGTAGGGAACGGCCTCCGGCCGTTCCCTACCGCTGTCTCTCTAGCTAGTACTGTAGTAATATTAATATTATATATTATTAATAATTAATTACAAGATACAAGATAGTAAGGTACGCACTAAGTACGTAGTGGTAATGCCAGAGGCGAGAGGAGCGAGAGCCGGGATATGTAGGCGAGCCCGTCCGTCGCTCACACGACCGAACCCCCGCGACCAATCCTCTAGCACATAGAACATACCAGTAATAATATTATTGCCTTCGTGCCCGCCGCCTTCTGTCTTTTGGTACGGCATGTACTCTCTCTACTCTCCACTATGGGCGTCTAGCTGCTAGCTGCTAGAGAGAGAGAGGTGCAATATGTATTGCCCTCTCACTCTCTCTAGGTGAGGAGATGCTGGAGATGTTGGCTCGAAAACACGCCACCAACTCGCCAGCGACCGCTTTATCTCTCTCTCTACTGAGTAGAGAGGTTGTTTGTTTCTTTCCATAGAATTCAGCAGACTTAGACGAGGCATTCAGTTGCAGTTGCAGTCACAGTCGTCGCCGCTCCTGTTGCCATCTTGCTGTGCTTCTGCTACCATCATTGTACCTTCTGATACCACCTTTGGAAGTCCCTCAAGCTTCAGTAGCCATCTTTCTATTTCCCAGAAAGGGATCTTTTGTAAAGATTCTGATAGCCCTTTTGCCGTCTATTGCTGTCATAATATTGTCTACGTTGGAGTCACTCCCATTAGCATTATAGCACCAGCACTTCCCGTCTGGCACCACTGTTGCTAAAACTTATTTTTTCCTGAACTGCTTTTGCTTCCATCACCACCACCGTGTCTCGTGATAAGTCCCTCAAGCTCCGTAGCTATTTTATCGAGCTTCATACCATCCCAGCAAGCCGTGTTTTACAAATTCCCATAGCCCCTTTGCTGTCCATATCATTCAGTTGCGTTTGAGGCAGTAAGATGGCACACAAGAGATCTACAACAACAAACTATGGTGATGGTGGAGACTTCTTTAAATCTCAGAAGACAAATGAAGGTTTTGATAGTGTCAGGAAAATTTTTGATGGAAGTTTCAGGCAAGCATTTGGGTTGCCTGCTTTTGTCAACTGCACATCAAACCAATTGTGTGACTTAAAAGTTTTTGAAGACTTTGCAAAGCATATTAAATCAATGAAACAAAGAAATGGTGACCGTTATGCGCCAAAAACTTTAGCCCAATACTTCTCTGGTTTCAAAAACATGGTCCAAAACAAATTCAAGTCAGAAAAACCATCTTTATTCAATGTTGAGAACAAAGATGACTTTAATGAGCATTGTCAAATGTTGACAAGTTACTTAAAAAGGACAGCAACTAAGGAAGCATGGGCAACTGGAGAAAATGCTGAGAAAACTGTCCCATCATGTGGTCGGATAATCATTGACATGTGCTGCAGATTACTGTTGCAGGATTGTGCTCGCCCTGGTGCTGGCACCCTCAGTAATCCCCACACCCTCAGATTTCTGATGTCATGTGTTTGGGCTGGTGCTGGGAGAGCAGCAGAAGGTGTTAACTTTAGCTACAAAGGCATGCAACTAGATCTAGACAATGGGCCTGTTACAGCAAAATGGAAGGAGGACAAGCTAGCCCTAGAAAAGCCCATGACATTTTTTCCTGATGCAAAGTCATATTATATGTGTGTTATCCATTCCTGGGCATCTTACCTTGTCTTAGGACCGGAAGAAGACCCAAATGTGCCATTGCTTTTGTTTCCCAAAACTGCATCACTCAAGCAGCCTTATAGAGTTATGACAAGCATTTTTAAGTCTCTCTCCAAACGCCCAGATGCAAAGGAAGTAGGTATGACTGATGCATTCACTGGTATATCTATTAGAAAAGGAGCATCTAGAATGTTGAGTGTGTGCAACCAACTAACTTTGGCACACTGCTGTGCAAGAAGTGGCCATGAATTTGACAAAGATGCTCAATCTAGTATTACATTTTTCATTTATGCCATCAATGCTACAGAAGACTATGCCATGACAATGCCAGCAGGATTATGTCTTGCAGGATACCACAACTGCACTGAAAAAGTATTTTGCCCCAGACTAGATCATATTTCATTTGCTCCAGAGGAGCATGACATGATTAACCTTGCAATGGCAAAACTTTTCCATATCCCTCCTCTTGAGGAGTTCAAAGAAGGGGGCATGTTAAGACCAGTTTTGAAAACACTTTTAGCATCTCTCCTACAACATCTCCCTCAGATGGAAAAAGACTTTAATGGGAGTGATCATCAGCTAACTCATAAAATATGGACCTCAATGCTTGCAGCTAAATTCCCAGTAGCTCGAGTTAGAGAAATCTCTTCATTGATAGCACAAGATATTTCTTTGCGTAATGCCCCAGCAATGCAGTTTAAGAATAGTAACAGTTTGGAAACAGATGTTGTCAAGACTATTTTGTATGGACAGAGCCAAATTCTAAAAGAGATGAAACAGCTGAGGGAAGACCATAGCAATTTACTGGCACATATTACCAAATTATGTGATGCACAGGAAGTTATGGCCAATGATGTCACACAAATTGTCTATTCTCCTTCTCCATCATCACCTTCTTTTTCTTCAAAAAGGAAGCAGTCAACAGAAAAGCTGAATTCATCAAAACGATTAAAGGAAAAAGGTTCTACTATTTCAGTAAATGACAAAATCTCTGCAGCTGCACTACAAACAGATGCAGGTGAATCTGGTAGCAGTATCACTCTCTCTTCTTTGCTGCTGATTGCAAAGGAGAAAGGTGCATTTATTACTGATAATTATCAGCTGATGCTTGGATGGAACAAGAGAACAAAGGAAAAGGCAAAGCGTGTCATTGCTAAAATGATGGAGCTTATGGATGAAGATGAGAAGCAGGCAATCATTTCTGAACCCATTCCAATGGGTGATGGTGATGCTTATGAAAACTGGAAGAATTTATTTAAGGAAAAAGCCATTGCTGTTGAAAAAAAGTTTCTGAACAGTTTGACTGAAAGATATGATAAACTTGGTAAGCCATATAATGATGGACCAGGAATCAGTAGAGTTGGAGGGAACTATTTTGTTGGTGCTGCAAACAGGGATTCTAGTATTACAACTGCAGAAAACAAAGTGAAGAAAGAAACTGTCCAACAAAATGATGTCACAAGAAAAGAAGCCAGGGCAACATTTTTTACAAGAGGAAAGGTGAACTATGATTGACTTATATTTATTAGGAGCATCTTATGCTAAAAAAAATATTTGCATATCAACTGCTTTCACACATAAATAATTTTTAGCACAAGGTCTTATAAAGCTACTATGGTGTAATAACATCATTATTCTCATTATTACTTGACTTAATAACATCATTATTCTCATTATTATTTGTCTTGGGCGTCTTGTTGGCCAAGAGACGCCAGTTCTGCACTCCGCACCTGTACTTCGGTAGTACTAGTACGGTAGGACTCCCTAAAGCGTGGGCTCGAGGGAGGCCGATAGGGGCGGCAGGCATCTCGCCTCTCTGTAGGGAGACGCGGGCGTAGAAGCGACAAGAGGCCGGTGCGAAAGGCGGGCGGCGGTGGGCCAGCGCGCGCGCCGGACCTAGGCGCCGAGCCATGTGTAGACCGAGAGAAAGAGAGGGGTAAATAGTAGTACCTTTAGGCTATGGGCTGGACGTACGGGCATGCACGGGCGCCCGATAACAAGCACTCTCAGAGGGAGCGGGTGAATTGCCTGACCTCGGTCGCGCGTACTAGTACTACCGTAGAAACCATAAACGTGCACCCACCGTAAACATGTACCCTTTTGAAAACATTTTTTTCAGAGCAGGGCAGAGCTGGCCGGCGTAGCCCTAGTAGTTCATGCTTTTTTGTTTTTTTTGTAGTACAACATGGACGACAACCAGCATGACGGTGAGATGATAGGGTTGCACAACCCTGCCAATGGACGCAGCTGTGTGCAGCATGACTGCTGCGGAAGATATTTGATGGTGGGAGAGCTGGTTCGATTCAAGAGGGAAGTTATTCGGGTGAATTATGGCCCTCCTGGTGACCCTGAGCCTGATTTTCGGTATGAAACGGTGATGAAGGTTGTCGTTGTTCGTGATGGGGTTGAATCTTGTCATGTGGGTTTCTTACCTCGTCATGTTGTTGCTCGTGCTCAGGAGGTTAATCGCCTTCATGGAAAATTTGCTCAAGTATTGGAGCTTTATGACAACGAAGAAGTAGGGCGTGTGAGGAAGAACAAGAGCGATCGCAACCATGGGATGGCGTCGTACCGCTTGCTTGATGATGTTTTGGAGGCTTAGCCTTTTTCTTTAAATCAGAATAACAATAGCTAATCTTTAAGAATAGTAGCTACAAATGTTTATTAATTTTTTTTAACTATAAATTAGTTAGTCTTACGGAACTACGGTAGTTTTTAAAGTAGTTGTAGTACTACTTTAAGGGAACTACAATGGTTTATTTATCATTAAATTAAAAGATAAATACATTTACAACAATCCGTTAAGAATTAAATTAGTAAGCATTAAAAAGCTACGGATTAAAATAAGACTAAGTTTAAATAGATTTTAATTTAAAACGTAACTTAGAACGAAAGACAAAAAATGTGGGGGAACCCACCTACCACCCCGGCACGGGAAGCTATTGTTTTAACGTGCCGACTCCCCCTTCCAGCTAATCATTATGAAATGGATTGATGCCAATGGAACGCCAGGTGTTGAGAATGGTAGAGTTTTGCACTTGATCCCATGACCGTCTTATCCAGTGGGCGATGTCCAATCGAGTAGGCTTGGTTCCCTCCGGATGATTGACCATGAATGCGATGCTTTCCTCCCTCAGGTACTGTTTAAAGGGTTTATGAACCCCTTTATCCAGTACCTGCAGTACGGGAGTGTATCCCGCTGGAATGAAGTCAACTTCGACGCCAATCTGTTGCAGTTGGAAGGTGTTGTTGTGTTTCATGTGCACTGAGAACTGATCCAAGAGAAGATAAAGGCTATTGTTGTGTAGCTCCGCATATGGCCGGACAACCCGCTGAATCCATTCCTGGAAAGCTTCTCCATCCATCCACCCACTAGGTTGCACCGTGTAGACGTTGTCCCCAGGAAACACATTTTGTCGACAATCACGGTGTATGCGGCCATCTCGAACACCCTTCCATATGATGAAAGCAGGGAACTTGACTCCAGACGCTGTACATCCCAACATGACGGTGCATCTCCCAGAATGCCCATTCACCCGAAGAGAAACTGTCTTTTCACCAATCTTGCACAAAGTGCTACGTGGGGCTGGATCAAAATCAACGTTAGTCTCATCAAAGTTGCAAATATGTTCAGCCATGTAGGCTGACGCGACAATCTGCCGGTTAATGTACCCGACCCAGTCATCAATTACCATGGCATGGTAACGATGGTTCTGGGCCTTGTGGGTGACTACACGAAAAGTGTAGTGGTGCCTCTTCAAGAAACGAAGGACGCGGCGACGAAGCGGAACAAACCCAACCTGCAGCAGCTGTGGCGATCTTCTTAGCAGCTCCAGAGTAACAACTGTAGTACTTACTGAGTTTCCACTATCTCTAAGGCCATCCACATATGGGAGAAGTCCATTGAGTAATTCTTCTGGTGTTTCCACGGGTCTGCCTTCATTTCGTGTTTTCAATTTTTTATGATCTTTGATAATGGTCCTCTCCTCTATTGTGCGAGGATATGGATAGGCAGGCAGTACAGCATCTGCCTGCAGTTGTACCCTCCATCGGCGTATCTGCACAGGTTGAACTCGCCATTTCCGTGCAGTCAATCGTACATGACGAGGCTGAGAGTACGCCTCATGCACAATAGTTTTCTTCTGTTCTAATGTATAGAACAGCAAGCGGCGCTTGCGAACAGGCTCATCTTCCGGCAGGTCGTCATCATCCGGCAGGTCGTTGTCTTCTACTGGAAAGTTGGCCGGGATGTCTTCGTCATCTGCCATCATGAAAAGAAATGAAAAATTATAACAATACACCCGTCAGCCACCAAGGATCGAAGAAGACTGCTTGGATCCTTGGTGGCTGACGTAATCAATGAACTCAAACACGAACAGTATTCACATCAATATGTGCCAATTTGAATGAATAGGCACCTCCATTCAAATCCTGGCAACAGAAAACTTCATAGGCAATACCACCCTTTTCGACACTTTCACCAACATTTACTATAACATAACAATAATAAAATATATATATTATATTATTATTATACAATATTAACTATAAAAAGAGTATAATAATAATATTAATAACAATAACATTAATTATAAATAGATAATGAATGTTGAATAGATAACAAACTATAACACAGTTTTTGATATACTGAGGGGCGAAGAAATTGCGCGCAAAAAAGCATGCATGGTCGTACTTCACAATACGACGCGCATCCGTAGAAAATAAGGGGCCACACAACAATACACAACACTAAAAAAACATAAAAAAATTAATAATAAACCATTAATCAATATTAATTATAATATCATTTCTTATAGTTTAGACAACGAGGAATTCAATGGTATCATCCAATTCATCATTCGACAATCAAAAGTAGAAGAAGACCACGTGGGTACAAAGGACATCCCTCTCGTAAGTACTTGCAATAGGGCGCGGTGATGTGCCCGGTTGACCCTTCGGTACATTGATGGGTGCACGTTTATGGTTTCTACGGTAGTAGCGTTGAATCCAAAATATCAAGAAACTGAGTACCAGTACGTAGTACGGTAACGGTAACAATATTAATTAACATAAACAGTTCTAGTATTCCCTCTCTAGTAAAGAGCAGTCGACAAGGTCACCAATCACCAATGGCGTCCTATGCCCCCACTGGTGCTACTAATACCACAGTATTGGCAAGCGGTAGTACTAGTATGAGTCTTAGCAGCACAGCAGACGCTAAGCCTACTTCGCGGCCCACTGTTGCCACATCCTCCTCATCCTCTGTGATATCTCGCTCCTCCGTCGTATCGGTATCGGGACAAGCACGGCCTGCTGCCGCCTCCTTGGCGCCATTGGCGAAATACAAACTAGTATTTTTGGGCGACCAAAGTGTCGGGAAGACCAGTATCATTACACGCTTCATGTATGACAATTTTGATCGGCACTATCAAGCCACTATTGGGATAGACTTCCTTTCCAAAACGTAAGTGTCGTCATTACCCATGAGAAATGTGACAGTCACATGGGAAGTGCGTCATCCTAAAGATAGTACAGTGATAATAACTCAAGGATCAGTGACAAGCTCCGACGCTGGTACTTTTGATATTTCTCTGGTTATTTCGGATTACGTCGATGAACATATTACCAATGACATTCCCATTCCAGTCCGACTGACATTTGAAAAACTGTTGACAAGCGGAAAAAATCACAAGTTTTTGTGCAATGAAGGTCAAAAGGATTGCTCAAATGACGGAACTATTGTGTATTTGAAGCATTTGCAGTTTCAAGAGCCTTTGGTGGTGTACGATGCGACAGGTGTGCCATTTGCAGGCAAAGTTACTGTGTCTGATACTGGCTGCGGTATCTGGGATGCTGAGGTATGCTTTGAAGAAAAAACTACTACTGCAGTTATTACTAGTACGCTGGGGTGTATTAGGACTGAGACTGACGGCACGGCACGTACGCTCTACCTTTAAATATTGGCTCTACGGTCCATACGTGGCGTGTAGTCTACCATAGTCACACATTTGAGCCGAGTCCATCTTCCAATGTTAATAACTATGACGCAGGAATTCAGGTGGAAGAAGGTGGAATCTACAAAAATCATGATTTTATAGATACGTCCATGGCAGATCTTACCGTACAAGTAGTAGGTGGCCAATGTAACTATACCCTGGGGAAAAGTACTATTCAAGTGAAACTACCGGGATGTAATTGGGAAGGAAAGCAGTTCATTCAACGGAACAATACTCAACAACATTCCGTACCTGCGCATTTTGTCAGCGTCCAAGTAGTTGATATAGAAGATTATGATGATAAACGGAAAAAGGTTATGTGGGAGTTCTTCCAGGGTACTTCTCCTCAAGAGCGCACATTTAACTTGACCAATGCCACTACAAGTGACACCCAAGCTGCTGACACAAACTCTTCTGATGTGCGCTTCCAATATGATGGAACACCCAAGCTGTCATTCCGAATACTAGGTGGAGCTGATCGAACAAATCAAAAAGGATCTTGTCCAGCCAATTATACAGAATCTAATAAGCTTCAGCAGCAAGGTATTACTCACACTGTCCATGTCGTAAAAAGTGGTCAGCTTTTTTTCTTTCGGGTAGATCTATATTACGAAATTGAAGAAAATGTCCTTTGCGATATAGCCTCTAGTACAACCAAGTTACGAATTCTAAATCAAGTAGGAGCTCACCCTTTACTCGACAAGGCATTCATGGACCGTATCACAGATAAAGCAACGAAAGAAATACTCACGCTTTGTAACACTGGGTGTATTATCGATGTACAACATGACAGCAATGGCCAAAATGCACACTTTACTTATTCCCTTGTCACTGGCCAGCCTAACATTATTTCTCCCTACACTAAAGACATCAATCTTCAACTCATTGGTGCCACCCAGTATGTTGCTCATACAGCAAAGATTATCGTCGTTGGCAATTATTTAAGGAGCCCTGGAGAATCATTTGCGTTTCCAACACATTATCCTATTATGATACTTAGAGATCCACCAGGTGGCAAGTCATATGTATCCTACACAAATGTTGCCACTACTATTAACATCGCATCAACTGAAGAGGAAAACGAATTGAGAGAAGGAGTTGGATTTGGGATAAAGACTGTCGTCGAAGCCCATGCTGATTCTTGTATTGGTGGTGGAGTGGGAGCTCTCGTTTTGATATGTAATAAAGCTTTTGAGGTAGCGGGTTACCCTGGAACTGAGAGAAACACCAAATGGGGTGCTCAGTGGTTTCAATCATATTCTGAATCAAATCAAATCACCGTGACATGGAGTTATGAGACGAGTCAAGATCCAATGCTTGCTGGGCCCTTATCAGACGTCTTCGTGGTACCAAATTTCAATGTGCTATACAACAAAGTGACAAAAATAACATGGAATGAAGTATTATGCTCCGCCAGTAGCAGTTACACTGTTGAGTTTGACTTGAAATCAGATACATCCAAGCCATCCTTTGCATTTTACTCTCGTTGGCACATTGAAAATGTAAAGCTTCCTGAGTTGAAAGATGCACTTGACGTCGTAACAGACCAAACGAAAAGAGCTAGTTTAAAGCAAGGTATTGAGGGGTGGGAATCAGCGCTTTTACAAGATATGAATGTTGTCAAGTCTAAAAGTCCAGCGAAATTGGGTGATTTATTCCCATATGAAGAAAACAAAAAATTGTTAGGATTGCTCGTATCACCCAAGGAACTAGAGAGAGCCGATGCCTTGAAAAATAATCTTGAGAAGCCGAATTTAAGTGAGATCAGTCGACTTCAATACAGTGGTGGTGGGAACATTTATAGTTTAACAATGGCGCTCGATAGCGTCTTGCATACTGTTTCGCAACGCGGTTCGTCTAGAACAATTGATGGAGCTAGAACCCTTGATATTGAAGGCAAAATTTTTGGTATTGGTGTAGAGTCCACCCTTTCACTTAATGTAGGGAACACTTCGTCCAGTACAAACTCGAATGAGCGTGAAGAATCGAATTCAACAGAAATCACTGTTTATCTTGGTGATGACAATATTGGTGATGAATTTGTTGTAGAAATGTACTCAGACAAAAAATATGGTTCCATCATATTTAAAACTGTTGCCGGGCGAAGTAGCTGTCCTCATGAAGAAAAAACAGCTAAAGTTCTTGACCCAAGAATATCTCTTTCTTCCCTTCCTTCGCCATATGTTTCGCCAGATGATGCAATAACTTTTGAAGTGGAAGTTTCCAATTTAGGCGTTGGACCAGGAAAATTCCTTTTAACTGCCGATGATAATTCTAACGATGAAGGGGTTGAGTTGTCATTCTTCAACAGACCTTTCCAATTAGATACGAATGGAAAACTTAAGAAGACTATTCAAATCACCAGAGGACCCAGGTTATATCAGTATAGGCCCATAGATTTGGTGTTCCGTGAGGCATGTTTTGCGTCCACGTTTGATACTCAACCTCTTCAATGGTATTTTCCTGTCGCGAACCAAAACATCAGTTTAGCCAATGTTCAAAGTCCAGAAGGATCTTATCTTCAATTTATGGAACCTTGTCCATCAGTAGAATGGGCTGGTGAGCTCAAACGCGACGAAGGATTCCTAGTCAATTCGGTTTCTGAAACTGTGGAAAAGCTACAAGTAATAATTCGTAACCCTAATTATCAGGAAGGCAAACTGGTGGATAACAAGCGATTGCAAAGCATTCAGCTACTGTACCGCCGCAAGGAAGATACCCAGTGGAAAATAGCGTCAAGTTCAGAACCACCAAGTAGCAATCTTGATTTCTTTCTGCTTGGCAAGGAAGATAATTATGGGTTCATTGCAAATTTGAACTGGCTCCTTGATGGTGTGGTTGAAGGCACTTATGAAGTTATAGTGGAGTGCCGTTGTATTAATTCCGGTGGTCCACCAGATCTTGACATCTCTAGAACTTCTTCAATAAGTGGAGTTTATGATGTCACTCCTCCCAAACTCTTTGGTAAACCACTTCCTTTGTCTGATGAACTTCTTTTAGGAGAAGAGCTGGTTTTTGTTTTCACGGAACCATTGCAGTGCAGTAAACCTTTTGGGTTTGATGTTAAAATGCAAATATTTTCAAACCCGAAACTTATTCTCAATGCATCTGATCTACAAGTCATTTGTCAAGATAATCGCATAAGTATTCAGATTGATCTTGAGAAGGTTGACATTGCCAAGATCATTGGTAAAACTCTCATTGTCGAAGTTGGCTCAATAGGGAAAAATACTGTGCTGCAAGATCTCAGTGAAAATGCACTTGCGGAGAATGTGAAGGTCAACAAGACAATTGCAAACATTGATCTCAGTCAAGCTTCCACTTCCTTTAGTGTTTCTTTGGAGAACTTTAACTGCTCCGACAGGGAATCGGATGTGCTGAACTTAAATGTTAGGGAGAAAATTGGAGGTATTCTAAATATCACTGCCCTGGATCGTATTCAGATTGAAGACCTAAATTGTGTTGACGGCAAAAACAAACTTACTGCTACAGTCACGCTGGCTCCTGTAAAAGCTCGGCGACTTTGGCAACGCAACACCATGCATGATAAGAACTCCTTGGACCTATTTTACATCTTTCGTGATACCATGCCTAGTAACATAAAAATGAGGAGACTCTCTGCCAATAATGATGTCGGCAAAAGTCATTTTCATGTTGGGACAATGAGAATGGAATTGGGGTTGGCTGACACTTTGAAATTCAAGCGCAACAACACCATACTAAGCAAAGAAAATGAGATTCGCAGCTTTGCTCAAAAGTATAAAAAAACTTTTGTGGTTGTTCCTGAACAGAAAAGTGCAGTTGATGAGAGAATGGGCTTGCTTTTGGAAAAGATTAATGAAATGCACAAGCAGGACTTGGAAATTCATGAAGAAGATCAAAGGAAGATGCAGCTGATGCAAGAAAATGCCCAAGCACTTCACGAAGAGGATCAATTTAAGATGCAGCTGATGCAAGAAAATGCCCAAGCACTTCACGAAGAGGATCAATTGAAGATGCAGCTGATGCAAGAAAATTCCCAAGCACTTCATGAGGAAGAAAAGAGGCTGCTACTGCAAGAGGTTCTCAACTTGCGTCAGCAAGGAGAATTGAACATGAATAGGGTTGTTATCGAGATGTCAATCATTATGATGTGTTGCATGATTTTTGCGGTGGCAGTGTTGTA
>Ga0209985_10002448_pt1 | contig 16753 bp, 17 predicted proteins | sample NOAtaG_FD_187305 | JGI IMG/M metagenome (GOLD analysis project Ga0209985, IMG submission 187305) | Freshwater lake microbial communities from Lake Erie, under a cyanobacterial bloom - NOAA_Erie_Diel6S_1000h metaG (SPAdes) (version 2) | ecosystem: Environmental > Aquatic > Freshwater > Lake ...
GACCTTGTTTTCCCATCAAGCCAAATAATGGAGAACTTTTTTTGAACGGTGTTACTTTTCTTTAGCCTGTCTGCTGCGGTCTGGGCGCTAACTCCCATCTTTTCCGCCGCAAAGTTAGCATCAATCCACCCATCCTTAAACAGTTGTTCTCTGGTTGTGTTTTTCTTTGAATCGAATAAAGCCTGCCAAGCATTAGCTACAGAGGCAACATCCACGGATTGTTTGGTTTTCTTTCGCATAGGTTTACGGTTATTTGTGTGTCAGTATAAAAGCCATATCCAAATCCTTGGCTCCAAGCTAAAGTTGCTCTGCGTGTCTTCGCATAGGAAGCGTCGAACTTCATCAGCATTCCAACGCAGTAAGCGGTAGCGGATTGCAGTGTTCTACCCGGCTCTTGCCCTACTCGGTGAAGGTGTCCCATAATGCAGTTACCAAATGTCTCCGCATGATCCCTGATGGCAGCCATGTTGAACATGTAGCCATGCAAGAACTTATGACCACCTAAAGTGTAGTGTGAACGAATATCGTATTCGTATGTTCTAGCCTTGAGCTTCTTAGCGGTAGCCTCGATCTCCTGTATAACAATAGTCGCAGCGTGAGCAGCCAAGGCGTTAGGAGAATGCGCCAGCTTAAACAATCTGTCCTCGTGATTTCCGTAAAGGATATGCTGTGGCTTTAGCTCCTGTAAAAAATCTACACCCGCAGCAAGATCGTCAGCTACAGACGCAGCCCTGTCAGCAGCGTTAGGGTCTGACATTGCTCCACCTCTAGCAGCCGCCATATCCACGAAGTCGCCTAGATGAATCGTCGTGTCAGGGCGAAAGCGGGATTGGAACGAAAGCACAGCATCCCTAGCCTCAGGGTCGATGTGATCTCCGTGTGAGCAGGATACCGCCATCCACTTCTTCCACTTCTTTGTGATGTTGAACGGCTGGAACCGCTCGCTTGCTTTAGTTTTCATCGTGAATTTTAGGGCATTCAAAACCATCTTGACTAAAGATAGGCTTGCCAGTTTCGTCCAAGTGTGGGAAGTGGCGAAGGCAACTATAGGCTCTAGCTGAAATCTCTTTCACGGTCTTTGGACGGGTAGAGTGATGAAGCAGATCGCGGAGAAACTTACGAGTTTTCCAAAGCGAGTATTGTTGTTCGTGGCGTAAACTCATTTTAATTCTGGATGCTGCTTGGCATCCGTTGGAGTAAAGATTTTGAGGAACATATCGGTTGATCCGATCCAGCTAAATCCATGCCCCCATGCTATCGTCTCTTCAGGCCCAGCCATACAAACCTGCTGGTCTTTACCGCAGCCTTGCTGGTCGCCTCGGAATGTCCACCAACTACCGGGTTTTGGGATTGTCATTTGTGTGTAGGAGTTCTTGTGGGAACTTGTTAATCAGGTCCATCAACGCAGCCTCGCCATCTATCACAGCATCCTCGCTCAACTGTGGGAATACAGCGTGGAGAACTTCGTGAAGTGCGGTAGAGAGAACCATGTCTGGGTCTGGATCAACAAATATCTTATTGTCTTCAGCGACACAAAGGCCGATGTCGTCTTCCTCAACGCCGATGTAATCATCCTCAGTAGGCTTTTTGAAGATTACCTTCCAAGGTTCGTCGCTGACTCGGACTGTTATCCGTTTGGGTCGCACAGTAATAAGATCGCAGATTCCTTTAAGGAGTCAAAAGATATTTTTATATGCCTGTGTAAGTAGCTGAATTGCTACCATTTCATACGGTCCGACCAATAGGCGGCAGACATTTTTCCCTTTTTAATATTGGCTCGATGCCTAGCCTTGAAGCTCTCCCTGCGCTTGCGATCAGCGGCAGACTCTCCTTCGCGTTTAGGAGAACCTGATACCCCTTGTTGTCCAAATCGAATCGTCCTTGGCTTTCCATTATCACTTACGAGGACTACATGGGATTTCTTAGCTCCCGGCGTTCTCTTGGGCTTGTTCACGCCAGACACACCGAGTCGTTTCATCGCTGATTTAATTGCTTCGCTCATTGCTTAATGCCTCCTTGATGATCTGTCTGACATGGTTAATCTGACGCGCCTTCAAGCACTGTTTCAGTATCTCTTTTAGTTTCTTGTTCTCTTGAATCAACGATTCGGTATCATTCATAAAGGGCTAGTCTTGCAAACGCATAAAGGGCAGTTAGCGATACTGCCATCGCAAGCATCGCTAGGGTTAAAAGCTTATATTCTTTAGATGTCATTTAGTAGTTCCTCGCGCCGTAACAAGCTGTGGCGTCTAAGGTTTTTTAACTAGACAGTTATCGTCCGCCAGCACCAGCAGCAAAGGCTGCTATCCACCTTTCTCTTTTCTCATAATAATCTGGATCTGTTCGCTTTGCTCCAATTTTTTCACTGGGAACATAAGTTTTTGTTTTTGGGCGATTTTTGTTAGCTTCCTTTAGTGCTTCTAGTTTTCGTTCGTATTCAATTTCTGCCCTTGCTTTACTCATTGCCTCCTCTTCCGCCCTTTCTTCAGGCGTCTTTACTTTTGGAGTAACGCGAGGCTCAAACTTCATTGGTCCCATTTGACTAATTGGCGTGACTGGTCCTCCAAAAAATGATGTAGGATCAGCATATCCACTTTTCTCATTCTCTTCGGCGGATGCTTTCTTTTTCTTAAATTCATCCGTAAGTGCTTTGTTTTTTTCTGACATATATTTTGTTTCTATTGTTAAACTATAAACTTCTTGCTGAATTGTAGCGCATTGTTCCACCTGTTCTGCAAGCCAGTCCAAAACTTTGCTCTGGCTCCTACGGGTGGAGCAACACGAATCTCGTATGTTTCCCTAGCCTCACGCAGTCTGTCAAGAAATGCCGTAACATTCTTTGCTGCTTTAGCTAGGGTTGCCTTTGTTACAGGTCCGAACTTCCCGTCATCAGCAATACCCAACGCAATCTGCAAGATTCGCAAGGCGCCTTTCGGTCCTCGGTTAAATGCAGCGTCTCGGAGGAATGCTTCCAGCGGAGCTAGTTCAGTCCAGTTCTTAACGACATCAGTATACTCCACAAGATACTTCTTAGCGTAGTTCTCTGCGTGAGCATGACGGTTGCTGTCGATGAGATTCTTTAGATGCGTTGCGGCTTTAGGATGGTATCTATCATTGATACCTGCCACTTCAAATGTGCCGCCACCATCAGCCTTAGGTAACGGATAAACTTTAAGCCTGCCCAGCTTGTCCCTGCGAGCCTCTGACCTCAGGATGAAGTCTCCCATCTCCAGTCGTTCTGCTTGGGTTGCCATATTAGAAATCAGCCTGCCCCTTAATCTCTCCCTTGATTGGAATCACAGAGATGCTTACCCATAGGCTATCTAGCAAGCGAATCAAAAACGGTCTTTCGTCAACAATCGTCTGGAATTTGATAGGATTCTCATACCACACATGAGAAGGATAGGCTTGAGCGTAACAGTTGAAGGAAAGAAGGAGAATAAACAGACCGAGTAGTTTGCTTCGCACAGGCTTCGCTCTACGGACTTCTGCGTTCGGATTGAACTGACCACCCGGTTTAGTCCTGCGAATTGTTTTACGGGCCTTTACGCGCCCGTAAATAGCCAATCCTGCACCGAGTGATTCCATTGCTAGGGTAACGATGTCAGTCAACTCCTCGTTAACAATATCAACCTTGAACCATTTCAAGGTTTGAGCCAGTAGCATAACGACGATTCCGATAATCGTCCTGCTTTGCCACCATGCCTTCTCGTCGTTCATTTATCGGTCAGCTTCGCAAGGGCAAGCTCGATAGCGAGGTTGACTGCGCGGTTGGAAGCGTTGATTCCCTCGCGGGTTGCCGCATCTTTAATCTTATCCACGGCAATCTTACGCTTCTCGTCGCCACTCTTATCCGAAGTAAGCAGACCCGACACAACTTCCAATGCGATAGGAAGCAGTTCTTTTAGAAGGGATGCAGCCGAGTCGCGGAGGATCGGAATGATAAACTCGATAACTGATTTAGATGCTCCAGTAATAGCGGAGATAGCTTTGATAAGTAGCGTTTTCATTTGTCTTTGTTGTTGCGTTTTTCAATCATAACAATAATAGAAACTATCGCTGCAAGTGTTCCAAATGCAAGAGATGTAATGCGTAGCCACTGCTCTACATGAGGCAGGACTGAAACGATAACTGCTAGAAGGCTTGTTGCGGAACCCATAATTCCAGTATGATGTGGAGAAACTTGAGGATCAATATTCATTTAGACGAAGATATAATTTAATTGTTTAACAATATTCAATCATTATTTCAGGTAATCGTTAGAGTTGATGTAGCCGAGTCGTATGTTCCAGAGCGACCAGCAACGCCTGTTCCTGTAAGCGTTACAGATAGTCCAGTCTGAACCGTTGATCCGATAAAGAACTTGAATGTGTCACCGATTGTCGGAGCGATTGTGAAGTTCGCAGTAACAGATGTATTCGTGAATGTAACTTGGTTACACTTGTTTCCCGTATTCACTTGGAACGAAGCGGAAGAAACGATAAGACTTCCAACAAGAGTTGATGTCGAGCCTGTATATGTATTAACGCCAGTAAGAGATACATTGCCTACTCCTTGTTTAACTAGCCCTCCTCCTGTCCCATCTGTAGTAAGCGCACTCGGAATGTTAAGCTGACCAGCAGAAGGATTAAGAATAGCGCCACCAGACTTAACAATGCACGATACTGTTGAAGGTATCGTCATTGTATTAAGACTTGTGAATGCTCCACTGTTGAAATTTATAGTTGCTGGTCTAGCGGTAGTGACATGGGAAATGCCAGTAGTTGTCAGCGTTCCTCCATTTACATTTAATACAGCAGATACACCAGCGCCGCTTCCGCGATTTAGAATAAGGCTACCCGCATTGATTGTTCCTGTTCCAGAAACGGTTAAAGTCCCAGCGCCAGTTCCACCACCGCACTCAATGCCGGGTGTTGTGAAAGTTCCTCCTGATACATTCAACAAGCATACAGCCCCAGCCAACCAAGTTCCACTAGTGCTAGTGCTAACCGTCCCGCCAGTTTGATTGAATGTTCCGTTACCACCGCCGTTATCACCAAGCATCATTCCGCCATTAAGTGTAACAACTGCTGATCCACTTACATTTACGGTTGCTGTAGTTCCCGCACTGACTGCGAGTTGAAAGCTACGCACACCGCTTCCAGTAAATGTCTGTGTAAAATTACCGCTGATATTTAATATCGGATTAGCTGAACCATTGATATTGACAGCATTTGTTGCAGTATAGGTTCCAGAGAATGTCATTTCCCCTACGCTAATTGTATTGACACCAGTATAAGTATTGCCAGAGCCAGACATTGTTAATATCCCAGTTCCGGTTTTAACCAGTCCTCCAGTATTGGTTGACCCAAGAGACGCAAAATCAACATTCTGACCATTGGTATCTATACGAATCGCGGATGAATTATTTACAATTCTCGATGAGACATCTGTTGTAATGCCGCTGCCATACCGCATCGTTCCACCAGTAAAGCGAATATCTCCAGAACCAAATCCACCAGCATGACCTAATTGCAAAATGCCTGCGTTGATTCGCGTTTCACCTGTATAACTATTTGATAGACCAAGTATAGTTGTTCCGCTGCCAGACTGAACGGCAGTTCCGCTTCCACTAATAACAGGGAAGTCTGCCCCCTGCGTCATTGTGTTTGATCGGTTAAATGTAAGTGTTGCGTTATTGGTTATCCCACTGCTTGAGCCAGCCGATCCGGTTGTAGAACCATTTCCGAAATTAAGGCTTCCTGCGTTTATGGTAATTGTTCCAGAGAATGTATTGGCCTGACGAAGAATCAGTGTTCCAGTTCCATTCATTACGAGATTCCCTGAAACGCTAGGTGCATTTGCTAGAACAGTATCGAAGATAAGCGTAACAGCATTTCCGAATATAGCTCCACCACTTTTAATCAAGCAGGATATAAACGGCTGAGTTATTGTTAAATTATTAGTCGTTGTTGTGAATGTTCCACCGTTAAAGTTGAATGTATTCGTTCCGCCATTCCTGAACCAGTTATTGCAACGGAATGTTCCGCCATCTAGGTTTATTACAGATGTTGCAGACGCGCCGCCGATACCCCAGCGAAGGTTCCCAGTTAATGCAAATGTCCCAGATATTATGTTTACAATACTTGTCGTAGTTCCACCACCACCACCAATATCATAAGCTGATCCATTAAATGTTCCGCCATTAACATTAAGTGTGCTGGCAAGACCAGCCATCCATGTCTCGCCATTAACCTGAAGCGTTCCAGCATTGCAATTAACGGTAGCTGATCCGCCGTTATTCTCTCCAAAGAATAACCCAGTAATAGTTATTGTTCCGCCAGATACAGTTAGCGCGGCTGTTGTTCCTCCAGCAAGAGCTATTTGGAAGTTACGCGCGCCAGCCACTGCCGTTTGAGTAAATGTCCCACTGGATACAATTCCACCACCATCAAGTCGAACCTGTGCAGCAACAGTTGTTGATCCAGAAAGTGTTTGAACCCCTGATCCAGTCTTTATAAATGTTCCCGCTGTATTTGTTAGAGTCCCACTAAATGTCTCAGAGTTTGCGGAGTTAAGAGTCAATGCGTTTGCACCACAGGTTAATGTCCCAGCTCCAGCAAGAGTGGCAAGGGTATCCGCACCTCCAAGAGTAATTGTCGCGCCAGACAAGATCGTAACGGCAGACGCATCGGGGATTCTGTTAGCCGCTGATGTCGCAAGAGTCCCGGCGATAACAAGCGTTGGTCCAGTATAGCTATTAGCGCCAGAGATCGTCAGCGTATTAACTCCTAGCTTGGTTAGCCCTAAAGCCCCCTTAGCGGTGTTTGCAATGACATTCGGGTATGTCCTATTGCCTGATGTCGTATCAAAGCCTATGGCTGACCCTGCGTTAAAGTTGGTGGTTCCTAGAATCGTGACAACATTCGCGTCTGTCACTGCGTTATAGACAGCAAGCGTTGCGCCAGACTCGACAGAATATCTACCGTTAGTATTCCAACCCGGTAGCGCAGTAAGATCGGTGATCGTTAATACGCCTGTGTTAATCGCAGCGTTCCCAGCATAGGTATTGTTTCCTGATAGCGTAAGAACCCCAAGCCCGTTCTTGATGATGCCGATTGATCCAGTAATCGCAGACGATAACAGTGTATCCAGATACACCATGAAGTGACGGAACGATGAAGTCTGGTTAGTGATTGTTCTAACTGGACTTGCTTGTATGTATGCCGCTGTTGACTGAGTTAAGATCATCCAACAATAATATAAAGAGTTGAAGATGATGGAGTCAACGCATTATATCCAGCCTGCGTAATCTGAACAGCATTAGCTAATACCGTAGCGCCAGTCATTCCAGTTGTGTCTGATATGATAACATTCGCTGGCAATGTTCCAGAAGGTCCAGTAGCGCCCGTGGCTCCTAAATCACCAGTCGGACCAGTTGATCCTGTAGCGCCTGTAGCACCAGCACCAGTAGCCCCAGTATCTCCAGCCGGACCAGTGGCCCCTGTAGCTCCTTGAATGCCTTGAATACCTTGCACACCCTGAACACCAGTAGCACCTGTCGAGCCAATGTCTCCAGCCGGACCAGTCGCACCTGTTGCTCCATCAGAACCTACATATCCGCTAGCTCCTGTAGCTCCAGCGTCACCTTGAGGTCCGGTAGCACCCGTAGCTCCAGTCGTTCCGTCTATACCTGAAGAGCCTGTAGCACCAGTCGCTCCTGCTCCTGTTGCCCCTGTAGCGCCCTGAATGCCTGTTGATCCGATGTCACCTGTAGGACCAGTCGATCCGGTAGCTCCCTGCAATCCTTGAATACCTTGGACACCCTGCGGACCTGTTGCTCCCTCTGGACCTTGGATTCCCGTAGCACCAGTCGATCCTTCTGGACCAGTAGCGCCTTGGATTCCGGTAGCTCCTATTTCTCCAGTGGCTCCTGTAAGTCCTGTAGCTCCGAGTCCAGTAGCTCCAGTGCTTCCGACATCACCTTGGATTCCTGTGGCCCCAGTAGCCCCCTGCGGACCAGTTGCTCCGGTGAGTCCTGAAGTAACGATAGCGAAAATAATTTGGTGATTGTTTTGAAACTCGCTTGTTCCACCGGAATCAACAAGTGTTACAGGCATGGATACATAGCTATTCGGAACTACAGTTGGAGTCCCGTTAATTTCCCACTTCTGAAAGTTTGTTGAATTTCCCCTATCTTGGATAACGAAAGAGTCTCCGTCTTTGAACAGCGTAAAGAATACATCAATATCATTTCCGAACTCATCGAGGTGTGATGCGACAACTGTTGTTGCTGAAGTCTGAGTTAAATTATTCCAGTAAATTCTACCTGCCGCCGGAACACCTGATGTCTGACTGGCATCGGCTCTGTAGTTGTAGAAGGAAGATGACTGACCAGCAGCTCCAGTAGCACCCTGAATGCCTGTAGCACCCGTCTCTCCCGTAGCCCCAGTTAATCCGGTAGAACCCTGTTCTCCTGTCGCTCCAGTAAGACCAGTGGCTCCGGTAAGTCCAGTTGATCCAGTTAATCCAGTAGCACCCTGCGGACCAGTCGAACCTGTATCTCCTGTCGGTCCTGTAGAACCAGTGCTTCCCATCTCGCCTTGGATACCCTGCACACCTTGCGGACCAGTAGCTCCTACAAGACCGATCAATCCAGTAGCACCAGTAGAGCCTTGTTCTCCCGTTGCGCCAGTCAATCCCGTGGAACCCGTGAGTCCCGTTGCACCGACTGGACCTGTCGATCCATCTATGCCGTGATTACCTGTGGCTCCTGTAAGACCTGTGGCTCCGGTTAAACCAGTATCACCTGTAGCACCCGTCAATCCGATGGGGCCAGTCGATCCTGTCGCCCCTGTAGTTCCCGGCTCTCCCTGCGGACCTTGGATGCCTTGAACACCTTGTGGACCTGTCGCACCGATTAAGCCTTGAATACCAGTTGCACCAGTCGAACCAGTAGTTCCAACTTCGCCTGTAGAACCCTGCGGTCCAACTTCTCCTGTAGCTCCTGTAGCCCCGATACCAGTTGCACCTTGACCACCAGTTGGTCCGGTAGAACCAGTAGCGCCAATCGGTCCTGTAGCGCCGAATCCAGTTGCACCTGTAAAGCCCGTTGCTCCTGTCTCTCCTGTGGCTCCAGTCGCTCCAGTCGTTCCTACATTAAGATCACCGACATACATCCAGTCGGAGAGGTTCCCTGCATTCTGCGTTCTTGCATATAAACCAGCGGGGTGACGATTGATTAAAGGAACACCGACTGCCTCAAGAACGAGATAGACAGATTGAAGTGGTGGATTTCCTTGAGTTATTGGAAGATCGTAATAAGTCTGAACCTCTCCGTCGATAATGTTATTCCTAACCGCTGCCTCGTAGGTATTCTGACACAGCTTATACAGAAGATTCCAGCGACCGTCACCATGCACTGGCTGATTAGGACCAGTGTTGTTTACGGTTTTCGCTAGTAGATTGTTCTCGGAATCTCCAAGTTGAGGAAGTATTGGCATCGTTTATTCAGAGCCAAGAATTTGAACCACTTCTTTTGTTGTCTCTGTAAATCCGTATGGAGCATTAGTCCAATCTGATTTAGAAGATGGATCGGCTGCATAAGATGCAATCATTCCGTCAGTCCAATTCTTAACGGCATTAAGTTTAACAGATGATTTTCCTGCGGCAATTAGTTTTCCATTAAGATCAAGAAGAGTTACTAGCGCAGTTGAGTTGTAGCCTTCTTTATTCAGCCATTCTTCAGCAGTCCAAGATGGAGGAGGAGGAATTACCCAATGTCCATTATCCCACACCGCATCTGGAGATGGTTTAGGTGGAGCAGGAATCCATTCTTGTAGCTTGGGATTATTGACATCGACCCAAGTATCAATGAGGCTTTGCGGTAAATCACGCAAGTCGGATGGATTGGTTTTGTTATAGTAATTAGGCATATACTCTAGGATGTGTTGCTACGGTCGCGCCGTTGTTGTTGGTGATGGCAAGGCCGCCTTTTTGGTCGATGAGATCGCGGACGAGAGGCGCGTAGAAAACGAGTGACTGCGGCCTCACCTTGTCGCAGGTCATGCCTTTAGCGAGGGAGGCGATTTCTTCGGCGGCGAGGGCGGCGTTCCAGATGCCTACTTCTGCGATGAGGCCGTTCATTCTGTTTGAACTGGCAATTGCGGTTGCGGCAATTTGAGTTCTTGTTAATGTAAAGGGTGCTTGCGCGCTTGTATTGGTTGTGCTGTTTCCTCCATTTATATAAGCTGTTCTATTGCTTAAACTACTCCAAACCCCAACTGCGTGAGTCCAAGTTCCTGCCGTATACCCTGCTGTTGTGGATGCACCAATTAGGCTACCGCTGTTAAAGTCAAATGCTCCAACAGGATCGCCTGCCGATGCCCCTAAAATTACCAATCCAAAATAACTACCTATTGTGCTGGATACGGATACCAAATAATCGCTGGTTGTTACTTGGTCGGCATTAAACCAACACGCCATAGTTAGTGGCGGTCCGCTCACTGGCGAACTGTTCATGCTTAAAAACTGACTGCTCGCCGATGTAAAATCGTAAGCCATTACGCCGCGCTCCTTACTTCGACGGCGATGAGTTCGGCATCGCCTGTCATGGTGTCGTTGGCATTATTTGCATCACGATTGATCTTCAATCGGAAACCATCTCCTACTTCGAGTGAGTCAATTGTTGTAAGCGTAATCGTGGAATAGTTTGGAACGCCACTTGTAGCATTGGTTGTAGTTGTAACGCTGGCTGCTGTATCGAATGAACCTGTATCAATATCAGTTGTCATTCTTTCTAATGAAGCATCCCACACAACCGCTCCGCTAGTTGCGGTTGTTGCAGTCCAAATCAATCGAATTGATAGACCACTTGCGAGATTGGCTCCCTCTGGGCAAACAGAAACAAAGATTGCGCTCTCGTCTGTCGCATCGTCAAAGTCTAATACTGCAATAGAATTGCGTGTATCAAGTGTAGCAAAGTTTGTTGCTGGAGGTTGATTATCTTTTGGCGCAGTAAGTCGAACAAGGGATTTAGTTAATGGCCCCGTAGCACCAGTTGCTCCAGTGAGTCCAGTAGCTCCTTCTAGCCCAGTCGAACCGACTTCGCCAGTCGAGCCAGTTAATCCCGTAGCACCAACATCACCCTGAACTCCTGTAGCGCCAGTTAATCCCGTGGCTCCTTCTAATCCCGTAGCTCCAGTATCACCTGTTAATCCAGTAGCACCTTGAACTCCAGTAGCACCAGTATCACCAGTAGCGCCAGTAGCACCAGTAGCACCACCGGGATTACCTTGAGGTCCGGTAGAACCAATCGGTCCAGTAGAACCAGTATCGCCTTGCGGGCCTGTTGCACCTGTAGCGCCAATACCTGTAGCTCCTGTGCTGCCTTGAATACCTTGAATGCCTTGAACGCCTTGCTCGCCAGTAGCTCCAGTAGAACCCTGTTCGCCAACATTGCCTGTGGCCCCAGTTGCTCCGATTCCAGTAGCTCCTTGCGGTCCTGTTGAACCAGTCAAACCAGTCGCGCCAACTTCTCCAGTTGCACCAGTCAGACCAGTAGCACCTACACCAGTCGCACCTGTAGGGCCAACCTCGCCTGTAGCTCCAACAGGTCCAGTAGAACCAGTATCACCGATAGGTCCGGTAGAACCTGTCGATCCAGTTAAGCCTTGAATACCCTGAACGCCTTGTGGTCCGGTGGCTCCTTCTGGCCCTTGAGGTCCAGTAGAGCCTGTAGCCCCTTCGGGTCCAGTTGATCCAGTGGAGCCAGTCAATCCTGTAGAACCAGTCAATCCGGTAGCGCCTTGAGGACCAGTCGAACCTTGTTCTCCGGTAGCACCTGTTGGACCAGCAACTCCAGTTGCACCAGTTGAACCTTGAGGTCCGGTAGCGCCTGTCAATCCAGAGGTTACGATAGCAAAGATAACTTGGTGGTTATTTGGGAAAGTATATGTAGAAGTAACGAGAGTAACGGGCAGGTTGACATAGCTGTTAGCAACGACTGTCGGTGTTCCGCTAATCTCCCACTTCTGATAATTGTTGGAATTAGATTGGTCTTGAATGATGAACGAGTCGCCATCCTTGAACAACGAGAAGAATACATCAATGTCGTTGCCTAGAGCATCGAGATGAGACAAGACAATCTCGGTAGCCGATGCCTGCGTTGCGTTATTCCAATACAGATGTCCGTTAGTTGGAGTTCCCGAAACAGTATTAGCGTCTGCTTGATAATTGTAGAAAGTAGAAGATTGTCCGGCAGCACCAGTTGCTCCAGTCAAACCTGTTGATCCAGTTAAGCCTGTAGCTCCTTCTGGACCAGTAGCTCCGCTAGCACCAGCAACACCGGTAGCGCCTGTAGGTCCAACTTCTCCAGTTGAACCTGTCAATCCAGTAGCGCCTTCTTGTCCTGTGGAACCAGTAAGTCCAGTAGCACCAGTTAAACCAGTAGCTCCGAATTCGCCTTGAATGCCTTGAACTCCTTGAGGTCCGGTAGCACCGATGTCTCCAGTAATACCTGTCGATCCGGTTGAACCTTGCAATCCTGTAGAACCAGTGAGTCCTGTTGCTCCCGTCTCTCCTGTGAGTCCGGTAGCACCTTCTGGTCCGGTAGAACCTTGTTCCCCAGTAGCACCTGTAAGTCCTGTTGCGCCAACTTCACCAGTGGCTCCGGTTAAACCTGTTGCGCCAACATCACCTGTTACGCCTATTGACCCAGTGGCTCCCGTAGTGCCGGGGTCGCCTTGCGGTCCCTGAATACCTTGAACACCTTGAGGACCAGTTGCACCAGTAATACCACTAGCTCCCTGTTCTCCAGTGGATCCAGTAAGCCCAGTTGAACCTGTAAGCCCAGTAGCGCCAGTTAAACCTGTAGAACCTGTAAGTCCAGTAGCTCCATCGTTGCCTGAAATTCCTGTAGCGCCCTGCTCCCCCGTGGCTCCAGTATCACCAGTCAATCCAGTAGCACCTTCGAGTCCAGTAGCGCCCTCAAGTCCTGTAGCACCGACATCACCAGTTAATCCTGTAGCGCCATCTAGTCCAGTAGCACCCGTATCTCCAGTTGATCCGGTAACACCTGTAGAACCTGTAAGACCTGTTGATCCGATGTCTCCCGTAGCTCCTTGAAGTCCAGTAGCACCTGTTAATCCGGTTGCACCTTGGGGTCCGGTAGCACCTTGGCTTCCAGCGGTTCCAGTAGCGCCCGTCTCGCCTGTCGCTCCTGCTTCACCAGTCGCTCCGGTTTCTCCTGTAGCCCCATTAGCGCCAGCAGAACCGGATGGTCCTGTAGCACCAGTTGCACCAGTTCCACCTCCACCACCACCGCCAGTTGTAGCGGTAGCATAAGTGTTAGCAGCGATCTTCCAAAGAAGGTTATGCTCTCCATCGCCTACTACGGGTTTTGTCTCGCCAGTATTAGCGGCGATCTTAGCAAGTAGGTTGGATTTCGAGTCGTTGGTGTTAGGAGCAATAGCCATATTACATCAATCCAGCACGGGCGCTGAGTTGTTTAGCGTAAGATTCCTCTTCTCCCTCTTCACCTTCTTCGCCTTCCATCTCCTCGCCTTCTTCTTCCTCTTCTTCCATCTCAGGCTCTTCGCCGAGATCGTAGCCGTCAACAGAGACGACACTAAAATTGCCACCACCCAAATGTTTAACTTTAGCGAGAACTTCTTTCTCCTCGCCTTCATCCATTCCTTCAAAATCAAAGCCTTCCGGCGCAGTAAAACTTGTTTCCATCTTTCCTCCTTCGCATACGGGACAACCTTTTCGTTTGCATCCACAACCACCACCGACACCTATAATGAGAGCGATCCCAGATTTTTCTTTCATTACTTTTCTTAGGTTAGTGCGGTAGAGGGATAGAACCTCCACCGCACTTGTTATTGTTTAACAGTTACCTGCTATTAGGAGCAGGACTGATAGAGGGTTGCAGGGCTGCAACGGAGGTGCATGAGGGCATAACCCCACTCAACACGCTTCGGCTGCGAACCTTGCATGAACAAGGCGTAGAAGTAGCCATTAACACCGAGGATGTTGTTGGCGTTGTCCTTGTTGTTGATCCACATAAACTCACCACGGTAGTTAACAGGATCGAACTTCAGTCCCGAACCGGGGCTGGTGATGACCTGTGCAACACGGCTGGTGAACACATGTGGGTTGTAGATGAAGCTGACCTCGTAGGCAGCAGTGCGGTAGGCCGGATTCACGATAGCCTTGTTGCCTGTGGAGGCAGGGCTGTTAGTGAAGAACGGAACACGCACAAACGCGCCATCAACGAAGTTGTAGCGAGGAGCCTGACGGTCAACCAAGTGGACGAATCCACTGTAGGTGAAGGCAGCACCGAATGGCTTGATAAGCTCATCAACTTGCGAGGAGAAGCGGAGGTCTTGACGGATGTCAGCGTTCTGCTTCTTCAGGTAGTTGCTCGTTTCAGGCGAGCAGATGAGAGCGTATTGAGGCTCACCGTCAACCATCGCGTAATGGCCTTCAGCGGCATCACGGGAGAGGTCGAGGTAGAACTGATCGAGGATACCTTGATCCAACGCATAGGTAGGAGCAACAGCGGGGAAGGCAGCGCCAGTTCCGCTGGTGGACATAGCCAAGGTGTCAGGCACATCGAGAACAACTTTGTTACCGCAGAGGCGAGAAAACTCGTCACGGTAACGGTTGCTCCAGAACCACTGCGAGTTCTCTTTAAGAACTTTGACTTCGCCAGCAAGCTGCTCTTCAGCCTTCCATGCAGTGCGGAGATCGTTCACGCAGAAACCGGGCGAACGGATAGCAGCCTGTTGGAGGTTGTAAGAACGGAGAGTGCGAGCGAACTCAACAACCTGAGGGGTCGGGTTGCAGTTGTTGCCAGTGCCGTCATTAGTTCCGACATCTTCCCAAGCGGTAGAACCAGCGTTAGGAACAGTCGTGCGCTCTTGGATGAGCGTTTGGATGGACTCACCCATTCCAGCAGGAAATGTGTCCTGCTTGATGAGGCGGTTCCAAGGATCAGTTGCGATGAGCTTCGCGGAGATCATTTCTCCGATACGCCCAGCTTCTTGTTGAAGCTGATTGTTTACATCAGCGATATTGTATTGTGACATATTATTAGTCTTTCTATTAAGTTAAATTTAGTTTGAGAATCCAAGTCGTCGTTTAGTTGCCCAACTTAAACTCGGTTGATTTTCTTTTACTGAGCCACTGTAAAAGCCTTTCGGTGTTTTCAAGCTCGGTGTTTATTTTGTTACTGATGTTTTGGAATCAGCGATCCAGTAACATTTTTTTCAACAGCTTAGTTCTGCTGCACTTTCAGGGTTAGCGTAAGTTGTTATATTTTTCAAGTATTATTTACAACAAAAAAGGCTGCGCTTTTTACACGCAGCCTTCTTGGGGATGGGGATAATATTAAGCCACCATTCTACCTACGAGATTCTTTACGAAATCGTCGGTATCCATCTTGGCATAATTAACTGGCTTGGCTGCGTCAGCAGGAGACTTAGGAGAGTTTCCACCAGCGGCAGGGGCAGACCCTCCGCGAAGTTTGATGTTGGATTCTTTAGTCTCTTTAAGTTCAGCTTGCAGCGACTTAACCGTATCCAGCAAGTCAGGAAGAACTGTAGCTCCGAGGATGCCGTAAACCTTTAGGTTCTCAGGCCACTCGTCGTAGTTCATAACTTCCTGCTGAAGTTTGTTAATGTCAGGACGCTTGTCTTCGGGAAGGATATTAAATACCTTCTCGCTGATCTTAGGAAGAACCTCGTTTACCGCAGACTCGCGTTGAGCAATGTATTGTTGATACTGCTCGTATTGTTCTTTATGATTGCGTTCCATCGAAAGCTCGTAAGCCTCTTTGGAGTGTTGCTCCAATTCACCTTTGCGTTTTTCAATTTGAAGGAGGTTATCAGCAAGTGTCCACACTTTGCTTTTATCACGCTCAGACCAATCGGCCATGAGTGCGTCAAGTTTAGCTGGATCACCATTGGTGTCTGCTTGTAATGCGTCGATAAGGTCGCCCGTGTCGATCTTGTTTCGGGCAGAGAAGAACTCTGCGCCTTCGATAATCTCGTTCAGAGGCTCTGTGACATATTGCTTATATTCCCTAGTCGCTTGGACACGGGTCATATAAAGCTCTCCGTCGATAGCTTCACGCTCTTGCTTGATCTCTTCGATCTGCGCCTTGAGTTCAGCAACTTCTTCAGCCGCCTGCTCAAATTCACTTCCTTTAGATTTAAGTTCAGAGAGTTCCTTCTGTGCAAGTTTAAGTTCTTTCTCTGCTTGCTTAAGTTCTTTCCAGCGAATCTTCTCTTTGTCTCCAGAAGGCTCTACTTCGGAAGCCACATCTGAATCAGCTTCCTTAGTTTCCTCGACCTTTCCTTCTCCTTCTTTTGCAGGTTCAGCTTTGACTTGCTCTTGTTTTGCAGTCTCTGGAGTAGGCTGAGTTGGATTAGCCTTTGGCTCTTCTTTTGGAGGCTGGATGCTGAGATCATTAGATGCAATGGAATCAACTGCACTGCGAAGGTTGAGAATCGCAGAGTCAGTTGATGTTGGTTCTGATGGTGTCGGTGTTGTTGTTTGTTCTGACATAATTTCTTTCTAATGCTTACTTGATCTTAGCGCGATGACGAGCGCCCCAAGATTTACTTGTGGATGCTGCCTTCTTACCAGCTACGGGTTTAGCCTTAACTGCTGCGGGTGCGATGCGTTTTTCGGTTGCCATTTTCATAATATTACTCCTGTGGATTGTTGGATTGCGAAAGCCTCTCAGCTTCCATGATTTCATCCTCGG
>Ga0209985_10002456_pt1 | contig 16728 bp, 14 predicted proteins | sample NOAtaG_FD_187305 | JGI IMG/M metagenome (GOLD analysis project Ga0209985, IMG submission 187305) | Freshwater lake microbial communities from Lake Erie, under a cyanobacterial bloom - NOAA_Erie_Diel6S_1000h metaG (SPAdes) (version 2) | ecosystem: Environmental > Aquatic > Freshwater > Lake ...
GGCTACAGCCGCAACGAAACCCTTCTGTCCCGCCAGCGCGAGAACCGGGGCCGGCGGAGAGTGGTGAATGCCTAGCTTTTGGCGATTCCCATCGCCCGGCGAGCTGCGCGCAACCCTTCGCCGCGAGCAGCCCACGGCGCCGGCGGAGGGGTCGTCGCCTCGGGTAACCCCCCGCCGCAACTTCTGGCTCGGACTTGTGGGCGGCGCGGTTGACCTTGTTCGCGCCAATCCTGCGCTCGCGTGGGTTGCACTGGCCGGGCTGCTGCTGGCGGCGTGGAACCGCCTTGCACCGTTCCTCTTCTGAGAGACCCCTTGCCAGATCGCGATTCCGTGATATTCGTAGTTCATGGGATGGCTGATTGCACTTCGTGAAGGCGTCACCGACCGGCTGAAGATGCCGGCCTGGCACCTCCTTTGGGTCGTGATCCTGCTGGCGGCGACCCCCTGGCTCCGCCACGAGATTGCCCAGGAGGTTGCCTCGGCATCGCGACTGACGCAGGCGTGCACGGCGACCGCGGGCTGCCGAAAGGCCGAGCTCGTCTACGCGCGCACCGCGGCGTCGGGCCTGACCGCCTTGCCGACGCGGGTGCTGGCTTCGTACGTTGTCGTGGTGTCGGCCGAACCTCGTGCTGCCACGGTTACGCCCGGCGTGCTGGAACGACTGGCCGAATCGTCGGGCCGGTGGAAGACCCGCCTGGCGATCACCGCTGCGGTCGACCCCGCGACCTTCGACCGCCAATACGTTCGGTTGGGAGACGGGCAGATAGTCTTTTACGTCATGCCCCTGATGGTCTACCTGTGCGGGCTGCTGCCCTTGACCCTGCTCGCCGCGCGCTTTGCCGGGCGCTGGGATGGCGCGCTCAGCGCGCAGCTCTGGATGCTGTTCTACGGTTCGGCACTCACCGCGTGGCAGCTGCTGTCGCCGTGGCTTGGTCGATTCAGCTACGTCGGCACGCTCCCTGTCGATCTGATGCTGATCGGCATGGCCGGGACGGTGCACGTGGCCGCCATGGCGCGGCGACACCACCGTCAGGCCCGAGGCGCCACGGAAGGCGGGTCCGGCCGCCGCGAGCGCGAGGCGGACGCGTCCGACACTTCAGGCCAGATCGAGTCGCCGGCGCAGCCGCGGGCTGCCCGCCACAACTTCGACCAGGTGATCGGCATGGACGCCCTGAAGGCGCAGCTGCTCGAGGCCGGTCAGGAGATCCTGGGTCTGAAGCGCACGGAGGGCGCCGTGCGCAACGGCATCCTTCTGCACGGTGAGCCTGGCAACGGCAAGACGTTCTTCGCCGAAGCGCTGGCTGGGCAACTCGGGCTGCCCATCATGGAAGCCCGCGTCAACGAGATCTCCAGTCGATGGGTCGGCCAGAGCACCGAGCAGTTGGTCGCGATCTTCCGCGAAGCGCGCCGTCGCGCGCCACTGGTGCTCCTGCTGGATGAGGTGGACAGCATCTTGGTGGACCGGGCTTCACTGATCAACGGTGACAGTGAGGCCGGCCGGCTGGTGAATGCGCTCCTGACAGAGACTGTCGATCTGCGCGGCCGCAAGGTGGTGCTTGTGGCGGCCACCAACTTCCTCAACCGCCTCGACGCCGCGGCGATCCGCGAGGGGCGCTTCGACTACAAGATCCTGGTGGCACCACCCGACGACGCGGCGCGCCGTCACTTGCTCTCGCAGGCGCTGCAACGCGCCACGGTCGAGCCCGATGCGCTTGAGCGCTTCTCGCGACGTTCCGAGGGCTTCTCCATTGCTCGCCTGCGCGCCATTGGCAGCGAAGCAGCACGCCGTGCCGGCCGCTCCGGCCGGGTCGACTTCGCCCTTCTGCAGGCTTCGTTGCGTGCCGTGCAGGGCACTCGCCGCCGGCTGGCGGAGTCAACGCCGGGTCTGGAGGACCTCGTTCTCGATCCGCAACTACGGCAGACCCTGCGCGGTCTGGCGTCTCGCATGCGCGATGTCGAGCGCATTGAGCGTCTTGGCGGCACGGTCCCGCAAGGTGCACTGTTCTTCGGCCCGCCGGGTACCGGGAAGACAGCGGCTGTACGAGCTTTGGCCAAGGACAGCGGCTGGGTCTTGATCCCGACGCACGGTGCGGAACTGTCGGCAGATGCCAAGGCGATCGACCGCATCATTGCCGAAGCCCGGGACCTGCGGCCTTCCATCGTATTCATCGACGAGGCCGATGCGATCGTCGGTCACCGCATGGGGTCTCACCTGCAGTCCGTCACGAACGCCATCCTAATCGCCATGGACGGCGCGTCGGGTCGCGCGCAGGACGTGCTGTTCATCGCTGCGACCAATCACCCTGACGCTGTAGATGAGGCCGCGCTACGTCGCTTCACGGAGAAGGTGCAGTTCGCGCCGCCGTCGCTGCCGGAACTGACCGACTTCGCGCAGCGTTGGCTTGCCTCGACCCGAGCGCGGGTCGCTCCGGATCTGGACGCGCCCGGTATCGCCCGCGAGCTGCACGGTTTGACAATCGCGCTTTGCCAAGAGGCCATGAAAGCAGCGGTCAACGCGATGATCGCGCGCGCGGCGGACCCGGAAGGGTGTGCCGTAACGCTTGCTGACGTGCGCCGTGGCCGCGCTGTCGTGGCCGGCGGGTAGGTTTCGCGCCCGTCGCGGCGGTCTTCCACGAAAAGCAGGGCGCTAGCGCACCCGCTTTCCTGTGCACAGCGCGCGCTAGCCCGCCAAAAATGCCTTCATCGCCCCTCGCGGGGCAGTCCAGACCAATGAAGGCATGTTTGGCCCCAAATCCACCGATAGCGCCGCCTCGGACAGCCGCCCGCTGACGGCCTACGAGGCCGCCCAGCGTGAGTACTTCGACTCGGTCGGTGCACCGGTCGTGCAGGCCCAGCGCCTGTTCCTCCTGACCGTGCTGATGGGCGGCATCACGCTGGCGTCTCTGGTCGCGCTGATCGGCCTGCTGCCGCTGAAGTCTGTGGAGCCCTGGCTCGTTTCCGTCCGCACGGATGGCACTGTCAGCACCGGGGATTCCGTGGCCGTGCCGCTGCGCAACTGGACACCCGACCAGGCAGTGCTGAACCGCGAACTGTTCACCTACGTCAGTGCGCTGCTCACCCTGAACGCGGAGTTCCCGAAGCTTATCGAGGACGACCTGCGCAAGGTCTTCAACCGCTCCCGCCGCAACGCCTCGCAGCAGTTCGCCGACCATATCAAGCGCACCGATCCTTTCGGCCGGATGCGGGCCGACCGGTCGCTCGTCCGCACGGTCGCTCGTAACACGATCACCTTCCGCGAGGCGGGCTACGCCCTGGTCCGCGTCACCACCACCGAGCGCAGCACAACGCTGCAGCAGCCGGTCGTGAAGCGGTACCTCGTGACCGTGACCTACGAGCTGACCCCTTCCATCAGGCCGGCCGAGCTCAACGAGAACCCGCTCGGCCTGCACATCACTTCCTTCGAGATTCAGGAGGAGCAGTCGTGAACTGCCTGACCAAGCAACTGCTCGCCGCCATGCTCGCAGCGGGCGCCCTGGTTGCGCACGCCCCCGCGGTGCACGCCCAGGCCACGCCCACCTCGCTGCCCGGTGACCCGCGACTCGTCGTCTTCGCCTTCGACGACAACAACAGCTATCCGATCCTCACCCGCATCAAGAGCGCGACGACCATCGCCCTGCAGCGTGGCGAACAGGTCGAGGGTTTTGTCCTTGGTGACACCTTCTCATGGGAGGTGGAGGCCGTGGGCAGCAACGTGTTCATCAAGCCGAAGTTCGACAACATCGCAACCAGCGCGGCTCTGGTCACGAACCGGCGCGTCTACCAGTTCACCCTTCGCTCGACCACTGAGTCGGGTCGCTGGTACCAGCGCGTGTCTTTCGAGTATCCGCAGGAGTCGCCACTGCTGCGCCGCCCGGATGCGGCACGCACGATTGCCGAGCGGCCTGCCGACGCGACGGCCGCTGCGGCCCAACCGACTGCCGCGCCGGCAGCGCATGCGTCGCTCGAGGCGGCCATGTTGGTGGACCTGAAGCGGCTGAACTTCCGCTACCGCATCGTCGGCGATGCGCCGTTCAAGCCCATCAAGGTGTTCGACGACGGCAACTCCACGTGGCTGCAGATGCCGCCAAAGCTGCAGGAGCAGCCGGCGCTGTTCATCCTGAATGAAGCAGGTCAGGCCGAGCTCGTCCAGTGGTTCCCGCGTGGTGACTACCTTGAGATCAAGCGCACCGGCAAGAACCTGCTGCTGAAGCTGGGCACGCGCGAAGTCCGCATCAACAACGAACGCGACCGCTCACGCTGGTCGTTCTTCACGTCTGGTGACAGCGCCTCGGAGGGGAACTGACGTGTCCTCCAACGACACGCTGCAGATTGAGCGCGAGCGCCCTGCGCTCGAGGAACCCGCTCAGCCCGAGCCGCCGCGCGGTGTCGCCTCACGCCGCCTTTTTGTCGGGCTCGGGATCGCTCTTGCAGCACTGATGCTGTTCCTCATGGGGCGTGAACTGTCCGCTAACGCCGCCCGTGAGCGCGCCGTCGAGGAAGCGCGTCAGGCGGTGGTCGCGAAGAAGGCATCCGACGAAGCCGGCACGCCACCCGCGCCGGCGGCATTCGACGAGATCAAGGACCAGGCCGAGCGTGAGCGCGCCAAGCCGACCCCCGCGCCGTTCTCCGAGCTGCGGCAGGCGACCGTGCCCATCGTTGCTCCCACTCCCATTGGCGTACCGGGCACCTCGGGTCGGGAGCAGCCATCGCAGGAGATGGCCGATGAAGCAGCGCGGCGGGCATCGCCGCTGATGGCCGGTGGCGTGCGTCGCAACTCAGCGCCGCAGTCGACCACGGTCGGCGCGCTGGGTCCCGCTGCCCCGGACATGAGCAACCAGCTCGGCGCTATCGAAGCGGCCTTGCGCGCTGGCAGCTCCCAGAACGCGCCCGCGCCGGTCGCTACGCCGGTTCGTGCCGAGGCCGACCGCGCATTCGTGCGCCAGACCGCCGCTGAGAGTGCGGCCGAGCATGCCCGCGCCAACCTGGCCACCTCTGTCGTCAACAAGCTGATGCTGCGGCAGGGCGAGACGATCATCTGCGCCAACCGCGAGCGCATCAACACCGATCTGCCGGGGCAGCTGACCTGCGACGTCGTCGCCGACGTGTATGACTCGCTGACCGGCCGCTGCGTGCTCGTGCCCCGAGGCAGCTGGATGCTGGCTCGCTACAGCGCCGACATTCGTCCCGGCCAAGAGCGAGTGCTGGTCGCCTTCACGCGTCTGCTGCGTCGTGACGGAATGTCGATCGACCTGTCTGGCTCGGGCGGAATCGACTCCTCGGGCCAGGCCGGCTGGGGTGGCGAGGTCAACAACCACTTCTTCCGGATGTTCACGGCGAGCTTCGTCGTGGCTGCGCTGGCGTACGGCGTCGATCGAACTACCCGCAGCAACGGCGGTGTGACCGTGAACACCGGCACTAATCCGACGACTGCCGCCGGCCAGGTTCTTTCGGACGTCTCGCGGACGATCCTCGAACGCAATCGCTACATCCCACCGACCATCACCATCGAGCAGGCGCAGCGCTTCCACGCGTCCGTCGCGCGCGATCTGGTGCTTCCCCCTGTGAGTTGTCCATGAAGACGGTGCGCTTCGCCCTGCTCATCCTCGCCGCCAGCCTGCCGGCCGCTCATGCGCCCGCGCAAGCGACGACGCCCGCCACGCATTCGGCGCTGAGCAACTTCGACTTTTCCTACGCGATGCCTTCGGGCGATCGGCTCGGCGTGTCGCAGGTATTCGACGATGGGCGGCGCACGTACTTTGCGGTCGGGTCGCCGAGCGTCGTGCCAGTGGTCATGGCTGGTTTGCCAGGCCAGGAGATCCTCGTCGCCGCCGAACTGCGCGCGCCCTACCTCATCGCCAATGGGACGGCGCGGCGCTTCGTCCTTCGCGATGGTGCCCGCTCGGCCGAGTTCCTGCACTCGAACCAGTCGCGCCCAACCGACGTGAAAGAAGCGACGCGGGCCGTGGTAACGCCGGCGCGCATGGCCGCGATGCCCGCCCCGGCCTTGCTGGCCGCCGAGCGCGAGGCATACGAGCGCGAAGTGCGGGCAAGCATCCACCGTCCTTCCTATGGATCCGTCGCCCCCGTGATGGGCGATGCGCCGTCACTGGCTGCGACAGTGGAGCGTGATGAGCTCCATGTCCCGTTCCGGCGTGACAGCGCGACTCCGGACAAGTCGGTCGCCACAGTGCTGCGCGGCGGCCTGTCGGCCGTCGGAACGATTCATCGCGTGATCGTCACCGGCCGACAGGACGACGGCGAGGCCGACGGGCTGGCGCAGCGCCGGGCGGCAGCACTGCGCTCCGAAGTGATTGCGGCCGGTGTTCCCGCTGCGCGCGTCGAGGTCCGCGAGGGCTTCAAGCTGTTCGATGACGTCGCTTCGCGTCCCACCTCGCAGGTGGTCGTGCTCCGCACCCCGATCATGCAGCCGCCCCGCCTGCTCGCCGCGCCGCCGCCCAATCCGCCGGTCGCCCAAGCCGTGACCGCTTCCGCGCCGCCCGCGCCCGCGGCGGGGCCAGCCGCAGCACCCGTTGCCGCCGTACCGGTCGCGACCTCCGCTGGCACGGATGCGTCCGCGGCAACCAAATTGCCCACAGGCGAACCGATCTCCCCGAAGGCCCGCCCGGCGTTCCAGCTCGCGGTCCCGCCCGGCCCGCTGCTCTCCGGCATGACCGGCGCACTGGCGCGCCACAGCGTGCAGCTGTGGGTGTCGCCAGACGATCCCCTGGTGGCCGCCACGCTGCCGGCCGAGATCCAGGCCAGTGGCGCGACTTTGGCCGAGGCGATCGACGCTTTGCTGCGGCAGGCGCGCGTCAGCGGCGGCTTCCTAGATCGTGACCAGCGCGTCCTCGGCGTCACGTCGCCGCCGGCGCCGTTCGTTTCCCGCACTCCCGGTTGAGGAACTCTCCTATGACGACCCCCTGCATCCGTACCCTCGCGCTGGCCATCGCCACGCTGATCACCGGCTCTGCCGCCGCTCAGGGCCTCGGCGCTCCGCCAGACCGGCGCTTCCTCGTGCCTGCTGCCGACGCCCAACGCGCGCGTCAAGCGGTCCAGGTCATCGGTACGCCAGTAGCAACGATCAACGTCACGCGCGCCGGCGCCGATGAGCCTCTGGCCGTCGCTCTGCGCACGATCGTGCCCCGCGATTACAAGGTGGTCGTAGGCGCGGGCATCAACGAGTCATTGCGCACGTCATGGCCGGCATCACAGCCATGGCCCGCGTCGCTGGGCACTGCGCTGCGCCCCCTACATCTGCGTGCGGTCATCGCACACGATTCGCAAGAAGTACTGGTGCAGGTCGCGCCGCGCGTGAACGACGAGGCGCCTCGCCCGTGGGCAGTCCTGACCGGTGACGGCACGGTGCGCCGGGCGCTTACGCGCTGGATGTCCGCGGCCGGCCTGATGCTCACCTGGGAGCCCTCCGGTCCAGTGCCGGTGCGAGCTGACTGGTCTCACTTCGGCACCCTGGACGAGGCGCTGGCGGCACTCGCAACGGACCTCGCGTCCTCCGAGCAGCCCCTCTGTGTCCGCCGATACGCCAACGGGGTCGTGCGAGTCACCACTCCTGAACAGTGCCCTACAGATCCGGTGGTGCGGCCGCCCCTGCGCCCGCAGGCGAAGACGGCACCTCCCGCGTCGCCCTCTCACCGCTCTGAATCCACTGCCAAGGAGGGCGCGTGATGCGCAGCTTCATTCTCGTCCTCGCGGCGATCGCCGCAACCGGTTGCACCACGGCGCCGCAAAAGGCCGCCAAGCGCGAGTTCCGGGCTGTCGAGGCTTCACTGGTCCCGCCTGCGGCGCAGTCAGCGGCTGCTACCGCGGCTCCGCAGGCCGCCGCGTACCGGCGCCTGAACTCACGGTGGGTCGGGCACGACGCCAATGTGGGCTCGGTCGTGCCTCCACAGGCCGACCTTCCTGTCGTTTTCGACAACAACTTTGTGTTCGCTGCCAGCTCATCGCTGCCGTTGTCGGAAGTGACGCGTCGCATTGCGACCGAGACCGGCATCCCGGTCCGCATCATGCCGGACGTTACCGAGAACACTGCCCCGCGCGATCCGGTGGTGCTCTGGGAACAGGGCTCGCTGCGCCAGGTGCTCGACGCGCTGGCCGCGCAGACCGGCTTGGAGTGGTACTACACCGCAAACGAGATCCAGTTGTCGCGCATCGCCACCGCGACGTGGAAGCTGGACTTCTCGCTGCGGCCCACCGCGATGTCCGCCAGCTTGGGCGGCGGCGGCGCCAGTGCGGGCGGATCCGGCAGCTCGCAGGGGGGGGGGCAGGGCGGCAACAACGTCAGCGGCACCCTCAACACCTCGGTCGACACGTCGCTTCGGCTTGACCCCGCAACGACGCTGCTCGAGCGCCTGCGTACGGTCCTGACGCCGACTGGCCGGGTCGCCATCAGCTCGGTCTCCAACACCGTAACGGTGCGAGATCTGCGCCCCAACGTCGAGGCCGCCGGCCGGATCATCCAGCAGGAGAACGCGCTGCTGTCGCGCTCGATCGAAGTAGAGGTCGAGTTCGTCACCGTGTCCTCGCGCGACATCGCCGAGTACGGCCTCGACTGGAACGCCGTCTACCGCCAGATCGAGTCGGGCGTCACGCGTTGGACTGCCGGCCTGGCCGGCCCCGGCTCACTTGTGAGCGCAACCGGAGGTTCGCTGCAGTTCGCCGTCCCGCTCCAGTCGGGCACGCGCACGGCCGGCACCAGTGTTGTCGTGCGCGCGTTGAGTGAGATCGGCGAGACGAGCACCGTCTTCAAGCGCTCCGTGACCACGGGCCACAACCAGCCGGCGCCGATCAACTCGGTGCAGAGTCAGGGCTACCTCGCTCGATTGACCCCGGCGCCGGCCGGCGGCGCCGGACTAGGTTCGGGCACCCCTGGTGCGGAGCAGGCGACGATCACCACTGGGTTCCAGCTCACGGTGACACCTACGGTCCTCTCGTCGAACCGGATCCAGGTGAGCCTCGCGTTGTCGTTGTCCTCGCTCGACAAGCTGGAGGATGTATCGCTTGGCGGTGGCGCGCGCATCCAGACCCCCAGCACCTCTGCCTTGCAGTTCATCCAGGCGCCGATTATGCGGAGCGGCGAGATCTACGCAGTGCAAGTGTACGAGAGGACAAAGAACGAAGGCTCCGGCCGCACGCTCGACCGCACCGGTGTGCTGGGCACGCAGGCTGGCCGCTTCAACCGTGAAATCGTTGTGATGATCGTGCGGCCGGTGCTGCTGACGTCGTCCACGGCCTCGGCCTCCTGAGCCATGCGACTGATTCCATCTTTCAGTCGGCGCGCCGGGCAGGGCGCTCGCCTGGCCAAGGGCGGCTCGCCGCACTTCGAGCGTATAAGTTCGTCGACGGTGCTGGTCAGCGGTCTTGTCTGGGAGGTTCCCCTCCACGGCGAGGGTTCAACCATCGGAAGCCTGCGCCAGCTTGCGCGTCGATCGCGCTCCTCGCTGTATCTCGTCCAGACAGCAAGCCGCCAGCACAACGCGTCCTACTTCGCGTTCCTGCCTGGTAAGCGTCCGCGAGGCGCTACTCGCGTCGTCAGCCTCGCAGCATGGTTCGCGGCAGTTTCCAAGGAGGACGCCGCCGTCTACGTGCGGCCAGCCATTGGCGACTTGGTGTCGGTGGCACTAGCCACCAATGGTGAACCGGATCCCGAGGTTGATCGCGTAATGACCCCGGACGAGGCACTGCGCCTGTTCGAGACTCAGAGGCGGTTGGCACTGAAGACCCGCGTGGTCTTCGACGCGGCTTTCGGGGAGTCGCTGCCGACCTGGGCCGAACCTATCAAGGATTTCGCTCGGATCGCCAACCCCTTCGCCGGCGAGCCGCCACCTCAGGCGATCCTAAAACCGCTCCCGCAGGCCAAGAGAAGTCCGATGCGTACCGGCCTGGTGCTCGTTGCCGGTCTCGGGCTTGCGACCTATCTGCTCTACACCGAGTACTACGAGCCGTGGGCGCAGGCGCAAAAGCCGAAGGGGCCGCCCCCAGTGCCGCCCGAACAGGCGTACCTCAATAGCCGCGACGCGGCACTCAAGCAGGCCGAGCCTCACGTTCCAGCGGCGCCGGCAATCAAACGCGTGGCGGCCGAGCTCGGCGAGGTGCCGCTCGCGCGTGGCGGCTACTTGCTGTCGGCCGCCAAGTGCGAGATGGCCAAGGGCGACTGCGCTCTTTCCTGGCGCGCTCAGGCGGGCAACTACCTGCGCTACGTCGAAGCTGACCCCTCGCGCCTGATCGGCGCCCGCTACTCCGCAGACCTGCAGCTGCGCGGAGCGGTGCCGTCGTCGATGGTATCGCAGTCGATCACTGCTGAACGCCTTCTGAAGGAGCAGGACTTCCTCCGTGACGTGGGCAGTCGCTGGCAGGACATCAATCGAGTCTTGTCGGGGAAGGCGACATTCGGCCCGGCGGCTCTCGTCGGCCGCTACACGGGTTCGATGGGGGAGCAGCTGCCCGGCCGGGTGCTCAGCGGGTCGTGGCAACTCGATCTGCCCCTTGGCGTTCTGTACCTGCTCGAGGACCTGCCGTCGTCGATGACCCTGAACACGATAGAGATCCGCGTCGGCCAGCCCGGCGAGTCCCGCTTCATTGCCAACGGTACCTACTATGTCCGCTGACCTCCGTCTGAAGATTCTGCTGCTTGCTGCAGGCATCGGGGCTGTCGCCCCCGGCCTGCGCGCCCAGCCCGGGCCGTCCCAGCCAGCGGCCACCAGCGCCCCGTCGCCTGCAGCCCCTGGCGCCGTCGCATCAACTAGCAGTGCGCCTGCCGCGCCGCCGCTGCCGCGTCCGGGCGTCGATACGGTTCGCGCGCTACTCGAGGCCGAAGCGATCGAGTCCGCGCGCCGCGCCAAGGAAGTCTTGGACAAGTCCAAGACGCCGGACGCACCGGCTGCCCGCGCCCAGGCCAGCGCACTCACGCTGCCTCCCGTGCCGCCGATGGCGGAGCCGCGGCTGGTCGAGATCGTTGGTCCAGTAGACGACCTGCGTGCGCGCGTGCGGCTCGGCGATCGTGATGCTGTGGTGTCGCGTCGTGCACCCGAGGCCGCAGGCGACCGTTGGCGCCTGGAGTCGATCTCAATGCAGCAGGTCGTCCTTGTTCGGCCCGCGACCAAGACGAGCGACGCCGAGCGCGCTGTCCTGTCGATCGCACGCCCGGCAGCCAACGCAACTCAGGGTGGGCCAGCACGCGCGATGCAGGCGCCGATCGTCGTTCCTGCGATCACGTCCGCTGCACCTCCTTTCGCGCCCCGCCCCGTCACATCCCCAGCGGCACCCGCGCCGAGCGCTACGACAACCCGCTGAGAAACGACTTCATGGGCCTGTTCGGATTCGGACGCAAGAGTGACGACGTGCCCTTGGCACGTTCTCCGGCGGCCGATGCCTTCATTGCCGAGTCTGTCGCCGTTGCCGTCGCGGACCATCCCGAGCACGACCGGCTCGCCCAGCATGGTGGCCAGCGATCAGCTGAGGCTGCGCGCATGCGCGAGCATCAGCTGCCTCCGTTCACCAAGGTCCTAACCACCAGCGTCAAGGACATGGTCGCACTGGTTGACGCGCGGCAGGAGAAGTTGCTGCACGTCTGCCATAGCGAGGCATATCGCAACTCGGTCTACCTCAACGCCTTCATCAAGTCGCTGAGCAAGCAGGGTTTCCGCATTGACGAGACGGTGCGAACTCTGCCGGTAGCGATGCTGCGCAAGCTCTCGGTTGAGGAGGACGAGTCGACCGCGCCCGCGGGGCCGCATGACGATCCGAGATCGCGTTCCGTGCGCGCCTCCGTCCCGGAACTGCGAATTCTGTCCGAGATCTTGAACCAGGCCATCGAGTGGCGCGCTTCCGATGTCCGATTCTCCGTCCAGCAGGGCGGCGGCCTCGACAAGACGATCGTGCGCATGCGAATCGATGGTGTCTACCGCGAAGTCAACGCCGGTCTTAATGCGGCGACGGGACTGCGAATGATCGCGGCGGCCTATGCGACGAATGCGGCCGCCGGCAGCGGCAACGTGGAGGTGTTCTCGGGCGACGTCCGTCAAGAAGCGTTTCTCACCTTCCCAAACGTACGCAACCTTCGAGCGCGTTACAACTTGATCCCGATGTGCGACGGCAGCGGCGGCGCGCGCGGTCCCGACGTCGTTATCCGGCTCCTTTCATGGGACGACCGCGCGATGCGGTTCCGATCCCCGGTCGAAGCAGGCTTTTCGCTTGACCAGTCCGAAGCCCTCGCCGGCGCGGCCGAGTCGCCGCGAGGACTCATGCTGGTTGTGGGCCCCACGGGCAGCGGCAAGACGACGTTGGCGGCCACGCTCCTGTCACAGCACCCAGAACTGGCCGCAGGCACGATCAACGCCTATGCCATAGAAGACCCGCCGGAGCTGTCCGTTCCGAACCTTCGATCCATCTCCATTAAGCGGTCGGACAAGCAGCAGAGCGAAGACCCCTTCGTGGTGGCGATGCGCGATCTGCTCAGGCAGGACCCGGACATCGTCGTGCCGGGCGAGATCAGGGACGGCGTGTCATGCGGGCTGGTGGTGCAGATGACCTTCTCTCACAAGGTCATGGCCACTTTCCACGCGTCCGACTTCCTTTCGACGATGTTGCGTCTTCGCAGCAAGGAAATCGGCTACCCCGCAGCCTGTCTTGCCGCGACACCGTTCGCGGGCGGTCTCGTAGCGGTCGCCTCCGTTGGCCTTCTGCCAAAGCTGTGCCCGCTGTGCGCCAAGCCGGTCGAGATCGGCCGCCACATCAGCAGGCGCGATGCGGCGGCGCTGCATGGCAGCTTTCGCGTCGATCCGACCGCTCTGAAGGTGCAGGGCGATGGTTGCACGTCTTGCGGTCACCGCGGAGTGGAGGGACGCACGGCGATCGGCGAGGTAGTTGTCCCGGACGACGGCATGCGGGCATTGATGCGCGAAGAGGACTTCAACGGCGCGTACCAGCGCTACCGCTCGTTCAGTGATGGGGACCTTGCATCCGGCTCCATGAGGGGCAAGACGATCTTCGAGCACGCCCTGCTGAAGGCAATCCGCGGCGAGGTCTCCATCGCCGACGTCGTGCTGCAGGTGGACTCGCCTGCGTACCAGGCCGCCAACGGCGGCGCAGCCATTAAGGGGATGTAATGAACGCGCGAGTACACGCCCCCAGCAACTCGGCCGAGCCGAACGCATTCGAGCAGTGGGTAGCCCGCCGCAAGTTCAAGTCGACGCGGGCCGATCTTTACCGCTCCCTGGCATGGGTCTACTCCGGGAAGGCCAGGCCGGGACAGATCTCGGACGTTCTCAGCGCTCAGGTTCGCCGTCTTGAGGAACGGGGCTCGGTCATGGCCACCACCATGAACAGCGCAGTGGAGGACATGCGCGCTGGCTCCACCATGGCCGATGCCATGCGCCGGCTTGCTCCGGCGTCCGACGTGATGACGATGAATGCGTACCAGGCGCGCGACGAACTGGGACTGATGTTCGCTTCCCTCGCGCGTACGGCGAACGCGCAGCGCCAGATGAAGAAGCGGATCTTCGTGCTTATCAAGCCACTGGCCTACCTGCTGGCCATCGTGGTCATGCTGGCGGTGTTCTCCTTCCTGCTCCTGCCGGTGCTGAAGGACGTCACGCCCATCGAGAAATGGCCCGAGTACGCCCGCTGGTTCGGCTACATGACCGAGTTCATCGCGAATCACGGCAAGTTGCTCGCGGTCACCGGAGTCGCGCTCGTCGCGATGTACGCGTGGGCGCTGCCGAACTGGGGCGGCCCGCTGCGCCGTCGGGTCGATCACTCGTTCCTGTTCTCGTGGTACAGGGAACTGCGTGCAGCGGACTTCCTGGCTGGACTAGCTGCGCAGCTTGACGGCGGGACGAAGCTGCGTCCGGCACTCAAGCAGCTGCACGACTACGCCGAGCCTTACCTCGCCGACTACATCGACGAGATCGAGGAGAACCTGGTCTCGACCCCTGACAGTCCGCTCAGCGCGCTCCGCGTGCGCCTGTTTCACCACGAGACGATCGACGCGATCGAGATCCTGAAGGCCGGCGCCTCCGACCCCGGCGCAATCATCGATCAGCTCGGCCGCGACGCCTACGAGAACGCGATCCAACGCGTCGAGGCCGTCGCGGAGGCAACCAGCAGCCTTTTTCTCATCATCGCGGCAGTCCTGCTCGTCTGGGCCTTCGCGGCGATGACTTCCCCTCTTGCCGACAACATCGGCAAGGCTTCATCACAGCCAGTCTCAACCAACCGCTAGGAGCAGAAACATGAACGGTCTCAATCGCTGCACGCCGCACCACCGGATGAAGGGCTTCAGCATCGTGGAGATCATCGTCGTAATCGTGATCGTCGGTGTCTTCCTCGCCATCGTCGGTCCGCGGATCGCAAGGGCCCTCAGTGGCGCCGAGGGCACCAAGCATGTCACAGAACTCACTGATCTCAGTGCTTGCATCCGCACCACCTACAACAACCGTGGTGACTTCCAGACCTTCGACGCCAACCTGGTGGCCGATCGCTGCGGTCAGGCGAATCGCCGAGTCGTCGTCGGCGGCACCACCAGCGTGTTGAACCCGGCTGGCCAGACGATCGCGTTCGCGATTGCGACAGCGGCGCCTTTCTCGTGGGTCGACATCACGTCGCCGGGCATCCCCAGCGACGTCTGCACCAACATCATGTCGTCGCTCGCTCCAAACTTCGTCCAGATCACTGGTACTCCGGTGGGCGGCACAGCCACTGTCGTGCAGGCCGCCGGTGCCGTGATGGACGAGACGCAGATTCCGGCCGCTTGCGGGCAGGGGACGACGACGAGCGTCACCATGCGTATCAACAAAGGCTGACCGGACATCGCGATGGAGATCGTGCACCTCCGCCTCGAGGCATGCCGGGTTGGTCCGGAGGACCGCGTGTACGCGGTCGTCGATGAGCTGCTGCACAAGCCCGAGCTGCACTTGACAGACCTCTTCGTGCGGGAGGACGAGCCTTTGGTCGGGAGCACCGTCAGCGGCCTGGTTCGCTTCGAGCTGGAGGATGCATACGGTCTGGACTACGTTCCCGACCGAATCCAAATCGAGTCGTTCCTCGACACCGTCTTCGACTCCGGATGGAAGGAACGCATCAAGCAGCGCGCCCTCGACGAGGGCCGCCGTCTGGCGGCCGAGGACTGGTGCCGCTTCAACGCCCATTCCTACGATGCCGGCCGGCTGGGCCTCGCGATCCGCAGGCATCCGCCGCAGCCGATGACGCTCGACGATATCGGCGCTCCGCCGGAGCTGCGGACGCTCGCCGAGGAGCCGCGTGGCCTGATCCTGTTCGTCGGGCGAACCTCTGCCGGCAAGTCCACTACGCAGGCCGCGATCGTCCAGCACATCAACGCGCGCTTCTCACGCCACATCCTGCGGGTGGAGGACCCTCTGGAGATCCCGATCGTTGGCGACAAGAGCCTGATCACCATGCGTCAGGTCGGCGTCGACGTGAAGAGTGCGGATCTCGCCGTCCACGACGCGCTCCGGCAGCGCCCGGACATCATATGCGTCTCGGAGGTGCGCGACGCCGCTACCGCTCACGCGCTTTTCGAGGCCGTCGACAGCGGCCACCTGGTTCTTGCGACTGTCCATGGTCCCAATCCGGTCGACTCGCTAGCGCGGTTCCTTGCCTATTTCGGGGACGCCGCGCCGCAGCGCGCCCAGATCCTAAGCCAGGTCCTCCTTGGCGTGGTCGGGCAAGTGCGTCTGCCTCGCCGCGACCGCCGAGGCTATCGAGCTTTCTTCGAGCTGCTCGCCGGCGGCGAGCCAGACTCGGACGCACGCAACCTGATTGGCGCGATGAACTGGTCACATCTGAAGGCGCGCCTTAACTCGGGCGAGTTGGCCAACAGCACAGCCCTGTCCGAGTCGCTCGTTGAAGGGGTGCTCAGCGACGAAGTGTACGAAGAGCACGCGCTGCACGCCGCGTTCGACCCAGCCAGCTTCGTGCAGATGCTGACCCGTGCCGGTCGCGGCGATACCCGACCCCCGGTCCGTGCGAACGGCAACGGTCTTGGAGCAACCCTGCGATGAGAAAGCTGCGTGGTCTGACTCTTATCGAAATGATTGTCGTCATCGGCATCATGGCCATCATTGCCGCAACGATCGGCAAGGTCATGTCCAACTACGACCGCGCTCGCAGGGCTTCCGCCTTCGGCGCTCAGATGGACAAGGTCGTCACCGCTCTTGAGGAGTACGGAATCCGGTATCGAGCGCTGCTTGTAGTGGGCGGCGCGGTGCCCGGCTACACCAATCCGCTGCAGCCGACCGTCGCCGAGCTGCGCGGCGACGCCAACGGGCCGCTGCTGCCGCCCAACTTCTCGCTGATTCCGCTGCCCGGCGGCGCCTACGTCACCAACATCACCGTGCTTCCGGTGGGGTGCCTGCCGTCTGCCTGCGATCTTCAGTACTTGATCTACGCCACCGAGCCGCCTCGAAACCGGCTTAACGAGATCGACCTCGAGTTCTCCGCGCTCGCTGCCGCTGAGATCCGCGCGAACCGCGGCGGCTACTCCGACGCGGGCTTCCTGCGCGGCATCAACGCCGGCTGGGAGGTCGCCAATCCGACCGAGTCGACCGTCGGAGCCAACGACGGAACGGTCGGGTTGCTCGGTGCGCTCGGCTCCTATCGCACAGGCCTGCTCGCGCAGTACCTGCGGGTCGACGGCAGCAACCAGATGGCCGCTAACCTCAACGTCGGCGGCAATGACATCGTGAACACGCGCCA
>Ga0209985_10002459_pt1 | contig 16716 bp, 14 predicted proteins | sample NOAtaG_FD_187305 | JGI IMG/M metagenome (GOLD analysis project Ga0209985, IMG submission 187305) | Freshwater lake microbial communities from Lake Erie, under a cyanobacterial bloom - NOAA_Erie_Diel6S_1000h metaG (SPAdes) (version 2) | ecosystem: Environmental > Aquatic > Freshwater > Lake ...
TCTCTACGGACGGCTGGCAGACCGGTCAGCGGGTGCGTCTGCGCGGGCCCGGGGGGGCGTTCCTCGGCCTGGGGGCGGTCTCCGAGCCGGGCCGGGTCGCACCCAAACGGCTTGTCGCGCGGCAGGTCAGCGAGTAGAATTCGCGGCCTTCCAAGAAGCCCGAAATATCAAGACCTTAAGGAATTTTCCAGAATGCCCCTCAGCACCGAGAAAAAGACCGGGATCGTCTCGCAGTTCCGTCGCGCCGCCGGCGACACCGGATCCCCCGAAGTCCAGATCGCTCTGCTCTCCGAGCGCATCACCGGCCTCGGCCAGCACTTCAGCGCCCACGCCGGTGACCACTCGTCCCGCCGCGGCCTCGTCAAGCTGGTCAACCAGCGCCGCAAGCTCCTCGACTACCTGAAGGCCAGCAAGCCCCAGAAGTACCAGGAAGTCGTCGAGCGTCTCGGCCTGCGCCGCTGACCCGACTCTCCGCAAAGGCCGCGCCGTAACTGGCGCGGCCTTTTCGCTTACCCCTTTCTCTTCGCGAGGTATCCCGCGTGTCCGCTTTCAAAAAGTCTTTCCAGTACGGTCCCCACACCCTGACGCTCGAAACGGGCGAGATGGCCCGCCAGGCCTCCGCCGCCGTCGTCGTCAAGTTGGGTGACACCGTCGTGATCTGCACCGCCGTCGCCGCCAAGAAGGCTGCGCCGGGCCGTGATTTCTTCCCGCTCACCGTGAACTACCAGGAGAAGACCTACGCCGCGGGCCGCATCCCGGGCGGCTTCTTCAAGCGCGAGGGGCGTCCGACGGAGAAGGAGACGCTCACCTCGCGTCTCATCGACCGCCCGATCCGTCCGCTGTTCCCGGACGGTTTCTACAACGAAGTGCAGGTCGTCGCCACGGTCGTCTCGCTCGACCCCGAGATCGACGCCGACATCCCGGCGATGATCGGCGCTTCGGCGGCGCTCGCGCTCTCCGGTGCGCCCTTCAACGGCCCGATCGCCGCAGCGCGCGTCGGCTACAAGGACGGCAAGTACCTGCTCAACCCCAATGCCACGGACACCAAGGCCTCCGAGCTCAACCTCGTCGTCGCCGGCACCCGTGACGGCGTGATGATGGTCGAGTCCGAAGCCAACTGCCTCTCGGAAGAGGTCATGCTGGGTTCGGTGGTGTTCGGCCACGAGCAGATGCAGGTGGCGATCAACGCCATCAACGAGCTCGTCAAGGAATGCGGCAAGCCGCGCTGGGACTGGAAGCCCTCGGCCGCCACGGCCGAGCTCGAGGCCGCCGTCTCGGCCGCCGCGCACGACACGCTCTCCGAGGCCTACCGCATCATCGAGAAGCAGGCCCGCTACACGCGCGTCGGCGAGATCAAGAAGGCCGTCACCGAGCAGCTCGCCGGCGGCGAGGCCCCGAAGTACACCGCCGATCAGGTCGATGATCAGCTGTTCCGTCTCGAGAGCAAGATCGTCCGCGAGCGCATCCTCAACGGTGAGCCGCGCATCGACGGCCGCGACTCGACCACGGTGCGTCCGATCACCGTGAAGGTCGGCGTGCTGCCGCGCACCCACGGTTCGGCGCTGTTCACCCGCGGCGAGACGCAGGCGCTCGTCGTCACCACGCTCGGCACCGGCCGCGACGCGCAGATCATCGACGCGCTCGAGGGCGAGCGCCGCGAGCCGTTCATGCTGCACTACAACTTCCCGCCGTTCTCGGTGGGCGAGACCGGCATGATGTCCGGTCCGAAGCGCCGCGAGATCGGTCACGGCAACCTCGCACGCCGCGGCGTGTCGGCGGTGATGCCGGACATGACCAAGTTCCCGTATGTCGTGCGCGTGGTCTCCGAGATCCTCGAGTCGAACGGCTCGTCCTCGATGGCCTCGGTCTGCGGCGCCTCGCTCGCCATGATGGACGCGGGCGTGCCGCTCAAGTCGCCGGTCGCGGGCGTCGCGATGGGCCTCGTGCTCGAGGGCAAGCGCTTCAAGGTCATCACCGACATCCTCGGTGACGAGGACCACCTCGGCGACATGGACTTCAAGGTCGCCGGCACCAAGGACGGCGTCACCACGCTGCAGATGGACATCAAGGTCGAGGGCATCACGCCGGAGATCATGAAGATCGCGCTGGAGCAGGCGAAGGCCGGCCGGCTGCACATCCTCGGCGAGATGAACAAGGTCCTCTCGTCGCCGCGCGAGAAGATGTCCGAGTGGGCGCCCTCCATCATCACCCTCAAGATCGACCCGGAGAAGATCCGCGATGTCATCGGCAAGGGCGGTGCGGTCATCCGCCAGATCACCGAGGAGACCGGCACCACCATCGACATCGAGAACGACGGCACGGTCAAGATCGCCTCGGTCAACGGCGCTGCGGGCCGCGAGGCGCAGGCGCGCATCGAGCTCATCACGGCGGATGTCGAGGTCGGTCGGATCTACGAGGGCCGCGTCGCGCGCCTCATGGACTTCGGCGCCTTCGTCACCATCCTGCCGGGCCGCGACGGCCTGGTGCACATCTCGCAGATCTCCAACGACCGCGTCGAGCGCGTCTCGGATGTGCTCAACGAAGGCGATGCCGTGCGGGTGAAGGTGCTCGAGGTCGACCGTCAGGGTCGCGTGCGCCTGTCGATGAAGGACCTCGACCCGCGCTGATCGCGCGCGGTCGCGCGCGTTTCAGCCGGGCAGGCGGATCTCCGCCAGTCCGCTGAAGCGCGCGATGTCCCACTGCGCCGCCGCGGCAGCGAGCCCGGCGGCGATGTCTCCCGCCCGCAGTTCCGCGGGCACCGGCTGGCGCAGCCAGCCCAGCGCCTGCGCCAGGTTCCGCGATGCCGCATCGGCGTCGAGCGGGACGCTGCGCCGCGACTTCGCCAGCTTCGTGCCGTCAGCTTCCACGACCACCGGCAGATGCAGGTAGCGCGGCGGCTCCAGCGCAAGCGCCTGATGCAGCGCGAGCTGCCAACCCGTGCCTTCGAAGAGATCGCCGCCGCGGACCACATCGGTCACACCGGCTTCGGCGTCGTCGACCACCACCGCGAGCGCGTAGGCGACGATGCCGTCGCGCCGGCGCACGATCACATCCCTGTGCAGCGCGGGGTCGAACCGGATCGCGCCGAGGCTGCGGTCCTGCCGCGACATCGGGTGCAGCGCCGAGAGGTCCGCGCGCAGCGCGGCTTCGGTCGCCGGCGGTCGACGCGTCCGGCAGTCGCGAAGACAGCAGGGCTCCGATGCCCCTGCGGCGGCGAGTTCCCGCCGTGAGCAATCGCAGCTGAACAGCAGGCCGCGCGCCTCCAGGGCCGCGAGCGCCGCGGCGTAGCGCTGCGTGTCCTCCGACTGGCGGGTGACGGGGCGGGCTGGGACGAGCCCGTGCGCCGAGAGCGCGTGCAGGATGGCGACGGCGTGTTCCGGGCGGCAGCGCGGGAGGTCGAGATCATCGAGCCGCAGCAGCCAGTCACCGCCTACGCGATGAGCATCGAGGTGACTGCCGAGCGCCGCCAGCAGCGAACCCGCGTGCAACGGACCCGAGGGCGAGGGCGCGAATCGCCCGATATAGCTGGGGCGGGCGTGGGATCGACCCACGACCGGGTCAGCGGTAGCGGTCGTCGCGGTCGCCGTACTGCTTTTCGCGACGCTCGCGGCGCTCCTGCGCCTCCAGGCAGAGGGTCGCGACCGGCCGCGCTTCCAGGCGCTTGATGCCGATCTCCTCGCCGGTCTCGAGGCAGTAGCCGTAGCTGCCGTCCTCGATACGCTGCAGGGCTTCCTCGATCTTGCGGATGAGCTTGCGCTCGCGGTCGCGGGTACGCAGCTCGAGGCTGAACTCCTCTTCCTGCGTGGCGCGGTCGTTCGGATCGGGGAAGTTCGCCGCTTCGTCCTTCATGTGCGAGACGGTGCGGTCGACCTCGACCATCAGGTCGCGCTTCCAGGCTTCCAGGATGTGGCGGAAGTGTTCGAGCTGCTCGCGGCTCATGTACTGCTCGCCGCGCTGGACCACATACGGTTGGACATTGCGCGGGCCGGCGAGCAGGTTGCCGTCCTCTCCTTCCTCGCCCTCTGCGGGCTGCACGGGGATCGGCCGGGGGTTCACGCGTACGCCGCGCGCGACCACGCCGGCAACAGGCTTGGCGGTGGGCTTCGCGGCCGGCTTGGCCGTGGCCGGCACGCTTGCAGCCGGCTTGGCGGCGGCAGGGCGGGCCTCCGGTGCCTTCGCGGAGTTGGTCTTCGCGGCTGCTGCGGGCTTCGCGGCCGGCTTGGCCGCGGGTTTGGAGCTGGGTTTGGCAGGCGCCTTCACGGCGACCTTGGCCGCGGGCTTGGCGGCCTTCGCTACAGGCTTGGCGACCGGCTTGGCGGCGGGTTTCGCCGGGGCTTTCTTCTTGGCTGGACTTTGGGCGGCGGGCTTGGCGGCAGGTTTTTTGGCCGGCATTTCGCGCTCCTTATCTGGGTCAACGGTCCCGAGAGGGGCGCGAGTATACCCCCAATATCCGCTTCTCGGCAGGGGCTTTCAGGGCAGGCTGACGGGCGGCTCCGGCGTCCAGCCGCGCTGCCGCCGGGTGGCCACCACCGTGGTGTAGATGCCGCCGCGGACATTGAAGCGCGCGCTCAGGCGCATATATCGGGGCCGGGTGGCGGCGGCGAGCGCGTCGGCGATCTGGTTGGTGACGGCCTCGTGGAAAGCGCCGTGATCGCGGAACGACCAGAGGTAGTTCTTCAGCGACTTGAGCTCGACGCAGGCGAGGTCGGGGACATACTCGAGCTCCAGCACCGCGAAGTCCGGCTGACCGGTCTTCGGGCAGAGACAGGTGAACTCCGGCATCGTCATGCGGATGGTGTAGTCCGCCTCGGGGCGCGGATTGGGGAAGGTGTCGAGGGTGCTGGAAGGCTGTGACGGCATGACGATTAATTTACACTACGCGCACGAGCGGCGGGCAACTCCGTCGCGGAGCCGTACCGCAGAATGCGCCTGACCAAGATCAAGCTCGCCGGGTTCAAGTCCTTCGTGGACCCGACCTCCGTCTCCTTCCCGAGCAACCTCACGGGGGTCGTGGGGCCCAACGGTTGCGGGAAGTCCAATGTCATCGATGCCGTGCGCTGGGTGATGGGCGAACTGTCCGCCAAGCACCTGCGCGGCGAATCCATGGCCGATGTCGTGTTCAACGGCTCGAGCGCCCGCAAGCCCGTCGGCAAGGCTTCGGTCGAGCTGGTGTTCGACAACTCCGACGGCAAGATCGGCGGCGCCTACGCGGCGTTCGCCGAGGTGTCGCTCAAGCGCGAGGTGTCGCGCGACGGCTCGAGCTCCTATTACATCAACGGCGCCAAGTGCCGCCGCAAGGACATCACGCAGCTCTTCTTGGGCACCGGTCTCGGCTCGCGCAGCTACGCGATCATCGAGCAGGGCATGATCTCGCGCCTCATCGAAGCCAAGTCCGACGACATGCGGGCCTTCGTCGAGGAGGCCGCCGGCATCTCCCGCTACAAGGAGCGGCGCAAGGAGACCGAAGCGCGCATCGCGGACACGCGCGAGAACCTCGAGCGCCTGCAGGACCTCCGCGACGAGATCGACAAGCAGATCCGCCACCTGCAGCGCCAGGCGACCGCGGCCCGCCGCTACCAGGACCTGAAGGAACGCGAACGCCGGCTCACCGCCGAGCTGTTGGCGCTGCGTCTGCGCGACCTCGACAGCGGTGCGCAGGTGCAGGATTCGGCGATGCGCGAGCGCGAGCTCGCCATGCAGGCGGCGCTCGCCGACCTGCGGGCGGCCGAGGCCGCCATCGAGACCCAGCGCGCGTTCCAGACCGAGCAGGCCGAAGCCGTCGGCCAGGCCCAGGGCCGGTACTACGCCGTCGGCGCAGACATCACCCGTTCCGAGCAGCAGATCCAGTTCGCCCGCGAGAACCGCGAGCGCCAGCGCAACGACCTCGCGCAATCGCGCGCGGGGCTCGATGCGCTCGCCGCCCAGGTGGCGCGCGATGAGCAGGAGCTGCGCGATGTCCGTGCCGAACTCGAGCGGTTGGCGCCGGAGATCGGGGTCGCGCAGACCGCGGAGCGCGACGCCACCGCGGCGCGCACCGCCGCGGAGGAGCGCCAGGCGGAGTGGCAGCGCCAGTGGGAGCAGTTCAACGCCGAATCCGGCGCGGCGCAGCAGACCGTGCAGGTCGAGCGCGCGCGCATCGAGCAGCTCGAGAACCAGCTGCACAGGCTGCGCACCCAGCGCGACCGTCTCGCCGTCGAGCGCGATGCGCTGCTGGCGCAGGAGACCCAAGGACAGCTGTTCGAGCTCGGCGAGCGCGAGTCGCAGGCGCGCACCGCCGCCGACGAGCTCGCCCGCGCGTTGACGGCAGCGCTCGGCGATGTGCAACGGCTGCGTACCGACCAGTTCGCCTGCGAGTCGCGGCTCGAAGCCGCGCGCAACGACCGTGAGCGTGCGCGTTCCGAGGTGATGTCGGTCGATGCGCTGCAGCGTGCGGCGCTCGGCCGCGCCGATGCCGGTGCCACGGCTTGGCTGCGCAACGCGGGCCTTGCCGACCGGCCGCGCCTCGCCGAGGCGCTGACGGTGGAGCAGGGCTGGGAGAAGGCGGTCGAGACCGTGCTCGGCGAGCACCTCGAGGCGGTCTGCGTCGAGGGCATCGATGCGCTGCTGGATTCTTTGGGCGGCCTCGACGGCACACGCCTTGCGCTGCTCGAGGACGGTCCGCGCGTCGGCGGCGGCGCGTATGGCAGCTTGGCCGCGCGCGTGCGCGGTCCGGAGGGCGCGCTCTCGCTGCTCGCCGGGGTGCGGGTGGCGGACGGCCTCGCCGAAGCCTTGGCGGTGCGGCGCAGTCTGGCTCCGGGCGAGTCCGTGGTGACGCGTACGGGCGAATGGCTCGGGCGCGGTTGGCTGCGCGTCGCCCGCGGCGGCGATGCCCATGCGGGCGTGCTGGAGCGCGAGAGCCGCCTCAAGGATCTGCGCTCGTCGTTGGAGACGGCGGACGCTCGCGTCCGCGAGGCGGAGGCCGCGCTCGGCGCGACCCGGACCGCGCTCGGGGTGGCGGAGACCGCGCGCGATGCGACCCAAGGCCGCATCCAGCAGGCCCACCGTTCGCATGCCGACCTGCTCGGTCAGCTCGAGGCCGGGCGCGCCCGCGCCCAGGAATCCACGCTGCGCCGCGAGCGCCTCGAAGAGGAGTCCGCCGAGGTGGTGCGCGAGTTGGGCGTCGCCGAGGATGCGCTGGCCCGCGCCCGCGCCGAGCTGGAGCGCGGTCTGGGCAAGGTGGCGGAGCTCGATGGCCGACGGCCGGCGCTCGACGCCAGCCGTGAAGAGACGCGCGACGCCGTGCTTGCGGCGCGCGAGGCGGCGCAGAACGCGCAGCTCGCGGCCCGCGACCTGATGGTCCGTGCCGAGGGTCGCCGTACCGCCGAGACCGCGATGGATGTCGGGTTGCGCCGCGCTGCGGAGCAGCGGCAGACGCTGCTCGCCCGCGTGGAGGAGCTCGAGTCCGCGCTGTCGGGCGGTGAGGCCCCGATCCTCGAGCTGCAAGGCCTGCTCGATGGCTTCCTGGCGCGGCGGCTCGAGGTCGAGGCGGACCTCGCCCAGTCGCGCCGCACGCTCGAGCAGGCGGATGCGGAGCTGCGCACCCTCGACGAGCAGCGTCTCGCGGCCGACGGACGCGTGAACGCCGAACGCGAGGCCATGGAGCAGGCGCGGCTCGCTGCGCAGGAGACGCGCGTGCGTCGCGAGACGCTCGCCGAGCAGTTCGCCGAGACGCGCTTCGAGCTCGCGGAGGTCCAGCAGTCCCTCGAGGAAGGGGCGCAGGTCATCGACTGGGAGACCCGGCTCGGCGAGACCCGCACCGACATCGAGAAGCTCGGTCAGGTCAACCTCGCCGCCATCGACGAGCTCACGCAGAACACCGAGCGCAAGGAGTATCTCGACCGCCAGTTCGCGGACCTCAACTCCGCGTTGGAGACGCTCGAGGACGCGATGCGCAAGATCGAGAAGGAGACGCGTTCGCGTTTCGAGGACACCTTCAACCGCATCAACGCCGGACTGCAGGAGAAGTTCCCGCGGCTCTTCGGCGGCGGACACGCGTATCTCGAGCTCGTCGGCGAGGATCCTTTGGCCGCCGGCGTGGCGGTGATGGCGCGGCCGCCCGGCAAGCGCAACAGCACCATCTCGCAGCTGTCCGGCGGCGAGAAGGCGTTGACGGCCGTGGCGCTCGTGTTCTCGATCTTCGACCTGAACCCGGCGCCGTTCTGTCTGCTCGACGAGGTCGACGCGCCGCTCGACGAGAACAACGTCGGCCGCTTCTGCGACATCGTGCGCGAGATGGCGCAGCGGGTGCAGTTCATCTTCATCACCCACAACAAGGTCACCATGGAGCTCGCCTCGCAGCTGCTCGGCGTGACCATGAACGAGCCCGGCGTGTCGCGCCTCGTGGCGGTCGACGTCGACGAGGCCGTGCGGCTCGCGGCGAGCTGATCCCGCGATGGACGCGCTCGAGACGGCGGCTGCGGCGATCACCGGCGACCTGCGCATCGCCTTGGCGGTGGTGGGCGCGGTCGTGCTGCTCGGGCTGCTCGTCTGGGAGTTCTGGCAGCGACGCCGCGCGCGTCGGGCCGATGACGCGCATGTCGCGGGCGCCTTCGGGCAGAGCCGCGGCGGCGCGGGGCAGGTCCGCGATCCGCTGCTCGATCCCGGATTCGAGGAGGAGATCTCCGAGGTCCGCATCATCGAACCGGGCGTGGCGCGCAGCGGCGACGATGCCGCGCTCGACCTGCCGGAGATCGGCGCACGCGACCGGCTCGTCGATCCGCCGGTGGTGGATCTCGAGGCGGCGCTGCGTCCGAACGATGGTGTGCGGGATATCCCCGTGGTCGATTCGGTGACGATCACCGATGAGCCTGAGCCGCTTCCGACGCCGGCGCCCGCGCCTGCGGTGACGCCCCCAGCGCCGGCGGCAGTGCAGCCGGCGACCACGCTGCCGGCGGGTTCGTCCACGCTGCCGGCGGTTCCGTCTGCGCCTCCGGCTCCCGCCGCGGAGCCGACGGTGTCCGCGCCGCGTGCCGATTGGCCGGCCGAGCAGGAGCGGCGCATCGTGGGTCTGCGCATCGTCGCCCGCAACGGCGAGCGCTTCACGGGTTCCAGCGTCCGTCAGGCCCTGCAGGGTGAAGGCTTCATGCACGGCGACATGCAGATCTTCCATCGCAGCACGGGCGATGGTCGGGTGCTGCTGAGCGCCGCCAGCCTCACGCGTCCGGGCAGCTTCGACCTGGCGACGATGGACTCCCTGCTGTACCGCGGACTGAACCTCTTCGCTGTGCTGCCGGGGCCGCTGACGGGCCGCGAGACGGTCGACAAGCTGCTGCTCACCGGACATACGATCGCGCAGCGGCTGCGCGGTGAACTGCAGGACTCGCGGGGCGAACTGCTCAACGAGGCGCGGCTCGCCGAGATGCGGCGCGAGGCGGCGGCGTCCGACGGCTGAGCGCATGGCTACGCGCTCCTCCGGTCCTGCGAGCGCGTCCGACCTGACGCCTGCGGCGCGTGCGGAGTCCCTGCGTCGAGCGATCGAGCACCACAACTACCGGTATTTCGTGCTGGACGATCCGGAGATCCCGGACGCCGAGTTCGATCGCCTGATGCGCGGACTGCGCGAGCTGGAGGCGGCGCATCCGGAGCTCGTGACGCCAGACTCGCCCACGCAGCGCGTCGGTGGAGCGCCGCTGGACGAGTTCGCGGAGGTGCGCCATCGGGTGCCGATGCTGTCGCTCGACAACGCGTTCAGCGACGAGGATGTCGTCGCCTTCGACCGCCGCGTGCGCGAGCGCCTCGGCACCGACGGCGAGGTCGCCTACTCGGCCGAACCCAAACTCGACGGGCTCGCCATCTCGGTCACCTGGGAGGACGGCGTGTTCGTCCGCGCGGCGACCCGTGGCGATGGCGTCACGGGCGAGGATGTCACGGCCAATGTCCGCACCATCCCGTCTTTGCCGCTGCGTCTGCAGGGCAGGGCGCCACGGCTGCTGGAGGCGCGCGGAGAGGTGTTCATGCCGGTGGCGGGTTTCGAGCGGATGAACGCCGAGGCCGCGGCCAAGGGCGAGAAGGTCTTCGTCAACCCGCGCAACGCGGCGGCCGGCAGCCTGCGACAACTCGACCCGCGGATCACCGCGACGCGCCCTCTGGAGCTCTTCTTCTATGCGCTCGGCGCGGTCGAGGGCATCGAGCTGCCGACGCACCACTCGGAGGTGCTGGCCTTGCTGCGCAGCTTGGGGCTGCGCGTCTCACCCGAGACGCGTCGCGTGGACGGCGTCGCGGGCTGTCTCGACTACTACGCATCGGTCGGCGCACGCCGCGCCCGGCTTCCGTACCAGATCGACGGCGTGGTCTACAAAGTGGACGACCTCGCGGCGCAGCGCACGCTCGGTTTCGTGTCGCGGGCGCCGCGCTGGGCCGTCGCCCACAAGTTCCCCGCCGACGAGGCGCTCACGACCGTGCGCGATGTCGAGTTCCAGGTCGGCCGCACCGGTGCGCTCACGCCGGTGGCGCGGCTCGCGCCGGTGTTCGTCGGCGGCGTCACGGTGAGCAACGCCACGCTGCACAACATGGACGAGGTGGTACGCAAGGATGTCCGCATCGGCGACACGGTGGTCGTGCGCCGCGCGGGCGATGTGATCCCGGAGGTCGCGCGCGTGCTGCCCGAGCGGCGTCCGGCGGATGCCCGCGAGGTGCGCCTGCCGTCGGTCTGCCCGGTCTGCGGATCCGCTGTCGCCCGCGACGCCGATGCGGCCGTCGCCCGCTGCACGGCGGGCTTCCGTTGCATGGCGCAGCGCAAGGAGCAGCTCCGTCACTTCGCCTCGCGTCGCGCGCTGGATGTGGAAGGGCTCGGGGAGAAGATCGTCGAGCAGCTGGTCGACGCGGACCTCGTGGAGTCGCCGGCGGACCTGTTCGGTCTCGATCGCGCGACGCTCGCCGCGCTCGATCGGATGGGCGAGAAGTCCGCCGACAACCTCATCGTCGCGCTCGGCAAGGCCAAGGACACGACGCTGGCGCGTTTCCTGTTCGCGCTCGGCATCCGCGATGTGGGTGAGGCGACGGCCGCGGCGCTGGCAGCGCATTTCGGTTCGGTCGAGTCCTTGATGCAGGCCGACCTCGATGCCGTGCAGCAGGTGCCGGATGTGGGGCCGGTGGTCGCATCGCGCGTCGTGGAGTGGTTCGCCGAGCCGCAGAACCGCGTGCTGGTGTCGCGGCTGCAGGCGGCGGGCGTGCGCTGGCCCGCGCCGGCGCCGCGCGAAGCCGGCGAGCAGCCGCTGGCGGGTCTCACCTTCGTCCTCACCGGCACACTGGAATCGCTCGGCCGCGAGGAGGCGGAGGATGCGCTACGCGCGCTCGGCGCCAAGGCCTCGGGCAGCGTCTCCAAGAAGACGAGTTACCTGGTGGCGGGGCGCGATGCCGGCTCGAAGCTGCGCAAGGCCGAGGAGCTCGGGGTCGCCGTGCTCGACGAGGCGGCGCTGCGACGGATCCTGGAAACGAAACGGCCGCCGGGGTGAGCCGGCGGCCGTCGCGCATCCCGTATGCGGAACGGGATCAGCCCTTCTTGTCTTCCTTGGCGGCAGGCGCAGCCGGCGCCGCGGCCGGGGCGGCAGGCTTGTCCTTGATCTCCACCTTCGCGGCCTTCTTGAGCTCTTCGGTGTAGGCCTCGAGCTTCTTGGCCTGCACGGCGGGCACGAGCTGCTCCTTCACCTGCTCGAACGGCGGCGGCGGCGGGCGGTCGCGCACATCATCGAGACGGATGATGTGGAAGCCGAACTGCGTGCGCACCGGCTTGGCGGTGGTCTCACCCTTCTTGAGGGTGACCAGCGCGTCGGCGAAGGGCTTCACGAAGCGGTCCGGCGGCGACCAGCCGAGGTCGCCACCGTTGGTGCCCGAGGGGTCGAGCGACTGGCGGGCGAGCGTCTCGAACTTCTCGCCCTTCTTGAGGCGCTCGAGGATCTCGTTCGCGAAGCCCTCGTTCTGGAGCAGGATGTGCCGCGACTTGTACTCGCTGCGCGCCATCTTGGAGACCAACGCGTCGTACTCGGCGCGCAGTTCCTGGTCGGTGGGCTTCTTGTCCTTGAGGTAGTTGTCGCTGATCGCGCGCTGCAGGATGTTGAGGCGCGCGAGCTCGAGGTTCGCGGCGGCTTCGCCCTGCTTGTCGAGCCCTTGCTTCTGGGCCTCGTTGGCGAGCACCTGCATGCTGGCCAGCGCTTCGATCGCTTCCTTGCGGCTCTCGGCGTCGAGCTCGCTCGCATCGCGACCGGCGGCCGCCTTGACGAACGCATCGAAGGTCCGGGTGGTGATCGGCTTGCCGCCGACCGTGGCGACCGGCACGTTGCCGGCATCATCGGCCTTGCCGGCGGTGCCGGAGGGCTGGCAGGCGGCGAGCAGCAGAGCGATCGCGCCGGCGGTGAGCAGTCGGACGGTGGTCATGTTCGGTCGGTCCTCGTGTGAGAAGGCGCGCATTATGACGGCAGACGGGCGTCGATGGACAGGGCGTGCACCCCCCGGCCGATCAGGTCGCCCACGGCCTCGTAGACCAGTCGATGGCGGGCGAGGGGGGCTAGCCCGGTGAAGCGGTGGGAGGCGATGCCGACCCGGTAATGCCCGCCCTCGCGCGCGCCCGCATGACCGGCGTGCAGGGCGCTGTCGTCATGGATCTCGAGCCAGGTGGGTTCGAGGGCGGTGGTGAGGCGCTCGCGCAGCAGTTCGATCCGTGGGGTGTCCATGGATGGCTATCATACGGCCCCATGCCCGCCCGAATGCAGCGCCTCGAACTCCATCCGGTCACGCCGCAGCAGCGGCTGCTGCGGCAGGCCGCCGAGCTGATGCGCGGTGGCGCGGTGGTCGTCTACCCGACCGATTCCTGCTACGCGCTCGGTTGCCACATCGGCGACAAGGACGCGTTGGAGCGCATCCGCCGCATCCGTCAGGCCGATCGACACCACAACTTCACGCTGGTCTGCCGCGACCTCGCGGAGGTCGCCAAGTACGCCAAGGTCGATACGATGCAGTTCCGGATGCTCAAGGCCTGCACGCCCGGTCCTTATACCTTCCTGCTCGAGGCGACGCGCGAGGTGCCGCGGCGCGTGCAGCACGACAAGCGCCGCACCATCGGCATCCGGGTGCCCGACCATCCGGTGCCGAGGCTGCTGTTGGCGGAGCTCGGCGAGCCGATCATGACCTCGACGCTGATGCTGCCGGGCGACGACCTGCCGCTCAACGACCCCGACGAGATCGCGGCGCGGCTCGGCAACGAGGTCGACCTGCTGCTCGATGGCGGCCCCTGCGGCATCGAGCCGACCACCGTGGTCGACCTGGCCGCGCGTCCGCCGGTCATCCTGCGGCAGGGCAAGGGCAGCATCGCGCCCTTCGGTCTTTGACCCCGGTATAATCATCCCCTGTGAACACTTCAGTCCCCGCCGGCCGCGTCCTGTCCGGCATGCGCCCCACCGGGCAGCTGCACCTCGGCAACTACCACGGCGCGCTGCGCAACTGGGTCGACCTGCAGTACCAGTACCCGTGCTTCTTCTTCGTGGCCGACTGGCATGCGCTGACGACGGGGTACGAGGACACCTCGGGGCTGCCCGAGTTCACGCACCAGATGGTCATCGACTGGCTGGCCGCCGGGCTCAACCCTGGGGTGTCGACGCTGTTCGTGCAGTCCCATGTGCCGGAGCACGCGGAACTGCACCTGCTGCTCTCGATGATCACGCCGCTGTCGTGGTTGGAGCGCGTGCCCACCTACAAGGACCAGCAGGCTGAGCTGCAGGAGAAGGACCTCGCCACCTACGGCTTCCTCGGCTACCCGCTGCTGCAGTCCGCGGACATCCTGCTCTACCGTCCCGCTTGGGTGCCGGTGGGCGAGGACCAGGTGGCGCATGTCGAGATCACGCGCGAGGTCGCGCGCCGCTTCAACCACATCTTCGGTCGCGAGACGGACTTCGAGCAGAAGGCCGAGAAGGCCATCGGCGGTCTCGGCGGCAAGCCGGCGAGCCTCTACCGCGAGCTGCGGCGCAAGTTCCAGGAGACCGGCGACACCGCGGCGCTGGAGCAGGCGCGGGCGCTCGTCCAGGCCAACACGCGGCTGACGGTGGCGGACCGCGAGCGGCTGCTCGGCTACCTCGAAGGTTCGGGCGTCGCCATCCTGCCGGAGCCGCAGGTGCTGCTGACGCCCACGCCCAAGCTGCCCGGTCTCGATGGTCGCAAGATGTCGAAGTCGTACGGCAACACCATCGGCCTGCGCGAGGAGCCGGACTCGATCGCGCGCAAGCTCAAGACCATGCAGACCGACCCGGCGCGCGTGCGCCGCACCGATGTCGGCGATCCGGACAAGTGTCCCGTGTTCTCGCTGCATCAGGTCTACTCCGACGAGCCGACGCGCCAGTGGGCGGCGACCGGTTGCCGCAGCGCCGGCATCGGCTGCCTCGAGTGCAAGAAGCCGCTCATCGACAAGGTCGTGGCGGACGCGACGGCCATGCGCGCCCGTGCCCAGGAATACGAGGACAACCCTGAGCTGGTGCGCAACATCCTGTCCGAGGGCGCCGAGAAGGCCCGCGAGGCGGCGCGCGAGACGCTCGACGAGGTCCGTCGCGCCATGCATCTGCGGGGGGATTGAGCCATGACCCAGCCCGACCTGCGACTCGTGCACAACGCCGATGAACCCGCCCAGGCGGAGATGCCGTTCGCCGTGGTGCAGGGCGAGCCGCTCACGCAGCTGCCGCGCGACCTCTACATCCCGCCGCAGGCGTTGGAGGTGTTCCTCGAGGCCTTCGAGGGTCCGCTCGACCTGCTGCTGTACCTGATCCGCAAGCAGAACCTCGACATCCTCGACATCCCGCTCGCCGACATCACCCGCCAGTACATGGACTACATCGGGATGATGCAGGAGCTGCAGCTCGAGCTCGCCGGCGAGTACATGCTGATGGCGGCGACGCTCGCCGAGATCAAGTCGCGCATGCTGCTGCCGCGCTCCGGGGATGCCCCCGCCGAGGAGGCGGACCCGCGCGCGGAGCTGGTCCGTCGGCTGCAGGAGTACGAGCGCTACAAGCAGGCCGCCGAGGGCATCGACCGCATGCCGCGCCTCGAGCGCGATGTCTGGGTGGCGAGCGCGGCGACCGAGTTCCGCAGGCCGGTCTCGACGCTGCCCAAGGTGACGCTGCAGGAGATGATCGTCGCCTTCCGCGAGGTCGTCGCCCGCTCGCAGATGTTCGCGCACCACCATGTGCAGCGCGAGCGGCTCTCGGTGCGCGCGCGCATGACCGACATCCTCGCAGCGGTGCAGGGTGATGCGTTCGTCGAGTTCACGCAGCTCTTCCGGCCCCAGGAAGGCCGCATGGGCGTCACGGTGACCTTCATGGCGATCCTCGAGCTCGTCCGCGAGGGCCTGCTCGACCTCGTGCAGGCCGAGCCCTACAGCCCGCTGCATGTGCGCAGCGCGAACCGGCCGCCGGTGCAGGCGGTGCCCGACATCGAACCCGAAACCGCCGCACCTGCAGCGGAGCCCGATTTCGGCGAAGACCCAGGCGAAGGACCCAGATGAACGAAGACCACATCCGCAACGTCGTCGAAGCCGCGCTGCTCGCAGCCGGCCGTCCGCTCGGACTCGCCGTCGGACTCGCCGAGCTCGCGCAGCTGTTCGACGAGGACGCCCGTCCGACGCCGGTCGCGCTGCGCGAGGCGCTCGGGCGCATCGCCGATGACCATACCTCGCGTGCGCTGGAGCTGCGCGAGGTGGCGAGCGGCTGGCGCCTGCAGGTGCGCGCCGAGTTCGCGCCGGAGGTGTCGCGCCTCTGGCCGGAGCGCCCGCAGCGCTATTCGCGCGCGCTGCTCGAGACGCTCGCGCTCATCGCCTACCGGCAGCCCATCACCCGTGCCGAGATCGAGGCGGTCCGCGGCGTCGCCGTGAACCCGAACATCGTCAAGACGCTGATGGAGCGCAACTGGGTTCGCGTCGTCGGCCACCGCGATGTGCCGGGGCATCCCGAGCTGCTCGGCACCACCAAGGATTTCCTCGACCATTTCGGGCTCGCCGATCTCGACGAGCTGCCGCCGCTCGCCGAGCTCAAGGCGCTCGCCGACCTCAACCCGCAGCTCGCGCTGCCGGTGGGCGGCGACGGCGAGGAGCCGGTGCTGGTGCCTGACACCGAGCCGGTCGCCGCCGAGACACCCGCCGAGACGCCCCCCGAGACGCCCGACGAGCCGCCGGCCGGCGACGCCGAGCGCGCATGAGCGTGCGCGGCGCTCAGCCGCCGGGCGAGCGCATCCAGAAGGTGCTGGCGCAGGCGGGGCTCGCCTCGCGGCGCGAGGCGGAGGCCTGGATCGAGGCCGGTCGCGTCACCGTCAACGGTGAACGCGCGACGCTGGGCCAGCGCGTGCAGGGCCGCGATGAGCTGCGGGTCGACGGCCGCGTCGTGCGGCGCAGCCGCGACGCGTCGCGGCTCGGCGCTTCGGCCACCGTCTTCCTCTGTCATCGCTCGCCGGGCGAGTCGTTGCGTGAGGAGCTCATCCCGCGACTGCCGCGCCGGACCGGCCGTCGCTTCCTGGCCGTCTCGCCGATGCCCGAGATCGATGGCGGGCTCGAACTCGTCACGACCGACGGGGCGCTCGCCGCACGCCTGCAACGCCGCGTGCGCGAATGGTCGTCCGGTTTCCGGGTGCGCGTGCGCGGCGAGCTGCCGCCGATCGCCCTCGAGGGCATCTCGCAGGGCGAACTCGACGATGGCCGCAAGCTCGTGG
>Ga0209985_10002464_pt1 | contig 16700 bp, 9 predicted proteins | sample NOAtaG_FD_187305 | JGI IMG/M metagenome (GOLD analysis project Ga0209985, IMG submission 187305) | Freshwater lake microbial communities from Lake Erie, under a cyanobacterial bloom - NOAA_Erie_Diel6S_1000h metaG (SPAdes) (version 2) | ecosystem: Environmental > Aquatic > Freshwater > Lake ...
CGTCGCGTGCGATGTGAGCACGCGTCCTTGTACGGCCGGCCAGTGGCGCGCGCGCACGACGGCCCATGCGCGGGAAAGTGCGAGCACGCCGAGGCCGAGACCGAGCAGGCCGGGCAAGAGTCCGATCCCCCCGGCCATCCACCACGGCATGGCCCTTCGAATAGCACGTGCCCGCCGCCCGAGGCCGGCGCGGCCCGCTGCCCGCACGTGCGGGCGCCGCGCTCGGTCGCGGAACGCTCAGCCCTGGAGCTGCCGCACGAGCGCGCTCCAGCCCGCGCGCTCGGCGGCCCGGATCGCCCGGCGGGCCGCGTCCTCGGCGGCCTCGACGCGTCCGAGGGAGCGTTCGGCGCGGGCGAGCAACTCGAGGCAGTCGCCGAGCTCGAGCGGCCGGGCGAGCGCTTCGAGCTCGATCGCGGAGCGCTCGATCGCGCGCAGATGCGCCGGATCGGGGGCCCGCAGCATCGCCACCGTCGCTTGCACCGCGGCGCCGAGCCACGGCTCGGCGTTGCGCTGACGGGCGCGTGCGAGCTCGAGCGCCGTGCCGGCGTAGGCGCTGGCCTCCTCGAGCGCATCGGCGCGCAGCGCCGCCAGCGCAGCCCGGAGCGAGAGCGGCACGCGCTCGGCCTCGAGCCGTCCGGCCATGGCGACCTCGAGCGCCTCGCCGAACCGGGCGAGCGCGCCCCGCGCATCGCCCGCGGCCTCGCGCTCGGCTCCGAGGGCGGCGAGCGAGTCGGCCCGGAGCTGCGGGTCGCCGCGCCGTGCGGCGAGCGCGAAGAGCCGTGCGATCGTCCGGTGGGCGTCGCCGACCGATCCCCGCCGTGCCAGGACGTCGGCGAGCAGGCCCAGCGCCCGCCCCTCGCGGACGGGGTCGCCGGCCTCGCCGAACGCATCGGCCGCCGCGGCGAGCGCGCTCTCGGCCTCGGCGAGCGCTCCCGCGAGCACGAAGGCCTGCCCCCGCAGCCACCGGAATTGCGCCTGCCACGCCGCGCTCGTCTCGGCGGCCTCGCTGCACTGTCGCAGGCGATCGAGCGCGCCGGACCCGTCGCCCGCCTCGAGCATCACGCGCGCGCTCGCGCATGCGAGGCAGGCCTCGTCGTCCGGGCTGCGCGTGCTCGGAAGGGCCGCCTCGAGCTCCTGGGCGAGCTGCACCGCGAGCGCGAGATCGCCCGAGGCGAGCGCGAGGTCGAGACCGCGCAGCGCCATCGCGGGCTGCGCCTCGCGCTCCGCACCCGTCTCCTCGTGAAGCAACCGAAGCGCGGTGAGGCAGTGCCGGGCTGCCGTGGCGCCCGCGCCGGCGGCCTCGGCGGCAGCGCTCGCGAGCCGGAGGTAGTCCACCGCCCGGCTCCGCTGGCTTCCACGGCTGGCGTGGTGGGCGAGCAACGCAGCCCGCGCCTCGTCCCCGGTGGGCGGGCTGCCGCCGCTGCGCTCGAGTGCCGAGAGCAGACGATCGTGGAGCCGCTCTCGTTCCGCGGCGCCGAGCGAGGAGAGCAGGGCGCGCCCCGCAAGCCCTGCCGCGAGCCGCACCGTGCTCGGCAGCTCGTGCTCGGCGTGTCCGCCCCAGGGGCCCAGCGGATCGATCAGCGAGGGATCCGTCGCGGGCGACGGGGCAGACGGCGCGGCATCGACGAGGAGTCGACGGGACACGAGCCGTCGCAGCACGCCGTGCCCGGCCTCGCCGATCAGTCCCTCAATCTGCAGCAGCAGCGCGACGGGGATCGAGCCCTCGTGGGCAGCGACACCCGTCAGCAGCCCTCGCTCGAACGGATCGAGCGGACCGAGCCAGCCCTCGAGTCGGCGCAGCACCGGCTCCGGCAGCGGCCCGGTGTCCCCGACGTTCGGCGCCGCAGTGCTGGCCGCCGCGGTGCTGGCCGCCGCGGTGCTGGCCGCCGCGGTGCTGGCCGCCGCCGCGCACTCCAGCGCGAGCTCCACCCAGCCCGGCAGTCCCCCGCTCGCCTCGTGCACCGCGCGCGTCAGCTCGACCGGCGCTTCCCGAAGCCCTCGGCTCGCCGCGACGAGCCGCGCCGTGCCTTCGGGGCCGAGCGGCGCGACGCGCAGCGCCCGGAGCACGTGCGGCCGCACGGTCCCACCGCTCTGCGCCCCGGGGCGCGGCGCCAGAAAGCGCGGCGTGACCAAGCCGGGCCGCGCGGTGACGAGGAAGCTCGCGCGGCAGCCGCCGAGGCCTCGGGCCACGAGGGGCAGGATCTGCCGGCTCGCGTCGTCGCACCACTGCAGGTCCTCGAGCACCACCACGAGCGCGCGGTCCCGGGCGAGCGCCGCGAGGCCCTTGCGCACGGCGACGGCGATCTCGATCCCCCGCGGCCGTCCCTCGCGGGCCCTGGCCGGCGTCGGATAGTGCAGCCCGAGCAGCTCGCCGAGCAGGCGCACCTCGCGCGTCTCGAGCCCGAGCACCCGCAGCCGCTCCACCTTCGCGAAGCGATCCGCCGGAGGATCGTCCCGCTCGATGCCCGTGAGATCGCGGACGAGGTCGGCAAAGAGCGCGTACGGCTGCTCGGCGTCGGCGGCTTCGGCGTGCGCCGTGACGAACGTGAAGTCGCTCGGCGACGCCATCGTGCGCAGCTCGGCGAGCAGCCGCGACTTGCCCGCACCGGCTTGCCCCACGATGCGGACGATGCTCGGCCGACCGTGCGCGGTCGCCACGAGGGCCTCGGAGAGCACCCGCAGCTCCTCACGCCGCTCGACGAGCGGCAGCCGCCGCCGCGGCTCACGCAGCCGCTCCGCGCGTCCGCGAAAGGCCTCCACCTCGGCTCCGGATCCGTCCGGCACGACGCGGAACGTCCCTTCGAGCTCCGGGGCGAGCGCGCTCGGGACCCGGACCTCGCCTGGGCGCCCCTCGGCGAGCAGCGCGCGGAGGCGCGCGAGGGTCTCGTCCTCTGGCTCGAGCAGGACGCCATCGGAGAGGCGGCCCCCGTCCTCGACGACGGCCAGCCGCGGCAGGAGCGCGTCCCGCTGCTCGCTGCGAAGCCGCGCCCGGAAGGCGAGGGCGGCGCGGGTCGCGTGCACCGCGGGCCCCTCGACGCCGGGCCCGATGCCGAACGCCGCGAGGCGCACGTCGTCGAGCACCCGAAAGACCTGCCCATCCGCCTCGTCGACCGCCCGCAGGAACGCCCGCTCGTCGTGCTCGCGCAGCTCCACCGCGAGGTAGGCGAGCCGCCGCATCTCGACGCGAGAGCGCCGCGAGATGGGCAGCGCCGCGGTCCGGTCCGAGGCCGGCTCCTCGGCGGGAGCGGGTGGCCCCGATACCGCGGTCGCGTCCTGGTAGGCCCGCAGCATCAGATCCACCCGGAGCTTGTTCGGCGAGACCGACTCCTCGGGCGGATACATGCGCGCCATCGCCTCGGCGAGCTCGCTCTCGCCGACCGGCTCACCGCGCCGAAAGAGCCAGGCGATGAGCTCCTTGGCGAGCGCGCCGGCGCTCGGGGTGCGCTGCTCCCGATCGGCGGCGAGCGCCCGCAGCAGCACCGGGTGCAGCGAGGGCTCGATCCCCAGCGGCCCGAGCGGGGGCACGTGGGTCCGTCGTACCAGCGCGAGTGTCTCCTGCGAGGTCTTGCCCCGGAAGAGTCGCTGGCCCGTGAGCAGCTCGAAGAGCACCACACCCACTCCGAACACGTCGCTGCGCCGGTCGAGCGGCTCGCCGCGCGCCTGCTCCGGCGACATGTACGCGTACTTGCCGCGCAGCATCTTCGGGTCCTCGCCCCGCCCGAGACCCTGCTCGTCGGCGCGGGCGATCCCGAAATCCGCGACCTTCACCGCGCCGTCGTAGCTGAGCAGCACGTTCTGCGGGCTCACGTCGCGGTGCACGATCTGCAGCGGCCGTCCGTCGTCGCCCCGCCGGGTGTGCGCGTGCTCGAGGGCCTTGGCGACGACCGACACGATCCACACCCGGAGCGGCACCGAGAGACCCTCGATGCCGGTCGTGCGGACCGTCATCGCCTGCCCGAGATCCTTGCCGTGCACGTACTCCATTGCGATGTAGTGCGCGCCGCCCTCCTCCCCGAGCTCGAACACCTGGGCGATGTTCGGATGCGAGAGGCGCGCCGAGATCTTCGCCTCGCGCACGAGCAGCTCGGCAAAGCCGGGCTTGGCGGTCAGCGCGGGCAGCACCCGCTTGATGACGACGAGCTTCTCGAAGCCGGCCGCGCCCCGCGCCCGCGCCTTCCACACCTCGGCCATCCCGCCCTCGCCGATGCGCTCGACGAGCTCGTAGGAACCGAGGACGACCGGGGCCCGCGACACGGCCTCGGACGGTACCAGAAGGTCCCGCTCGGCGATCGTTCGGGCGCGCCGATGGCCCCCCGATTTTTCGCGGCACGAAAGCTGCCGTGCTATCCGCCATGGCTCGGAGAGACCTCGTGACCTCGTCCTCGGGAACGATCGCAGCGGGCGCGTCCGGTCGGGGAGCCGCCGAGGCGGTCCGCGGCCTGTGGCCCCGTCACCGCCGGGTGATCCAGGCCGTGTTCGCGGTGCTCGGCGTGGTGCTCGCCGCGCGCTTGTTCACCGAGGGAGCGAGTGAAGGCAGCCTCGAGGCCTCCCTCGCCGCCGTGCTCGCGCGGAGCGGGCTCCGTGTCGAGCCCGCCGCGGTGGTGTGGCTCGGCGAGGACGAGGGCTGGCTCTCGACCCGCGGCGTGCTCTTCGTCGCCTCGGAGGGCGACGAGCCGAGCGACATCCACTTCGCCGAGGTCCGCCCCGGCCGCGACGGCGCGATCCTCGACGTCGATCTCGTCACGAACCTGACCCGCTCGCCGGCCGTCGCCGACGACGCGATGGTGCGCGCGGGCGATGCGCTCGCCTTCGTCTCGCGGGACGGCGCGCTCGTCGACGCGGTGACGGTGCTCGATCTGCGGGGCGAGCCGGAGGACCTCACCGCCTCGTGGAGCGCGGTGCAGCGCCTGCAGAACGCCATCACGAACCTGCAGGAGAGCGGGCGCACGGAGGGCTTCGGGCGCACCCGCTACCAGCTGCACGACGCGGTGCGGGGTGCGCTCGCGGTCGAGGACGGCCGCTTCGTGCTCGCTGGCACCTCGGCGGACGGCACGCCGGTACGGCTCGTCATCGACCCGGACGCCGAGGAGCCGCTCGCGGGCAGCGAGCTCGTGCTCGTGCAGCCGCTCGAGAAGGGCGTGCCGGGCGGGATCACCTGGGTCGTCGACACGGTGCGCCGCCTCTCGTTCGTCGGGCCCGCACCCATCGAGTGGCTCGAGAACCGCGTCTTCGCGGTGCAGGATTGGTTCGACCGGACCCGCTACGCATGGCTGGGCGGCTCGAGCGAAGAGACCGGGAGCGAGGTGCGCGCCGAGCTCGGGGTGAGCGAGCCCGCCCCCGAGGAGCTCAGCGAGGAGAGCCGCGCGCTGCTCGACTTCGCCGAGGCCGAGATCGGCTTTCCGCCGGCTCCGCTGACGCCCGTGCTCCCCGACCCGGTCGACGGCGAGGGCCGCTGGATCCCGGTGCTCGACGATCCCTTCGTGAATGCGTACCCCGGCGCGCCGCCGGCGTTCGCGCAGACGTTCCTCCGCCCCGACGCCGAGCGCCCCTACGCGACGGTCTACGTCACGCTCTGGGACCCGCGGCAGGTGCAGCTCCGCATCGTGTCGGGCACCCGTGAGCCCGAGAGCGCGACCGGCGAGCGCGGCACCGGCTCGATCCCCCGCGACGAGCGCACGAGCCGCCTGCTCGTCGGCGCCTTCAACGGCGGCTTTCAGGCGATGCACGGGGAGTTCGGCATGATGTCCGAGGGCCGCGTGTACCTGCCGCCCAAGCCCTGGGCCGCGACGGTCGCCGTCTTCGACGACGGCCGGGTCGGCATGGGCAGCTGGCCCGCCCCGAACTGGCGCGGCCGCTACTTCGACGAGACGCTCGCCAACCGCACCATCCCCGAGGGGATGATCGACCTGCGGCAGAACCTCACCTCGATGGTCGAGGACGGCGTCTACAACCCGTGGGAGCGCTGGTGGTGGGGCGCGGCGCCGGCCGACGCGACCGAGCAGACCTTCACGTACCGCTCGGGGCTCTGCCTCACCGAGGAGGGCTTCCTCGCGTTCTTCTGGGGCAGCTCCCTCGGCCCGGAGGCGCTCGGGCAGGCGATGCTCAGCGCCCGCTGCGCCCGCGCGATGCACCTCGACATGAACAGCGGCCACTGCGGCCTCGAGCTCTTCCGCCCCTACGCCGAGTCACCCGGTCCCTTCGATCCGGTCCCGCCCCCCGTCGCCCGGCTCGCCGAGGACAGCGAGTACGACGGCGAGTTCCCCCGGGCCCGCGGCTACCGCATCCGCGGCCGGCGCGCGGTCCGCAGCATGGCGATGCGCTTTCCCCGCTACCTGAGCCGCGACGCCCGCGACTTCTTCTACCTCACGCTGCGGCCGACCCTGCCCGGGCCCGCGCTCGAGGGCGCGCGCGGCGAGGACGGCACCTTCTCGAGCCTCGGCCTGCCGCATGCGGGCTGGCCCCACCCCTTCGCCCGAACCCGCAGCGGCGAAGCGTTCGTGATCCGCATCGATCCGCGGCGCGCGGTGCCCGGCCCGCTCCGCGCCGCCCGCCACACCCGCGTCCTCGGCGGCCTCACCGGCACCGCGCTCGGCGGCCCCAGCGCGCTCGTCGCGGGCCGGGGCTCGGTGGGCTGGGAGCTCACGGTCGACGGCACCGGGGACACGCTCCTGGCCGCCTCGCCGATGGGGCCGGAGGGCGCCGAGGCCGCGCTCGGCGTCGACCGCGATGGCTTCCTCGTCTACGCGGAGGGCGCGCCCGCCGAGGTCGCCCGTGCCCTCTCGCGGGCGGGCGTGACCCGCGCCCTCTCGCTCGGCGAGCGCCGCCTCGCCTTCGCCACCGAGCGCGGCGGCGCGGCCCCCGACGGGAGCACCCCGCGGGCGCTGCCTGCCGAGGGGGAGGGCTCGCTGCTGTTCTACGCCGAGGAAGGGGCCGCCGCCGAGGTGCTCTTCCCCGAGACCGAGCCCGCGCCGTACTCGGTGTGGGGTTACCTCCAAAACCTGCGCGTCCGGTACCTGCGCGAGGGCCCTGGCCGCTTCGAGCGCCCCGTGCCGGGCGAGTGATCGCCGCGTGTGCGGAGCCCGCCCAAGGCTGAGGTGGCTCACGGGTCGATCGTCGGCGCAGTGTTGACCCCTTCCCGCCACCTTCTCTACACTCCCGAACCGTTCGAGACGAAGTCCGTCGTTCGAGTCCCGCCGCACGCGACCGGGGCCCGGTCGCACGCGCCTCGGGGGCGTGAAGCCCCCTCGAGCACTCCCTTGGAACGGTCCGGCACACAGGCAGGCATGCAGTGAAGAAGCCCATCCCCTTCGGTAAGTACCTGCTCCTCGAGCGGGTGAACGTCGGCGGCATGGCCGAGGTCTTCAAGGCCAAGCAGTTCGGGGTCGAGGGGTTCGAGCGGCTGCTCGCGGTCAAGCGCATCCTGCCGTCGATCGCCGAGGACCAGGAGTTCATCACGATGTTCGTCGACGAGGCGAAGATCGCGGTGCAGCTGACGCACGCGAACATCGCGCAGATCTTCGACCTCGGGAAGGTCGGCGACAGCTACTTCATCGCCCTCGAGTACGTGAGCGGCAAGGACCTGCGGGGCCTCTTCGACCGCGCCCGCAAGCGCGGCGAGACCGTCCCGGTCCCGATGGCTTGCTACACGATGATGAAGGTCTGCGAGGGACTCGACTACGCGCACAACAAGAAGGATCCCTCGGGCCGGGAGCTGAACCTCGTCCACCGCGACGTCAGCCCGCAGAACATCCTGCTCAGCCACGACGGCGAGGTGAAGGTCATCGACTTCGGCATCGCCAAGGCCGCGGGCAAGGCCGGCCGCACGCAGGCCGGCATCCTCAAGGGCAAGTTCGGGTACATGTCGCCCGAGCAGGTGCGGGGTCTGCCGCTCGACCGGCGCAGCGACGTCTTCGCGGTCGGCATCGTCCTCTACGAGCTCCTCACCGGGGAGCGCCTCTTCGTCGGGGAGAGCGACTTCTCCACCCTCGAGAAGGTCCGCAACGTCGAGATCATGCCCCCCTCGACCTACAACCGGCGGATCCCCGAGGAGCTCGAACAGATCGTCCTCAAGGCCCTCGCGAAGGACGTCGAGGACCGCTACCAGACCGCGATGGACCTGCACGACGACCTGCAGTCGTTCATGTACACGTCGGGCAACTTCTTCTCGCGCAAGGACCTCTCGACCTACATGCGCAAGGCCTTCGCCGACGAGATCGCGAAGGAGTCGGCGCGCGAGGAAGAGTACAAGCGCATGGAGGCCGACCTCGGCCCCGGAGGCGCCGCGAAGTCGGGGCTCGAGCAGTTCGACGACCTGCCGGGCGAGGCCCCCGCGCCTGCCGCGACGCCCGCGCCTCCCCCTCCGCCCCGCCCGTCCAAGCAGACCATGCTCGGCGTCGGCGCCGCGGTGCCGCCCCCGCCGCGCGTCACGGCCGCGCCCCCTTCGCGGGCCGGGGGCGGCCCTCCTCCGCCTCCGCGTCCGAGCCTCCCCCAGCCGCCCCCGCCTCCGCCTGCGGCGCCCGCCGCGGCGCCGCCCGCGCCCGCGAGCGGCTCGGCGAAGATCGACATGGACTGGGACGAGGAAGAGCTCTCGACCCAGATCTACGACAAGCCCGAAGGAGGCCTGCTCGCCGACCTGCCGGGACCGATCGCCCCGGCGCCGACCGCGGTCGCGGCCCCCGCGCCTTCCTCGCCCGGTGTGCTCGCGAAGCCCACGCTGGGCGCGGCGTCGGCTCACCCCTCGGCGCCCCCGTCGGGCGCGCCCTCTCCGTTCGGCGGACCGAGCGCGGGGGCGCCGGCTCCGTACGGCGTCCCGAGCGCCGCGCCGTCGTCGCCCGGTGCCTCCCTGGCACCTGCGTCCCCGATGGGCGCTCCCTCGCCCTTCGACGCTGGACCCGCTCCGAGCGTCGCGCCGGAGCCCACCGCGGTGACCCGCGCGCCGGCCGCTCCGGCCTCGGGCGGCGGGCGAGCGGTCCTGGGCATCGCGGCGGCGCTGGTGCTCTTCGTGCTGGCCGGCGCGGCGTACTGGTTCCTGATGCCGCGCACCGGCACGCTGCGGGTCACCACCACGCCGGCCGACGCGATCCTCTACCTCGACAACAACCCGGTCACCTCGTCGACGTCGAGCCCCTTCATCGTCTCCGACGTCCCGGCCGGGCCGCACCTCGTCGAGGTCCGCCGCCACGGCTACACGACCTGGGGCAACCGCGTCGAGCTCGCGGGCGGACAGGACCTCACGCTCGGCCCCGTGACGCTCGTGGCCGAAGCCGGCACGCCGGTCGCGGGCGCCCCGAGCGGGCCGGGCACGGTGACCGCTCCCCTCGCAGGAACGCCGCCCCCCGCCGCGACGGGCACGGGCTTCGTGCTCGACACCGTGCCCTCCGGGGCGCGCGTGTTCGTGAACGAGCGCGAGCTGCCGACGCGCACGCCGGTCACGGTCAGCGACCTCACCGCGGGCACCTACGACATCCGGGTCGACGCGGGCGCGAACTACGCGAGCTGGGCCACGCGCATCACCCTCGGCACCGGCACGGTGATGACCCTGCCGAACGCGGTCCTCGCGCTGCGGCAGGTGACCGTCGACTTCACCTCGACGCCGGATGGTGCGTCGGTGACGCTGGTGCGCGGCCGCGAGGAGCGCGAGATCGGCCGCACCCCGACGAGCGCCGACGTCGACGTCACGGGCGGCGCGTGGACCGTCGAGATGAGCCGCTCGGGCTACGAGCCCTACTCGGCGCCGCTCGCGCTCACCCCGGGCGCACCCCGCGGCGCGCACGCGGCCACGCTCATCGAGCGCCGAGGCGGCGGCAGTGGCGGTGGCGGCGGCGGCAGCACCCGGCCGGCCCTCGCCTCCGACGTGCGCGGCAGCGGCGGCGGCAGCGGCGCGGCGGGTTCGGGCGGCGGCTCGGGCGGCGGCTCGGGCGGCGGCGGCTCGGGCGGCGGCGGCTCGGGCGGTGGCAGCAGCGCGAGCGGCGGCTCAGGCGGCGGCGGCGGCTCGGGGACCTTGGCGGTCAATTCGCGGCCCTGGTCGCAGGTCTACGTCGATGGGCGCCTCATCGGGAACACCCCCCAGATGAACATCCCGCTCGCGGCGGGCCGGCACACCGTCACGTTCGTGAACAGCGAGTTCTCGATCCGCGAGACCCGCACCGTGACCATCACCGCCGGCGCGACCGAGCGGCTCATCGTCACGCTCACGCCCGGCGGCGGCTGAGCGCCTCGCTCCGGCGGGCCTCAGCGCTCGCGCTGTGGCCGGTCAGCGCTCGCGCTGTGGGCCGGTCAGCGCTCGCGCTGTGGACCGGTCAGCGCTCGCGCTGTGGGCCGGTCAGCGCTCGCGCTTGGGGCCGGTCAGCGCTTGCGCTTGGGCAGGCTCGCCTTCAGCTCGTCGAGCTCGCGGCGTAGCGCGGCCACTTCCTTCTGCGTGCTCTCGTCCGGCGGCGGGTCGACGGCGACCGGGGCCGGACGCGGCTCGGGCGCGATCATCTGCCCCGCGCCGAGCCACATCCGCGCGATGGCGCTGGCCGCCGAGAAGGGCATCGTCGCCATCGGCAGGTAGGGCGAGAGCGTCTCTGCGCCGCGCTTGGCTTCGAGATACATCTCCAGCGTCGCGCCGAGGTAGCGGCCGAGGAACTCGGTGAGCGCGTCGTCGCTCATCCGGATGAGCTGCACGAGGAGCGGCACCGGCAAGAGGCCCGCGGCGCGCCGGCCTTCGAGGATGATCTGCGCGAGCGTGGCCTGGGTGAGGTCCTCGCCGGTCTTGGCGTCGAGGACCCGCACGTCCTGCCCCTCGCGGATGGTCGCCTCGAGCTCCTCCTGGGTCACGTAGCGGCTCAGTTGCGTGTCGTAGAGCCGCCGGTTGCCGTACTTCTTGACGAGGAGCGGCTCGGAGCTGGGCCTGCGGGACATCGGGCCGGGCAGCGTGCCCGCGGCGGGCAGGCGGCGCAACGGCGCCGACGTGGGCGCGGCCTCGCGAGGCAGCAGCGCGCCGCCTGCGGGCAGGCCCGGACGGGAAATGGTGCGTCGCAACACGACCGGTCTTGACACGCCCGAATGGTCGGTCCAGAAGGCGCCCGTGACTTTGTGCACCGCACCACGGATCGCCCTCGGGCTCGCCTGTCTCCTCGCCGCCTGCGCCGACGGGCGGCAGAGCTGCCGCGTCGGCGCGGAGTGCCCGAGCGGCGTCTGCCAGTCGGACGGCACCTGCCAGCGGGTGCGCGACGCGGGCGCCGACGTGCCCGCCGTGCTCGGCGAGGACGCACCCGTCGAGCCGCTCGACGCGGGCCCGGGCGACGACACCGGCGTGCGGGTCTGCACCCCCGATCGCGACGGCGTGATCACCCGGGACGAGGTGCCGCTCATGCCTGGCCTCCGGGCGACCTTCCGCATCGCCGAGGACGTCACCGTGTCCACCGCGGGCACCACCTGGGACTACGCCGGCGCCTACGCGGGCGACCGCGACGAGCTCGTCGAGCTGCGCGCGCCCGGCAGCGCGTGGTGGGCCGCCGAGTTCCCCACCGCGACGCACGCCGCGCAGCTCGGCGCGTCCAGCGACACGCTCGGCGTCTTCCGCATCACCGCCGAGGGCCTCTTCCTCCTCGGCGCCGTCTCGCCCGAGCCCGGCCTCACCCAGACCCGCCTGCTCTACGACCCGCCGGTCGCCGTGCTGATCTTCCCGCTCACCGAGGGCGCGACCTTCGAGACCCGCTCCACCGTGACCGGGCAGGCGCTCGGCGTGCTCGCCGCCTACACCGAGACCTACACGTCCGTGGTCGACGCCGCGGGCACGCTCCGCACGCCCTTCGGCGAGATGGACGCGCTCCGCGTCCGCACCGAGATGACCCGCACGAGCGGCCTCGCCACGCTCGAGCGGCTGCGGCAGTTCGCGTTCGTCTCGGAGTGCTTCGGCATCGCCGCGATCGTCAGCTCGCAGAGCTTCGAGACCGCGGTGGAGTTCACCGACGCCGCCGAACTGCGCCGCCTCGCGCCCTGAGACCGATGGGCCGCTCGCTCCGCCTCGCGCTCCTCGCGCTCGCCTTCTTGCCGGGCTGCCTCGCGTTCCACACCGGCGCGATGGCCGGCGAGCCCGAGGACGCGCGCTACGTCGTGCTCGACGGCGTGCGCGTGCGCTACGCCGAGCTCGGCCCGGAGCACGGCGCGCCGGTCGTGCTCGTGCACGGCTTCGCCTCCTCGCTCGAGACCTGGGCCCCGGTCCTGCCCGCGCTCGCCGCGGCGGGCCACCGCGCGATCGCCCTCGATCTCAAGGGCTTCGGCTGGACCGAGCGGCCCCCCGGCGATTACTCCACCGAGGCCCAGGCGCGCCTCGTCCTCGCGCTGCTCGATCACCTCGGCGTGCGCGGGGCGAGCTTCGTCGGCCACAGCTACGGCGCGGGCGTCGTGCTGCGCCTCGCGCTGATCGCGCCCGAGCGGGTGCGGCGCATCGCGCTCTACGACGCGTGGGCCTTCGCGGATCAGCTGCCGCCCTTCTTCCACGTCGCGCGCGCCGACGGCATCGGTGAGGCCGCGTTCGCGCTCTGGTACGGCGAGCGGGCCGAGGATCGCATGGCGATGGCCTTCCACGATCCGCGCTTTTTGACGATGGAGCTCGTCGACGCGGTCGAGGCGGCCCTGCGCCGGCCCGGCACCTACGCCGCCGCGCTCGCCGCCGTGCGGGCCATGCACTACGAGCAGGTCGAGGCGCGCTACCGCGAGATCGCGGTGCCCGCGCTGCTGCTCTGGGGCCGCGAGGACCGGGTCACCCCGCTCTCGACCGGCGAGCGGCTCGTGCGCGAGCTGCCCGGCGCGCGCCTCGTCGTCTACCCGGGCTGCGGGCACTTCCCGATGATCGAGCACGCGGCGCAGTCGACCGCCGAGCTCGTGCGCTTCGTCGGCGAAGAGCGCGCCGCTTCGGACCCGGTCGCGCCGGGCGCCGGATCTGCGGAGGGGTGGTGGACGGCCGGCGGCGAAGCGCCGGCGGAGGCGACGCCATGATCCGGTCCGTCGTGCTGCTCCTCGTGGGCCTGCTCGCCGCGCCGGCCTCGGCGCAGACCGCGCGGGCCAGCCGCGGCTTCTCCGAGGTCGGCGGCGACATCGAAGGCCACGCCGATCCCGACGACTTCGGCTTCGAGCTGCACGGCTACTTCCGCGGTCGCGGCGAGCTGCTCTCGAACCTCGATCTCGATCGCGGGCCGACGCCCTCGGGCGCGCCTCTCTTCCCCGTGCCGCTCGACGGCGGGCAGGACGTCTACGCGGCGGACATGCGCCTGCGTGCTGACCTCTCAATCTACGCGCCGGGCGGCACCGTGGCGGTCCACACCCGGATCGATCTGCTCGACAACCTCGGCGTCGGCTCGACGCCCGACGACGTGCCGACCGCGACGGTGGGGCAGGCCGTGCTCGGCACCGCGCTGCACCTGCGGCGCGCATGGGCCGAGGTGCTCACGCCCTTCGGCCTGCTCACCGTGGGCCGGCAGGCGAACACCTGGGGCCTGGGCCTGCTCGCGAACGGGGGCGATTGCAACGACTGCGACGCGGGCGACGTCGCCGACCGCATCGCGCTCGCGACCCCGCTCGCCGGCCACGTGTGGGCGCTGGCCTTCGACCTCTCGTCGAGCGGCCCGGCCGCGCCCCGCAATGCAGGCTTTCGGCCCGTCGACGTCACGCCGACCGACGACGTCCGCACGATCACCTTCGCGATGCTGAACGCGCACACCGACGCCGCGCGCCGTCGCCGCCATGCCGCCGGTCGCGCGACCTTCGAGTACGGCGCGTACCTCTCGTACCGCTGGCAGGAGAACGACGCGCCCGCCTCGTACCTGCCCGCGAGCGTGCCCGTCACGCCGAGCGCGCGGCAGCTCGTCGGACGCGGCCTCGAGGCCGGCGCGGTGGACGTGTGGGCGCGCTTCATGGGCCGGGATTTCCGGGTCGAGCTCGAGGCCGCCTTCCTCTACTCGGTCATCGCGCAGACCTCGCTCGTGCCCGGCGTGCTGCTCCGCGACGCCATCACCGGCACGCAGTTCGGGGCCGCACTCGAGACCGACTTCCTCGCCCAGGACGGACCCTTCACCTTCGGTCTCGACGCGGGCTTCGCGTCGGGAGACTCAGCCCCGGGCTTCGGCGCCTTTCCCCGTGCGCTCGCGCCGAATCCCCAGCCCGGCGACCTCGACGGCATCCAGGCCGCGCTGCCCTACGACACGACCGTCGACAACTTCCGCTTCCACCCCGACCACCGCATCGACCGCATCCTCTTTCGCGAGATCATCGGGCGCGTGACCGACGCGATCTACGCCCGCCCGCACCTGCGCTGGCGGATGTTCGACGAGCCCTTCGGCGCGCTCACCGCGACCCTCTTCGGCGTGCTCTCGTTCGCGGTCGAGCCGCGCTCCACGCCCGGCGGCGAGAGCCCGCTCGGCATCGAGGTCGACCCGGCGCTGCTCTACGAGACCCGCGAGGGCTTCGTCGCGGCGCTCGAGTACGCTGCCCTGTTCCCGCTCGCCGGCCTCGACAACCCCGTCCTCGGCCTCCCGCCCCAGCCCGCACAGCTGCTCCGGCTGCGCCTGCAGATGGTGTATTGAGATGCGCGCTCTCGTCTGCTCCTCGCTCTTCGCGCTCGTGTTCGTGCCCGCCTGCGGGCCCAACCGCACCACGCCGATGCGCATGCCCTGGAACGCCGACGCGGCGGTGCCGCCCCTCGGCTGCGTGCCCGATCTCGACGGGCGGATCGAGGCCCGCGAGCTGATGCCGAGCCTCGGCACGCCGGTCTCGTTCCTCGTCTCGCCGCCCGGCGAGACGCGCGCGGTCGACGTCGCGGGCGTCGATCTCGGCGACGGCACGCGCCGCTGGGATCTCGGGGCGGACTACGCCACCGATGGCGTCGCGGGCTTCGTCGCCCTCGATCCGAGCGCCCAGTGGTACGCGGCCTCGTTCCCCACCGCGACGGTCGCGGTGCCCACCGACCCTGCCGGCTCCGTCGATGCGCTCTACCGCCTCGAGGAGAGCGGCTTTCTGCTCCTCGGCCTCGCGAGCCACGCACCGAGCCCGCCCGAGGGGCAGACGCTGCTCGTGTACGCAAGCCCGATCGTGCTCTTCCAGCTGCCGCTCGTACCGGGCGCGGAGTGGATCAGCAGCGCCGAGGCGACCGGCACGCTGCGCGGTCTGCCGTACGCGGGCCGCGACACCTACGAGAGCCGGGTGCCCGCGCTCGGCGAGCTCGTGCTGCCCGATCTGACCTTCACCCAGGCGTTGCGCGTCGCGACCCGGGTCACCGTCTCGCCGAGCGCCGGCGCCGCGGTGGTGCGCCGCCAGAGCACCTTCGTCTTCGAGTGCTTCGGACAGGTCGCGGGCCTCGTCGCCGCCGACGGCGACGACGTCGAGGACTTCACCACCGCCGCCGAGATGCGGCGCTTCGGCCTCTGACCCACCGCGAGACGAGCCCATGAAGGACGAACGAGCCCCCCGCCTCATCGACCGGTTCAAGAAGCGCTTCGACGTGTGGGAGGACCGCGCGGCGAAGCTCAGCGCCCGCGTCCTAGAGAGCCCCCGCGTGCTCGAGCCCTCGGGCGCCGCGCTCTCGGCGGCGATGCGGGGCAAGGCGCGCATCGACCGCGCCCTGCACGGCGCGTGGAGCACGCTGGGGCTGCCGACCCGCCGCGACCAGGAGCGCACGCTGCGCCTGCTCGCGCTGCTCGAGCGGAAGGTGATCGACCTCGAGGAGAAGCTCGAGGACGCGCGCGATGCCCTGCGTGCCGAGGGCCGTTCGCCGGAGGAGCGGTGATGAACGTCGACAAGTACCTGGAGCTCAAGCCCGCCCCCCGGGCCGTCTTCGACACCGTCGCGGAGCGCCGCGATCTCGTCCGCTACCGCGTGCCCGAGGGCGCGGGCTACCGCGACGTGACCTTCGGCGCGGTCGCGGACGAGATCCGCGACGTCGCCCTCTTCCTCGCCGCGGACGGCTTCCGCCCGGGCGATCGCGGCGCGGTCTTCGCCCACAACCGGGTGGAGTGGATGGGCGCGGCGCTGGGCATCCAGACCGCGGGCGGCGCGATGGTGCCGATCTACGCCTCGAGCACCGCCGAGCAGGCGAGCTACGTCCTGTCGCACTCGGACGCGCGGGTGCTCTTCGTCGACGGCGAGGAGCTGCTGCGGCGCGTGCTCGCCGCGCTGCCCGCGCTGCCGGCGCTCGAGCGGGTGGTGCTGATCGGCGCCGAGCTCGACGCGCTCCGGAGCGCGGCGGCGATGCGGGAGGCGGGGCATCCGGCCCCGGACGACGCGCACCTCCGTCGCCTCGTGCGGAGCTGGTCCGAGGTGCGGGCGGCCGGCGCCTCGGCGCACGCGGCCGACCCGTCCTCGCTCGCTCGCCTGCTCGACGCCATCGCCCTCGATGCGCCGAGCATCGTGCTCTACACGAGCGGCACGAGCGGGCCGCCCAAGGGCGTTCCGCTCACGCACCGCAACGTCGGGGTGAACGGACGCGACTGGCTCGAGGTGCTCGGCCCCCTCGTGGACGAGGGCATGAGCGATCTGCTCTGGCTGCCGATGAGCCACGTCTTCGGCTTCGGCGAGGCGTGTCTCGGCAACACGCTGGGCTGGACGAGCACGCTCGCCGATCCGGCGACGGTGCTGAAGAAGCTCCCCGAGGTGCAGCCCTCGGTGTTCATGAGCGTGCCGGTCATCTGGGAGAAGCTCGCCCAGGCGACTGCGTCGAGCGA
>Ga0209985_10002465_pt1 | contig 16688 bp, 9 predicted proteins | sample NOAtaG_FD_187305 | JGI IMG/M metagenome (GOLD analysis project Ga0209985, IMG submission 187305) | Freshwater lake microbial communities from Lake Erie, under a cyanobacterial bloom - NOAA_Erie_Diel6S_1000h metaG (SPAdes) (version 2) | ecosystem: Environmental > Aquatic > Freshwater > Lake ...
GTTGGTCGCAAAGCTGTTGCGGATCCAATCTTTGAATTTGGATGCACCTTCTTTGCCCAGGAACTTCGAGTTGACCTGGAGCAAGTCGGACCATTTGTTCGTCCAGTGATCGACGAACCCATCGCTGGCGACGAGCTCATCGACGATCCGATCGCGTTTGACTCGACTTTCGGTCGTATCGGCCAAAAACGCTCGGACCGCTTCGGGGGTCGGTGGAACGCCCGTAAGGTCCAGGGTCACTCGCCTTAGGAAGTCCGCATCGTTGCACAGACCCGAGGGTTGGATCTTGAGTCGATCCCATTTGGAAGCCACGAGTCGATCGATGATGTTTTGCGAAGCGATTTGCGATTGTTGGTAGCCTTCGCGGTCGCCCATGACCGTAAGCGTGGTGGCTGCATACGCGCCTTCGAAACGGGCCAGGACGGGGACTTCTCCTCGTCGGAGGGCTTGGACGCGGGCACCTTCGAGCACCGCGCCGACTTCTGCGTTCCCCGATTCGAGGAAGGCCTCGCGGGTCACATCGCGCGACTTGCCATCGGCATACGTCGCCACGACGCGGAGTTGCTGGATCCCTCCAGGCATGGGGATGACCGGATTGTTCGGGGTGACTTCGATGGAGGTCACTCTCGGAGTCCCCATGTTCAATGTCGCCCCCCCTGCGATCCATTGACGTAGGACCAAGGCATGGTTGTCGCCTGGCTCGATGATTTTTCCGCCGACGTGTGGGACCACACCAAGGGGTTTGGTCAGCATCAGCGAATCGATCGGCGAGGCCGGATGGATACGTCTGCCGGCGAGGTCATCGCTCAAGCTGCGGACATCGTAGTTCGGATCGTATCCTCGCAGGGAGAGCTTAAAGCCGTTCTTTCCGGCTTGTGCGCCGTGGCAGGTCCCAGAGTTGCAACCCAAGCGGGACAGGGCTGGATTGACATCGCGGATGAAATCGACCTCGAAGTCGGCAGGGATCGTCGAATGGACGCCGATGGCTTGTTGGTGGTTGCCGAGCGTCACGTTGATTTTGGCATCCCCGGCATGGATCGGTTGGACCCAGCCGCGTTGCGATAGCCATACCGAATCGTTTTCGGCGGCGAAGGTCGCTTGGCTGGTCACATCGACCGTTTCGCCGCTCTGGAGTTGGGCCATGACGACAATCTGTGCCGAGTCGTTCCAAGCTCCGAATTCGATTTGTGAGGGTTGGACTTGGATCGAGGCGATTTGGTCGACTCGGACCGGCGGGTGAGCCAGTTCCCCTTGGGCCTTGGGAGCTTCGGTGGTCCGTTCGGCTAGATGGGCATCGCCGATGGCCTTGAGTCGATCGATGCGGAGGGTTGCAAGCGAGCTGTCTTGGGCCGCATTGAGGGATCCTGCAGGGGTCGCATCGAGATCGGCGATGAGTTGGGAATCGGCGATGTTCCAGATGCGAACGCGGCCGTCAGAACCGCCGCTTGCAAGGCGACCTTGGGCGTCGATAGCCAGGGCATAGACGGCTGCGTTGGGAACTTGGAACGTTCCGAGGACCTGGGGTTGTTCGGTGATGTATTCTTCGAGTTTCTTGCGCTCGTCAGGTTTGCGTTGGGGAGCCCGTTTGGCTTGGATCGCTTTGATTTCGGGAGGCAATTTGCCATCGACATCGTAGGACCAGACTTTCACGACGCTTTGGTTATCGATGGTCGAGGCCGCTGCAAGGTATTTGCCATCGGGGCTGATGGCCACCGAGAAGATACGGCCTGGCATGGGGTCGAGTTGACGGATCAGGTTGGCATCATCGCCGATGACGCGAGCCGTCTGCCGGAAGACGCGATAGATTCTCGGAGTTCCGTCGGAGCCACCGACGAGGATCTCATCGCGTTCCGGATGCCTAGCTAGGGCTTGGACCCCGCCGCGGAGGGCACCTGGGGTGATCGATGTGACGTTGTCGATGAACCGTTCGGTTTCGACATCGGTCAGTTTGACCGTCATGTCGCGGGCCCCCGAGAGCAAGTGTTTGCCATCGACGGTAAAGACCGTCGAGCGTGGCCAATCATCGTGGGTCCGTTGGTAGAGTTTTTGGTTCCCTTCGAGGTCCAGGGCACGGATCGAATTGTCGGCCATCCCGAGGGCGAGCATGGACGAATCGTGGGTCCAGGATAGACCGAACAGGGTATCGCCACCGAGCAAGGTGCTTCGGTGCAGTTGCTTGTTCGCGTTGTTCCAGAGTTGCAGTTCGCCCAAGACGCCTGGCTCTCCGGCGGCCACAGCGATCCATTGATTGTCAGGTGAGAACCGAACCGATTCGATGCGTGGACTCATTCCGATCAATCGATTTTTCAGTTGCCAGTCTTGGGTCGAGAGCACGAGGACTTCGTGGAACCCGTTGAGGGCAAGTTGCGAGCCATCGGGGGAGAAGTCCAAGCTGACGATCGCGGGGGGACGGGAGTAGACCGGCGGCTTTTCGTTGGTGAAGCGTGGGCCTGTGTCGACGACGTCTTGGACAGCTCCCTGGGCGATCCATTTTCGGATGATCTCGATTTCGGTGGGTTTCAAGGGTGCGAGATTCTTCGGCATCTCGGCCTTGCCATCGACCGGAGTGATTTCGCGCAGCAGGTTGCTCGCTTCGGGATTTCCCGCAACGATGGCCGCATCGCCCGACTCACCACCTTTGAGCAAGCCTTCGAAATCGGTCATTCGAAAACCACCTTGGGTTTTCGAGGTTTGATGGCATGCATAGCAATTGGCGCGGAGAATCGGCAGGACATCTTTGGACCAAGAGACCGAGACCGGGTCGGCAGCTTGGGTCTTAAGTGCCAAAAAGCTTGAGTGACCTACAACTGCCCAGAGGGCCAGGAACAGGTGTTTTGAAATGCGCATATAAAGATCCAGTGGACCTAGATGGGTGTAAGAAAATTGTCTTGAGCAAGCAGGGGCTCAAAGGCGGGTTGGTTCAAGCCCGCAAATCGCTTGGAAAAACGGGGCTCGACGTTTGAGATGAGTATAGCTCAATGCGCTAGCGGGGTCAACTTTTTCACAACTTACTCATAGAGGGGCAAAAACCCGCATTAACAAGTCGACAGTAAGGGGCTTTGGGCCTGAACTCGGTACCGTCTTGGATCGAATTAGGCAGCTCGGCGAACGGTCTGCTTGGGGCTTCGATAGAGCGATTTCCAAGTAGCCATCGCGTGGTGACAGACGTAGCGGACGTCCTCACGCGTCAGTTTACCGTGGGTCGGGAGGTTGATCCCCAGACGCGAGCAGCGTTCGGCGACGGGGTAGCTCCCTGGGCGTTCGCGGTACATCGGCATGGTGTGGATGGGGTAAAAAACCGGGCGGCTTTCGATCCCTGCTTGGGCCAATCGCCCGATCCATTCGTCTCGGTCAACGGCCGAGTCGGGTCGCATGAGGACTGTGTACATCCAGTAGGAGTGTTGTGCCCAGGGTGCGGACCGTGGGAGCTGGAAGATATCTTCGCAGTCGGCCATTTCCTCGAAATACCAGCGCGCGACCTCCTGGCGTCGTTGCACATGGACATCGAGCCGTTCGGCTTGTGCGGTCCCGATCGCAGCGGCGATGTTGGTCATTCGATAATTGAAGCCGACCTCGGGGTGCCAATAGTTTTTGTTCGGATCGACGGCTTGGCCGCGTAGAAATCGCATCCTATCGGCGAGCTCTTTGTTCGAAGTGGTGATCGCACCTCCTTCGCCTGTCGTGATGGTCTTGTTGCCAAAGAAACTAAAGGAGGAAGCGTCGGCGAGCGATCCGACGCGTCGGCCTTTGTACAACGCGCCGATAGCTTCGGCGGAGTCTTCGATGACCAGGAGTCCATGACGTTGGGCGATCTGTTCGATCGGATCCATATCGACAGGATGCCCGTAGAGCGGAACGGTCAAGATCGCTTTGGTCCGAGGTGTGATGGCTTGTTCGATCCGCTCGGGGTCGATCGAAAGGTAGTCCTCTTCGCAATCGACAAAGACCGGTTTGGCTTGGCAGTAGGTCGCAGCATTGGCCGTAGCGATGTACGAGAGGGTCGGCATGATCACTTCATCTTGGGGACCGATGCCAGCGGCGGCCAAGGCCAAATGAAGCGAGGTCGTGCCGTTGTTGGTCACCACGGCATAGGGGACTTGGCAGTACTCGGCCAGCAGTTGCTCAAAGCGGTCGATGTAGGTCCCTCGGGACGAGATCCAGGTCGACTGAATGCAGTCCATGACGTAGAGTGCTTCGTTGCCATCGAGCACCGGTTCGGCGACTCGAATGCTGCGTTTGACGCGATGATCCATCGATGAGGTTCCTTCCTACCTTGTTTGCGACGCGGACTATACTGCTTTTCCAAGCTCGGAATCAACTCCAGAATTCGCACTTCCCCCAAATCGCCTAGACAAGTCTTTTTATCCAACAAAGGATGCTTATCGGCTATTGATCGGCGGTTTTGACAGCAAAACCGAAACGCACCGAAGTAGAATATTTAATCTTCAGCAAGGTTTCTTCAGGGAGCTGAGCCCGCCCGAACGACTAACCCGGAGTTTCGGTGGCATTCTTGGGGTTTCGAAGTATCCGTTGACCCACGAGTTGCAGGGAACCTACAATAGAACCTTCTATATTTTCTGCGAGGGATCGATGATTCGAGTAATTTGGACACTGGCTTTTGCTTGGCTTTGGATCCCCTTGGTGACCATGGGGCAGGATCCACTTTTTGACGGAGCGGCCGGTGGGCTGGGAGCAGCCGGTGGAATTGGCCAAGATTTCTCGTTGGGATTGTTCGACAATCCGTATGAGTTTTCCGCCACGTACCAGATCGACCCAAAGACGCGCAAGGGCAAGGTCTCGTTGACGGCTAAGCTTTCTGGCAAGTACCACATCTTCTCGACAACCCAGGCACCCGGCGGGCCGAGTCCGACGGTGATCAAGCTTTTGGGCAAGCAGGCCAAGTTGTCGGGTCCTTTTGTCCCGGACCGCCCCCCGGAGGTCGACAAGAACTCAGAATCATGGCCTGGATTGGCTGTCGAACAGTTCAGCAACAACGTGACTTGGTCGGCCCCGATCGAGTTCACCGAATCTCTGGAGACCAAGCCCGGACGGATCGAACTGACGATCGAAGGTCAGGTGTGCGAAAAGAACTGCATTCCGATTCGCGACGAGAAGGTCCCGGCGGAGTTTTCTGGTTGGGTCGAATCCAAAGACGAAGCGCTGGCGATAGGAGAGTTTCGCGAGCCTGACAGCATGGTCGAGTGGAAGATCCATCTTTCGAAGTCGACGGTCAAGCCGGGGGACAAACTCGAGTTGATCCTCGAGGCGACCCCCGACAAGGATTTCCACATCTACAAGCTCGATTTGAAGGATCCGGTCCTCGAGAACCGAACGCATTTGGTGCTGACCCAAAAGTTTGGCGTGAAGGCTTATGAGCCCAAAGTCGACAAGCGATCGATCCGAAAGGACTTGGGGGTCGGAGGCGTCGTCGATTACTACGAAGGCAAAGTCACGATCCGCGTGCCGATCGAGGTCCCCGAGACGGCAATCGAAGGTGAAACACCGCTGGAGGGCTTGGTCGGCTACCAGGCATGTACCCAAGGTGCCTGCGATCGGCCTCGGGGGTTGAAGTTCAAGGGTGTCTATCAGGTATCCAAGACGAAACCTGGATCGGATAAGCTACCGCTTGGGATCGCGGCGAGCAAATATGACGAGGCGGCGAACCATCCTCAGCGGGCCAATTGGTTCGAGGGGGACAAGTATGCCTTGACGCTTGAGCCCAAGGAGGTTTTCACGAAGTTTTTCTTGGCGATGCTCGGCGGATTCATTCTGAATTTCATGCCCTGCGTCTTGCCCGTCATCGGCTTGAAGATCCTGGGGTTTGTCAATGAAGCCCATGGAGAGCGACGGACTGCCTCGATGCTGACGCTGACTTATTCGCTTGGGATGATCGCGGTGCTTTTGGGCTTTGGCGCGACGAGTTTAGGGCTGCGTTGGATGACGGGTCGGGCTTTGGAGTGGGGAGCACTTTTCGGGAACACGACGACCCAGGTCCTTTTCACTGGATTCATGTTCACTCTTGCCTTGAGCTTCCTAGGGGTCTGGGAGTTCCCGATCCCAGGCTTTGCAAGCGGTGCAAAAAGCACGGAGCTGTCGAGCAAGAAAGGGTATCTAGGAGCGTTTTTCAAAGGGGTGATCACGACATTGCTTGCGACCCCTTGCAGCGGTCCGTTCTTGGGAAGTGCGCTTGCGGTCTCACTGAGCCAACCGGCCTGGGTGGTCCTCTTGATCTTCTTGGGGGTTGGTATCGGGATGGCGTTTCCTTATTTGATGGTCGCGATATTTCCGGGATCGATGAAGTGGATTCCTAAGCCTGGGCCATGGATGGAGACGTTCAAAGAGTTTTTAGCCTTTCCGTTGCTCCTGAGCGTCGTGGCGTTTGTATCGGGGTTCCCTGAGAAGGAGCGAATCTCGATGCTCTCGGCCTTGATCTTCATTTGGTTTGCTTGCTGGTGGATCGGTCGAGTGCCGGTCTGGGAGAGCGGTTCGCGACGTTTGCGCGCTTGGGGATTGGGAGCCATGGCCGCGTTTGCAGGCACCATCGGATCGTTTTATTTCCTAAAACCCTCCGAGTACGAACTCGAGTGGGTCCCTTTTAGCGAGCAGGCGCTTCAGTCGGCCGTCGCCGAGGGCAAGCCGGTGTTGATCGACTTTACGGCCGAGTGGTGCCAGAACTGCAAACTGAATTTGGCGGTAGCGATCAACACGCGCAAGGTTCAGGACGTGGTCAAGAAACATGATGTCGTGCCGATGATCGCCGATCTGACGCGTTACCCACCGGCACTGATGGCCAAGCTTCGAGAGCTCAACAAAGTTGCCATTCCGGTGCTTGCCATTTACAAGCCTGGGGACGGCAAGAATCCGATCGTCCTCGAGGATCTCTTGACGGAGTCGCAGGTGATCAATGCGCTCGAGCAGGCAGGCCCGGCAAAGGCCGCCACGGCCAATAGCGGACTTGGAAATATCTTGTCGGCAACTCGTTAAGCGCTAAGCAGTGCGTGCGCTTGGCCTCCGTCGGCTTTACGCCGAATGGCGTTGAGTTAGTGTAAGCGGAAGTGCGCAAGCACTCCGGTGAATGATGGATTGTCGTCGATATCGCAATGTTTTTCACCGGACGGCTTGCGCCGTTCCGCTTTTAATTCAACGCCATTGGGCTTTATGCCGGCGGGGCCAAGACTCTTTAGCTACCGATCCGCCCAAAAGCCCAATATCTTTTTGCCCGTTGGGCGGAAGAAAGATATTGGGGAGAGCGTGGTGCAGCCTAAGTGGCTACTCAGCGAAGCGGTACTCAGTGAAACGGTACTCGTACTCGATGGCTGTTCGAACTTCGGCGATGCCGATCCTGGATCGAAGCGATCCGCGGTAACTTGCGGTCCAATGGCCCAGATTGCTATACTAAATTGCTTTGAGTTCGAGTGCGAGTACAGTCCGCTGCGGCGGACTCAGTAGTAGAGTACGAGAAGACTATGGCTAATCCATACACACCTCCAACTACAGGCGTTCCCGAAGATAAATCTGCAGTTGGCATCAAAACCTGGAAGAGTCGACAATTGTTTACTGCATTGGCTTCGCTCATTACCCTGATTGTGCTTGCCATCGTTTCATTTGTATTGATCACACAAGCCTTGCGACTGAATTCGGAAAGTGCGGCGATCCCCGCGCGCCTTCGAGGGGATTACGCTACAACCGCGCGGTCGAGTTGGATTGGTGGAATTGCAGCTATTGCTGGAGCTCTTCTTAACGCCTACGGACTAATGTTGGCCCGAAAGAATAAGCTCATTGTGCCAATGTTAATCATTGCTATTACTGTCACGGGGATGATCGCTATTTCAATCGTCTTTAAGCCAACTTAAACCTCTCATTCTTAAAATGCCTTACCACACCACCTAGCCCGGGGGGCTCATGCATCGCGAATAGTTCACGGATGCGGGTGCGAACAGTTTCAGCAACGCGACTTCCTCTCCGGTTTATTTGCCAAGATTCTTAGTCGACCGGCGAACCCTTTTCAGCTCCCAGCGTTCCTATCTCTATCATGAATGCACGACAATTAGAGAAACTTGGTGTTCCGAGCCCCTGCGTTCCGGTAGCGATCACATCGATCCAGAATGTGATCGGTCAAAAGGGGCATCGGGGCAAGGATGTCAAAGAGCAAATCGCATCGGTGGTGGAAGATCCGCAAGGGTTCCTTGGGGACGAATTCTGGGGATCTTTGGCCGAATCGATTTTGGAGGACCGCAACCAAGTCCAGGCCTTGGCCCCAGAGACCATCGCTTATCCGACATGGGGAACTCAAATCGACCCGGCCGCCCACATGCAGATGCGTACCGCATGCCAGTTGCCGATCGCTCGGGCCGCAGCGTTGATGCCCGATGCGCATCTGGGTTACGGCTTGCCGATCGGCGGGGTTTTGGCGGTCGAGAACGCGGTGATTCCCTATGCAGTCGGAGTCGATATCGCTTGTCGGATGAAGCTCTCCGTGCTGGACATCGAGCCTTTGGAAATGACCAAAAATCCTATGCGGTTCGAAACGGCATTGCAGCGTGGAACTCGCTTCGGGATCGGCTCGGTCCATGAGACGCCACAGGACCATCGGGTGATGGATCAGGATTGGAGCATCACACGTACGACTCGCGAAAAGAAAGATACGGCGCGCAAGCAGTTGGGTACGAGCGGATCGGGTAACCACTTCGTGGAGTTTGGTACGTTGACGCTAGCCCAAGCCGACGCGCAACTCGGCCTTCAGGCGGGTGTCTATACGGCACTGTTGAGTCATTCCGGGAGTCGAGGGACCGGTGCGAGCGTGTGTTCGGTCTACAGCAACATCGCCCGAGCGCAGTTGCCGAAGAATCTATCGACTCAGTTTGGGTATCTCGGTTGGTTATCGCTCGAGAGTCAAGCGGGCCAAGAATACTGGGAAGCGATGAATCTAATGGGGGACTATGCAGCGGCCAACCACGATGTGATCCATCGGTTGGTCACGAAACTCTTGGGCGGACGCGTCATTGCAGGTGTCGAAAACCACCATAACTTTGCTTGGAAGGAAATCCATCAAGGCAAGGAGTGGGTGGTGCATCGCAAGGGAGCCACGCCGGCAGGTGCAGGGGTCTTGGGGGTCATCCCCGGCTCGATGGCAACGCCGGGTTTTGTGGTGCGTGGCAAGGGGAATGCGGCGAGTTTGATGTCTGCATCGCATGGCGCTGGCCGGTGCATGAGCCGAACGGCGGCCAAGAACCAGTACACTTGGAACGCGGTCCGTACGAACTTGAGCGCACGAGGAATTCGGGTGATCTCAGCCGGTGCGGACGAGGCTCCAGGGGCTTACAAAGACATCCATTCGGTGATGGCAGCTCAGGTCGAATTGGTCGATACGATCGGCCAATTCGATCCTAAGATTGTCAAGATGTGCGAGGATGGAAGTCGCGCCGAGGACTAGACGTTCTTCCATTGCCGATCGGCGGCACTTTGGAGGACTGCATCGCAGACGCGTTGGGTTTCCAGGGCGTCTTTGAAGCTCGGGTGGGCTGGCTCGCCGGTATCGAGACTCTTTAGGAAATCGGCGACTTGGTGGGTAAAGGAGTGTTCGTAGCCGATTTGCAGGCCGGGAACCCACCAATTGCCCATGTAGGGTTGGTCTCCGTCGGAGACATGGACGCTGCGCCAGCCTCGCACGATGGACTCATCGTTGTAATCGAAGTACTTCAGGCGGTGCAGGTCGTGCAGGTCCCAGGCGATGCTGGCGTTTTCGCCGTTGATTTCCAGGGTATAGAGGGCCTTGTGGCCACGTGCATAGCGGGTCGACTCGAAGAGTCCGAGCGAGCCGTTATTGAAGTGGCAGAAGAACGAGCAAGCGTCGTCGATGTTGACGGGGGATTTTTTTCCGGTCTCGACGTGGGTTCGTTCTTTGACGAACGTTTCGGTCATTGCGCAGACATCGTTGATCGAACCGTTGATCCAAAGAGCCGTGTCGATGCAGTGGGCCAGAAGGTCGCCCGTCACACCGCTTCCGGCCGCTTCGGCATCGAGTCTCCATGTCGCCGTTCCACCTTGGGGAACATCGGCGTTGATGGTCCAGTCTTGGAGAAAGTTGGCTCGGTAGTGGAAGATGCGTCCGAGCTTTCCTGAGTCGACGATTTGCTTGGCCAGGGTCACGGCCGGTACGCGTCGGTAGTTGTACCAGACCATGTTCGCAACACCGGCTTTTTCCACTGCAGCGACCATTTCGAGGCCTTCGGCGGTATTCATGGCCAGGGGTTTTTCGCAGAGGATCATCTTGCCGGCTTTGGCCGCTTCGATGGCGATCTCTTTGTGCAGGTTGTTGGGGGTGCAGATATCGACCGCGTCGATATCGGAGCGTTTGAGCAGTTCCCGCCAATCGGTTTCGATCGACTCATAGCCCCAGTTGTCAGCGAACGACTTGGCCTTTTCGGCATTCCTTGCACAGAGGGCCTTCAAGACCGGTTTATGGGAGCTTTTAAAAAAGCGGCTGGCTTGGAGGTAGGCATTCGAGTGGGCTTTGCCCATGAATCCATAGCCGATCATGCCGATACGAAGTTCTTTCATAGCGATTCCTCGAGACGAGAATTGAGTTGGGTGGATAGTTTGAGTTGGTTTGGATTAAACGCTTGGGCTGGTGTTCCAGCCGTGGGCTTCACGCACGGCGATCATCGTCGCGAGGATGGTGTTCCAGGTGTGGGGATCTTCGAGTGTCTTGTTGGGGAACATGCAACCATCCCAGCAGATGTGTTGGATACCGCGTGCTTGTGCATCTTTGAGCCAGTATCCGGAGCATTCGACGATATTGAGTTTTCCGTTTGGATCATCGGCGCGGCAGTGTTTGCCGGTCTTATCGTGGGAGCCTGCACCGTGGACATGTCCGTCGTTTTGGGCGACGTGGAAGTCGATGGTCCAAGGCCGCAGTTGGTCGGTCATGCTCTTGTAGGCTTGATCGAACTGCTCTTGGGTGTAGTGATCCCCGAGCATGGCGTGTTCGGGGGCGTTGTAACCGAGCAGGTAGAGATAGGTGTGTGCCAAGTCGGCTTGGAATCCGAAGGCTTCGGGCATTCCGACTCCTTCGAGGACATCGAGCATATCGCGCCAGGAGTGCATACCGGCCCAGCAGATTTCGCCTTCGGCGGCGAGTCGTTGTCCGTGGTCTTTGGCGATCTTGGCGGCTTTCTTGAACGTATCGACGATGCGTGCGGTGTTGGCTTTGGCATCGGATCGCCATTTTTCGACACCGAACTCGGCGCTATCGACTCGGATCACACCGTACTTGCGAATGCCATGGTCTTCAAAGACTCGGGCGATTCGGCAAGCCATTTCGACGGCCGAGAGGAATTTCTTTTGGGATTGGTCATCTCCCATGGCCGAGTCGCCGACGGTCCCGGGCCAAACCGGCGCGACCAGAGAGCCGACGGAGAAACCGTAGCTGGCGATTTGGTCGGCGATCTTTCGGATTTCCGAATCGCTCGCATTGGGGTCGGTATGGGGGAAGAACAAGAAGTAATCGATTCCGTCGAACTTTTGGCCATCGACATTCGCAGCGGCGGTCAGTTCGAGCATGCGTTGGAGCGAGATTGGCGGTTCTTGATCGGGGCCATCCCCTTTACCGACAAGGCCTGGCCACATGGCGTTGTGGAGTTTCGGAAGTTGGTTCATCGAGGATTCCTTGCGATTCAAATAAACTTGCGGTTCAACGGAAGGGGACTCTGGAGAGCCAGGGCGTTGGCTCTTGTGGCAGTTAGCTTGCTCACAGGGGAGCTTGCTCGTAGGGCGGCTTAGCGGTGTTTTTGCCAGGCGCCGTTGGCAGGCAGGTTGGCGTGTGCATCGGGGCCGAAGTAGCGCAAGCCGACGAGGGGTTCGCTGCCGGTGTTTTCGATTTCGATACCGCGGACTGCTGCGTCGTGGCTGATGAAGACTTCGTCTTCGGTGTTTTGCCCGAAGCGGATCATGGCAGGGGTTTGGAGGGCCAATTTGCCGATCCGACCCTTGCCCTGGACGGTGGTCCAACCGCTTGCCGCACCGTCCTTCAAGACGGTCTTGGCGCCTGGTTCGATGGTCAATTCTTTAGCGCTAAAGAGTTGTTTGCCATCGATGGTACCGTAGACGATCCATTTGTCGCTGACCCCTGTGGCGGACTTGGACTCATCGACGATCGGTTCGATGTAATTGGCATCTTTGAAGTGGGTATCGACGTTCTTTTCCCAGTCGAGTTGGCCCATGATGAAGTCGAGGTCATGATGCTTGTCTTTAGGCATGTCCTTGACCAGCAGGGACCAGGGCACGTAGCGGCCTTCGACGATCGATTGGAACATACCGAAGACGTCCGAGCCCCACTGGGGTTCGTAGGTGCATAGGGATCCTGGTGCGTGCAGAACGCCCGGTGGGATCAGCCAACCGGTACCGCGTTGGAGGCGATAGGCACGCGAGAGATCTAGGATTCCGTTGTCCCCTCGGTTCCAGTTTTCCAGGCAGCGCCGGAGTTGATCTTTGGTGGTGCCCGGTTCGAGCCCCATGAAGGTGTAGGCGAAGTTGTTATCGACGTTGTTGTATTGGGGTGGGAAGTAGTAGCTCTCGGGCTTGCCTTCCTGACCGACCAGAGCGGCATCCTCTTGGGATTGATGCATATGGTGTGGGATAGGGCCCATGTTGTCGAAGAATTTCGAGTAGACCGGCCAGCGGTTGTATTTGCTGAAGACGGCTTTGCCGACAAGCCTATCGCCTTGTTCGGCGATGGCGTCTTTGAGGAGGAATTTTTTGCCTTCGAAAAGACAGAAACTCAGGCCTTCGTGCCAGACGCGGCCTTCGTTGGCCGCTTCGGTGGTGCTTGCGAACCAACGTTCATCGATTCCGCCGCGATCGGCGCCGAAAGCATAGAGGTCGTTGGGGTGGAGTTTGATACGGCGCCCTGGGTGCAAGAAGCTTCGAGGGACCCAGGTCGGGGTCAGTCGAAGGATGCCATCGCCGGCGTCGAGGGCTTTGTCCAAGACGTTCGCTACGTTATCGGACTTGATCAAACCATCATCTAAACCGGTGCCAGCCATGGAATCTCTCTGATTTCTAGAGAAAGGTGTGTTGGAGGGGCAATCCGGGGGCTTAGGGGCGGTTGGATCCGCTTTGCCCCCGTTTTTATGGGACTTTGTTGTAAGATTCTTGAGGGTGAATCGCAAGCCCTGGAAGCTGAAACATGGAAGTCTTTGCTTCCCTGAGGGCATTGTGTCGGCATAAGGCTTGCGATTTTCCATACTTTCGGCATGATTTGCGAGGGTGAAAAACGAGTTTTTGCGATGGGTTTAGCGAAGGATAGTGAGCCATGGTGACCCAGTACTCACCGATTCGACGGGCATTGATCAGCGTTAGCGACAAGACGGGTTTGGCCGAGTTTGCCAAAGGTCTCGCGGCGCGGGGCGTGGAGATTTACAGCACAGGTGGGACTTACCGGTTCCTTGCAGATCACGGGATTGTGGCCCTCGAAGTGGCTCAGTACACCGGGTTTCCCGAGGTCATGGACGGGCGGGTCAAGACGTTGCATCCGAAAATCTTCGGCGGGATTCTTGCCCGCCGGGATCACCAAGAGGATCTGGGGTCACTCTCGGCGCACTCGATCGAGACGATCGACTTGGTCGTCGTCAATTTGTATCCTTTCGAGGCAACGGTAGCCAAAGAGGGAGTGAGTTTTGGCGAAGCGATCGAGCAGATCGACATCGGGGGTCCGAGTTTGATCCGAGCCGCGTCGAAGAATCACGCCTTTGTCACCGTTGCGACCAGCCCTGCGCAGTACGGACCGATCTTGGCCGAGTTTCAAGCCCACGGCGGAACCTCGCAGCACCTTCGATTGCAGTTGGCCTTGGAGTGCTTCGAATCGACGGCTAGGTACGACTCCTCGATCGGCAAGTACCTTGCTTCGCAGATCGCTGGCACGGCGGCATCTGGCACGGCGAGCAAAGCTCAAACGGTCTTGCCCGAGCGGTTGCACCTTGATTTGACCAAAGTGCAGGATCTTCGGTACGGCGAAAATCCGCATCAACAAGCCGCCCTCTATGCGAGGCCTTCCTCGGGCATTTCGCTGGTGCAGGCCAAGCAACTCCATGGCAAGGAGCTTTCTTATAACAATCTGCTCGATGCCGATAGCGCTTACAACATTGTCCGGTGTTTTGCTCGTCCATCGGCGGTGGTGATCAAGCACAACAATCCCTGCGGTGCCGCATCGGCCCACAAGCTCTCGGCGGCTTGCCGCAAGGCGCTCGACGGGGACCCCCAAAGTGCCTTTGGTGGCATCCTGGGCTTCAACCAGAGCGTCGATGCCGAGACGGCCAACGAGTTATGCCAACCAGGTTTGTTCGTCGAGGCGATTGTCGCTCCCGCGTTCTGCGATGCGGCCATTGAGATCCTTTCGACGAAACCCAAGTGGCGTGATAATGTGCGATTGATCGCGATGGGTAAAGAGAGCGAGTCGGAGCGACCCTTGGACTTCCGATTTGTCCAAGGTGGGGTCTTGGTCCAGCAAGCCGACACGTTGCCACCGGCAAATCTGACTTGGAAAACCGTCACTGAGGTCCCAGTGGCCGACGAGCTTTGGGACGACATCGCCTTCGGCTGGGAGATGGTCCGGCACGTCAAGAGCAATGCGATTGTCTTGGCCCGAGACGCCGCCTTGGTCGGCGTGGGTGCAGGACAAATGAGTCGCGTCGACAGCGTAGAGATCGCGATTTCTAAAGCGGCCGATCGATCCCGTGGGAGCATCCTGGCTTCCGATGCGTTCTTTCCGTTCCCCGATTCGATCCATCGGGCGGCCCAAGCCGGAATCGTTGCGATCGTACAACCCGGGGGATCCAAGAAGGACGACGAGGTCATTGCTGCTTGCAATGAGCATCGCATCCCAATGCTCTTTACTGGCCAACGCCACTTCCGGCACTAGACGTTCAATCGTCGAAGAGATCCCGGAATTCACGTTATCACTCGTTATCAGCGGAACAGTTTATGTCGATTCTGATCATTGAAGACCTCGGAGTCGAGAGGCTCGTCCCGCTCGTTTTGGCGAGGCTTTCAAGCGCAGTAACCTGCGGTGCTCTGAGGCTTGTCGATTTGCTAGCCTGGATAGGTGCAGACTGCTATGGCTTATCTCGCACGCACCTCCAAGCGATCCAACAGTTGGACTATCCGATTTTAAAGGACCCTCGGCAGGCCCCTGGGGCCGATCGCCCGAATCTGGTTTTGTCGTCTCGGTTGGTTCCCAATGCGGCGAATCTCAGCGCCATCGAGCAGTGGCTTAGGAATTGCGACCCCGGGGTCACCCAATGGATCTACGATGGCCAAGAACCTGGATCGGAGGTCATCGGAGTGCTCCATCCGACCGAGACCTTTGAGCAGATCCTCTCGATCGGTCGAAATTACCTGATGCATTCGGCCTCGAGGCTTGGGTCGGATCGGGGGCAAGCACGGTATGTGCTCGACGCGTTCAAGCACCCGCATGACGTGATCCGCCAACACATGGCCTGTTTGCCTGGAAACTTGGAATTGCTTATCTCCAAGCGGCAATATCAGCAGATCCAGGATGGGGTGTTTGTGGGACCCGATGTGACACTTTCGAATCATGTTGTGCTGGAGCCTAAGGCAGGTCCGATCGTCTTGGAAAGCAACGTGCAAGTCGGACCCTTTTCTTTGCTTCGAGGTCCTCTTTATCTTGGTGCCAAGTGCAAGGTACTCGAGCATGCATCTCTCAAAGATGGGGTATGTGCAGGACACACCACGAAGATCGGAGGAGAGGTCGAAGCATCGATTATTGAGCCTTACTCGAACAAGCAACACCATGGATTTTTGGGGCACTCCTATGTCGGCAGTTGGGTGAATCTAGGCGCAGGGACCTGTACAAGTGATCTGAAAAATACCTATGGGCTGATCTCGATGGATTACCCCACCAGCGGGCGAATCGCAACAGAAATGCAATTCCTCGGTTGCTTCATCGGCGACTACAGCAAGACGGCGATCAACACGAGCATCTTCACTGGCAAGTGGATCGGGGTTTGCAGTGCGATGTATGGCTTTGTGACCAGCAATGTCCCGAGTTTTACCAACTATGCCAAGCTATTTGGCCAGGTAGCAACATTGCCGACCTCGGTCATGCAATCGACACAACTCCGCATGTTCACCCGTCGTTCCGTTCCCCAGCGGCCCTGCGACATCGAGCTCCTGCACTCCCTTTTCGAACTCACACGGCCCGAGAGAGATGCCATGGTCGGACTCGAAGAGGCGTAAACCGTCATCCCCGACTCCTATTTTTTATTTTTCCGCGTTTTATCTTGCCGCCTAGGCAGTCAAACCGACCCATAGAGCTAGCGGCGGAATGCGAGACCTAAAATGCAATTGAAGGGTCGCAGGCCGACCCAGAGCATCTTGTGCTCCAGAGCATCAAAAGTTACGAAAAACTTCGGTAGGTTTGGGTCTTCAAAAGCACGCCTGAATTTCAAGCGATTCGCGTAGACTTTTCTTCAGCTTCTGATTTAATCAATACTCGCCCACTGCACGCGGAACGGACGCCGGCAAAGACTCTTTGTCATCTTTTCCTGTTTTTATCCCTATTTGATGGGTGATCTATGTGTGGGATCGTCGGTTACGTTGGCAAGTCAGACACGACGGAATTCCTTCTCCAAGGCTTGTACCGACTGGAGTACCGTGGGTACGATAGCGCC
>Ga0209985_10002467_pt1 | contig 16683 bp, 13 predicted proteins | sample NOAtaG_FD_187305 | JGI IMG/M metagenome (GOLD analysis project Ga0209985, IMG submission 187305) | Freshwater lake microbial communities from Lake Erie, under a cyanobacterial bloom - NOAA_Erie_Diel6S_1000h metaG (SPAdes) (version 2) | ecosystem: Environmental > Aquatic > Freshwater > Lake ...
GCCGCCTGCAGGTCCTCGATGGTCTCGAACAGCGGCACGATCATCAGCGCGCAGCGGCGCACCTCGTTGCCGGCCAGCAGGCCGGTCTCCTTCTGCAGCAGGGCCACCTCGAGCAGGTCGCTCAGGGCCTCGGTGTGCGAGACGATGTGCTTGTCGATGGCGGCGGCGCCGAAGCGCGCGCGCAGCTCGCGGGCGGCATCGAACACCGCCAGCTCCTGGCGGGTGCGCTCGGAGTAGGGCAGGTGCGCCGACAGCAGCGGCCGCGCATGCGCCAGCTCGCGCGCCAGCAGCTTGATGCGCTCGGCCTCGGGCAGCCGGCGGTAGTCGGGACAGACTTCGGCCGCGGCCAGCAGCTCCGCCACCACCGCCTCGAACACGTCGGAGTTCTGGCGCAGGTCGAGGGTGGCGCCGTGGAAGCCGAAGGCCCGCACCGCGCGCTGCAGCGGGTGCAGGCGGTGGCGGGCGAGGGCGGCGTTGCCGCTGTCGTCGAGCGCCTGCGCCACGATTGCCAGCTCGGCCTCGAACTCGGCGGCCCCCGAGTAGGGGTCGGCGGCGCCCAGCGGCGGCCGCAGTTGCAGGCCGAGCCCGAGCGACTGGGCGGTGGCGTGCAGGCGCGCGTACACGCCGGTCAGCGCGCGGCGGTAGGGCTCGTCGAGCCGATGCGGCGAGGGGTCGGGGCTGGCGGCGGCCAGCCGCTGCAGCGCCGCCCCGGCCGGCCGCAGCAGCGCCGAGATCGACAGCTCGCTGCCCAGCAGGTGGACCTCGTGCAGATAGTGGTTCAGCACCGCGCCCGCCTGCGCGCCGAGCGCGGCTCGCATGGTCTGTGCGCCGACGTGCGGGTGGCCGTCGCGGTCGCCGCCGATCCAGCTGCCCAGGCGCAGGAACGGGCGGCCGGGCGCCGGGGCGGCGGGCGTGTCCGCGCCGAGGCGGCGCGCCAGGTCGCCGTACAGCGCCGGCACCTGGGTCAGGAAGGTGGCCTGCCAGTACGACAGCGCGTTGCCGATCTCGTCGGCCACCGTGAGCTTCTCCGGCCGCAGCATGCGTGTCTGCCACAGGGTTGCGATCAGCGCGCCCAGGCGCTCGCTGCGCTCCTCGGCCGCCGGTTCCGCGCCGGCGCTGTCGTCCAGCAGATGGGCAATCGCGCGCTCGGTGTCCAGGATGCTCTTGCGCTGCACTTCGGTGGGGTGGGCGGTGAGCACCGGCATCAGGCAGGCGTCGTGCAGCAGCGCGCGGGTGCGCGCCGCGGTGACGCCGCGAGTGCCCAGCAGCTCCACCGTCTGCGCCAGGCTGCCGCGCAGCGGCTCGGCCGCCAGCCGGGCGCGCCGCAGCGCGCGCACCTGCTGCTGGTCTTCGGCCAGGTTGGCCAGGTGCGAGAAGTAGGAGAACGCGCGCACCACGCTGACGGTGGCGTCGCGGTCGAGCTTCTTCAGCAGCCGGTCGAGCTGGCGGCCGTCGGCCGGATCGCCGTGGCGGCCAAAGCGCGTGGAGGTCTGGCGGATCTGCTCGATGCGCTCGAACATCGCGTCGCCCTCGTAGTGGCGCAGCACATCGCCGAGCAGGCGGCCCAGCAGTCGGATGTCGTCGCGCAGGGCGGTATCGGTGGTCGACATGGAGTAGCAAAGAGCGGGGGTCGGGGGTCGGGAGTCGGGAGTCGAGGGTCGGGGATTGGGGATCGGGTTTCAGCGCGCCGCGTGCGGCCGGCCGCGGCCCCGAGTGTGCCGCGTGGCGCCGGCCGGGCAAGAGGGATCGCGCCGGCCGGCGCTTGTGTTGCGCCGGCGCAAGTCGGCCGCACCGGGCCGCGCGCCACGGGGAGCGCGGATCCCGCTTGCGCCGCAATTACACTCGATGACCATGCAAACCGAGCCCATCATCATCGCCACCCGCGAAAGCCCGCTCGCGCTTTGGCAGGCCCGTCATGTCCAGGGCATTCTCGCGCAGCTTCACGGCCGGCCGGTGGAGCTGCTGGGCATGACCACGCGCGGCGACCAGATCCTAGACCGGGCGCTGGCGGCGGTCGGAGGCAAGGGCCTGTTCGTCAAGGAGCTGGAGGTGGCGTTGCTCGAAGGGCGCGCGCACCTGGCGGTGCATTCGCTCAAGGACGTGCCGATGGAGCTGCCGTCCGAGTTCGTGCTGGGCGCCGTGATGGAGCGCGAGGACCCGCGCGACTGCTTCGTGTCGCCGCGCCACGCCACGCTCGGAGAGCTGCCCGCCGGCGCCCGCGTGGGCACCTCCAGTTTGCGGCGCGAGCTGATGCTGCGCGCCCATTATCCCCACCTCACGGTGCTGCCGGTGCGCGGCAACGTCGGCACTCGGCTGGCCAAGCTCGATCGCGGCGAGTTCGACGGCCTGCTGATGGCCGCCGCCGGACTCAAGCGTCTGGGCCACGTCGACCGGATCCGCGAGATCCTGCCGACCAGCCGGTTCCTGCCCTCGCCGGGACAGGGTGCGCTGGGCGTCGAGGTGCTGGCCGGTGCCGCGGCCGCGGCCGCCCTGGTGGCGCCGCTCGAGCACGCCGACACCCGCGACACCACCGCCGCCGAGCGCGCGGTCTCGCGCGGGCTGGGCGGCAGCTGCCAGGTGCCGCTGGCCGCCTATGCCGAGATCGAGGGCGGCACGCTGCGCCTGCGCGCCATCGTGGGCAACCAGCGCAGCGGCGAGCATTTGGCGGTCGAGGTCAGCGGTGCGCGCGCCGAGGGCGCCGCCATCGCCGCCGAGGCCGTGGCGCAGTTGAAGGGCCGCGGCGCGATGCAACTGCTCGGCGCCTGAACGGCGTCGGCAGCACCCCGGTGATCGACTTCATCGTCACCAAGCCTGGTGCCGGTGGCGCCGCCCTGACCCGGGCGCTGGTCGATGCCGGCGGGCAGGCCTGGCATCTGCCCGCCTTCGAGCTCGGCCCCGCGCCTGACCCGGCCGCGGCGCGCGCGCTGCTGGCGCAAGCCGCCGGGTTCGATCTCGTCATCGCGGTGAGCCCGGCCGCCGCGCGCGGCGCCGCGGCGCTGATGCAAGCGCCATGGCCGGCGGCCACCCGGCTGGCCGGCGTGGGGCTGGCCACGGCGCAGGCCCTGCGCGAGGCGTTTCACCTGCCGCCCGAGCGCGTCGTGATCGCACCGCCGGCCGAGGACGACGAGGGCTCCGGCTCGGAGGCGCTATGGCAGGCACTGAAGCCGCTGCGGCCGCCGCCGCGCCGCGTGCTGCTGCTGCGCGCCGCGCAAGGCCGCGATTGGCTGCCCGAGCGGCTGCGCGCGGCTGGTGCGGCGGTCGAGGTGTTGCCGGTGTACGCGCGCCGCGCCGCGGACTGGGCCGGGCCGCCTGCCGCCGCCGCCTGCGCCGCCCTGCGCGCCGGGCAGGCGGGCGTGGTGGTGACGAGCAGCGAGGCGGTGGCCGCCGTGCTGGCGCAGGCGGCGGTTCGCGACAGCGCGGCGGCCCTGCGTGCCGCACCGGCCGTCACCATGCACCCGCGGGTGGCCGATGCGTTGCGTGGCGCCGGCTTTGCCCGGGTGTACGTGGTGCCGACGCTCGACGCGCCGGCGCTGCGGTCGCTGGCGCATAGAATCGGCGCGGTGTGAGCGGACTTGCGTTGCCGCCGTCGCCGGCGCACCGGGCGCCAGCGGCAGCGGCGCACGGCCCGCCTCCACCCGCTGGCCGATGAGCAACCCAAACCCGACTCCTCCCGCCGAAACTGCCCCGGCGCCGGCGACGCCGGTGCGTACGGGCCTGGCGGCCGACGCTGCCCCGGCTCCGGCTCCGGCTGCGGCCACCCTGCCGGTCGGTGCGCTGCCGCCACGCGGCGCCCGTGGCCCCTGGGTGCTCGCTGTCCTGCTTGGCGCGCTGGCGGCGGCTGGCCTCACCGCCTACGTCGGGCTGGAACGCAGCAACGAGGCGCTGGTGCAACGGTTGCAGCAGCTCGAATCGGAAGGCGCGGCGGCGGCCGAGCGCGGCGAGCAGGCGCTGCGCGCGGCGCGCGCCGAGACGCAGAAGCTCGCCGATGACCTGGAGCGCCTGCGTCAGCAGCGCGCCGACCTCGACCAGCTCTATCTCGACCTCACCCGCGGCCGCGACGAGGCGGCGTTGTGGGAAGTTGAGCGCCTGGTTACCGTGGCCGCGCAGGAACTGCAGGTCGGGGGCAACCTGGGCACTGCGCTGGCGGCGCTGCAGGCGGCCGACGCCCGGCTGGCGCGCATCGACCGGCCACAGTTGGTCAACCTGCGCCGCGCCTTGACCGGCGACATCGAGCGCCTGCGCAGCGCGCCGGCGGTCGATCTCACCGGTCTGGCGGTCAAGCTCGACCAGCTGGCGGCTGCCGTCGACGGCTGGCCGCTGCTGGCCGAGCCGCCGCGCAAGGGACCGCTCGCGCCCGCCGCGCCCGCTGCGCCGGGCGCAGCGGAGGCCGCGGCCCGCGGCAGAGATTCGGCGGAGGCCGGCGCCTGGGCCGGCGTGCGCCGCTGGCTGCGCGAAGAGTTCGGCGGCCTGTTGCAGATCCGCCAGGTTGACACCCCGGAGGCGTTGCTGCTCGACGCGACCCAGCAGCGGCTCGCGCGACAGCAGATGAGGCTGCGGCTGCTCAACGCGCGGCAGGCGCTGCTCCAGCGCAACGACAAGCTGTATCGAGGCGATCTGGGTGAGGCGCAGCAGTTGCTGGGGCGCTATTTCGATGCGCGGCAGCCGGCGGTGGCGGCCGCCGCGGCGCAGCTGAAATCGATGGCGCAGGCGCCGCTGTCGGTCGATGTGCCTCGAGTCGACGCCACGCTGGCCGCGCTGCGCGCGGCGCGCGGCGGGCGCTGAGACGCTGCAGCGGGCCGGATGGAAGCTTCCCCGTGAAGGCACTGCTCTGGGGGCTGCTCATTGCACTGGCGGCGGTGCTGCTGGCGCTGGTGGCGCAATTCAACGACGGCAACGTCGTGCTGCTGCTGCCGCCGTGGCGCCTGGACCTGTCCTTCAACCTGTTCCTGCTGCTGCTCGGCCTGCTGCTGGTGATCGTCTACTGGCTGGCGCGGGCGGTGCAGGGCATTGCCGACTTTCCCGAGCGGGTGCGCCTGTACCGGCAGCGGCGCGACGAAGTCGGCAGCCAGCGGGCGCTGCGCGATGCCCTCAAGGCGCTGCTGGAGGGTCGCTTTGCGCGCGCCGAGCGCGCCGCGCGGCAGGCGCGCGCCACGCCGCACGGCGCCGGGCTGGCCGCGCTGATCGGCGCGCGCGCGGCCCATCGCATGCAACAGGCGCAGCGGCGCGATGAGTGGCTGCAGAGCGCGGCCGGCGACAAGGAACTCGACACCGCGCGCCTGGTGTCCAGCGCCGAGATGTGGGCCGAGAGCCGCGAGAACGAGCGTGCGCTCGCTGCGGTGGACCGGCTGCACGCCGACGGCGCCCGCCACATCCACGCGCTGCGCATCGCCCTGAACGCCAACGTCCAGGCCGGCCGCTGGGACGAGGTGCTCAAGGGCGTGCGCGCGCTGGAAAAGCGCAGCGCGCTGCACCCGGCGGCCGTCGACCGCATCAAACGCAGCGCGCTGCGCGAGCTGCTGCAGGACCGGCGCCACGACCCGGCGGCGCTCGAGTCGCACTGGCACCGAATTCCGGCGGCTGAGCGGCAGCGCCCCGAGATCGCGCTCGAAGGCGCGCACCTGCTCAACCGTGCCGGCCGCCCGCGCGCGGCCGCGCTGGCGCTGGAGGCGGCGCTGGCGCAGCACTGGGACGAGCGCCTGCTCGACGAGTACGCGCGCTCGGTCGTGCTGCCGGCGCGCGAGCGCATCGAGCGCGCCGAGGGGTGGCTGAAGGCGCATCCGCAGGACGCGGCGCTGCTGCGCTGCCTCGGCCTGTTGTGCCTGCGCGAGCAACTGTGGGGCAAGGCGCGCGGCTACCTGGCCGACAGCCTGCGCCTGCAACCGCACCCGGCCACGCTGCTGGCGCTGGCGCGGCTGGCGGAGACGCTGGGCGAGGAGGCCGAGGCGACCCGCCTTTATCGCGAGGCTGCGCTCGGGTTCGAGGGCGTGATGGCGCAGCGCGACGTCGACCCGGATCGCCGCTCGCTGCAGGCGCGGGTAACGGCGCGGGACAACGCGCTGTAGGTGGGCCGTGCTTCGGCGCAGCGGCGCCGGGCGAGTACGAGTACCTGTCGCCGCCTTCGGCCTCTGCCCCGCCGCGGGAGCAGCCGGGCGCGTCGGTCGCTTGCCGCCGGCTGCGGGCGTGCCCGCTGCGCAGGGCGGCAACGGCGGCGGGCCGGCGCGGCCGGCGGACATCGGCGGGTGCTCGAGGCGCGCGGCCCTTGGGGCGGTTGCCAACTTGACAGTGCGGCGGTCGCTCCACACACTTGCCTGGCTTCGGACGCGGGACCCGTCCGTTACGACCCACAACAGGAGACACGATGAAGCCCTTGCGCATGACCCTCGTGGCCGCTGCCGCGGTGATGGCTGCCGGCGCCGTTTCGGCGCAGACGACAATCCGCATCACGCACGCCACCCCGGCGACCTCGCACTACGGGGTCGGCACGCAGGCCTTCTGCGCCGAACTCGAAAAGCGCAGCAACGCTCGCTTCAAGTGCCAGATCCAGCCCAACACCGGCGACGAGCGCGCCAGCATCGAGGGCGTGCAACTGGGCTCGCTCGACGCCACCAACACCTCGACCGGCCCGGTGTCCAACTTCGTGCCCGAGGTGGGCATCGTCGACATTCCGTTCCTGTTTCGCGACTACGCGCATGCGCGCGGCGTGCTCGACGGCCCGATCGGTCAGGAGCTGCTCGCCCGTTTCCCGGCGCGGGGCCTGATCGCCCTGGCGTGGACCGAAAACGGCTTCCGCCACATGACCAATTCGCGCCGCGCCGTGGTCAAGCCCGAAGACGTGCGTGGCCTGAAGGTGCGCACCATGCAGAACCCGGTGCACATCCAGGCGTTCCAGTCGATCGGTGTGCAGCCGACGCCGATGGCGTTCTCGGAGCTGTTCACCGCCCTGCAGCAGGGCGTGGTCGACGGCCAGGAAAACCCGATCCCGGTCATTCTGTCGTCGAAGTTCTCGCAGGTGCAAAAGCACCTTTCGCTTACCGGCCATGTGTACTCGCCGGCCGTGCTGCTGCTGTCGCCGGCGCTCTGGAACAAGCTCAACGACGCCGACAAGGCGATGTTCCGCGAGTCGGCCCGGGTGGCCGCCGCCGCGCAGCGCAAGAAGGTCAACGACGACGAGGCCAGCGGCATCGCGCAATTGCGCTCCGAGGGTGTCGAGGTCGTGACCAACGTCGACGGCAACGCCTTCCGCACCGCGATGGCGCCGGTGTTTGCGGAATTCGCGAAGAAATTCGGCGCCGACAACATCAAGCGGATTCAGGACTTCCGCTGATGGTGGCGGCCGGCTGGCCGCATCTTGTAGTACTTTCCCGCCTCCGCGCCCCGGACTCTCCGGGGCGCGTTGTTTCCGGCCTCGCCTCGCTGCGCGCTTGCGCCTGTTCCTGCTGCCGAATCGCAGATTAATCCGCCGCTGAATCCGCCGCTGAATCCGCCGCTGAATCCGCCGCTGCATCCGCCGCTGCATCCGCTGATGATCCCGCCCCGATGCTGAGTCGCCTCGTCCTGGCCGTCGACCGCCATGTCACCGGTGCGATCTGGACCGTCGCCGCGCTCCTGCTGGCCGTACTGGCGCTGATCGGCGGCTTCCAGGTGTTCACCCGCTTCGTCTGGAACCAGCCGAGCCCGTGGACCGAGGAGTTGATCGGCCGCCTGTTTGCCTGGTGCGTGATGCTGGGCATCGTGGCCGCGTTCCGCCAGGGGGCGCTGGTCTCCGTGGACCTGATGCTGCGGCTGTCGCGCGGCGCCTGGCTGCGGTTCGTACGGCGGCTCATCCTGGTCGTGACGCTGGCCTTCCTGGCGGTGCTTGCCTACTTCGGCTTCGAGCTGGCCTGGCGCATCCGTTTCCAGACCTTTGCCACGCTGCCGATCTCGATCGCCTGGGCCTACCTGGCCCTTCCGGTGGGGGCGCTGTTTTCCATGCTGGCGGTGATCGCGAACCACCTCGACCCGCAGAACCGCGAGCTCGAGCTCGCCAAGTAGTCCCCCACCCAGTCCGCCGAGGAGCCACGCGTGTCGTCCGCCATGATCATCACGATGGTGCTGTGCTTTGCGTTCAGCATCTCGGTGGCGGTGTCGATCGGCCTGGCGGCCATCCTCGGGCTGCAGTGGCAGGGCGTCAATCTGTTCGAGCTGCCGCGCCAGGCGTTTCTGGCGATCGACAAGTTTCCGCTGGTGGCGATTCCGTTCTTCATCCTCGCCGGCAACCTGATGGAAACCGGCGGCATCTCGCGGCGGCTGGTGGACTTTGCCAAGAGCATCGTCGGCGGCGTGCAGGGCGGGCTGCCGATGACCTGCGTGCTTACCTGCATGATCTTCGCGGCGGTGTCGGGCTCCAGCGTGGCCACCACCTTCGCCATCGGCGCCATTCTGATCCCGGCGCTGATCCGGCACGGCTACCCGCGGCCGTGGGCGGCGAGCCTGCAGGCCACCAGCGCCGAGCTGGGGGTGATCATTCCGCCATCGATCCCGATGATCCTGTTCGGCGTCAGCGCCGAGGTCTCCATCGGCGAGCTGTTCATCGCCGGCTTCGGCCCGGGCCTGTTCATCGGGCTGTCGCTGATGCTGTTCGTCTACCTGTACTGCCGCTGGCAGGGCTGGGGCCGGCAGGACGGTGACGGCAAGCTGCCCGTGGCCACGGCGGTGCAGGACGTGGCGGCGCTGGTGGGCGGCATCCTCGCCTTCCTGCTCGGCCACTTCGTGCTCGGCCCCTGGATCGCCGCGGGCCAGTCGCAGCAGGAGTTCGAGCGCATCTCCGACCTCACCGGCATGGCCTGCCTGGTCCTGTACTTCGGCGTGCTGCTGGCGCTGCCGCGCACGCGCGCCGCACTGCTGACGCGAGCCACCTTCGCCCTGCTGATGCCGGTGATCATCCTCGGCGGCATTTACGGCGGCGTGTTCACCCCGACCGAGGCCTCGATCGCGGCGGTGTTCTATGCGCTGCTGGTGGGGCTGTTCATCTACCGCGAGGTGCGGCCGCGCGACCTGCTGCCGGTGCTCAAGAAGTCGGTGATCAGCTCGGCGGTGATCATGTTCATCATCGCCAACGCCGGCGTGTTCGCCTGGCTGATCGACCGCGCCGGCGTGCCCGAGCAGATCGGTCTGTGGCTGAAGGCGGCGCTGCAGTCGCCGGAGCTGTTCCTGCTCGGCGTGAACGTGGCGCTGTTCATCATCGGCATGTTCATCGAGACCAGCGCCAGCATCATCGTGCTGGCGCCGATCCTGGTACCGGTGGCGATCCACTTCGGGATCGACCCGGTGCACTTCGGCATGATCATGGTGGTCAACCTCGCGCTCGGCATGATCACCCCGCCGTTCGGCGTGAACCTGTTTGCCGCCTGTACGGTTGCCAAGATCTCGCTCGACCAGATCGTCGCGCGCCTGCTGCCCTTCGTGGCGGTGGTGGTGGCCTGCCTGATGGTCATCACCTACTTTCCGCCCCTGTCCCTGACGCTGCGCGACCTCGTCTACCGGTAGTCCGACTTGAAGCTCTTTCCCCTGGCGGTGGCCGCGCTCGCGGCGGCCGCTGCCCTTGCCCCAACCCGCGCCACAGCCCAGGCGAGCGCGCCGCCCGCCGGTGCGCCGGCCCCGGCGCCCGCCGCCGAACCGGGCCGACCGCCGGCGCCGGCCGGCCCGCAACAGCTCGACCGGGTGGAGATCCGCGGCGGCCAGAACACCACCGAAGAGCGCCGGCAGTCCACCGCCAGCAAGATCATCGTCGGCCGCGACGAGATCGAGCGCTTCGGCGATGCCACGGTCGGTGAGATCCTGCGGCGGCTGCCGGGGGTCACCATGGGCGGTGCCCCCGGCCGCGGCGGGCGGCCGGCCATGCGCGGCATGGCCAACTTCACGCAGTTGCTGGTCGACGGCCAGCGCGTGCCGCCGGGCTTCTCGATCGACTCGATCAACCCCGAGCAGATCGAGCGCATCGAGATCCTGCGCGCACCCACCGCCGAGACCGGCACGCGGGCGATCGCCGGCACCATCAACATCATCACGCGCGAAGGCTTCGTGCGGCGCCTGAACGAACTGGTGCTCAATTTCGGTCACGAGAATGGCCGCTTCCAGCCCGGTGCCTCGTGGACCCGCAACGACAGCGTCGGCCGGCTCATCTACAACGTCTCGGTCGGCGTCAACCGCAGCGAGCGGCGCAACGACGCCCTCACCACCACGGTCGAGGAGAACCTCGTCACGGGCCTCGTCCAGCGGGCGCAGCGCGAGACCGCGCAGGAGCTGGAGGAGCGCACCGTGGCGACCGTCAGTGGCCGGCTGCAGTACCGGCTCGACGGCGGCGTGCTGATCCTTGCGCCGTTCCTGCTCAGCTCGCGCGGCAGCGCCGAGCGCAACTCGCAAGTCTCGCAGTCGCTGGGTGCCACGCCGCCGCTGTACGCCACATCGGCCACCGCGCGCGACGGGGGCTTCGACCTCGGCCGGCTCAACGGGACCTGGCGCCAGCGGCTGGCGAGCGGCCTGCGGCTGGAGGCCAACCTCAACGCCGGACAGGGCACCTTCGACGGCCAGTCGGCGCGCAGCGAGTTGGACGCCGCCGGCGCGCCGCTGCGCCGCCTGACCGACGACAGCCGTACCACCAACCGCAATGTCGAGCTGCGCGGCAAGGCCTCCTACGACCTGGGCAGCGGTCACGCGCTGGTGGCCGGCACGGAAGTGGAAAGCCTGCGCCGCAACGAGCGCCGCGTGACTCTGCAGAACGGCCAGCCGCAGGCGACCGATTTCGGGGAGAACCTCGAGGCACGCTCGCAACGGCTGGCGCTGTATGCGCAGGACGAGTGGAATCCGTCGCCGAAGTGGAGCGCCTATGCGGGGTTGCGCTGGGAGAGCATCGACACCGAAGGCCAGGGCAGCGGCGACAGCATGCCGAAGAACCGCAGCAGCGTGTTCTCGCCGCTGGCGCATGCCGTCTACAAGCCCGACCCCAACGGCCGCGACCAGGTCCGCATGAGCCTCACGCGCAGCTATCGCTCGCCCAATCTGGGCGACCTCATCGCGCGGCCCTCGCTGTCGGGGCGCTTTCCGGTCGATGGCCCCAACACCGCCACCGCGCCCGACCGCGCCGGCAACCCGGCGTTGCGGCCCGAGTTGGCCACCGGCGTGGAGCTGGGCGTCGAGCGCTACCTGCGCAGCGGCGGCATGCTCAGCGCCAACCTGTTTTATCGCGACATCTCGGGCCTGATCCGCACCCTGACCACGCTGGAGACCGTGTCCTGGAGCCCGGTGCCGCGCTGGGTGGCGCGGCCGCAGAACATCGGCGGCGCCAGCACCGCGGGCATCGAGCTGGAGGCTAAGTTCCGCCTAGATGAGCTGGTCAAGGACGCGCCGCGCCTGGAGTTGCACGGCAACCTGAGCCTGTTCCGCTCGCGCGTCGAGCAGGTGCCGGGGCCCGACAACCGGCTCGATCAGCAGCCCGATTTCAGCCTCAACCTGGGTGCGGACTATCGGGTGCGCGGCTGGCCGCTGACCGTCGGCGCCAATTACAACCTGGTGCCGGCCTACGACACCCGGCTGTCGGCCACCCAATTGTCCGAGCTGGGCCGCAAGCAGGTGGTCGATGCCTACGCGCAGTGGACCTTCAACCCGCAACTGCGGTTGCGCTTGACGGTGAGCAACGCGCTGGCCGAGGACTTCCTGACCGGCAGCCAGGTGCTGCTCGACGCCGCCACGCGCGAAGTCAGCCGCACCGTGCAGCCGACCACCGTCAACTACCGGCTGCGGCTGGAACTGCGGCTCTGAGCGCTACACGCAGCGCCCGCCGTCGACCTCGAGACAGGTGCCGGTGACGAAGGCCGCTTCATCGCTTGCATAGAACACGCAGGCGGCGGCGACATCGGCCGGCGTGGAAAAGCGGCCGAGCGGGATGGTGGCCAGGAACTTGCGGCGGTTCTCCGGCGTGTCCGGCATGCCCATGAACTCCTCGAGCAGCCCGGTCTCGCCGATGACCGGGTTGACGCAGTTCACGCGGATGCGGTCCGGGCCCAGCTCGGCGGCCATGCCCTTGCTGGTGATGATGACCGCGCCCTTGGTGCCGTTGTACCAGGTGAGCCCCGGCCGCGGCCGCACGCCGGCGGTGCTGGCGATGTTGATGAAGGCGCCGCCGCCGGCCTGGCGGAAGTAGGGCACCATGACCTGCGCGGTCCAGTAGATCGACTTCACGTTGACCGCGTAGATGCGGTCGAAGGTCGCCTCGTCGACCTGCAGCAGCGGCTGGTTGCGGTGAGTGGTGCCGGCGTTGTTCACCACCACGTGCAGCGCACCGAAGTGCGCCAGCGCGGCATCGAGCAACCCCTGCACGTCGGCCGAGCGCGTCACGTCGCCGTGCGCGTACTGCGCGCGTCCGCCGGCGGCGCGGATGCCCGCGGCTACCGCTTCGCCAGCCGGCCGGGCGATATCGTTGACGAGGACGGCGCAGCCCTCCTGCGCAAAGCGCTCGGCGATGCCGCGGCCGAAGCCGGAAGCGGCACCGGTGACGATGGCGACCTTGCCTGCCAGACGACTCATCCAAAGCTCCCTGAAAAACTTGACGACGAAACGTGACGATGAAGCGTGACGACGAAACGTGACGATGAAACGTGACGATGCCGCGGGTCGCACGCGAGCCCGCGCCGGCGGCAGCGGTCGGCCGGCACCTCAGCCATGCCGGATGGCAATGGTCTTCAGCGTGGTGAACCCCAGCAGCGCCTCGAAGCCCTTCTCGCGGCCGTAGCCGCTCGACTTCACGCCGCCGAACGGCAGTTCGATGCCGCCGCCGGCGCCGTAGTTGTTGATGAACACCTGGCCGCAGCGCAAGTTGCGCGCCAGGCGCATCTGGCGCGCGCCGTCGCGCGTCCACACGCCGGCCACCAGACCGAACGGCGTGCCGTTGGCAATCGCCAGCGCCTCGTCCTCGCCGTCGAAGGGCAGGGCGGCCAGCACCGGCCCGAAGATCTCTTCCTGCGCGATGCGGTGGCCGCGCGGCACGTCGCGCAACAGGGTGGGCGCCTGGTAGAAGCCCTCCTGCGGCGCGTTGTCGACCACGCTACCGGCCGCTGCCACCGCGATGCCGTCGGCCTGCGCCTGCGACAGGTAGTCCCAGACGCGCTGCAACTGGCTGCGGCGGATCAGCGGGCCGACGTCCAGGTCGGCCAGCGCCGGCCCGACGCGCAGCGCCGCGATCGCCGCGCCGACGCGCTCCAGCAGCGGCTCGTAGACCGCGCGCTCGACCAGCAGCCGGCTGCCGGCCGAGCAGGTCTGGCCGGCGTTCTGCACGATGGCGTTGACCACCGCCGGCACCACCTCGTCGAGCGCGGCGTCGGCGAACACGATCTGCGGGCTCTTGCCGCCGAGCTCCAGCGTCACGGGGCAATGATGGCGTGCCGCAGCCTGCGCCACCGCGGTGCCGGTCACCGGCGAGCCGGTGAAGCTGATGTGATCGATGCCGCCGTGCGCCGCCAGCGCCGCCCCGGCCTCGTGGCCCAGGCCCGTGACGATGTTGAGTGCGCCCTCGGGCAGTCCCGCCTCGGCCGCCATCTCGGCCAGGCGCAGCAGCGACAGGCAGGCGTCTTCGGCCGGCTTGACCACACAGGCATTGCCGGCGGCCAGCGCCGCGCCCACGCTGCGGCCGAAGATCTGCATCGGGTAGTTCCAGGGAATGATGTGGCCGGTGACGCCGTGCGGCTCACGCAGCGTGAGCACCGTCATCCCCGGCGTGTAGGGCAGGGTCTGGCCGTGCAGCTTGTCGGCCGCCCCCGCGTAGTACTCGAAGTAGCGGGCCAGCGCCCGGGCATCGGCCCGGCCCTGCTTGAGCGGCTTGCCGGTACAGCGCGACTCCAGCCGCGCCAGTTCTTCCTCGCACTCGAGCACGCGCTGCGCCAGCCGCATGAGAAACCGGCCACGTTCGACCGCGGATGTCCGGCCCCAGGCGCCTTCGCCGTGCGCGCCGAAGGCGCGGCGCGCGGCGGCCACCGCAGCGTCGACGTCGCTGGCCGCGCCGCGTGCGATGCGCGCAAAGGGTGCCCCGTCCGAGGGGTCGAGGACGTCGAGTGTCTGCCCGCCGGCGGCAGGCACCCAGCGGTTGCCGATGAAGTGCTGTGCACGGCCGATCGCGGCGCCGTCCATCGCGGTCTCCCTGTGTGTGATCTCGGCGCGATTATCGCGCCGCATGGGTGCGGCCGCCCCGCTCGCTAGAATGCTTTCAACTTCCCGCCGCCGCTGCGCCGGCCACGCCCATGAGCCTCGACAATGTTCCGCCGGGTCGCAATCTGCCCGACGACTTCAACGTCATCATCGAGATCCCCGCCCACTCCGACCCGATCAAGTACGAGGTCGACAAGGAGTCGGGCGCGATCTTCGTCGACCGCTTCATCAACACGCCGATGCACTACCCGTGCAACTATGGCTACATCCCGCGCACGCTGTCCGACGACGGCGACCCGGCCGACGTGCTGGTGATCACGCCCTTTGCGCTGCAGGCCGGCGTGGTCGTGCGCTGCCGCCCGCTGGGCATCCTGAAGATGCAGGACGAGGCCGGCGGCGACTCCAAGCTGCTGGCCGCGCCGATCAGCAAGACGCTGCCCTGGTACGACCACTGGCGCACCTACACCGACGTCGGCCCGCACCGGCTGGCGCAGATCCAGCACTTCTTCGAGCACTACAAGGACCTGGAGCCCGGCAAGTGGGTCAAGCTGCTCGGCTGGGGCGGTCCCGACGAGGCGCGCCAGGAGATCCTGAACGCGGTGCAGGCGTATCAGCGCACGCTCGGCTGACGGCCGGAACGCGGGGCGATGGACGCGCTGGCCATCGCCCTGGTGCTCGGCGCCGCGCTGTGCCATGCCCTGTGGAACGTCGCGGCCAAGGGCGCCGGCGGCGACGCGCGCTTTGCGCTGTTCTGCTCGGCCCTCGTGAGCCTGCTGTGGCTGCCGCTGGCGGCCTGGCTGGCGGTCGATGAACTGGCCCGCTGGGGGGCGCTCGCATGGGCGCTGGTGGCCCTCAGCGCGGCGGTGCACGTCAGCTACTTCCTGACCCTGCTGCGCGGCTACCGCGAAGCCGATCTCACGGTCGTCTACCCGGTGGCGCGCGGCACCGCGCCGCTGCTGTCGGCGTTGTGCGCGCTGGTGCTGTTCGGCGAGTCGCTGGGCCCGCTCGGCATGGCGGGGCTGCTGGCGGTGGTGGCCGGCATCTTCCTCATTGCCGGCGGCCCGGGCCTGTGGCGCGTTGCGCAGGCCCCGGCGCGGCGCGCCCGGGTGCATGCGGGCATCGGCTGGGGCGCACTGACCGGCGTGCAGATCGCGCTGTACACGCTGATCGACGGCTACGCGGTCAAGGTGCTGCTGCTGACACCCATCCTGGTCGACTACTTTGCCAACCTGCTGCGCCTGCCGATCCTGGCCGCGCTGGTGTGGCGCCAGCGCGGCACGCTGCCGGCCCTGTGGCGCCGGCAGTGGCGGCCCGCGCTGATCGTGGCCACGCTGGGCCCGATCGGCTACGTGCTGGCGCTGTATGCCATGCAGCGCGCGCCGGTCAGCGTGGTGGCGCCGGCGCGCGAGCTGTCGATGCTGTTTGCGGCGATCCTCGGCGGCACACTGCTGCGCGAGCAGGACTTCGCGCTCCGGCTGGCCGGTGCCGGCTGCATCGCCCTCGGCGTGGTCGGCCTCATCACGGGTGCGGCGGGCTGATCAGGGCGCGCGGCCGCGATAGGCCAGCACGTTGAGCGCCAGCCCCAGCAGCACCAGCGCGGCGCCGGCGAGCTTCCACCAGGTGACGGCATCGTCCAGCAGCCAGACCGCGCTGGTCATCCCGACTACCGGCACCAGCAGCGTGAAGGGCGCGATCAGCGCCGCCGGGTACAGCCGCAGCAGCCACGCCCACAGGCCAAACGCCAGCAGGGTGGTCGGCCAGGCCTGGAACGCGAGGCCGGCCCACTGCTCGACACCCATGGCCGCCACCGCGTCGCGCATGCGCGCCGGGCCTTCGAGCGCGAGCGCTGCCAGCGCCAGCGGCACGCAGGCCGCCGCGCTGCCCCAGATCACGATGGCCAGGGGCTCGCTGGGGCGGGCCGCGGTGCCGCCGCTCATGCGCTTGACGATCAGATTGGCCACCGCCCACGACAGCGCGGCGGCCAGCACCAGCGCCAGGCCGAGCCGCGTGCCGCCGGGCAGGTGCACACCGACCAGGAGCACGCCGAGTGCCGCCGCCGCCGCGCCGGCGGCCTGTGCCGGCGCCGGCCGCTCGGGCGTCAGCACCATCGCCAGGCCGATGGTGAAGAACGCCTGCATCTGGATCACCAGCGAGGCGAGGCCGGTCGGCATGCCGGCGGCCATGCCGGCAAACAGCAGGCCGAATTGCAGCGCGAACGCAAACAGACCGTAGGCCGCCACCTGTGCCAGCCGCGCGCGCGGCCGCGCCACCAGCAGCAGCGCCGGAAAGGCGGCCAGCACGAAGCGCAGCAGCGTCAGCGTCAGCGGCGGCACCTGGTCCAGACCCCAGCGGATCACGACGAAGTTCAGCCCCCAGACGGCCACCATCAGCAGCGCGGCGGCCAGGTGCAGCGGCTTCATGCCGGCGCCGCACCCGCGTCACGAAAGGCGCGGTGCTCCTGCAGTTCCTCCAGGGTGTGATCGACGCCGGCACTCTCGCGCGCCACGA
>Ga0209985_10002472_pt1 | contig 16651 bp, 9 predicted proteins | sample NOAtaG_FD_187305 | JGI IMG/M metagenome (GOLD analysis project Ga0209985, IMG submission 187305) | Freshwater lake microbial communities from Lake Erie, under a cyanobacterial bloom - NOAA_Erie_Diel6S_1000h metaG (SPAdes) (version 2) | ecosystem: Environmental > Aquatic > Freshwater > Lake ...
GAAGGCCCCTGGCCGGGCAAGGCCTACTTCGACGCCCACCGCCGTGCCCGGCAGCGGGACGCCAGCCTGTATCTCGACTACGGCCACTCGCGGCCCGGTGTCTTCAGCCGCGGCACCATCACGCAGAACTTCGAATCGATCGGCGCCGACGCCCGGGCCGTGCAGCTGCCGGCCCGCGACCCGGCCACCCGCAACGAGGAGCCGGCATCGGCCCCGCGCCAGCCCGTGACATCGGGCGCTCCGGAACTGCTGCCCACACCCACACCGCCGGCCGGCTAGCAGGCTGCGGCAGGGCGGTGGAACAATTCTGCCCGAGCAGGATTGCCATGGATGGTATTGGTTATCGACAGCGCGGGCAGTTCCGCCAGAGGACGAGCATCCCCTGGCCCATCTGCCCTTGAAGCCCGAGGCGTGAGCCGAGGGAATGCGGATGGCCGCAGGTGAAGCGCCGCGTATTCCCTCAGCTCACGCTTCGGGCTTCCCGGCAATCGGGCACGACGGGCGGAGGTACGGCAGGGACGCGCGGGTGAAGCGGCTCAGTCGGCGGGCTTGGGCCTGGCACCGGAGCCGCCCAGCGCCCGCGGCGCTGGCGCCGGCTTGAGCTTCCATTTCGCGTAGGGTTGTTCGACCGGCGCCGCTTCCGCCAGCGTCGGGCCCAACACCAGGTTGTCGCAGACGGCCAAATCGACGCCGATCGTCCCCAGCACGCCGCTTTCGCCGACGAGCCGGCCGCCATCCAGCCGCTGCGCCAGCAGCGTGAGACGCCGACCGTCGGTCATCGTCGCCCGCGCCGCCACACCGCCGCGGCCCTCACCGCCACCGGTAACGGCGGCCAGCGCCTCGCTCTCCGACGCATCGCCTTCAACCGAGAGCCAAATCAGCCGCGCCACGTCCGCCCGTGGAAACTCTTTCTCCACTCCCAGCACATTCATCCGCAGCACCTGCTCGTCGAGCGACACGAGCTTGCCCCGCAGGTAATCGCCATTGGGCAACCGCAGCATGTGCGTCGGCGGGTCGGCCTGCTGCATTCGCGGCAGGGTGAGGAGCCGGGCGAGCTTGTCCTTGGAGATCGAACCGGGGCCCCCTGGCAGCAACTCGACGGCCCGCATCGCAATCGCAGGCACCAACAGGTCAGGGACGAGATCGGTGCGGATTCGCAGCCCCTTCGCGTCGGCGGAAAGCACCGTGCAGATGATCGAATCACCCGTCTTCAGGTAGACGGTGGCCTGGCCGCTGGCGGCTTGTTTCGGCCTGGACAGGCGGGTCTCGTGGAACTTCAAAGCCTTTTCCAGCACATCCCGCTCGGCGGCCCCAGCGAGATCGCCCCGGCCACCGGCATCCCGCACCAGCACGACCTGCTGCTTCATGTTCGCGCCGTCGGTGAACTCCAGCCTCACCTCGGATCCGGTGACGCCGCGCAGCAAGGCGCGAAGTTCGTCGAGTTTGAGAACTGACGCGGCGATCGGCTCCGCAGCCTCATCCAGCCGGAGCGCCTCGAGCTTCCAGCCCGCTGCAATCCGTCCGTCGCGGGCCGCCGGCCCGCCGGGGATCAACTCCGCAACCACCCAGGCATCGGCTTTTTTTGCCAGGCCGATACCGACTCCGCCGAGCGCGGTAAGCCCGCGATAGACGACCCGCAACCGCTCAGTCGGCCGGATCGCCACCGGTCCAACGGCACCGCCTGGCTGCCAGGCTATGCCCCCGGCGCCACCGGCCACGTTGGCCAGGCAGCCCAGCATCCGGCCGTTGGTCGCTTCGAGCATTCCCGGCCTTCCCGGGAGTGCTGCCGGCCGCAGAACGCCGACGGCATCGAGCGCGGCGAGCCGCTCGAATGGACATTCCAACGGCTCCACCAAAGCGGGACATTCAAGCCGCAGCGTGTTCCCGGTCACGTCCAGGATGCGGCCGGTCAGGCGACTCCCCCCATGGAACGCGGCCAGCACGGAGCCCGGCGGAGCGGCGGGGGGTTCGGCATCGTTCGTCGGAAACTGGATATCTTCGAACTCGGTGGCGGCAACCTGCCGCGGACCTTCCGGGCCACCGAGGGTGAACATGCCCGTCGCCTTGTCGAAGGCTGTGATCTCCCCTGGACCACCCGACCCGTCCGTGCCGCCAAACTCGCGGGGCTCGTCCCCCTTCCACTGACTGACCCGCAGCCCGTCGATCCGCACGTCGCCGCCGCGGAGCCGGATGCCGAACCCCGATCGGACGGCGGGCTTGCGCGGGGCGAGCGTCTCGTCGAAGACGAGCTTTCCGCCGCTGTCCCCCTGCGGCATGACCACCGCCATCCGCCCGCGTTCCTGGTCGATGAACACCTTGAGCTTCATCCCGCCGCGGCCGGCCGGCAACGTCCCGGCCATGTCGAACTTCGCCGTCGCGCCCTCGCGCACCACGAGCACATCACCGGCCGTCACCTCGATGCGATACTCCTCCGCGACGGCCGCCTGCTTGCCGCCCCCTTTTTTGAGCCGGTCGGCCTCCTGGGCCCCGGCGGCGAACAGCAGCTCCAGATCGGGCCGCTCGTCCCACGACAAGGCCAGCGTGAAGCAGGACCGCGCGGCCGCCCCCACGTCGCGATCGGCAACACTCCCCGGAGTCTCGCACACGAGCCGACCGGCCTGCTCCTGCCACGCTTTGCCGGCGGCGTTCCAGCCGGCCAGACCGCCCGGCACGATCGTCCTCACGGCCGAGTCCTTCCGGGTCAGCCGCACGAGCGCCCCGCGGCGGATCCGCAGCGGCGGCGTGCCCAACTCTTTTCCGGACAGGACGATGTGGTCAGCATCGATGGATTCGAGCGCACCGACCAGGCAATCACCACCGCGCAGGTCTGCCCGCCAGGCATCGGCCTCACCCGCCTCAGCCGTGACTTTCGCGAAGCGGATGCGCTCGATGCCGTCGATGGCGAACTCCAGCGGTTCGTCGAACAGTGGCGACTGCCACAGCACCGTCGTCCGCGGCCGCCCCGGCTCCCCGGCCGCCGGCGCGAGCTTCCCGGTCAGGAAGCCGTCGTCCAAAAGATCGAGCACCGCCGCCTGCCGCGTCGGCTCCGGTGGCGCCTGTGCCCCAGCCGTCAGGGCCAGGCAGAGGACGATCGCCATGCCGCCGCAGACCCGTTCCCAGCCCATCGCCATCGACGACTGTCGCCACGACCGGTCCTGATATGTCATTTGTGCACCTTCTCCACCAGCCCCTGGGCCTCGATGTAGGACTTCATCGACTTGCCCTGGTTGGCGACCTGGGCGAGCGACTGCCACTGCCGCACGCTGACGATGCCCTGGAGTCGCTGGGCGTCGATCTCCGACAGCACCAGCCCCACGAGCAACTGCTGGGCATTGAGGTCCTGGTGGGTTGCCGGCCGATCGACCCGCAAGGCCGGCTCCCGCTCCAGGAGCAGTTTCTCGATCTCGTCGTACTGCCGTTGGTCGAGACCGAGCATGTCGTCGAACTTGAGCATCGCCGCCGCCACGAGCCCGCGCCAGCGGCAGGACCGGCGGGCGGCGATATCGGCGGTGAGCCGCGCATACTGCTCGGAATCGAGGGTCGTCGGCAGCACCTTCGTCAACAGCGATTCGGCGTCGAACAGGCTTTGGAGCCGCTGCCGATAATGCTGCACATCCTGCTGGAACTGCTGCCACTTCCGCTGCCCTTCCTGATCGTTCAAGTTCACCCGGAGACCCTGATACTTGCGTCGCCCGACCTCGATGTCTTCGGCCAGGCGACGGATGTCCGACTCCATCGCCAGCCGCAACTTGCGACGTTGGGCGGCGGTGAGATCGCAGACGGAATCGATCTGGGCCAGCCGGGCATCGCCCAGCTTGCGGGCGACCATCAGCGCCGACGATTCCGGCACCTGATCAGCGTCGCCCCCGGTTGGCGAGGGCCGGCGGCGGCCTGGGGTCAGGCTGAATCCACCGCCTGCCTGATGAAAGACGTTCTGGTCGAAGTTCTCGCCGAGATCGATGCGGTTGGCCTGCCGCTGTTCCTGGAGCTGCAGGATCGCCGGGGGCAGGTCGTCGACGGCACGGTCGTCTTCGCCGCGGACGACGCCACCCATCAAGGCAGCCGCGACGGCCGTCGCGGCGTGGCCCCAGCAACGAGCCCACGATAGCCGGTGTCGAGTTCTGCCGATGTTCACTTGGACCACCACGGATCAGGCTGCATGGACTGACCATCGAAATTCCAGCCGCCATTATTTCCCATGCGGCTCAAACCGGCCTGCTGACACCACTGCTTCCACTCCGCCCGCTGGCTGTCGTCAAGATGCGGGGCGATGCACTTGTCGGCGAAGTCGGGGGCCGGACGATAGTGGTTGATCATCATGCCTTGGTCGTGGAGTTCCCGCAGCCAGCCCGCTTCCCAGTGCTTCTCCAGGTCGGCCGCGATCTTCTCCCGCTGGGATTGCGAGAGCCTGAGCTGGGCGTCCAGCTTGTTGACGATCAGAATTCGAGCGACACGGTCGCGCCTCGCGATGCGGGCCGCATGCTCCCGCTCATACGCGGCGAACTCCTCCGCCGCGGCATGCGGTTTGACAGCCGCCGCCACGGCCCCATGAATCGTTTGCCGGTGATCGAAGCCCTGCATCCCCTGGCCCGCAAACTGCCGCTCGACTACCTGCCGGGCCAAGACCGTCACCGTCTCGTTGCCCGCCGCCAGGATCTTCTTGCGGGCGTCGACCGAGAGGCTTCCGCAGGCCTTGCGCACGCGTTCCAATTCCGCCTGCAGCGCGGGCTGGAAGAACTGCTGCATGTTCTGGGCCTGCTGGGCGATCTGCTGCTTGCGTTGCTGATCGGCCGCCCGCCTCGCGGCCTCCTGTTCCTTCGCTTCCTCCTGCTTCTGTTTGGCCAGGGTGTCCGCGGTCTCGTCGGGTGCGGCCTTCTCGACAGGCTTGGTGGCGGCCGCCGCAGCCTCTTCGTCCGCCCGAACGCCGCGTCCGGCCGCGGCCGTCACCAACGCCCCGACGAGCAGGAGCCACGGCATTCGGTTGGTGGTTCGCATTTTGGAAATCACCGCTCGTAGACCGGCAAAAACTTGTAATTCACCGCCAAAGCGAGCAGCGCCAGCGGCGTGTCCACATCCGGACCATACGACATGGTGAAACTCCCGTCCTTCGCCTGCATGGCCTTGAGGGTCTTCACGAGATCCGCATTCCACTTCTCCCAGGCCTGCACGTTGCACTGAAACAGCGCCTGGGCGCGATAATAGTGCTCGTACGACGATCCATTGCTCCGCACGCCCATCATCCGGTTGGTGTTGACCGGAGCCCCGCTGCTCGCCTTCTCCAGATAGGCGGCAGCCTGCTTGTACTGGGGCAGCGATTGGCGTCGGGCGATCGAGAACACGAGCACTCCGATCGACGTCGTCGCCTCGGTGCCGCTGCCGGGGCTGGCGTAGCCCACGTTCCCGTTGCCGCTGGTCATCGACACGTAGTACTTGATCGCCCGGTCGATCGTCTCGTCGGGCACCTCGATGCCGGCGTTGCGGGCCGCCAGCAGGCCCATCAGCACCGCTCCGCTCACCGACGTGTCGGCCGAGGGCATATCTGGCCCATAATGCCAGCCGCCTGCCGGGTTCTTCTTGTTGGCCGTCACGGCGGCCCGGACCGCGAGCTCCAGCGCCTTGCCAATCGACCGGCCCGTCCCCTTGCCCCCCTGCGCCCCAGGCTCGGTCCACAGGCCGCGGTCGTCCACGACCCCGTAGGCCTCGGCGAGGCCGAGCATCGCGAACCCGTGGTGATACATGCTGGGATTGCCCCCCGCGCCGCCGATGTACCCCACGCCGGCATCCTGCTCGTTGAGCAGGGCCCGAATCGCTCGGCGGATCGGCCCCCGGTAGGGCCCGAAGTTCGGGTCCTCGCCGCTGGCCAGGAGCACCATCAGGCCCATGGCGGTCGGAGCCGGGGTGCCGTGCTGGCTTTTCCAAGCCCCCGAGGCATCCTGCGTCTTGAGCAGGTGCCGCAGGCCGGTGTCGTAGATCTCGCGGACGTCCCGCGGCACCGGGTCGCCATATTTCACGAGCGGCCCCTCGGCGCGGGCCATTGCCACGGCGAGCAGCAGGACGAGAGCCGAAAGAATCATGCGCATCGGCCGGTTTCCTAACGTTCGTAGACGGGCAGGAACTTGAAGTTCACGGCCATTGAGAGCAGGTATAGCGAGGTGGTCACCGTGCCTCCGCCCGCCGTGGCCATTCCCCCACGGCCACTCGACAGACTGCCGTCCTTGGCCTGCATCGCCTTGAGCGTCTTCACGAGCCCCGCGTTCCACTGCTCCCAGGCCGTCACGTCGCACTGGAACAGCGCCTGGGCCCGGTAGTAGTCGGTGTAGCCCGGATAGCCGTCCATGCCGGCCATCTGCTCGCCGCCGCGACTGCGGCTCACGAGATACTTCGCGGCTGCCTTGTACTGCGGCAACTCCTGCCGCCGGGCGATCGAGTAGACGAGCACGCCGATGCTGGTCACCGCATCACTGCCGCCGCCGGCGCCGCCCGAATAGCCCACCTGGCCGTTGCCGCCGGTCATCGACACGTAGTACTTGATGGCCCGGTCGATCGTCTCGTCGGGCACCTCGATGCCCGCGTTGCGGGCCGCGAGCAGGCCCATCAGCACCGCACCGCTCACCGACGTGTCGGCGTCCTTGGCGTCGGGGCCGTACCGCCACGCACCGACCGGATTCTGCTTGCCGCTCGACACCGCACGGCGGACGGCGAGTTCGAGTGCCTTGCCGATCGACCGCCCGACCCCTGGCCCTGCCTTCTGCGCCCCGGGCTCCGTCCACAGCGTGCGGTCGTCGACCACGCCGTATGCCTCGGCCAGGGCCAGCATCGCGAAGCCGTGCTGGTACATGCTGTCGTGCCCGCCGCCGTGCTGACCGCCGAAGAAGCCGGTGCCACCGTCCTGCTGGCCGATCATATTCCGCAGCGCCTTGCGGATCGGCACGCGGTAGGGGCCGAAGTTCGGATCCTCGCCGGAGGCGAGCAGGACCATCATCGCGATCCCGGTCACGCCGGCGCCGGCCTGGCCATCCTTCCACGAGCCGTCTGCGTCCTGCGTCTTGAGCAGGTAGCGAATGCCGGCGTCGTAGGTCTCGCGAACATCCCGCGGCACCGGGTCGCCGTACTTCACGAGCGGCCCCTCGGCGCGGGCGAGGCCCGCAGCGGTGACGGCGACGGCGATGATGGCGATGCACGTGCGTTGCATGGCTAGTCGACGATGATGTCCAAATCCACACCCTCATCCACCCCGCCGAAACCCTCCTGCCAGAGCCCCGCCTGCTGGAGGCCGGCCGTCACCGCGGCCCGCTGCCGGGGGTCGAGCACCGCGGCCAGTTCCGATTTGCCGTCCACGGCCGCGGCCAGCCGCGTCGCCACCAGAACGATCGGGGGCGCGAAAGAACCGGATCCTTCGCAGACCAGTTCGTCGGCTGATGGGGGCGTGGCGAGCAGGGCCGCCGTCAGGCCGTCGTGCTGCTTTTGCGAGAGCCCCAGCGTCTCGTCGAGCTGCCCGAGAACCGTGGCGACGGCCGCCCGCCAGCGGCAGTCCCGCCGCCCGTCCATCACCGCCGTGTACTTCTTGGCCTGCTCCTCGTCGAGCGTGCCGGTGATGACCTTGGCCAGAAGCGACCCGGCTCCGGCGGCCTGGCCGATGACCTCACGGCACCGCGTGGCATCCTGCTGGACCTCCTGGATCACCTTCTGAGCCTCGTCGCCAAAGCCGCCGTTACGGGGATCGACCTTCAGCGTGCGGCCGGCATACTTCGCCCGCACCTCGGCGACGGTGTCGGTGAGCCGCCGCAGGTCCGCTTGGGCGGCGATTTCAAGCTTCTTCCGCTGCTTTTCCTCGAGCCCCACGATCCGATCGACCGTCTTGATCCGCGCCTCGAGCCGCTGCCGAACCGGCCCGAGCCGCTGCGCGACCTGGGCATCGTTGTCGGCGGGGGGCCGCCCAGCCGCCTGCCCTTGGTTGCCCATCACCACCGCCATCTGGAACCCATGACCGAAGGACTGGCTGTCGAACATCTGCACGAGGTCGGCACCGCCGAACACCATGCCCTGGCCGCGGCCGGCCGCCGCGTTGCCGGCGTCGACCACGACATCATCGGCCCGGCCGGCCGCGACGACGAGCACGACCCCAACCGCACCAGCGATCAGTCCGTGCAGGCGGTTCATCTCTTCTCCTCCGCCGCTGGTGCTGCCTCGGCCGCTGCAGGCTGCTCGCCCGCGCCGACCTCTGCCTGCACCTCGAGCTGCATCTGCACGCCGTTGCCCCCCACCTGCACCCGGCGGACGGCCGGCTGGCCGGGGCCAAAGAAGAGCTGCGCCCTCACGCCCCCGTTGCCGAGCATCCTCACCTGGCCCTGCTGCATGCCCGGCCCTCCGGCGAGCTCGCGAGCCTCGGCTCGGGCCGTCATCCACTGGGCCTTCCGCTCCTTGCCGAGTGCTTTTTCCACGCACCGCTCGAGCCCCGGCAGGTTGCTCTCCTCCGGCACGAACATGCCACTCTGCTGGAGCGCCGTCACGACAGGCCGCCACCGCTCCCGGTACGACGCCGTCAGCCCCTTGGTGAGGGCCTCCCGCTCGGCGTCGTCGAGATAGGCCTCGCGGTCCACCTCCGCCACGATCGCCGCGACCACTGCCGCCTTCCGCCGCTCCTCCCGCAGCCCGTGCTCGCCTTCGTAGGCCGCCAGTTCCGCGTCGGAGGCATTGGCCTTCAGCGAGGTCTTGAGGCCGTCACGAATCGCCGCTTCGAGGTCGGTCGGCTTTGCCTGCCGCCGCCGGCCATTGCCTGCCGCCTGCATCTGCTCATCGACCGCCCGGTCGATCGCCCCGCGGCCGGCCTCGAGCACGATCGCCCGCTGCTGCTTTTCGAGCGACGGGCAGCTCTGCCGCACGAGCGACAACTCCCGCCGCAGGATCGCGAGCCCCTGCTGCCGGACGCTTTGGGCGAGCATCTCCCCCTGGGCACGCAGCTGGGCCTGGAGGATCGCCTGGGCGTCGCCCGCTTCTGCTGCCTGGCCCTCGTCGGCCGCCCCGGCCTGCGGCTTCGCCGCCGGCCGACCGGCCTCCGCCTCGTCCCACCACGGGTCGCCGATCGCCTCCCCGCCGGCCCCGTCTTGGGGATCGAGGGGGGCGATCTGAGGGATCGCCTGTCGCACCACCTGCCGCAGATCGAATCGCACCTGCGCAACGGCCTGGGGCGCGGCCATGACAAGCCCCGCCATGGCGAGGGCCGTCGCCACGCCGGCGCGGGACACGCCATCCGGGCTCTGATGTCCGCTCATCGCCGCTCCTTCTCGAACCGATTGAAGTATTCGTCGAGGCCGGCGCGGAACTCGTCGGGCAGCACGCGGCCGGACTGGCCCGTACCCTGACCCTTCTCGACGTTCTCACCGCTTCCCTTGGTCGCGTTGCCGCGGCCGGAGAGCACCTCGGCAAGGGCGCTGGTCGTGCCGGTGCCGCCGCCCCCCGGACTCGTGCCGGGCCTGCCGCCGCCGCCGCCGCCGCCGCCACCACCACCACCGCCACCGCCACCACCGCCGCCGCCGCCACCACCACCAGCGGCTTGCGATTGGAGCAACAGTTCGATGACCTCCGTCTCGGCGGCGATCGGCGCGCCGGTGTCGGGGGTCCGCAGGAGGTCCGCCGCTTCGGCCATCACCTCTTCGACCTTCTCGAAGAGCCGAATCTCCTCACGGTACGCCAGCTCACCGTTTTCTTCCTCCAGCAGCCGGTCCACGAGGCGGACGATCCTGTCGGCCAGGGCATCCTGCTGCTCACCGAGCTTCTTGCCGAGGGCGGCATGCTCCGCGGGGGTAATGCCCTTCTTCGTCTGCTCGCCGACGCGGGTCTCCTCGCGGAGATTGACCTCTGCCTCGAGAATCTGCATCGCCTCGAGCACGACTTCGGGCGGAACACTCGGTGGAGCATCGCCACCACCACCACCACCGCCGCCACCACCGGGCGGGGGTGGGGGCGACGGTGGCACGAGGTCGTCGGCGAGCCGGTCGAACGTGTCGCTCCAGAACTCAGCCTGGGCCATCGACATGCCCGCCTCCTTGTTGATGTCCTCCGAGAGCGTCCGCAAACTGCCCAGCGCATCGAGGCCCTTCATCTCTTCGAGGACCGTGCGGAAGGCGGGCAGCTGGCGGCGATCGAAGTAGGCCTGCAGGTCATCCATGAGGTTCGACACCTTTTCGGTTTCCCGGGTGTTTGCCTCCGCGACCTCGCGGATCGCCTTCTTGACATCGGCCGGCTTCTTGTCCGGCTTTCCGAATGCCGCGGCCGACATGCCCGCGATCCGCTCCGCGATCGATCCCTGCTGCCGCGAAGCGAGCTTGAGACGCTTGACGAATGTGCTGCCTTCCAGGTTCGCCATCACGGCGGCCAGATCCTCGGCAACCTTGGCGAACTCCTCGAGCAGCTTTTGCTGGGCCTCGATCGCCTCGGCAAGCAGTTCATCTGCCGGCTGCTCGTCGGCCGGCGGCTCTTCGCCGCCCGGCGGCGGCGGCGGCGCGACACCGGCCTGGGTCTTGGGCAGACCGAAACGGGCCGGAGGGGGCTTGCCGCCGCCGGCAGACTGCTTCGCGTTCGGGTCCTTGGGCTGCTGCGACGACTCGTTATCGACGACCTGCGGCGTCGCGCCGGGTGGCGGCTCACCCGGCTTGCCGCCGCCCTCGCCACCCTGCTTCTTCTGATCCACGCCGGCCTTGGGCGCCTGCGGGCTGGGCTTGCCGCCTTCCCCGGACTCGCCTCCCTCCTTGGCAACCCCCTTCACGTCATTCTTCGCGGAGTCGCCGGCGGGCTGGCCATCGGGCGCCTGCGCGGAAGACTGATCCTCCGGCTTGTCCCCTTGCTCACCTCTACCCTGGCTGCCCTCGGCGCCCTGCGGCGACTGGCTGCCAGCCTTGCCCTCGCCAGCCTTGCCCTCGCCAGCCTTGCCCTCACCAGCCTTGCCCTCACCAGCCTTGCCCTCACCAGCCTTGCCCTCACCAGCCTTGCCCTCACCAGGCTTGCCCTCGCCAGGCTTGCCCGAGTTCTGCGCGAGCGCGTTTTCGTCCGGCTTGCCACCCTTGGCCGACGCCATCTTCGCGTTGGCCGCCTGCTTGAGCAGCTCGGTGACACTCGGCATCCGATGCTCGCCGATCTCACCGAGCGTCTGGATGTCCTCGGCGAGCTTCTCCAGCGTCTGCGGCTCGAACTCCTTGTTCTTCATCGCTTCCTGGACGAGCTTGGCACCCTCTTCCACCAGGCGATCCATCCGCCGGGCCTGGGCCTCTTCGGCGACGGCCTGCCGCTCGATCCGCTCGCGGGTCTCCTCGCCGGCGAGCTGTTCGGCCGGCAGCGAGCGAATGTCGATGTTCTCCTTGAGCAGCGCCATCTCCCGATCTCGGACCTCGTTCGCCGAAGCCCGCCAACGGTTGAGCCGCTCGTTGACGATCAAGGCGTGCTCGGCCCGATCAACCACGTAGATCAGCATGGGCGTCGAATATGACCGGCCGCGGCCGGGAAGATAGTCCTCCGCAAAGGCGCGGAGCACGATCGGCTGCGGGCGGAGGCCGACTGCATCGGGGCAGAACGTCGCCGCCACCTGAAGCGAGTCGGCCTCGGGGCCGCCCGCCTGCAGCAGCCGGTCGCCCTTCTCAGGCGCGGCGCCGGTGGCCTCGGATGCTCCCTGCCATTCGATCCCCACGCGGCGAATCCCGAAGTCGTCGCGAACGTCGATCTTGAACCGGAGCGTGTCGCTCGACAGGAGGATGTCGCGGCTGGCGGGCATGTCGAGCGTGGCCACGCTCGGCGCCTCGTCGTCCCGCGGCGTCACCATGACCACCAGCGGCCGCGCCCCCGTCAGACCATGCGTGTCCTGCCATTCGATCGTCACCGGCCGCTCCGCGGCGGCGACGATCCCATCCGTTCGCACGGTGGCCCCCGCGGGCTGAACGGCCGCGCCATCGACCGTGGCCGATGCCAGGTCGCGATTGGCCGTCACGGCGAGCGTCACCGTGCTGCCCTTGACGGGCGCGAGCGTGCCGCCGCGGACGTCCTGCTCCAGCACGGCCGCCCGCTTCAGATAGTCGGGCAGTTTCACCTGCGCGTGCACGCCGGTGATCTCGGGCCGGAACATCGGCTTCACCTGCACCCGCTGCCGAACGTCGCCGACGGACAGCGCCAGCTTCGCGTCCTGCAACTGCGGTGGGAGCGTGAACGTGTAGCGGTCATTCTCCAGGCCGGCAGCCAGCGGCTTCTGGCGGCCGATCCGCGCGCTGGCGGTCTCCGGACGCCAACGGGTCGTGTCCGCGAGGCCGATCTCCAGCGGCGTCGGCTCGCCGTGCGGCACGACCACTTCCGCCGGCAGCCTGCCGACGCGGGCGAACGTGAATCGCTCCACGGCCTTCCACGGCGCGAGGAACCGCTGCCAGGCGTTGCCGGCGGCATCCGGCACGAGCAACGCCGCCGCGAGTGCCGCCGCGACGGGCAACGCGGCCAGCCCCATCCACAACCGATGCCGCGCGTGCGGCACCGCCGCGGTGAAGTCATAGCGGGCCGACTGCGCGGCCACCTGGCCCACGGCCGCCTCGCACAGCGCCCGCGACCGCCCCGCCTCGCCGCCACCCCCGGCGGAAAATTCCCGCACGATCTCGATGATGCCCAGCAACTGGTCGCCGATGCTCGGAAACTGCCGCGCGATCAGCCGGGCCACCTGGTCGAGCCCGCGATGGTTCCAAATCCAGCGGTGCACGGCCAGCGGCACGACGGCACAGGCCGCTACCGACGCCGCGAAGCCGGCCAGCCGCAGCCACTGCGGCGTTTCCGTGACGCGGTCGAGCGCGAACACGAGCAGGTAGCCGAGCAGAAAGCCGAACAGCGCACCGCACACCGCCTCGACGGTCTTGATCCGCCAGACGAGCCGCCGGAAGGCGTGCAGCCGCTGCTCCAGATCCGCGGGCAGCGCGATGCCCCGTCCCGGCGACCGCTGGTCCCTGGTCCCCGCACTCATGATGGTTTCTCCTGCAAAAGTCCCGATGAGCCAAACGGTCGGCTCAGACGAGCCCCTGCCGCTTCCGCATCACCCAAAACAGCCCCAGCAATCCCACGATCGCCCCCGCCAGCGCCGGATGGCACCACAGCTGCAGCCGCCGCACGCTGGGCGGCGGCTCCGGCAGTTTGGCGAGCGACTCGATGATCGACGCGATCTCGCTCGGCGGCACGAGCCTGCCCTTGGTGACCTGCGCGATCTCGGCGAGTACTTCCGGCCGGGCCGCCCGACCGATGCCCTCCGCCGTCGAGCCCTGGACGAAGAACGACGCCTCGAGCGTATCGCCGGTCTCCCTGCACACGAGGGTCACCTCGTGCTTGCCCGGCTCGCGCGGCGCGTAGGTCGCGGCGAACACGCCCCACTCCCCCTCGCCGGCCGGTGGCGCGAACCGCAGCGTCTCCACCGCGCCCGACGGGGCCTTGACCCGCGCGGCCACCTCACCGCGCGACAGCGGCTCGCCGTTGGCCTGCGCCACCCGGGCGTCGAGGGCCAGCGCCTGCCCGAGCTGCGGCTGCTCCGGGGCGAACGACAGACTCATCCGCTCCCCCTTGGCCATGTTGCGGCGGTAGGCCATCCACCGGACCACCTGGCCCCAGAAGCGGTAGTGGTATTTGTCCTCGACGCCCTTCCGCCACCGCCAGGCGCCGTCGGTGGCCATGTAGAGCACCTTGCCCGCGCCGTAGGTGCGGGTGATCAAGAGCGGAATGCGACCGTACTCGTTGCCGGCCTCCTCGTGAACGGCCAGCACCTCGCTGCCCGCCTTGGCCCGCAGCACGGGCCCGTACCACTGCACGCCCGGCAGACTTTCCCAGACTGCGATATTTTCGGTGCCTGAGTCGGCGAGCTTGGTGAGCAGGCTCTTGCGGCCCACCTCGGTGAGCACGAGCTTCCGCGGCCCTTCGGTGCTGAAGCCCTCCTTGCGGACCGGGTCGATGACCACCGGGCAGAGCTCCTCCAGGGCCGTGCCCAGCAGCGACGCCTGCTCCCCGCGCCAGCCGGGCAGAAACACCAGCCCGCTGGCCTGGTACTCGACGAGCCCCTTGAGCAGCCGGCAGTCTTCCTCGGTGAGCTGGTCCGGGGCCACGCCCACGTCGCCGAGGAACACGACGTCGTACTTCGAGAGCGCGTCGAGTCCGGAGGGGAACTTCTGGATGTAGTCCTTGTTGCCGCCGCCGCGTTTGGAGAGCCCCGGCTGGAACAAGAGGCAGGTGACATCGACGCCCGGATCGCGGGACAGGGCGTTGCGCAGGTAGCGGTATTCCCACCGCGGGATGCTTTCCACGACGAGAACCTTGAGCCGCTCCTGTCGCACCGCGATCGGCGCGGTCCGCTGGTTGTTGTCGGCGAGCAGCTCGCCGTCCTGCTTCGGCACCGTCAGCGTGACCGTGTAGTCGCCCACCTCCCGCGGCGTCCAGTAGACCCAGTCGGTGGCCGTGCCCATCGCCGGCAGGCGGACCTCCTTGCGGAGCGCGTCGCCGTTGGACGCCTTGAAGTCCACGACCACGACCCGTTCCGTGGGCAGCGACGAGTTGATGGTGAACGGCACGCGGACCGGCTTGCCGGCCACGCCGACGGTCGGGCAGTCGAGGCTGGCGCATTCGACGTCGGGCAGCTTGGTCTCGCTGCCCACGGCCACCGCGACCACCGGCACCTGCGCCAGCCGCAGTGCCTGGGCGGCCGTCGAGGGGGCCGGCCCCTCGTTCCAATCACCGTCGCCGACGAGGACGACGCTCCGCAGGCCCGAGAACCGATCGAGCGCCGTGCCCAGCGGTGCGGCGTAGTCGGTGCCGGCGGCATCGGGCGCCGGCGAGAAGGCGGCGATCTCGACGTTGAACCGCTCCGCGAGCGGCTTCCAGAACTCGCTCGTCGTCAGTGCGGCGATCGCCTCCCGCCGGGTCTGCGGCTCGCCGCCCCGGGCGGCCGTACCGCTGAGCACCACGTCGCGGGTGTCCATGCTCCGTGAGGCGTCGTGCAGGACCGCGATCGTCGGCTTGTCGGTGGGCCGATATTCCTCCACCCATTCCGGCTGGTTGAGCAGGATCGCCACCAGGCCCACGATCGCCAGCCTTAGTAGTTCCAGCAGCCCCTGGCCCGGCGCATAGCCGCTCCGCCTCCAGGCGAACAAGCAGATCGCCGCTGTGATCGCGACCAGCGCCAGCGAAACGCCCAGCGTCCACGGCGTGGTGAAGAAGCGGAACCCTTGGAACTCGGTCATGCCGCAGCCTCCACGGGCCGCAGGCCCTCGAATGGCGACCGCTCCGCGCCGGCCGACTTGGGCAGGCAGAGCAGTCCTTCCGCGATCAGCGCCAGCACCATCGCGATCAGGAACGCCCGCCAGATCTCCTGCACCAGGCTGTCGGTGCTGCCGGCCGTGCCAGTGAGCCTGGTATACGAGAGGTCACGAAACAGCCCGTCGATCCGGTCATCCGCCGCGATGCGGCCCGCATCCTCCTCCGCCGGCCGATTGACGGCGACGAGGCGATCGTCCGCAGCAAACACACCGGCATGCCGGCCGATTTCCGTGGACAGCGCGTCGGCCGGGCCGGCCAGCCGAGTCCAATCGACGCCCTTCGCCGTGAGCACCTCGGCCGCCGGACCGGCATCCAGCTGCCGGGACTTGCCGAGCATGCCCGCGCCCCGATCGATGGCCCGCTGCACGATCGCGTACAGCACCACGCCCTCGCTGGCGAGCGCGGAGTCGCGGCCGTTGGGCGTCGTGGTGCAGACATAGACACCACCGGCCGCGTCGGCGACACGGGCCAGGAGCGGCGCCGCCCCCGGCAGCGACGCCAGCGGCACGTGGTCACCGGTGAACTCACAGGAGCGGAACACCTGCACTTCCCCGACGGGCAGCGCGCCGCCGGCCAGGGTATTGGAGAGGAGGTCCTGATCGGTCCGCCACGAGACGGGCTTCACGGGCTGCGGATGGTTTGCCCACGACCGCCAGGTGAGCCCGGCGAACGTCGTCTCCGTGGGCACATCAGGCGGAAAGAACACGACCTGGCCGCCGCGATCCAGGAACGCCGTCAGTGCCTCCGCATCCCGGCCGGCGGGAAGCGGACCCTGCCAGAGCACGAGCGCCGTCTCGGTGAGCGGCGTGGTCACGAAGGCGTCGGGAGCGACGGCCTCGGCAGCCGATCGCTGGTCCTTCTCCGGCGGGATCTCCGCCAGCAGCGTGAGCCACCGCCGCGCGGCCGGATCCTCCGCCACGACGACCGTCTTGCGGGCCACGGGTTCGTCGAACACGAAGTAGAACTCGTTGTCGGCGATGTTCGCGTCGGCCGGGATCGACACCTTGCCCCAGCCGCGACTCCCGGCGGCGCGGTCGAGGGGAATGACGTGGTTTTTGAGAACCGCCTCCCGGCCCGTCAGCTCGAGCTGCACCGTCGAGGCCACGCCGCCGATCTCGAAGGTCACCGGCAGCACGACCCGCTCGCCATCCTCCTGCCGCGTCGCCGCCACGGTGACCACCAGCCCGCGGAGCTCCCCACGCTTCTCCAGTTTCGTGTCCGTGACCCGCACCGCCACGTTGCCCTCCGCCGGCTCCCGGAACGAGAGCAACTGGAACCGCACCTGCTGCGGCAGCTTGGCGAATGCGTCACGGATCCCTCCCCAGGCGCCGTTCTC
>Ga0209985_10002473_pt1 | contig 16650 bp, 16 predicted proteins | sample NOAtaG_FD_187305 | JGI IMG/M metagenome (GOLD analysis project Ga0209985, IMG submission 187305) | Freshwater lake microbial communities from Lake Erie, under a cyanobacterial bloom - NOAA_Erie_Diel6S_1000h metaG (SPAdes) (version 2) | ecosystem: Environmental > Aquatic > Freshwater > Lake ...
GCCGGCACGGCGCCGCTCGGTGGCAGGCAGGCGCTGCGGCGGTGGCACCACGGTGGGGCTGCGCACCCAGCCCGCCGGCTCGCGCAGCAGCGGTGCGGCCTGGGCCCAGCTCGCCAGCCCGGGCCCGATCGCACCGATGCCGAGCACCGCGACCTCGACGGCGCCGCTGCGCTGTGCCGATGTCGTCATGCCACGCCCCCGAAGACCAGGCAGGCGTTGCTGCCCCCGAAGCCGAACGAGTTGCTGGCGACCACGCGCAGCGCCGCGGGGTGGCCGCTGTCCACGTAATGGGCGTGCAAGGCGGGATCGGGTTCGCGCCGGTGCAGGCCCCCGGGCAGCCAGCCGTCACGCAGCGCCAGCAGGCACAGCGAGGCCTCGACACCCCCGGCCGCCCCCAGGGTGTGACCGGTGTGGCCCTTGGTCGAACTGCATCGGACGCGGGCGCCGAACACCGACATCACGGCACGGTCTTCGGCCGCGTCGTTGCCGGGCGTGGCGGTGCCGTGCAGGTTGAGGTAGTCCACCGCGTCGGCACCAAGGCCGGCACTCGTCAGCGCGGCGCGCATCGCCGCGGCGGCGCCGGCGCCCTCGGGGTGGGGGCTGCTCATGTGGTGGCCGTCGCTGGACTCGCCGATGCCGAGCAGCCAGCCTGCGGGTGGGCCGTCGGGCTCGCGTTCGAGCAGGGCCAAGGCGCCGCCTTCGCCAAGCGACAGGCCATTGCGTCCGGCGTCATAGGGCCGGCAGACCTCGGGGCTCAGCAGCTCCAGCGACTTGAAGCCGTACAGCGTCGTCATGCACAGGCTGTCGACACCGCCGACGACGGCCGCGTCGATGACCCCGGCGGCGATCATGCGCGCGGCGTTGCCGTAGACCTTGGCGCTGGACGAGCACGCGGTCGACACCACGGCGGCCGGCCCGGTCAGGCCCAGGCTCTGGCGCACATGCCGCGCCACCGAGTAGGTGTTGTGCGTGGCCGCGTAGTCCAGCCCGGCGGGCAGGGCGCCGCTGGCGGCGTCGCGCTGGCGGTAGGCGATCTCGCTGGCCAGGATGCCCGAGGTGCTGGTGCCCAGGAAGACCCCGACGCGATGTGCGCCCCAGCGACCTGCGGCCGCGCGGACACGCTCGGCAAAGCCGTCGGCACGCAGCGTCGCTTCCGCCAGGCGGTTGTTGCGGCAGTCGGCACCGGACTGGCCGCGGCTGAAGGCACTGCCCAAGGCCGCGTCGTCCAGATCTGGGGCGACGCCGAGCCAGGTGTCGAGCGGTGCGGTTTCGAAGACCTGTGGCTTCAGGCCGCTGCGGCCGTCGCGCAGGGCCTGCGCATGGTCGGCCAGGCCATGGCCGAGCGCCGTGACCAGGGTGTGGGCGGTGATGGCCAGCGGCGACATCGGGGTGGGAGGGTTCATGGTCGACGGGCCACCAGCAGCACGTTCGCGAAGGGGGTGCCCTGGCTCATCGGCCACGGCTCGACCGGAGCAAAGCCCAGGCCCTGGAGCAGCGCCACCCACTCGTCCAGCGGCCGCCCCCAGGTCGGCGCCACGCGGTGGCCGCGGATCCGGGTGACGAGGCGGTCCACCCACTGGCTGGCGGCAAAACCACGCGTGCTGGCGGCGTCGCCGACGCGCAGCAGCAGCGTGCCGCCGGGTGCCAGCGCATCGCGCACGCGGGCCAGCAGGGCGGCCTGATCGGCATGGTCCACGTAGTGCAGCACGTCGAGGATCACCACGCTGTCGCAGGCCGGCAGCGGCGCCTGGCGCATGTCGGCGCAGACCAGGCGGGGCGCCAGCGGCAGCGCGCCCACGGCCTCCTGGGCCCGGGCCACGTCGCGCGACATCAGCTCGATCCCGGTGTAGGCGCGTGGGTTCGGCGCCGGGCCCCAGGCGCCGGGCCAGCGGCCCGACGCCGCGAAGGCGGACGCACTGTGCAGCAGGCTGGCCAGCAGGCCTTGACCGCAGCCGATGTCGACGACCCGGGCGCCGGCGAGCTCGCCGTGTTCGAGCAGGTGGCGGAACACCGGATCGCGACCCAGCTTGCCCCGTGCAAAGTGCCAGGCAAAGCGGCCCGCTCGGCGGTACGGCGCGCAGGCCGACGTGTGGATGGCCTGCCAGGCGGCATTGGGGTCGGTCGGGTGGGCCAGGGCAACGGGTGGAGCGAGCATGGGGTCGACAGGTCAGGCGTGGCGGGCCGGCACGGCCTCATGCAGCGTCACCGGCGTCAGGCCGGCCGCCTGCAGCGCGTGCAGCAACGGGGGCAGGACGGCCAGCACCACCGGTTGGCCGTCGCGGGTGCGGCCGGCGTGGCCGTCGTGCAGCAGCAGGATGTCCCGTGGCGCGAGGCCGCGGCTCAGGCGTGTGAACACGGTCGCCGGATCGCGTTCGCGGGTGTCGAAGCCGCGCCGGGTCCAGCTGACCAGGTGGAGCCCGAGGCGGTGCAGAACCGGGTCGAGAAACGGGTTGCGCAGCCCGGCCGGGGCGCGGAAGCAATGCGGCAGCCGGCCGGTGATGTCGGCGATCGTGGCCTGTGCGCGGTGGATCTCGCGGTGCAGCGCCCCTGGCCCGGAGACGCTGAAGTCGTGCCGGTGCCGGGCGCTGTGGTTCTGCACGTCGTGCCCCTCCGCCACGATGCGCCGCAGCAGCGCCGGCTCGGCGGCCGCGCGCTCGGCGATGCAGAAGAAGGTCGCACGAACACCGCGCTCGGCCAGCAGGTCCAGCACCCGCGGCGTGACCTCGCGGTCCGGGCCATCGTCCAGCGTCAGCGCCACGGCGTCGGGCGCGGCGGTTTCGGGCAGGCGGCGCAGGTTGGGTCCGAGCCAGGCACTGCGCGGCACCAGGCCGGCGCCGGTCAGCAGCGCATGGTTGACCACGACGGCGCCCAGGGCCAGGGCGGCATGCTGCGGCGCCAGCAGCGCGGCACCGAGCGCCGCCGCGTGGACGCCGACGCTGGCCTGGAACAGCGCCGGCCAGGGCCAGCGGTGTTGCGGCTTGGGCAGGTCAGGAGCGGTCGGCATGGTGCAGATGCATCGGACGCGATTTTCAGCGCGACAGGGGGGTCGCGGCGGGACGTCCGGCAAACGCCGCCGCGAGCAGCAGCGCGAGCAGCGCCCCCGGAGCCACCACGCGGCCGATGGCCGACAACGCTGGAATCTCGGACATCGCGATCAGGCCGAACGAGGCCACGGTGGTCAGGTTGGCCAGGGCCAGCGAGGCCAGGGTGTCGTTGGCTTCTTCCGCGTCGGCTGGGCCGGCGATGCCGGCATTGGTGCGGTCGTGGTGCAGCATGTCGAAGAAGAGCGCGTAGTTCGAACCCACCGCCACCACCAGCAGCAGCCCGACCAGGTGCAGGATGCCGAGCGCCACCTGCGCCAGGGCCAGACCGGCCAGCGTGAACAGCACCGCGAGCACCAGCGGCTGGCAGACCGCCAGCAGACGCCGCCATGAGCGCAGCCACAGCATCACCAGCACCAGCACGGCGGTCGCGCCCATCAGGGTCTGGGCCTTGGCCTCGTCCAGGTAGCGCTGGTAGAGGCGGTCGAGTTCGGGCTTGATGTCCAGCAGCACGGCCCCTTCCAGGCCGGCGAGCGAGGCTTCGACCCTGGCCAGGGCTTGCGCGGTGTGAGCGATGGGCTGCACCGGCATCAGCGCTGCCAGGCCTCCGCCGGGGCGCTCCAGCAGCAGCGCGTCGACCAGCGTGGCCGCGGGTGAAGCGGCCAGGACCTCGCGGGTCAGCGGCGGTCGGGTGCGGGCGGCCTGGACCTCGTCGACAAAGGGCTGCAGACGCGACGCGGGCAGGGGCCCGCCGGCGGTGGCGGCGGCAAGCGCCGTCCGGAGCGCCACAGCCTCGGGCAGGCCGTTGCGCCGCTGGTCCTGCTGCGCCTGGCTCGGCAGCCAGCGCGTGACGCTGGAAACGCCGGCCAACTGGCCCGCATCGACCAGCCCTTGCAGCCGCGCGTCCGCGGCTTCGGCGCGCTGGAGCACGGTCTCGAGGTCCGGACCCTGGACCACCACCAGCAGCCCGCCCTCGCCGGGCATCAGCTCGGCCCGCAACTCGGCGTCGAGCTTGAGCGTCTCGGCGTCGATCGGGCTCAGCGACAGCAGGTCGGCACGCCACAGCCGGTCGTGCTGCCAGACCAGGCCCGCGGCGGCGACGATGCCCAGCGCGACGATGGCCCGGCGCCACGTGGGCAGGCTGGCGAACAGGCGTGCAGCAAGCCGGCCCAGGCGTTGTCTCGGCCGGGCTGCGCGCTCGCTGACCGCGACGCCGTCGGGCCGCAGGACCGGCAGGACATGGCGCGTCGTCAGCGCCGCGCCCAGCAGGCCGGCGCACGAAAACACGCCCAGTTGGGCCAGCCCAGGGAAGCCCGAGAACACCAGCGCCGCGAAGCCCGCCAGCGAGGTCAGCAAACCCAGGCGCACGGTGGGCCAGCTGGTGCGCAGCCAGCGCTGCCAGCCGCGTTCGTGCGGGGCATCGCGGGCGTGGCGGCGGGCCTGGATCAGGTAGTAGATCGCGTAGTCCACCGCCTCGCCGATCAGCGTCGCGCCAAAACCCAGCGTCAGCCCGTGCACGCTGCCGAAGCCCAGCGCCACCGCGGCGATGCCGACGAGCACGCCACTGGCCACCGGCAGCAGGGCCACGGCCAGCCCCGACCACGAGCGCAGCACCCACCACAGCAGCAGGCTGACCAGCACCGCGGCGAACGCGCCGAGCCGGTGCGCCTCGGTTTCGATGCGGGCGCGGCTCTCGACGGAAAAAAGCGGGGCGCCACTCAGTTCGAGCGTCAGCACCCCGGCCTCGGGCAGGGCTGCAAACGCTTCACGCAGTGTGGCCAGCGCCGCGGCCTGGCCGTCCAGGTCTGCCCCGGCGGCACGGGTGATGGCCAGCAGAAGCGCCCGCTCGCCACGGCCCCGTTCGGGGCGCGACATCCAGACGCCGTCGGCGCTGCGCGGGCCGGCGGCGGGCAGCAGCGACTCGCCAATGCGCAAGGTCTCGCCGGTGGGGTCGCGTTCGAGCAGCGGCTTGATGGCGGCGCCGGCCGGCGTGCCGAGCAGCGACAGCGTGTCGGCGATGCCGTCGGCCAGGCCGGCGGCCGTGAAGCGATCCGCCGACACCGCCGGACTGAGCGCGTAGCGGTTCTCGAACAGCCACTGCCCGATCGCGGCGAAGCCGGCGGTCTCGCCGTTCTGGACCTGCTCGAACCGCCCGGATCCGCGCAGGGCCGCCGCCAGGGTCTTGGACGCCGCCGCCCGCTGTGCCGAGTCGCCACCGGCGATGCCGACCAGCAGGGTGCGCGCGGCGGCGCCGCTCTGCAGCTGTTCGATCAGCAACTGCTGGCGCGCGTCGGGCTTGGCCGGCAGGAAGGCGCTCATGTCGGCCACGAAAGGCACGCGCAGGATGGCCACCAGCGCCAGCAGCAGCGCCACGGCCCACAGCGCCAGCACGACGGCGCCGTGGCGGCGCGCCGGGGTCACTTCCTGGCCGCCGGAGCAGCGCCCGGCAGGTTGGCGACCAGCGGCTCGATGCTCATCGTCGAACGGTCGCCACCGGCCAGTTGCAGCTCCACGCTGCGCAGCTCGGCGCCCTGGCCTTCGATCTCGAGCCGCTGCACCTGGGTGCCGATGCGCTCGGCGCGTGGGCTCAGGCTGAGCCTCCAGCGCACCGCATTGCCGTCGACGCGGACGACGTAGTGGCGCTGCAGCGAGGCCAGGTCGCCGGTCAGCGCACCGCGCAGCGCTTCCAGCAGCGCGGTCGCCTCGGGCACGCTGTCCAGCGTCATCGTGCGCGTGCGGCCGCCACGCTGCATCGTGACCTGGTTGCCGTCGATGGCCAGCAGCTCGGGCCGCGGCAGCAGGGTCTGGCGCACGAAGCGCGACGGCGGCACGAAGCTCAGCGTGCCGCTCGCGCGCAGAGGCTGGTCCAGCCCGGCGACAAAGCGCTCCTCGACAAACCGGGCCTGGGTCTCGCGGCGCTGCCCGAGCAGCGCGGCCAGGCCGGCAACGTCCAGCGCCGCGGACTGCCCCTGGGCCTGCACCGGCGGCCCGAAGGTGCCCAGGAACAGCACCAGCGCGAGGATGCGTGCGCAGGCGTTCATGCGGCGGCCTCGCCGCGCGGTGCCGGCAGCGCCCAGTAGTCGTAGAAGTTGAACCAGTTGTACGGGGCTTCGTGGCACAGGCCTTCGAGCCGCGCGACGTACGTCGCCTGCGCTTGCGCGAGTGCCGCCTCGCGGGGCAGCGGCTGGCCGTCGGGGCCGATCATCGGTTGCGAAAAGTCCGCCAGCGGTTCAAAGCGCAGCTCGTAGCGGTTGCCGCCGCGGTACAGGCCCGTCATCAGCAGCACGCGCCGGCGCAGCACCTGCGCCAGCCGCAACGGGCCGTCGGTGAAGGCTGCGTCCTGTCCGAGGAAGCGGTGGACGACGACACCGCCGTCGCGTGCGCTGGCGGCCGTGCCGGTCGGTGGCATCCAGCGGTCGCCGAGCAAGCCGACCAGGCCACCGTTGTCGAGCCAGTCGCGGATCGCCAGCGTGCTGCCGGCGCGACCGATCTCGATGATGCTCATCGCAAAGCCCGGCGCGATGGCCGCCAGCGCGCGCTGGATCATCTCGGCGTTGCCCGGGTACATCACGTGGGCCACGCGCATGCCCGGGCGGGTCGCGCCGATCGCATGCAGGGCCTCGAAGCTGCCGAAGTGCGCACCGAGCATGAAGGCGCCCTGGCCCAGCGCCAGGGTCTCGTCGACCCGCGGGCCGCCCTGAACGTCGATCTCGAACAGATGCATCTGGCCGCGGGCGAAGTAGACGCGGTCCAGCACCACCGAGGCAAAGCAGTGGAAGTGGCGGTAGCGCTCGCGCCAGCCCGGCCGGCGGTCCAGCACCCGTTGCAGGTAGCGCTGCGAATGGCGCGCAGCCGTCGGCGAGAAGACCAGGAAGTACAGCGCGATCGGATGCAGCAGCACCCGTGCGAACCGCCGGCCCAGCGTGGTCGCGACCCATGCCATCAGCGCCAGCGCCAGGCGGTTGCTGCGTTCGCGCCGGGCCAGCCATTCGGGCCGGGCGGCGGCGTCCCGTGGGGTCGATGCAGCGCTCATGCCGTGGCCTGCGGCAGCCACTGGCCGCGTGCGGCGAGCGTGCCGTCGCCGTTGGCCTGGGTGCTAGCGACCCTGGCCTCGAACGCAACGCCCCGGCCTTCGGCGCGCAACAGGATGTGCACCCGCTGGCCCGGGCCCACCGGCGCCAGGAACTTGGCTTGCGCCAGCGTGGGCGCCTCGTCCGGACGCGGGGCCACGCGCCGGGCCAGTGCCGGCGCTGCCTTCAGTGCTTCAAGGGCCAGCGACAGCAGCACCACGCCGGGCAGGATGGGCCGGCCCGGAAAGTGACCGGCAAACGCCGGGTGATCGGATGCGATGTCGAACACCGCCTCGCAGCGGTCGGGGTCGGCAGGCGGGGCGGCCGTGGCAGGGCGGTGCTGTCGTGCGAGCTCGCGCAACGCGGCCGTCGTCAACTTGCCCGTGGCCTCGCGCGGCAAGGTTTCGAGGTGGACGATGCGGCGCGGCACGAACACGGCTTCGAGCTGCTGGCGCAGCGCGGCGCCGATCTGCGCGGCCGACAGCGTCGGCGCGACGACAAAGGCCATCGGCCTGGCGACCTGTTCGCCGTCCTGAAGCTCGTCTTCGGGCAACCAGAAGGCCCCGTCCTCGACCCCGGGGATGCGGTTGAGGTGGAAGTTCAAATGCGCCAGCGAGCTGCGCTTGCCGGCGACGTGGATCAGGTCGTTGGCCCGACCGAGCAGGCGAAAACGCGTCGCGTCGAGCAGCTCCAGCACGTCGGCCAGCACCGTCGGCTCGTCCACATGCCCGCCCTGCACGACGGCCTGTGGACCTTCGGCGGCGTCGGCCAGGTGCAGACGCAGCTCGCCCAGCGTCTGCCAGACCTCGCCTTCGGTCGTGCGCCGCGTCGCCACCTGGCCGGCTTCGGTGCAACCGTAGATCTCGATCAGCTGGCCCTGCAGGCGGGCCTCGGCCTCGGCAGCGAGCTGCGGCGACAGCGGCGCGGTGGCCGACAGCACCAGTTCAGTCGGTGGCAGGTCCACGGACGCGGCCAGGAGGGTCTTCAGATGAAAGGGCGTCGTGACCAGGGCCCGAGGTGTCGGCACCGCGGCCAGCGCCTGCGCGATGTCGGCCGGGAAGTACGGCCGCCCAGTTTCGAACGCCGCGCCGCCCAGCAGGGCCAGCAACACGGTGGACTCCATGCCGTAGCTGTGCTGTGCCGGTACCGTGGCGACGAGGGTCAGCCCCGCCAGCGACGGCCGGCCCAGCCGGTCGGCCAGGCGCGCCGCCTCGGCGGCGATGTTCAGCGTCAACTGCGCGAAGCGCTTGCCGTGGGGCTGCGGGGTGCCGGTCGAGCCCGAGGTCAGCAGGCGCACCGCCTCCAGATCGGCCGCCACCGTGGGCACCTCGTTCGCCGGGGCGAGGGGCGCGTCCATGCCGACGACCACCGTGGGCAGGCCGCCGGTGGGGGCCTCGGGCCCGTCGACCAGGGCGTACACCGGTGCACCGGCATCGGCGGCGAGGGCCGACAGGGTGGTCGGCAGCGCGTTGGGCGGCAGCAGGCTGGTGTGGCCGCGCAGCATCGCCGCGACCAGCCCGAGCGCGAAGTGGCCGCGGTCCTGACACAGGTTCACGGCGCGACCCTGTGCCGGCAGCCGCTCGGCCAGGGCCTGGGCCTGCGCGACCACCTGGCCGGCGCTGACCGCCACACCGCGCCGCCACAGCAGCGGCGCGGACAGGTCCCGCGGCGCGAGCAGGGGCAGCCGGTTCATCGCGCCTGCTGGCCGTGGTCGCGCCAGGCCTGCACCGCACCGCGCAGCGTGACACGTTCGAAGTCCGGGTGGCGCCAGTAGCGCCACAGGTGCTCGCCGACGAACAACCCGGCCACCGCCAGCGGGGTCAGCAGGTTGCAGAAGAGGCTCCACCAGCTCCAGGGCGCCAGGCTGTAGAGCACCAACGAGATGCCGATCATGACCAGGAAGTACAGCGTCCAGGTGCGGGTGATCGCTTCGGTGTAGCGGCGCATCGCGGGCGTGAAGACCCGGTGCACGCGCTCGGCCAGTGCCGTGATCAACGGCAGGCGCCCGGGCAGCAGGGTGCGGCCGAAGGTCCACGCGAGCACGGCGTGGATCGCTCCGTGCTGCAGGACGTACATGCGTTGCACGTCCTGCACGCCACCGCGGGCCACGACCGCGGCGATCACCAGAGCCGCGGCGCCGCATCCCACCAGCAGCAGCCACTTGCGGCCCTGCCAGGCGCCCAGCGCGACGGCCGCCAGCAGCGGCCCGAACAGCACCGCCACCGCCCAGGGCGCGGTGGCGTGGTGCGTCATCAGCCAGTGCGAGACGACACCGTAGCCGGCGATCAGGGCCCCAGCGGCGAGCAGTGGCGAGCCGTTCATCGGCGCGGTGGCGTTGGCGTGGGCGTGCGGGTGACCGTGCCAGGCAGCACGGCGTGCGGATCAGGTCTTGCGGTGCTGGGCGACATGGGCCGCCAGGCTGCGCAGCGACTGGAAGATCTTCTGGTTGTTCTCGTCGTCCGAGCGAAGCTGGAAACCGTACTTGTGCGAGATCTCCAGCGCCACTTCGAGGATGTCGATCGAGTCCAGCCCCAGTCCGTCGCCGAACAGCGGAGCCGCCGGGTCGATCGCCTCGGGCGTGGTCTCGAGGTTCAGGGCCTGCACGAACAGGACCGCAAGCTCGCGTTCCAGCGTGGCGAGCTCGGCCGGAACGGCTGCGGTGGGGGCTGCGGCGTCGTCAGCCTGGTCGGTGGAGGGGGTCACGTCGAAAGGCCTGAAGCGGCACGGCGAAAACGCAGGATTTTAGCCGGCGGGCCCGCCACCGCCGGCCCGGGCGTGGGCTCACCAGCCCTTGAACAGGTGGGCATACAGACGGCTCGCGACGAGCTTTTCGCCACGCCCGCGCAGGCTGAGCACGACCTTGCCGGTTTCCTCGCGCCGGGCCTCGCGGATCGCCCGCACCTGGACCAGCAGGCTGCGGTGGACCTGCCAGAACTGGGCCGGGTCGAGCTGCGGCAGCAGCTCGCGCAGCGACACGCGGATCAGGTGTTCGCCGCTGGCGGTGACCACACGCAGGTACTTGTCGGCGGCCTCGAAGTACAGCACCTCTTCCACCGGGATCATCTGCGTCACGTTGCCGAGTTGCGCCGGAATCACCGCAATGCGCGATGCCGGGGTGGCCGGAGCCGCCACCCCGGACTGCGGCCCCAGGCTCGCCAGCAGTTCGCGCAGCGGCGCCAGCGACGCGTCGAGGGTGCTGGCGTCGCCGACCCCGGGCCGAATCGCGTTGCGCGCGGCCAGCCGCTGCTGCAGGCGTTGCACCGCCAGGGCCAGGCGCTCGCGCGGGACCGGTTTGAGCAGATAGTCTGCTGCCTGGCGTTCAAAGGCGGCGATCGCGTACTGGTCGTAGGCGGTCACGAACACCAGCAGCGGCAGCGGCGGCGCGTTGGCGCCTTCGGGCCAGTCCTCGGTCACGGCCTGGGCCACGTCCAGGCCGCCCAGGCCGGGCATGCGGATGTCCAGGAAACACAGCGACGGCTGCAAACGCAGCGCTTCGGCCAGCGCCGAATCGCCGTCGCCACACTCGGCCACGACCTGCAGCTCGGGCCAGACGGCGGCCAGGTCGGCTTTCAGGGCTGCGGCGAGCAGCGGCTCGTCCTCGGCGATCAGGGCGGTGGGGGTCATGGCGCGCGCTCGGGGCTTTGCAGCGGAAGGGTGACAACGGCCCAGGTGCCGGCACCTTGTGGCGCGGCCTGCAGATCCAGCGACGCCCCGGTGCCGAACAGTGCGGCCAGGCGCTGGCGGACCTGCTGGGTGCCGAAGCCGGTGCCGGCGGTCGTGTGTGGTGCGGTGCCGGGTCCGCTGCCCGTTCCGGCCTCCAGGCCGCGGCCGGTGTCGGCCACCGTCAGGCGCAGCATCGGTTGGCCGTCGGCCGCGGCGACACGTTCGGCGCGCACCACGATGTGACCTCCTGCGACTTGCGGCTCCAGGCCGTGCTGGATCGCGTTTTCGACCAGCGGCTGCAGGATCAGCGGCGGCACCGGCGCTTGTCGCAACTCGTCGGGCAACTCGAAGCTCGACGTCAGCCGCGGCCCCATGCGCACGCCCATCAGCGCCAGGTAGTCGGACAGGCGTGCGAATTCGTCGGCCAAGGCGTGGCGCCCGCTGCGCGAGGCCACCAGCGTCGCGCGCAGGAAGGCAATCAGCCGGTCCAGCATCGCCTGGGCCCGATCCGCATCGCTGCCGATCAGCACGCGCAGGTTGGCCAGCGTGTTGAACAGCATGTGCGGCTCGAGCTGGGTCTGCAGCATCAGCAACTGCTGTTCGACGGCCACCTTGTGTGCCTGCTCGGCAGCCAGGCGGGCGCGTCCCAGGCGCGTCTGCACGGCCCAGATCGTCAGGCCGATGGTGGTGCCGATCAGCGTCATGGCCAGCGTCACCCGGATGCCACCGTCGCCGACCTTGAAGATGCTGGGGCTGCGAATGCCCGTGAGGGCGTCGCCGATCATCAGTCCGGCGGTGGGGCCGATCAAGGCGGTCAGGGCGACCAGTGCCAGCACCACCCGCCAGCCCGGACCGTCGGTGGGCAGCGGCAGGCCACGGGCCAGGGCACGGCGCAGCATCCACCAGAAGATGACGCGGCGCACGCCATCGACCACGCTCCAGCAGCACAGGCTGATGGCCAGCGAGTAGATCAGCTTGGTCCTGAAGCCACCGCCACCGATAACCGTCAGCAGCGTGGCGATCGCCAGCGCGATGACCAGCGTGATGCCGACGCCCGAGGCCAGGCTGCGCAGCAGGACGCCCCAGGTGAGTGCGGGCACCTCGCGGCCCATGAAGGTCAACGCCATCCGGCCATTGTGGCCACGGCCGCTCCGATGTCCCGGCCTCTGCGACCGGACGTCGCCGGCAGGCGCCAGCGGTGGCCCGGTGTCGCCGGACGTTCCGTCGGCTACAGGTTCAGTGCCGCCTCGGGCACCGCGCCGCGCAGGTAGATCAGCGCGCCGGCGTCGCCGCTGCGCAGGCGGTCGTGCAGCACACCCCGGCGGCCGAGATGGAACCCCCCTGGGCCCAGGCGGATGTCACCGATCTGCATCTCGCCTTCGAGCACCACGCACTCCTCGTCGACCGGGTGGCGGTGGGCGGGCAGCACCGCGCCCGGCGCCAGGCGCACCAGGCAGGACAGCACGCCATCGGCCTCGTGCAGTCGCTTGATCGTCAGTCCCTTGCCAAACGGGGCCCAGCCTTGATCGCCTGGCGCCACGGTCGTGTGTTCGGACAGCGTGTCGCTGGCGATGCGCCGCAGCAACTGCTTCTTGATCCTTGCCTGGGCCTGGGCGTCCAGCGGCACCGGCGCCAGGCCTTCGTCCAGCAAGGCCAGCACGTCGGCATCGAGCACGGGCTCGTCGCGTTGTTCGGTCGGATCCTCAGGGTGCCGGGTCATGGTCGTGGTCTGGACGGGGGTTGCGGTTGGGCGGGCCGAAAGCGTCGTCGCCCAGGGCCTGGCGCAGGCGCGCCTGGGCGCGACGCAGATGCGACTTGACCGTGCCCAGGGGCAAGCCAGTGCAGGTGACGATGGCCGAGTGGCTCATCTCACGCCAGTAGGCCAGGCCGAGCAGCCAGCGTTCGGTCGCCGGCAGCGTGGCCACGGCGACGGCGAGCCGCTGTTCGGACTGGCGTTGCCACAACAGGTCCAGCGGGCCGGGGGCGGTGTCGGGCTCGCCGCTGGCGTCACCCATGAGTTCCGACGCCCGGACACGCTGTTCGCTGCGGCGCTGGCGCAGACGGTCCAGGGCGCGGCTGTGCACGATGCTGAGCAGCCAGGTCAATGGCGAGCCCCGGTCGGGGTCGAAGTCCGCGCGCTTGCGCCAGGCCTCGAAGTAGGCATCGGCCAGCAGATCCTCGGCGTCGTCGCCGCCCAGCATCCGGCGCGCAACGGCGCGCGCAGGGCCCAAGGTGGCGTCGAAGAACCGCTCGAAGTCCGCCGCGGCCTCCGGTCCCCCGGCGGACGCGCTGTGCAGCCATGCGGCATGCTGGCGATCTCGCCTTTCACGGGGGGTGTCGTCTGCGGAGACATCGTCGGGACCCGCAGGACGGGCATCGGTTGCGCTGTTTGGGCTTACGGCGCCTGTGGGATTCCGGATGCAGCCCGTCATGTTGCCGCCGGCCCCGTCGGCTGGCTCGGGCTCAGGCCGCCAGCGCACGCCGGATCGCCTCGATCCGGGCCCGGTTGACCCCGAAGTCCTTGCGACCCAGTCGCGAAGCGGACCGGACTTGCACGACGTTGCCCGCAGGATCGAGCCAGAACTCGGCGTCATCGACGAACTTGAGCACTTTGGTCTCGAAGCGGGCGTAGACGTAGTCGGCCTGGGCCGACTCGATCCGCGCACCCGGCATCGCCGCGATCACGGCCTGCAGACGCGTCATCGTCGCCGCCCCGCCCGCCGGCAGCAGGGCCAGCGGGGCGATGTCGGCGTAGGCCTGCATCGCGTGATCGGGCCACAGCCGGGCCTGGCTGCTGACGCTGTTCTCGGTCTTCGAAGGTGGCTTCAGCTTGCCTTCGCGAACCCCGAGGTTGGTGGGTGCCGTGCCGCGCAGCAGGCCGAACTGGGCGCCGACAAGCACGGCGCCAACGAGCAGCAGGACGAGGTAGACGATGAACATGGGCAGGCGGCGGGACATGTGGGCGACAGGAGAGCCGCCGTCAGTCTAGCCGCGGACCCTGCCCGCGCCGGCCCAGGGTCAAGCCGGTGTGTCAGCGCCCCGGCCAAGGCGCCGCCGCCAGGCCCAGCCGGCGACACCGCCCAAGGCCCAGAGCAGGGCCGTCGCCGGCTCGGGGACCGGCAGGGCCTGCAGCCGGACATGGTCGAAGTCGACTTCGATGCCGGGCGCCTGGGCGGTGCCCGGGAGCGCCAGGTTGACGAGCCGGATCTGCAAGGCCTGACCGAGCGCCGGGTGCGCGGCCCCGATGTCCACGGTCAACAGGCTGTCGCGCCACTCGCCTTCGGGGATCGACAAGGTGCTGTCGTCGACGGCGATCAGCACGTCGCCGGCACGCAGCTCGATCCGGTAGCCCGGAAAGCCGTTCAGGTTGTAGAAGAGGCCGCCACCGTCGGACGAGCCCGGCAGCGAGGTCCCGGAGGCGATGTTGCCGACGGCGACCGTGAGCGCATACCGCGTATCGGCCTGCAAGGTCGCGGCCAGTGTCTGCTGAAGGCCAGCCTCGCCGCCCTCGGGGCCGGCCAGGAACACCAGCGCCGCCCGCTGTCCTTCGGGGGTGGGGGCGGAAAAGAAGCTGGTGCCGGTCGGATCGATCAGGCCCAGCGCGTCGGCGTTGCCGTCCAGCCGGTTGAACGGGTCCCAGGCGGTCCAGCCGGCGGGCAGGCCGACGATGAAGGTGCCGGGCAGGATCGCCTGGGCTTCGAAGCCAGCATTGACGATGGGCAGCTCATCGGCATGCAGCGACGGTGCGCTGATCAGGGTCAGCAAGGCAAGCAGCAGGGGTCGCGTCACGGTTCGTCTCCGGTGTACGCAGATCCCCGACATGGGGCTGCGTCTGGAGCGAGCCAGTCTGCGCGCCGGTGCAGGGCCTGGGCATCCCTTCCCCTCGGGAGCCGTGGGGGGACAGAGTGGCCGGTTCAGCGCCGGCGCGAGCCCCCGAGCAGCGAGCCGAGCACGCCGCGGATCAGCTCGCGGCCGACGCTGGAGCCGATCTGGCGCACCGCCGACGTGGCCGCGGCTTCCATCAGGCCCGGCTTGCGGCCACCGCGGGGGCCGGTGGTGCCGAACAGGATGTCCTTGACCATGCCGCCCATGCCACCACCGGCATCGGCATCGGCCGGAGCCGCGGCGCCTGGCATGCCGGGCAGCGTGCGTGGGGCGGCAGCGGGGGCTCCGCCAGCCGGCGCGGCGGCGCCATCGCCCGCGGCGCGGCCGCGCAGCTTTTCATAGGCCGATTCGCGGTCGACGGTCTTTTCGTAGGCGCCGGCCACCAGGGAGCTGCGCAGCAGGCCCTGGCGTTGCTCGGGCGTGATCGGCCCGATCTGGCTGCCGGGGGGCAGCACATAGACGCGCTCGGTCACGCTGGGCCGGCCCTTGGAGTCAAGGAAGCTGATGAGGGCCTCGCCGACGGCCAGCTCGGTGATCGCGGCGCTCATGTCGCCGATGGCCGGGTTGGCGCGCATGGTCTCGGCGGCGCTCTTGACGGCCTTCTGGTCGCGTGGCGTGAACGCACGCAGCGCGTGCTGGACGCGGTTGCCCAGCTGCGCGAGCACCGTGTCGGGCACGTCCAGCGGGTTCTGGGTCACGAAGTACACGCCCACGCCCTTGCTTCGCACCAGCCGCACGACGAGTTCGATGCGCTCGATCAGGACCTTGGGCGCGTCGTTGAACAGCAGGTGCGCCTCGTCGAAGAAGAAGACCAGCTTGGGCTTTTCGAGGTCACCGACCTCGGGCAGGGTCTCGAACAGCTCGCTGAGCATCCAGAGCAGGAAGGTCGCGTACAGCCGTGGCGCGTTCATCAGCTTGTCGGCCGCGAGGATGTTGATCACGCCCTGGCCCGACACGGTCTGCATGAAGTCGGCGATGTCGAGCATGGGCTCGCCGAAGAACCTGTCGCCGCCCTGTTCCTCGATCTGCATCAGCCCGCGCTGGATCGCGCCGACGCTGGCCGCGGAGATGTTGCCGTACTCGGTGGTGAAGGCGCTGGCGTTGTCGCCCAGATGCTGAAGCATCGCGCGCAGGTCCTTCATGTCCAGCAGCGCCAGGCCATGGTCGTCGGCGATCTTGAACACCAGGTTCAGCACGCCTTGCTGGGTGTCGTTGAGCGCGAGCATGCGGGCCAGCAGCAGTGGCCCCATGTCGCTGACCGTGGCCCGAACCGGGTGCCCTTGTTCGCCGAAGACGTCCCAGAGCGTGGTCGGGCAGGCCAGCGGATCGGGCTCCGGAAGGCCCCGCTCCTTCAGGATGCCGGCGACCTTGGTGCTCAGGCTGCCCTTCTGGCTGATGCCGGTGAGGTCGCCCTTCACGTCGGCCATGAAGACCGGTACGCCGATGCGGCTGAAGCCCTCGGCCAGCGTCTGCAGACTGATGGTCTTGCCGGTGCCGGTGGCGCCGGTGATCAGGCCGTGGCGGTTGGCCAGCGCAGGCAGCAACTGGCATTCGATGTCGCCGCGGCGGGCGATGAGCAAGGGGTCGGGCATCGCGGATCCTGGCTGGGCCCTGGCCGGGCCGGGTGGGAGACCCGCTCAGTCTAGGCCAGGCCCGGCACCTCGGGTCGTGCGCGGCGCGTCAGGGCCAATGCCAGCAGGGCCAGGGCGACCAGCGCCCAGCCGGCGGGCTCGGGCACCTGGCCAGGAGCGTTCAGCCGCACGCTGACCTGGTCGCTCAGTCGGGCGCTGATGTCGTCGGACAGCCAGTCGACGCCGGCTCCCGGATCGCCGCTGAGCAGCGCCACCGCGCCCGGCAAGGCGGCAAAGCGGATGAACAGCTCGCTGTTCGAGGCGGCGTCGTAGGCCAGGAGATCAAACAAGGCCGGTGCCGCGCCCGGGCTGCCGCCGCCAGCGCCGAAGGTGCCGTTGTCGACCAGGGTCAGCCACACC
>Ga0209985_10002478_pt1 | contig 16623 bp, 15 predicted proteins | sample NOAtaG_FD_187305 | JGI IMG/M metagenome (GOLD analysis project Ga0209985, IMG submission 187305) | Freshwater lake microbial communities from Lake Erie, under a cyanobacterial bloom - NOAA_Erie_Diel6S_1000h metaG (SPAdes) (version 2) | ecosystem: Environmental > Aquatic > Freshwater > Lake ...
GCGTCACCAGCACATGGTGCAGGCGCTGCTGGGGCTGCAGACGCCCATCGGCCTCCGCCACGATGCCGGCCAGATCCGCACTGACGATTGCCACCCGCGCCTCGGGGTCGGTGATGTAGTGGCCAAACTCGTCGGCACGGTTCATGGGGTTGACCGGCACGATCACGGCGTCGGCACGCAGCACCGCAAAGGCCGCCACCACGTACTGCGGGCAGTTCTGCATGAACAGCAGCACCCGGTCGCCGCGCTGCACACCTCGTGCCTGCAACCATCCGGCCAAGGCCTCGGCTTGACGGTGCAGTTCACCCCAGGTCAGCGGCTGGCCCAGGTACAGGTAGGCGTTCTTGTGCGGGTAACGCCTGGCCGCCACCTCCAGGTTGAACCACAGCGAAGTCTCCGGAACTTCCAATTCCAGCGGCAGACGGGCTGGCCAGTGGGTCAGGTGGGGGCGTGGGGTGGGGGTCGGCATCAATCGGGGCGCTCCGAGTGGGATACACAATACGGCGTAGGTTTAACCGCTCCATTCGCAACACGCCATTCAGCGAAACCCTGGGGGCCACTGGACTTTTTGCATCATGAGGCTGACCGAGACAGAGCGCCAAGCCATCCGCAAGGTCGTCAGCGAAGTGACCGGGGGGCGCGCTCGTGCCATCGTCTTCGGGTCCCGACTCGACGAGTTGGCCAGAGGCGGGGACATCGACCTGCTGGTGGAGAGCTCCGAGCCTGTTGACCAGCCGGCCCGTCTGGCAGCCCTGATCGGGGCACGTCTGGAATCGCAGCTGGGCGAGCAGCGCATCGATGTCCTGATCGGCGCGCCGAACCTGAAGCGACTGCCGGTGCATGAGAGCGCAAGGCTCCATGGGGCCACGCTGTGACGACGGTGTCGTCCGCTGGCGGATTCGGGGCAGACGAGCGGCAGCGGCTCGATTTCCTGGTGAGGATTGTCCTGAAGGAGGCGAGTTACCTGCGGCAAACGGATGGGCTGCTGTTCGCCGCGGGCCCCTTGAACCCGCAAGTGCTTGCGGCGCTGACGCCGCACTCTGCACTGGCCGAGCGCATGGATGCATTCGTTGCGCGCTTCGGCCGTTTGCAGGACACGCTGGGCGACAAGTTGCTGCCCGCGCTGCTCAAGGTGCTGGATGGCCATAGCGGCCCGCTGATCGACAACCTCAACCGCGCCGCCCGCCTGGGCTGGATCGAGGAGGCGACGCCATGGTTGGCCGTACGCCGTCTGCGAAACCAGATGGTCCATGAGTATGTGGAAGACCCTGCCATCCTGGCTGACGCCCTGAACGGTGCGCACGAGGCCGTGCCGATGCTGATGACCGCAACCGACCGGTGGACACGGGAGTGGCAGAGCCGATCCGGCTGAAGCCTGAGGGCCCCTCAGCCAGATAGAGCATCGGCCCCAACCCCCTCACACCACCACCGGCTCCGGCTCCAGCCGAATGCCAAAGCGGCCGTAGACGCTTTCCTGGATCGCGCGGGCGAGCGTCACCACCTCGCCGCACGTGGCGTCACCCCGGTTGACCAGGACCAGGGCCTGTCGGTCGTGCACGCCGGCGCCGCCGATGTGCTTGCCCTTCCAGCCGCAGGCGTCGATGAGCCATCCCGCAGCCAGCTTGGCGCGGCCGTCGGGCAGGGGGTAGTGCACCACCTCGGGGTCACGGTCGATGATGTCGCGGCACTGCTCGGCGCTGACCACCGGGTTCTTGAAGAAGCTTCCGGCGTTGCCGATGACGGCCGGGTCGGGCAGCTTGGCGCGGCGGATGGCGCACACCCAGTCGAAGATGGTCTGCGCGTCCGGCTGGGTCAGGCCGGTTTCGGCCACCTTGCGATCCAGGTCCAGGTAACCCAGCACCGGGGCCCAGGGCCGCGGCAGCCGAAAACGCACCCGCGTGATGACGCTCTTGCCCGCCAGATGCTGCTTGAAGACGCTGTCGCGGTAGCCAAAGCGACAGGCCGCGGCGTCCAGCGTCACGGTGCGGCCGGTCACCAGGTCCACCGCGTCCAGCGACTCGAAGCGGTCCTTCAGCTCCACCCCGTAGGCGCCGATGTTCTGCACCGGCGCAGCCCCCACCGTGCCGGGAATGAGCGCCAGGTTCTCCAGCCCGGGCAGGCCCTGGGCCAGCGTCCACTGCACCAGGCCATGCCAGGACTCGCCCGCGCCCGCCTCCACTATCCAGGCGTCGTCGGTGGTGTGCAGCAAGCGCAGCCCGGGCACCTCCACCTTCACCACCAGGGCCTGCACATCGCGCGTGAACAGCACGTTGCTGCCGCCGCCCAGGATGAACTTGGGCGCCAGGCCCCACTGCGGGTGGTCCACCAGGCGGCGCAGGTCGGCTTCCGAGCGCACCCGCACCAGGTGCGCGGCCGTGGCCGGCAGGCCGAAGGTGTTGAGCGACCGCAGGCTGACGCCTGGCTCCACACTCAGCACACCCGGCGCATTGGGGCCATCCGGCCCGCCCGGCCGGCCCGAATCGCCACCCGGGAAAGCCGACGCGCTCAAAGCCGTGGACATGGGCGGCCCATGGGGTTGGTGGGGATTCCGGATGACGGTGACATAGAGCAGAATTTTCTCTTGGTTTACCTTGCTTTCCCTCGCTTTCTCGCCCCTGAAGAGACCTTGCCATGCCCAGCTTCGACGCCGTCCTCGAACCCAACCTGGTGGAGCTGAAAAATGCCGTGGACCAGACCGGCAAGGAAATCGGCACGCGCTTCGATTTCAAGGGGTCCAGTGCCAAGGTGGAGCTCACCGAAAAGGGTGCGTCGCGCGAGTTGATGCTGTACGGTGACAGCGACTTCCAGATCGGCCAGGTGCGTGACGTGCTGTTGGTCAAGCTGACCAAGCGCGCCGTGGACATCCGCTTCCTGGACCTGAGCGCCAAGATCGAAAAGATCGGCGGCGACAAGGTGCGGCAGCCCGTAGCGGTGCGCACCGGGATCGACAGCGACAACGCCAAGAAGATCCAGACCCTGATCAAGCAGAGCAAGCTGAAGGTGCAGGCGCAGATCCAGGGCGATGTGGTGCGCGTGAGCGGTGGCAAGCGGGACGACCTTCAGGCCGCCATCCGGCACCTGAAGGCGGGTGTGACCGACCTGCCGCTGTCCTTCACCAACTTCAGGGATTGAGGAGCTTGAGCATGCCGTCATCGCGTGCGCTCAGCGCCGCTTACAGCGTTGCCAACCTGTCAGGCACCAACCTCGGCCGGCACGGCCGTTTGTCTTGGCGCTACTGCGCGCTGGTCGCGGCACTGCTGCTCAGCGGACAGGCCACGCAAGCCCAGGACATCGCCTTCTCCGGCCGCATGGGCAGCAAGGCGCTGCTGGTGATCGGTGGCCAGCCGCGGGTGGTGGGGGTAGGCGAGACGCAAGGCGGCGTGAAGCTGCTGGAGGTGACGGGCGAACAGGCGCGCGTGGAGCGCGACGGCCAGACCCTCCTGCTGCGCCTGGGCGCCGCGCCCACCACCGTGGCTGGAGCCGGCGACCGCAGCGCTGGAGCCTCGCGCGACCTGGAGCTCAAGGCCGACGCCGGCGGGCACTTCGTGACCGAAGGGTGGATCAACGGCAAGGCCACCCGCTTCATGGTGGACACCGGGGCCACTGCCGTCTCGTTGAGCCAGACCGAGGCCGAGCGCCTGGGCCTGGACTGGCGGCGTGCCCCCATGGCCCAGGCCAATACGGCCAACGGCACCGTACCGGCCCATACCCTGCAGTTGGGCACCGTGCGCATTGGCGAGTTGGTGCTGAGCAACGTGGGCGCGGTGGTGCTGCCCGCGCAGCTCCCGCATGTGCTGCTGGGCAACACCTTTCTCAGCCGCGTGAGCATGAAGCGCGATAACGACACCCTCAAGCTGGAACCCAAAGCCGCCACACGCTGAGGGGATAACAGCCAAGAGCCCAGGGCCGGGATTGCGCCGCAGCCGGCGGCGTTTTCGAACGGTCGTGCTAAAAACGCGGGCCGCGTGCGCGCCCATGTGAGGCAACGCGGCCTGACCCGCCTAACGCTGCTGGAGAAGACCCCCCATGGACCTGAATTTCACGGACGAGGAACTGGCGTTCCGAGCCCATATCCGCCAATGGGTGTCCGAGCACCTTCCTGCCGACATTTCGCACAAGGTGCACCACGCGCTGCGTCTGAGCCGCGAGGACATGCAGCGCTGGGCCAGGATCCTGGGCGCCAAGGGCTGGCTGGGCTGGAACTGGCCGGTGGAGTTTGGCGGGCCGGGCTGGAATGCCGTACAACGCCATCTCTTCGAGGAGGAATGTGCGCTGGCCGGTGCGCCGCGGGTGGTGCCGTTCGGGCCGGTGATGGTGGCCCCGGTGATCATGGCCTTTGGCAACCGCGAGCAGCAGCAACGCTTCCTGCCCGGCATTGCCAGCGGTGAGGTCTGGTGGAGCCAGGGCTACAGCGAGCCGGGCTCAGGCTCCGACCTGGCCTCGCTCAAGACCCGCGCCGAGCGTCGCGGCAGCGTCTATGTGGTCAACGGCCAAAAGACCTGGACCACCCTGGGCCAGTACGGTGAGTGGATCTTCTGCCTGGTGCGCACCAGCAATGAAGGCAAGCCCCAAACCGGCATCAGCTTCTTGCTGATCGACATGAAGAGCCCCGGCATCACGGTGCGCCCCATCATCACGCTGGAAGGCGAGCACGAGGTCAACGAGGTCTGGTTCGACAACGTCGAGGTACCCGCCGAGAACCTGATTGGCGAGGAGAACAAGGGCTGGACTTATGCCAAGCATCTGCTCAGTCACGAGCGTACCAACATCGCCGACGTCAACCGCGCCAAGCGCGAGCTGGAGCGCCTGAAGCGCATCGCCAAGGCCGAGGGTGTGTGGGACGACCAGCGTTTCCGCGACCAGATCGCCCTGCTGGAGGTGGACATCGTGGCGCTGGAGATGATGGTGCTGCGCGTGCTGTCGGCCGAGAAGAGCGGCAAACAGAGCCTGGATGTGGCGGGGCTGCTGAAGATCCGCGGCAGCGAAATCCAGCAGCGCTACACCGAGCTGATGATGCTGGCCGCCGGGCCCGCCAGCGTGCCGCTGGTGCGCGAGGCCATGGAGGCTGGCTGGCAGGGCGACCAGGCCCTTGCCGCGCTGTGGCCCGGCGCCGTGCCGCAAGCCGCTCCCCTGGCCGGTACCTATTTCAACTACCGCAAGACCTCTATCTACGGCGGGTCCAACGAGGTGCAACGCAACATCGTCGCGCAGACGGTGCTGGGCTGAACGCCCGGACGACAAGGAGATGACGATGGACTTCGAGTTTTCAGACGACCAGGACTCGCTGCGCGACGCGGTGGCCCGCTGGGTAGAGAAAGGCTTCGGCTTTGAGCGCCGGCATGCCCTGGCCAAGGCCGGCGGCGCCTCGCGCGAGGTGTTGAACGAACTGGCGGAGCTGGGCCTGATGGGCCTGGCCGTGCCCGAGGCCCACGGGGGCATGGGCTTTGGGCCCGTGGAGGCGATGGTGGTGATGGAAGAACTGGGCCGCGGTCTCGTGCACGCGCCCTATGCCGCAGCGGCCCTGGTGTCGCCCACGGCACTGTCAGCCGCGCCGCAGGACGTGCAGGCCACCTGGCTGCCGCGCATGGCCTCGGGCGAAGCCCTGGTGGTGCTGGCGCACCAAGAGCGCGCCGCGCGCTACCGCTTGAACCACGTGACAACGCGCGCCACCGCCAACGGCACAGGCCATGTGCTGACCGGCGCCAAGAGCGTGGTGCCCGCCGGGGACGAGGCTGATGCGTTCATCGTGCCTGCACGGCTGTCGGGCGCTGACCATGACACCGCGGGCATCGGCCTGTTCCTGGTGGAGCGCGGCGGCACAGGCGTGAGCGTGCGCGGCTACCCCACCCAGGATGGCGGCCGCGCGGCCGAGCTCACGCTGGCTGCGGCGCCCGCCACGCTGATCTGCGCGGACGGCTTTGACGCGTTGGCGTTGGCCGCCGATGTGGGCATCGCCGCGGCCTGCGCTGAAGGCACCGGGCTGATGGAGCGGCTGCTGGCCATCACCGTGGACTACATGAACACGCGCAAGCAGTTCGGCGTGGCCATCGCCAGCTTCCAGGCCCTGCGCCACCGCGTGGCCGATGTGAAGATGCAGCTGGAGCTCGGGCGCTCGATGAGCTACTTCGCCAGCATGAAGCTGGGCGAGCCCGCCGCTGCGCGACGCCGGGCGATCTCACAAGCCAAGGTGCAACTCGGCCGCAGCATGCGGCAGGTGGGGCAGGACTGCATCCAGCTGCATGGCGGCATCGGCGTGACCGACGAGTACATCGCCAGCCACTATTTCAAGCGCCTGACCATGCTGGAGATGACCTGGGGCGACACCTTGCACCACCTGGGCGAGGTCAGCAGCCGCATGCAGGACAGCGCCGGCGTCTTCGCCTGATCCAGGCGATGAGACAGCGCGTGCCCACGCCAGCCTGCCGCTCCGGCTGTTCACTCGACGTGCACCGTAAGGCCCGCTTGTCGCTGAGATGACCGCCACCCTGCCCTCTGCCGGCGCCCTGACCGACGTGGCCGGCCTCAAGGTCGGCCACTTCACCGACCCGCGCCGCCCCACGGGCTGCACGGTCGTACTGTGCGAGGGCGGAGCGGTGTGCGGGGTGGACGTGCGTGGCGGGGCACCCGGCACGCGGGAGACCGATCTGCTGAAGTCCGAGAACACGGTCGGGCAGGTGCATGCCGTGCTGCTGACTGGCGGCAGCGCCTTTGGCCTGGACGCCGCCACTGGCGTGATGCAGTGGCTGGAAGCGCAAGGCCTGGGCCTGCAGGTCGGGCCGGCCCTGGTGCCCATCGTGCCCTCGGCCGTACTCTTTGACCTCTGGGTGGGCGACCACCGCATCCGCCCTGACGCTGCGGCCGGCCGCGCCGCGTGCGAAGCGGCCCATTCGGGGGCCGTGGCCGAAGGCAATTTCGGCGCCGGGGCGGGTGCGGCCGTGGGCAAGTTGTTTGGCATCGGCCGCGCCATGAAAGGCGGCATTGGCACGGCCTCGGCCCGGCTGGGCGGGGTTACGGTGGCCGCTCTGGTGGCGGTGAACGCCGTGGGCGACGTGCTGGGCGAAGACGGCCAGGTGCTGGCGGGCGCACGCACCACCGACGGCCTCCAACTGGCCCGCACCACGCAGGCCTTGATGCAGGGCGAGGGGCCGCAACGCCTCATGCCTGGGGCTTCCACCACCATTGGCGTGGTGGCCACCGATGCGGCGCTCACCAAGGCGCAGGCCAACAAGCTGGCCTCGCTAGCGCACCACGGCCTGTCGCGGGCCGTCGACCCCGTGACCACCCACGACGGCGACACGCTCTTTGCGTTGGCGACGGGCCGCGCCGGCCCAGTGGGCGAGTTGAGCGGGCTGGGGGCCGTGGCGGCCGAGCTCACGGCGCGGGCCATCCGCCGGGCCGTGCGGGCTGCCACGAGCCTGCCTGAGCATGGTCTGCCGGCAGCGCGTGACCTCTGACCCCATGCGCCTGTCCGCCATCCTCTTCAGCCAGGGCTTCGGCACGCGCCGTGAGTGCGAGGGGCGGGTATTGGACGGTCAGGTGGCGATCGCCGGGCGCGTCTGCGACGACCCCGATGAAGACTTCGCCACCGACGGCCTGCTGTTCAGCGTGGACGGCCGCCAGTGGCCCTTCCACGAGAAGGCGCTGGTGGTGCTGCACAAGCCGGTGCACTACGAATGCTCCATGAAGCCGCGCCACCACCCCAGTGTGATGAGCCTGCTGCCCGCGCCGCTGCGCACCCGCGGCCTGCAGCCCGTGGGGCGGCTGGACGAGGACACCACGGGGCTGCTGCTGCTCACCGATGACGGCACCCTCATCCACCGCCTGACCTCACCCAAGAAACACATGCCCAAGGTCTACGAGGTGACGGCCCGCCACCCCGTGGACGAGCGGCAGTTGCAGGCCCTGCGCACGGGCGTGGTGCTGGACGACGACCCGGCGCCCGTGGCCGCTTTGGACGTGCAGGCCACAGGCGAGCACACCCTGCGCATGACGCTGACCGAAGGCCGCTACCACCAGGTCAAACGCATGGTGGCCGCGGTGGGCAACCGCGTGGATGCCCTGCACCGCAGCGCCATTGGCGCGTACACCCTGCCCACCGATCTGGCGCCGGGGCAATGGTGCTGGTTGCAGCCCGCTGCGTTGTACGCCACCGCCGAGCCGGCGCCGCCCACCCCGCCCTAAGCCGATAGCGGGGCCACTGCGGGAACCTCATGGCGCCCGCGCGTCTGCCCATGCCGGCCGCATCAACGCGACGATGAATCTGGGGCGGCCAGCAACTGCCAGCCGGCCCACAGCCTCGTCAACACCGTCAGGACACACAAACAGGCAAAGCCCGCCGCAATGATCGGGAAGGCCCGTGGCCACAGGCACATGGCGGCAAAGGCCAGCAGGGTCTCGGTGGCCTCCGTCAAGCCACCCAGGTAGTACAGACCTTTGTTCGGATAAGCCACGCTGCTGAGCCCCCGGCGCTCAGCCAGCACAGCAAAGGCCAGGAAGGTGGAGCCTGTGCCCACGAAGGCGGCCAGCAGCGTGGCCGCGGCCAGCGCGTTGCGCTCAGGGTCGGCCCAAGCAAAGGCCAGGGGGATGCTGGCGTAGAAGACGAAGTCCAGCGAGATGTCCAGAAAGGCCCCGCGGTAAGTGGGCTGCGTCAACCGCGCCACCGCGCCGTCCAGGCCGTCCAGCAGGCGGCTGATCAGCAGCAACACCATGCCTGGGACAAAAGCCTGTCGGGCGATGCAGACCGCGGCCGCCACACCAATGGCAAAGCCCGCCCAGGTGACCGCATCAGCACCAATGCCCACCCGCACCAACCCCCGCGCCCCGGCCTCCAGGCCCGGCCGCAGCCGCGCGATGGCCCAGCGGTCCATCATGGTGAGGCCTTCAACTTGAAGCTGGCACTGATAGGCACTAGGTGCCGCCCTCGGCCTGCACTACCCTGAACACGAAGCGCCACGCGCGCCTCACGCCACCGCCCCACCAGACAGGCGCAAGTCTTCGCCCTGATGGGTCAGCGCCACTTGCAGTGCCAGCCGCACGCCGCTCACCTGCTCTTCCAGGGCCAGGACGGGTTTGCCGGGGTATGGGGCCGCCTGCTCGGGCAGCAGCGGCACGTGGATGAAGCCACTTCGCACGTCCGTGCCGGCCAGGCGCTGCTGCAGGCCGTAGAACACGTGGTTACAGACGAAGGTGCCAGCCGTCTGCGACACAGACGCGGGCACACCCGCCTCCCGCAAAGCGGCAGCGATGGCCTTGATCGGCAAGGTGCTGAACCAAGCCGCAGGGCCATCGGCAGCGATGGGCTCGTCCACCGGCTGCGCACCCGCGTTGTCGGGAATGCGGGCGTCATCCACGTTGATTGCCACGCGCTCGATGGACAAGCCCTCCCGCCCGGCCGCCAGGCCCAGGGCCACGGCCAGCACGGGCCGGGTGCGTTCAAGCGCCTCATCCAGCGCCGTCAGCGCGCGGTGGAACACACAGGGCAGTTCCACCGCCACCACACGCGCCCCGGCGATGGTGACGCCATCCAGTTGCCTGGCGATCAAGAGGCTGGGGTTGACGGGGTCGCCGCCAAAGGGCTCGAAGGCGGTCAGCAGGATGTTCCGGGGCAAAGGCCCGGACTTCCGGGCAGTCATCGCCGCTCGCCAGCCAGCGCCTCAAACGGGGCTGCCTGCGCCACCTGAGAAGGCTCGGCAGTACCCCACCCTCCCCCACCCGGCGTCTCGATCACGAACACGTCCCCCGGCTGCATCTGTGCGCTGCCGATGTGCTGCAGCATCTCCACTCGGCCGTCAGCCCGCTCGACACGGTTGATACCCAGCGCACCCGGGCCGCCACCGGCCAGACCAAAGGCGGGCATGTCACGGCCGTTCGACAGGATGGAAGCCGTCATCGGCTCCAGGAAGCGCACGCGGCGCACGCCGCCATCGCCACCGTGCCAGCGGCCCGTGCCACCCGAGCCCTGGCGGATTTCGTAGCTGTCCAGCCTCACGGGGAAGCGGAACTCCAGCACCTCCGGGTCGGTCAGGCGCGAGTTGGTCATGTGCGCCTGCACGACAGAGGTGCCGTCATAGCCGCCCGTCACCTGCCCGTCCGGGCCCGTCCATACGCCTGCGCCGGTACCGCCGGAGATGGTCTCGTAGTACTGGTGCCGCTCGTTGCCGAAGGTGAAGTTGTTCATCGTGCATTGGCTGGCAGCCATCAGGCCCAGGGCGCCGAACAATGCGTTGGTCACGCACATGGAGGTTTCGACGTTGCCCGCCACCACCGCCGCAGGCGAGTGCGGGTTGAGCATGCAGCCTTCAGGCACGATCACGCGCAGCGGCTTCAGGCAGCCGGCGTTCAGCGGGATGTCGTCGTCCACCAGGGTGCGGAAGACGTACAGCACGGCGGCCATGGTCACCGCCTTGGGCGCATTGAAGTTGTTGGCCAACTGCGCACTGGTGCCGCTGAAGTCGATGGTCGCCTCGCGCGCGGCGGTGTCCACCGCGACCTTGACGCGGATCTGCGCGCCGTTGTCCAGCGGCAGGGTGAAGTCACCATCCTTGAGGGCGGTGATCACGCGCCGCACCGACTCCTCGGCGTTGTCCTGCACGTGATGCATGTAGGCCGACACCGTCTCCAGGCCAAACTGATCGACCATGGCGCGAAGTTCCTGCACCCCCTTCTCGTTGGAGGCGATCTGCGCGCGCAGGTCGGCTATGGTCTGGTCGGGGTTGCGCGCAGGGTAGGCGCCCGAGGCGAGCTGGGCGCGCAACTCGGCCTCGCGCAGCGCGCCATCCCGCACCAACAGGAAGTTGTCGAACAGCACGCCCTCCTCATCGATGGAGGCGGAGAACGGCGGCATGGAGCCCGGCGTGGAGCCGCCGATGTCCGCGTGGTGGCCGCGCGAGGCCACGTAGAAGGACGGTGCGGCATCCGCGGCCTGCAGGAAGACGGGCGTCACCACCGTCACGTCGGGCAGGTGCGTGCCGCCGTGGTAAGGGTCGTTCAGCACATAGACATCGCCCTCGAGCATGTGCGGGTTGCGCTCGATGACGGTCTTGATGGATTCGCTCATCGAGCCCAGGTGCACCGGCATGTGCGGCGCGTTGGCGATGAGATGGCCTTGCGAATCGAACAGGGCGCAGGAGAAGTCCAGCCGCTCCTTGATATTGACCGAGTAGGCGGTGTTCTGCAGCCGCAGCCCCATCTGCTCGGCGATGTTCATGAACAGGTTGTTGAAGACCTCCAGCATCACCGGGTCGGCCTCGGTACCCACGGCGTGGGCGGACTCGCGCGGCGCAGTGCGGCGCAACTCCAGCGCGCCCTCGGCGGTGCGCACGGCACGCCAGCCGGGTTCCACCACGGTGGTGGCGTTGCGGTCGGTCACGATGGCCGGCCCGTCCACGGCCGCACCCGGGGCCAGGGCCTCGCGCTCGAACAGCGCGGCCGGCAGCCAGCTGGCGCTGCCACAGTGCATCTGTACTGATGCCAAGGGCGCGCCCGGCGCGGTCTCCGGCAGGGCTTGCACCGCCGGAGCAAGCGTCGAGGTCTCGCCCGCGGCCACGGCCTCGACCGACACGGCCTCGATCACCAGCGCCCGGCCGGCCATGAGGAAAGCGAAGCGCTGCTTGTAGGCGGCATCGAAGGCCTGGCCGATGGCTGTGGCCAGGCCCTGGGGTGCGTCGCCCACCTCACCCGGCCACTCCAGCACCAGAGCCGTGTCCGTGCCCTGGTAGCGCACATGCACACGCGGCCGGCACTGCACGGTGGCGCCGGTCACGCCCTGCTCCACCAGTTCAGCGGCGGCCGCCGCCGCCAGCTCGTCCAGCCGCACCCGGGCGGCCTGCAGCCCGGCAGCGTCCAGCAACTGCTCCACCGAGCCTTCGCGCATGGCAATCTGGTCGGCCAGACCCATCCCGTAGGCCGACAACACCCCTGCCAGCGGGTGGATGTACACGCGCGACATGCCCAGGGCATCAGCCACGGCGCAGGCGTGCTGCCCGCCGGCGCCGCCAAAGCACTGCAGGGTGTAGCGCGTGACGTCGTAGCCGCGCGCCACCGAGATGCGCTTGATGGCATTGGCCATGTTCTGCACCGCGATCTGCAAAAAGCCTTCGGCCAGGGCCTCGGGTGAGGTGGCGCGGCCCGTGCGCTGCGCCACGTCTGCGGCCATCGCCTCGAAGCGCGCCACCACCGCCGTACGGTCCAGCGGCTCGTTGGCACCCGGGCCGAACACGCGCGGGAAATGCGCGGGCTGCAGGCGTCCCAGCATCACATTCGCATCGGTCACCGCCAGCGGTCCACCGCGGCGGTAGCAGGCCGGCCCCGGGTTGGCGCCGGCGCTGTCCGGCCCCACGCGCAGCCGGGCGCCGTCGAAATGCAGGATGGAGCCGCCACCCGCGGCCACGGTGTGGATGCTCATCATGGGCGCGCGCATGCGCACGCCGGCCACCTGGGTCTCGAAGGCGCGCTCGAAGGTGCCGGCAGCCCCGCCGCTGAAGTGGCTGACATCGGTGGACGTGCCGCCCATGTCGAAGCCGATGATGCGATCGTGCCCCGCAGCCACCGCCGTACGCACCATGCCCACGATGCCGCCGGCTGGGCCGGACAGGATGGCGTCCTTGCCTTGGAAACGGTGCGCCTCGGTCAGGCCGCCGCTGCTTTGCATGAAGAAGAGGCGCACGCCCGGCATCTGTGTGGCCACGCGGTCCACGTAGCGGCGCAGGATGGGGCTGAGGTAGGCGTCCACCACCGTGGTGTCGCCGCGCGACACCAGCTTCATCATGGGGCTGACCTCGTGCGACACGCTGACCTGCGTGAAGCCCATCTCGCGCGCAATGCGCGCCGCCGCTGCCTCATGCGCCGTGAAGCGCCAGCCGTGCAGGAAGACGATGGCGCAGGCGCGGATGCCGCTGTCCAGGGCCTGCTGCAGCGAAGCCCGCAGCGCCGCCTCGTCCAGCGGCGTGATCACCTCGCCCTGCGCGTCCACGCGCTCGTGGGCTTCCACCACCTGCTCGTACAGCAGTTCGGGCAGCACGATGTGGCGGTCAAACAAACGCGGCCGCGCCTGGTAGGCGATACGCAAGGCATCACGGAAGCCGCGCGTGGTCACCAGCAGCGTGCGGTCGCCCTTGCGTTCCAGCAGGGCGTTGGTGGCCACCGTGGTGCCCATCTTCACGCAGTCCACCCGCTCGGGCGTGATGGCCTCACCGTGGAGCAGGCCCAGCAATCGGCGAATGCCCTCCACCGCCGCATCGGCGTACTGCTCAGGGTTCTCGCTCAGCAGCTTGAGAGTTTGCAGTTGGCCATCTGGCGCACGGCCCACCACGTCGGTGAAGGTGCCGCCTCTGTCGATCCAGAACTGCCAGCGGGCGGCGGGGGTGTTCATCGGGGTCATGTTCAGGCCGGGTGGGTCGGATGGGTAGAAGGGCTCGGATCAGCGCGTGGATTGTCTGGTGGCGCCGCACGGGCCTCGACGGAGTACAGGTTCATGGCAGCCTGCTGGCTGGCGCAGAGGCCGACAACGCTGCCCCGAGCAAGGCCATCCGTTCGTTGAGCAGGCTCACGATGTCGTGCACCGGCAGCCCGGTGGCCTCACGCAGCGCTTGAGCGTAAGGCGGCAGATTGGTGCACTCCAGCACCAAGGCCTGCAGCCCGGGCTCGCGCGCCAGCAGCCGATGTCCGGCGGCCAGCACCTGCTCGCGGGCGTCGGCCCCGTCGAGCTCGGGTCGGTCCTCAAGCAGCGTGCGGTGCAGCGGCGAGCCTGGGGTGATGCCCTCCAAGGGCGTCGCCGGGTCCGCGCCCACGGCCTCGAAGTGGGCCGGTGTCAGTGAGTCGGCCTCGATGGTGATCACGCCACAGCGCAGGTGCGCCAACTCGGGCAGTTTCAGCAGTGCGGAGCTCCACACCGGCACCGGCAGCGCCTGCTGGAGCTGGCGCTGCCAGCGTGCGAGAAAACCGCAACTCGTCGACAGCGCAAGAGCACCCTCCCCGACCAGCTGCCGCCCGGCGGCCACGAAGGCCTGCAACAGCGCCTCGTCGTCGGCCGGCCCCCGCACCACGCGCCGGGGCGCGGCGCCCTGGACGATGCAGCGGCGCACCGGGAAAGCGAAGCTGGCCGGGTGACCGATGTCACCCGGCGGCCGCGGAAAGCGGGTCTGCAACATCAGGAGGCCGAGCATGGGGAGGGCGATCTTCGCCGAAGTGCCCGCCGCCTCGACAGCGACTTGCGGGAAAGTCCGGGGCGGACAAGTCCCGAGAGGCCTCTATGCTTGCCAGCTTTGCTGCCACTCTTCGGGAGTCTTCCATGAAGCTGAACCTTCCATTGCTCACTGCAGCCGCCGCCCTGGCGCTGTCGGCCACCGTTCAGGCCCAGACCAAGTGGGACCTGCCGGCCGCCTACCCCGCCACGAACTTCCACACGGTGAACCTGCAGCAGTTCGCTGACGAGGTCGAAAAGGGTTCAGGCGGCAAGCTCAAGATCACTGTGCACGCCAACGCCTCGCTGTTCAAGGCGCCCGAGATCAAGCGCGCCGTTCAGGGCGGTCAGGCCCAGATTGGCGAAGTGCTGCTGGTGAACTTCCAGAACGAGTGGCCCATCTTCGGCGCCGACGGCATTCCCTTCCTGGCCGACAGCTACGACGAGGCGATGAAGCTGTGGAGGGTGCAAAAGCCGATGCTGGAGAAGAAGCTCGCCGAGCAGGGCATGATGGTGTTGTACGCCGTGCCCTGGCCGCCGCAGGGCGTGTACTCCAAGAAGCCGCTGAACAGCGCGGCTGACCTGCGGGGCATGAAGTGGCGGGCCTACAGCCCGTCCACGGCCCGCATCGCCGAACTGGTGGGTGCACAGCCGGTGACCGTGCAGGCCGCTGAGGTGAGCCAGGCCTTTGCCACGGGGGTGACCGAGAGCATGATGAGCTCGGGCTCCACCGGTGCCGATGCCAAGCTGCACGAGCACGTGAAGTTCTGGTACGACACCCAGGCCTGGCTGCCGAAGAACGCCGTGTTGGTGAACCGCGCAGCTTTCAACGCGCTGGACAAGGGCACGCAAGACGCCATGCTCAAGGCCGCCGCGGATGCGGAAGTGCGGGGGCTGGCGGCCAGCAAGAAGGCCAACGGCGATTCGCTGGCGGTGCTCAAGGCCGGCGGCATGCAGATCCTGCCGCCCTCAGCCCAACTGAAGACCGACATGAAGAAGGTGGGCGACACGCTGCTCAAGGAGTGGCTGGACAAGGCTGGTCCCGAGGGCAAGCAGCTGGTCGACGCCTTCCTGAAGTGATGAGCCGGCCCCGCTGCAACACCCTTGCGGGGTTGTCGTGGCGGGCCGACCACCGGCAGTCCGACAAGACTTGATGCGCCGCTTCCTGGATGCCCTGTACGACGGCGCCGCCTGGCTGGCGGCGTTGTTCATGGTGGGTCTGCTGTCCATGGTGCTGCTGGGCATCGTGAGCCGCTTGTTGCACTTTCACGTGCCCGGCACAGACGCCTATGCCGGCTACATGATGGCTGGCGCGGGTTTTCTGGCCCTGGCTCACACGCTCAAACGCGGCGAGCACATCCGTGTGACCTTGCTGCTGTCCGTCCTGAAGGGGACTGCGCGCCGTGGCATCGAGATCTGGGCCTTGGGCGCAGCCGTGCTGCTGGCCGGCCTGTCGGCCTGGTACAGCTGCCGATTGAGCTGGCAGTCGCACCTCTTCCATGACATCTCCACCTCCAATGACGCCACGCCGCTGTGGATCCCCCAGCTGTCCATGGCGGTGGGCAACGTCATCCTGCTGATCGCCTTCATCGACGAGTTTGTGCTGGAACTGCGCGGCCAGCGCCAACAGCCGAGCGGCGACGAATCGCTGCACAACGAGTAACCCCCGCCCCGCATCTGCCGCGCTCCATGTCAGACATCGGCATCACCCTTGTGCTCGTGGCGGCCCTGTTCCTCATCCTGGGCAGTGGGGTGTGGATCGGCTTGACGCTCACCGGCGTGGCCTGGATCGGCATGCAGCTGTTCAGCGCGCGCCCGGCGGGTGACGCCATGGCGGTGACGATCTGGGGGTCCTCTTCCAGCTGGACGCTGACCGCCCTGCCCCTGTTCGTGTGGATGGGGGAGATCTTGTTCCGAACGCGCCTGAGCCAGGACATGTTCCGCGGCCTGGCCCCCTGGATGCAGTCGCTACCCGGGCGGCTGCTGCACGTCAACGTGGTGGGTTGCGCCATCTTCGCCGCGGTATCGGGCTCGAGTGCAGCCACTTGCGCCACCATCGGGAAGATGAGCCTGCCGGAATTGAAGGCTCGCGGCTACCCGGATGGCATTTCCATCGGCTCGCTGGCCGGCGCAGGAACGCTGGGCCTGCTCATCCCGCCGTCCATCATCATGATCGTCTACGGCGTAACGGCCGAAGTGTCCATCGCGCAGCTGTTCATCGCTGGCGTGTTGCCCGGCATCATGCTGGCCGCACTGTTCTCGGGCTACCTGATGGTCTGGGCATGGCGCAACCCCGGCCTGGTGCCGCCCGCCGACACATCCATGAGCCTGGGAGAGAAGCTGCGCGAGTCCCGCCATCTCATCCCGGTGGTGCTGCTCATCATGGCAGTGCTGGGCAGCATCTACACCGGCATCGCCACGGCCACCGAGGCCGCCGCCGTGGG
>Ga0209985_10002479_pt1 | contig 16619 bp, 17 predicted proteins | sample NOAtaG_FD_187305 | JGI IMG/M metagenome (GOLD analysis project Ga0209985, IMG submission 187305) | Freshwater lake microbial communities from Lake Erie, under a cyanobacterial bloom - NOAA_Erie_Diel6S_1000h metaG (SPAdes) (version 2) | ecosystem: Environmental > Aquatic > Freshwater > Lake ...
GGCCGAGACGCCTCAGATCATCGCCATGCCGCCATTCACGTGCATCGTCTGCCCGGTCACGTAGGCGGCCTCCTCGGAGGCGAGGTAGACCACCGCCGCGGCGATGTCCGAGGACTGGCCGAGGCGACCTGCGGGTATGGACTGCACGAGCCGCTCGCGCTGCGGCTCGGCGAGGGCGTCCGTCATGGGCGTCGCGATGAAGCCGGGGGCGACGCAGTTGACGGTGATCCCGCGCGAGGCGAGTTCCTGGGCCAGCGCCTTCGACATGCCGATCATGCCCGCCTTGGCGGCCGCGTAGTTGGCCTGGCCCGGGTTGCCGGTCACGCCGACGATCGAGGTGATGCCGACGATCCGCCCCCAGCGGCGCTTCATCATCCCGCGCATCGCGGAGCGCGCCAGGCGGAAGCCAGCCGAGAGGTTGACGTCGAGGACCTTCTGCCAGTCCTCGTCCTTCATGCGCATGGCGAGGCCATCGCGGGTGAGGCCGGCGTTGTTGACGAGGATGTCGACCTGGCCGAGCGCCTTTTCCGCCTCCGCGAAGAGGCGGTCGGTCGCCGCGGGATCGCCGAGATCGCCGGGGACGACGACGGCCGCGTCGCCGATCTCCGCGCGCAGCGCCTCGAGCGCCTCGACGCGGGTGCCGGACAGCGCGACGCGCGCGCCCTGCGCCGCCAGGGCGCGGGCGATCGCCCCGCCGATGCCGCCGGAGGCGCCGGTGACCAGCGCCGTCCTTCCCTTGAGATCGAACATGTTGGTCCTCCTCAGACCGTATTGGCGAAGGCTTCGATGTCGGCCGGCAGGTTGAGCGCCACCGCCGCCATGTCGGGCTCGATGCGCTTCGCGAGGCCGGTGAGGACCTTGCCCGCGCCGCATTCGACCAGCGAGGCGACGCCCGCGCCCTTCATCCACGACACGCTCTCGCGCCAGCGGACCATGCCGGTGACCTGGCGCACCAGCAGGTCGCGGATCGCCGCGGGGTCGCTCGTGGCGCTCGCGGTCACGTTGGCGACCAGCGGCACGCGCGGCGGCGCGATCTCGGCCCTGCCGAGCGCCTCGGCCATGGCGTCGGCCGCCGGGCGCATCAGCGCGCAGTGGAACGGCGCCGACACCGGCAGCAGCAGCGCGCGCTTCGCGCCCTTCGCCTTGGCGATCTCGAGCGCGCGCTCGACGGCCGCCTTCGCCCCGCTGACCACGACCTGGCCCGGGGCGTTGTCGTTGGCGCAGTCGCAGACGTCGCCCTGCGCGGCCTCGCGGGCGACCTCCTGGGCCGCGGGCAGGTCGAGCCCGAGCAGGGCCGCCATGGCGCCCTCGCCCACCGGCACCGCCCGCTGCATGGCATCGCCACGCAGCCTCAGGAGGCGCGCGGCGTCGGACAGGCGCAGGGCGCCCGCGGCGGCCAGCGCCGAGTACTCGCCGAGCGAATGGCCGGCGACATGCGAAGCCAAGGCAGGCAGGGACAGGCGGAATTCCTGCTCCAGGACGCGCACCACGGCGACCGAGACGGCCATCAGCGCGGGCTGCGCGTTCGCGGTCAGCACGAGGTCCCCGTCGGGCCCCTCGAACATCAGGCGCGAGAGCTTCTGGCCGAGCGCGTCGTCGACCTCCTCGAAGACGAGGCGTGCGGCGGCGAAGGCCTCGGCGAGGGGCTTGCCCATGCCGACGGCCTGCGAGCCCTGGCCGGGGAATACGAAAGCGCGCGTCATGGTGCCGGGACCTCCCTGCGACTGGTCGGGCGCCCGGTTACGTCCCGCCCGGCACGACTGTCAACTGCCTCGGCCCGCGCCGCGGCGGGCGGGCCGCGCCGGCCCGCCACGAGACCTTGCGCTACCGGCGGGCCGCCGTGTAAAAGGCGCGCCTTCGATCCGGCCGGGAGAAATCCGGCCGGTCTCCTTGCCGGCACATGCCGGCTAGGGCCGCGCGGCTCCCCGGGGCGGCGGTCCGTCGAACAGCCAGAAGGAGCCGTGCTTCCATGCCGTTCTACGAGAACGTGTTCATCTCGCGTCAGGACGTGTCCGCGACCCAGGTCGAGGCACTGACCGAGCAATTCGCCACCATCGTCAAGGACCATGGCGGCGAGGTCACCAAGCGCGAGTACTGGGGCCTGCGGAACCTCGCGTTCCGCATCAAGAAGAACCGCAAGGGCCACTACGTCCTCATGAGCATCTCGGCGCCGCCCGCGGCGATCGCCGAGATGGAGCGCAACATGCGCATCAACGAGGACGTGCTGCGCCACATGACCGTCCGCGTCGAGGCCCTCGAGGAGGGTCCGTCGACGATGATGCAGCGTCGCGACGAGCGCGAGGGCCGCGAAGGCCGCCGCAGCCGCGACTACGAGCAGCGCGATGGAGGCGAGGCATGACGACCGGTTACGAGGGCCGCGAGGCCGAGGGCCGCGAGGGCGGCCGCGAGGGTGGCCGCGACCGCGAGGGCCGCGGTGGCGGCGGCGGGCGTCGCCCGTTCTTCCGCCGGCGCAAGTCCTGCCCGTTCTCCGGCCCGAACGCGCCGAAGATCGACTACAAGGACGTGAAGCTCCTGCAGCGCTTCCTCTCGGAGCGCGGCAAGATCGTCCCGTCGCGCATCACGGCGGTGTCCACGAAGAAGCAGCGCGAGCTCGCCCAGGCGATCAAGCGCGCCCGCTTCATCGGGCTGCTGCCCTACCTGCTCGGCTGAAGGCTCGGGGCCGGCCTTCCGGGAACGGGAGGCCGGCCTCGCCGCACCGACAGGCCGGCCCGACATGAACGCCCGCGAACTCATCGTCTCGATCGCCGCAGGGGCCGCTGCCGCGGCGCTGACCCTGTCCGCGCTCTCGGCGAGCGTCGGGGGCATCCTGCTGTCGAGCCTCGCCCAGCTTCCCATCTTCCTGGTCGGGCTGTCGCTCGGCACGCAGGCCGCGGCGCTCGCGACCGCGGGCAGCGTCGCGGCGGCCTCCATCCTGGTCCGCCTCGATTTCGGCCTCGTCTTCGGCCTCGCCGTCGGCCTCCCGGTCGTCGTGTTCGTGCGCCAGGCCCTCCTCTCCCGACGCCGTGCCGATGGTGGCATCGAGTGGTACCCGCCCGCGGGCCTGCTCATCACCTGCCTCGCGCTCACGACCATCGTAGCAGCCACGGCGCTGCCCGCCGCGCTGGATCCCTCGCCCGGCCAGGTCGCCCGCGCGCGCGAGGTCCTCGCCGGCCTGCCGCCCGAACTCCGCCCCGCCGACGTGACGCCCGAGGCGCTCGACAGGCTGGTGCGCTTCGCCCTCGGCCTCCTGCCCGGGTTCCTAGGCATCGGCTTCTTCTTCCTGCTCGTCGCCAACGCCGCGATCGCCCAGGCGATCCTCGTGCGGTTCGGGTGGAACATCCGCCCGACGCCGGCGATGTCCTCGCTCGCCCTGCCCGGCTGGTTCGCGACGGCCGCGGCGATCGCCGCCATCGGCGCGATGTTCCCCGGCGCCGCCGGCGTCGCCGGCACGAGCCTCGCGATGATCTGCGCGCTCGGCTTCGCCTTCTCGGGCCTCGCCGTCGTCCACGCCCTCGTCCTCAATTCCGGCGCGCGGGGCGTGCTCCTCGCGGTCGCCTACGCGGCCATCTTCCTCTTCGCACCCGCGATCGTCCTCGTCCTCCTGCTCGGCATCGTCGAGCCGTGGACGCGGCTGCGCGAGCGCTTCGCCGGCCCCGCGCCGGGCCTCTGAACGACGACTTCCAGCAACCAAGCATCCCTGACACCGGAGACAGCCAATGAGCGCCACCCAGGTCATCCTCCTCGAGCGCGTCGAGTCCCTCGGACAGATGGGCGACGTCGTCCGCGTGAAGCCGGGCTTCGCGCGCAACTTCCTGCTGCCGCAGAAGAAGGCGATGCGCGCGACCAAGGAGAACCTCGCGGTCTTCGAGAAGCAGCGCACGCAGCTCGAGGCCCAGAACCTCGCCCGCAAGGGCGAGGCCGGCCAGGTCGCCGAGAAGATGGCGGGCCTGACGGTCGTCATCATCCGCCAGGCCGGCGAGACCGGCCAGCTCTACGGCTCGGTGAGCAACCGCGACATCGCCGACGCGGTGACCGCGGCCGGCTTCACGGTCGAGCGACGCCAGGTGCTGCTTCTCCAGCCGATCAAGGCGCTGGGCATCCACGCCACCCGCGTCTCGCTCCACCCCGAGGTCGACGTCGAGGTGAAGGTCAACGTGGCGCAGTCCGAGGACGAGGCGAAGGCGCAGGCCGAGGGCAAGGCGAAGGCCGCCGCGGCCGAGGCCGCGCCCGCCGAGGAAGCCCCCGCCGCCGCCGCGCCCGCCGAGGAAGCCGAGGCCGCCGCCGAGGCGGCGCCTGCCGAGGACGCTGGCGCCCGCAAGCCGCGCAAGGCGAAGGCACGCAAGGACGAGGAGGGCTGACCGCCCCGCCCCCGCGAGCCTTTCGCGACGTCCAGGACGCCGCCGGGGAACCCCCCGGCGGCGTTCGGCTTTCCGGGAGCCGCCACTCCTTCGCGGCATCCATCACCACGACTCACAGGATGCCCGATCTGCCCTGTTGCGCGGGTCGCGGTGCGGGCGTATCGCTGCGCCTCCAATGGCCGACGAACATCCCATGCCGACCCAGAGGCCGCGGGCGCCCGACGCACCGGTCGATCGCACGCCGCCCGTCAACATCGAGGCGGAGCAGCAGCTCCTCGGCGCCCTGCTGGCGAACAACAAGGCCTACGAGCGCGTCAGCGAGTTCCTCCTGCCGCAGCATTTCGCCGACGACCGGCATGCGCGCATCTACGAGGCCATAGGCCAGTTCGCCGCGCGCAACACGGTCGCCAACCCGGTCACGCTCAAGACGCGCTTCGAGAAGGACGAGGGCCTCGCCGAGATCGGCGGCGCGCAGTACCTCGCGCGCCTGGCCAGCTCCGTCGTGGCCGTGGTGAACGCGGCCGACTACGGGAAGATCATCCACGACCTCTACCTGCGCCGGCAGCTGATCGCGCTGGGCAACGAGGTGGTGAACGACGCCTATGCCGTGGACGAGGACGTCTCCGCCGTCGACCACATGGAGGCGACCGAGCAGAAGCTCTTCGAGCTCTCGCGCAGCGGCTCCTACGAGGGCGGATTCAAGGAATTCCGCGTCGCCCTGCGCGAAGCCATCGACATGGCCGAGCAGGCCTACAAGCGCGACAGCCAGGTCACGGGCGTCACGACCGGGCTCGACGACCTCGACAAGAAGCTCGGCGGCTTCCACCCGTCCGACCTCGTGATCCTCGCGGGCCGTCCCTCCATGGGCAAGACGGCGCTCGCCACCAAGATGGCCTTCTCGGCGGCCCGCGCCTACAAGGAGCGCATCCTCGAGGACGGGAAGAAGGAAGTCGTCGAGGGCGCGAAGGTCGCGTTCTTCTCGCTCGAGATGTCGGCCGAGCAGCTCGCCACCCGCCTCCTCGCCGAGGTCACGGAGATCCCCTCGGACAAGATCCGGCGCGGCGAGGTCCGCGGCGAGGACTTCCCGCGCTTCGTCGAGGCCGCGACCGCACTCGACCGCCTGCCGCTCTTCATCGACGACACGCCCGCGCTGTCGATCTCGGCGCTGCGCACGCGCGCGCGGCGCCTCGAGCGCACGCAGGGCCTCGGCATGATCGTCATCGACTACCTCCAGCTGCTCACGCTGCCGGCCAACATGCGCCCGGAGAGCCGCGTGCAGGAGATCTCCGCCATCACGCGCGGGCTCAAGGCGCTGGCCAAGGAGCTGCAGGTCCCCGTCCTGGCGCTCTCGCAGCTCAGCCGCGCCGTCGAGCAGCGCGAGGACAAGCGCCCGCAGCTCTCGGACCTCCGCGAGTCCGGCACGATCGAGCAGGACGCCGACGTGGTGATGTTCGTCTTCCGCGAGGAATACTATCACTCGCGCGCCGAGCCGAGCCGTCGCCCCGAGGAGTCGGACGAGAAGTTCAACGACCGCTACGAGCAGTGGCAGAGGCGCGGACAGGAGATCCACAACGTCGCCGAGGCGATCATCGGCAAGCAGCGCCACGGCCCGATCGGCACCGTGCGGCTGTTCTTCGACGGCAACTACACCAAGTTCGACAACCTCGCCGGCGGCGGGGACTACCAGGACGAGGGCGGCTGAGCACGATGGGCATCGACGCGGCACATGCCTCCCAGGCGACACTCGAGATCGACCTCGCCGCGGTGGCGCGCAACTGGAACGCGCTGCGCGAGCGCCTCGCGGAAGGCAGCGAATGCGGCGCCGTGCTGAAGGCGGACGCCTACGGGCTCGGGGCCGCCGAGGTCGCGCAGGCCCTCGGCAAGGCGGGCTGCAGGCGGTTCTTCGTCGCCCATCTCGGCGAGGCGCTCGCGCTGCGCAACATCGTGCCGTCGAAGTCGCGGGTCTTCGTGCTCAACGGCGTCCTCGATGGCGAGGAGCAGGGCTACGCGGCGGACAACATCGTGCCGGTCCTCAACGACCCCGGCCAGGTCCAGCGCTGGTCGCGCCACGCCGGCAAGGTCGGCCGCTCCCTGCTCGCCGCGATCCATGTCGACACCGGCATGTCGCGGCTCGGGATGACGCCGGCGGAGGCGACCGCCCTGGCCGCGAGCCGCAAGTCCATGGAGGGCATCGCCCTCGCCTACGTCATGAGCCACCTCGCCCGCGCCGAGGAGGCGGTGGAGACGAACCGCGAGCAGCTGGCGGCGCTGAAGGCGCTGCGGGCGCGCTGGCCGGGGATCCCGGCCTCGCTCGCCAACAGCTCCGGCATCTTCCTCGGCGAGGCCTGGCACCTCGACCTGGTCCGCCCCGGCGCGGCGCTCTATGGCATCAACCCCGTGCCGGGCAAGCCGAACCCGCAGGCCGGCGTCGCCACCCTTGCCGCGCCCGTCCTGCAGGTCCGCGACATCGCCGCGTCGCAGAGCGTCGGCTACGGCGCGACCTGGACCGCGCGCGCGCCGACGCGCGTGGCGACCATCGCGGTCGGCTATGCCGATGGATGGATGCGGAGCCTGTCGAATCGCGGCGGCGCCCATTACCGTGGCAAGCTCCTGCCGTTCATCGGAAGGGTCTCCATGGACCTCGTCACGCTCGACGCCAGCGCCTGCCCCGAGCTCGTGCCCGGAAACCGGGTCGAGCTCCTCGGGCCGAACCGCCCGGTCGACGCCGTCGCGGCCGAGGCCGGGACGATCGGCTACGAGGTGCTGACCTCCCTCGGGCGCCGCTTCGCGCGCATGTACAGGCCCGCATGAACCCGCTCGCCGCCATCGGGCGCATCTTCCTCGGCTTCCTCGCGGGTGCCGGACGCATCGCGCTCTTCGCCGTGGCCGCCGTGTCGCATTGCGTGCGTCCGCCCTTCTATCCGTCGCTGGTCATGCGCCAGATGATGGACATCGGCTATTTCTCGCTGCCCGTCGTCGGCCTCACGGCGCTGTTCACCGGCATGGTGCTGGCGCTGCAGAGCTACACGGGCTTCGCGCGCTTCCAGGCGGAGGGCGCGGTGGCGACCGTGGTCGTGCTCTCCATGACGCGCGAGCTCGGTCCCGTGATCGCGGGCCTGATGGTGGCCGGCCGGATCGGCGCCTCGATGGCGGCCGAGATCGGCACGATGCGCGTCACCGAGCAGATCGACGCGCTGGTGACGCTGTCGACCAACCCGTTCAAGTACCTGGTCGTGCCGCGGATCGTGGCCGCGGTGGCGATGCTGCCGCTGCTCGTGCTGGTCGCCGACATCATCGGCGTGCTCGGCGGGTACCTCGTCGCGGTCTACAAGCTGAACTTCAACATGTCGGCCTACCTGAAGCAGACCGTCGACTACCTGCAGGTGATGGACGTCGTCTCCGGCCTGGTCAAGGCGTCGGTGTTCGGCTTCCTGATCGCCATGCTGGGCTGCTTCCACGGCTACAATTCCGGCGGCGGCGCGCAGGGCGTGGGCCGCGCCACCACCAATTCGGTCGTCTCGTCGTCGATCATGATCCTCGTGGTCGACTACATGCTGACCGAGCTCTTCTTCTCGACCCGCTGATGGCCGCCATGGACGCCCCGCCGAAGATCGCCATCGCCGGCCTGTGCAAGGCCTTCGGGCCCAAGAAGGTGCTCGATGGCGTAGACCTGGCCGTGGCCAAGGGCGACTCCCTCGTCGTGATCGGCGGCTCGGGCACCGGCAAGTCGGTGCTGCTCAAGACCATCCTCGGCCTGATCAAGCCCGACGCCGGCTCGATCCGCATCGACGGCGAGGAGACGATCGGCATGGACGCCTCGGCGCGCGAGCGCGCCAACGCGCGGTTCGGCATGCTGTTCCAGGGCGCAGCGCTGTTCGACTCCCTGACCGTCTGGGAGAACGTCGCCTTCGGGCTCATCCAGGGCCGCGGCATGGCCCGCGCCGAGGCGCGCAGGCACGCGATCGAGAACCTCGCCGCCGTCGGCCTGCGGCCCGAGGTCGGCGACCTCTCGCCGGCCGAGCTCTCCGGCGGCATGAAGAAGCGCGTCGGCCTCGCCCGCGCGATCGCGACGCGGCCGGAGATCATCTTCTTCGACGAGCCGACCACCGGCCTCGACCCGATCATGTCGGACGTGATCAACGACCTCATCGTCGCCTGCACCCGCGACCTCGGCGCGACGACGGTGTCGATCACCCACGACATGCAGTCCGCGCGCAAGATCGCGACCCATGTCGCGATGCTGCATGGCGGCAGGATCATCTGGACCGGCCCGATCTCGGAGATCGACCGCAGCGGCAGCGCGCACGTGGAGCAGTTCATCCACGGCCGCGCCGAGGGCCCGATCCAGATGCAGGTCCGGGCCTGAGGGGCCGGACGGCATGGCCAGGCGCGACAACCGCTTCGTCTGCCAGGCCTGCGGCGCGGTCCATTCCAAGTGGGCGGGGCGCTGCGAGGCCTGCGGCGCCTGGAACAGCGTCACGGAGGAGACGGTCGAGGCCGATCGCCCCGGCGGCGTGGGCGGTGGTCGCGCGGGCCGCGCCATCGCCTTCGAGAGCCTCGAGGGCGCGTCGGAGACGCCGCCGCGCGCGGTCACCGGCATCGCCGAGTTCGACCGCGTGCTCGGCGGTGGCCTCGTCGCGGGTTCCGCCGTGCTGGTGGGCGGCGATCCCGGCATCGGCAAGTCGACCCTGCTGCTGCAGGCTGCCGCCGCGCTCGGCCGCACGCGGCGCGTCGCCTATGTCTCCGGCGAGGAGGCGATCGACCAGGTGCGGCTGCGCGCCGCGCGGCTCGGCCTGACCAAGGCGCGCGTCGCGCTGGCCTCCACCACCTCGGTGCGCGACGTGCTCGCCAGCCTCGAATCGAAGGACGCGCCCGACGTCATCGTCATCGATTCGATCCAGACGATGTTCGTCGACACGCTGGATTCGGCACCGGGCACGGTGTCCCAGGTCCGCGCCTCGGCGAGCGAGCTCATCCGCATCGGCAAGAAGCGCGGCGTCGCGATCCTGCTGGTCGGCCACGTGACCAAGGAGGGCACGATCGCGGGCCCGCGCGTCCTCGAGCACATGGTCGACACCGTGCTCTACTTCGAGGGCGAGCGCGGCCACCAGTTCCGCATCATGCGCGCGGTCAAGAACCGCTTCGGCCCGACCGACGAGATCGGCGTCTTCGAGATGACCGACCGTGGCCTGGTCGAGGTGCCGAACCCGTCGCAGCTCTTCCTCGCTGACCGCCGCGACGACGTCTCGGGCGCCGCGGTCTTCGCGGGCATGGAGGGGACGCGGCCGGTCCTCGTCGAGATCCAGGCGCTGGTCGGCCCGCCGGTCCAGGGAACCGCGCGCCGCGCCGTGATCGGCTGGGACGGCAGCCGGCTGGCGATGGTCCTGGCGGTGCTGGAGACGCGATGCGGCCTGGTCTTCGCCAGCCACGACGTCTACCTCAACGTCGCGGGCGGCCTGCGCATCGCGGAGCCGGCCGCCGACCTCGCGGTCGCCGCCGCCCTCGTCTCGGCCCTCAGCGGCCGGCCGGTCCCGCCCGACGCGGTCGTCTTCGGAGAGATCGGGCTCGCAGGCGAGGTGCGCGCGGTGAGCCAAGGGGATGCTAGGCTGAAGGAAGCCGCGAAGCTCGGATTCGCGCGCGCCTTCGTGCCCTCCGGGCGCCGGCGCGGCAAGCCGGGCGACGGGGCGATCACGGTCGTCGCCATCGACGACCTCGGCAGCCTGGTCGCGCAACTCGCCGGCGGCAGGAGCGGCGCGCGCGCGTCCAGGGAGAAGTCGGAGACTGCGTCATGAATCCGGTCGACCTCGGCGTGCTGGGCGCCATACTCCTCTGCGCGCTGATCGCCCTGGTCATGGGCTTCGTGCGCACGATCCTCGCCCTGTCGAGCTGGGCAGGGGCGGCGCTGGTGACGGTCTGGGGCTTCTCCTATGTCCGCCCCGTCGCGCGCGACTACGTGTCGCCGCAGCTCCTGGCGGACATCGCCGCCGGGCTTGGCGTGTTCGTCGCCGCGCTGATCGTCTTCTCCATCATCAGCCACCTGCTCTCGTCGATGGTCCGCGGCAGCCCCCTCTCCTTCCTCGACCGCACGCTCGGCTTCGTGCTGGGCGGCGTCATCGGCGCGGTGCTCGTCGCGCTGGTCTGGCTGGGCGCCTCGGCCTTCGTCGAGCGCGACAAGATGCCCGAGGTGCTCCAGACCGCGCGTACCCTGCCGATGGTCGACCCGCTCGCCGAACTCATCCGCACCCTGCTCCCCGCCGAGCTGCGCGGCGCGCCGCGCGAGGCGGCGGGTGCCGCGCGACAGGGCGACATCTTCCGCGGCGCACTCGATGCCCTCGGCACGCCCGGCGCGCGACCGCCCCCGCAGCAGGGCGAAACGGGCTATAAACCTGACGAACGCCGTCGCCTCGACAATCTCATCGAGACGCGGCAGGGGGCTCCCTCGGGGGGACAGACGCGATGAGCGACCAATCCTCTCTGACGACCAATCCGTTCGACGACGACAAGCTGCGCGAGGAGTGCGGCATCTTCGCCGTCCACGGGCACAAGGACGCCGCGGCGCTCACCGCGCTCGGCCTCCACGCGCTCCAGCATCGCGGCCAGGAGGCATGCGGGATCGTCGCGACGGATGGCCGGCAGTTCCACAGCCATCGCGCGCTCGGCCAGGTGGGCGACAACTTCAGCTCGCAGCGCGTCATCGAGGCGCTGCCGGGCCGGCTGGCGATCGGGCACAACCGCTACGCCACCACCGGCGAGACGATCCTGCGCAACGTCCAGCCGCTCTTCGCCGAGTTCGACTTCGGCGGCTTCGCGCTGGGCCACAACGGCAACCTGACCAACGCGGCCTTCCTGCGCCGCGTGCTCGTCCGCCAGGGCTGCCTGTTCCAGTCGACGACCGACACGGAGGTCATCCACCACCTCATGGCGCGCGCGCATGGCGACGTCGAGACGCGGCTGATCTCCGCCCTCAACCAGGTGGAAGGCGCCTTCTCGCTCGTCGCCATCTCGCAGAACAAGATCATCGGCGTGCGCGACCCGCTGGGCGTCCGCCCGCTGGTCCTCGGCCGCCTCGACGACGCGTGGATCCTGGCCTCGGAGAGCTGCGCGCTCGACATCATCGGCGCCAACTACGAGCGCGAGGTGGAGCCCGGCGAGCTCGTCGTGATCGACGAGGCCGGCGTGCGCTCGACCAAGCCCTTCGGCCGCGCCGCGCGCCAGCGCTTCTGCGTCTTCGAGTACATCTACTTCGGCCGGCCGGACTCGGTGGTCGAGGGCATCTCGATCTACGACGCGCGCAAGCGCATCGGCGCCGAGCTGGCGCGCGAGAGCGGCGTCGCCGCCGACATCGTCGTGCCGGTCCCGGATTCGGGCGTTCCCGCGGCGCTCGGCTACGCCGAGGGCGCGGGCCTGCCCTTCGAGCTCGGGATCATCCGCAACCACTATGTCGGCCGGACCTTCATCGAGCCGACCGACCAGATCCGCCACCTGGGCGTGAAGCTCAAGCACAACGCCAACCGCGCCAAGCTGCGCGGCAAGCGCGTGATCCTCGTCGACGATTCGATCGTGCGCGGGACCACGTCCAAGAAGATCGTGGAGATGGTGCGCCAGGCCGGGGCGACCGAGGTGCACATGCGCATCTCGAGCCCGCCCACCGCGCATCCCTGCTTCTACGGGATCGACACGCCGCAGCGCGAGAAGCTCCTCGCCTTCCAGTACGACGTCGCGGGGATGGCGCGCTTCATCGGCGTCGACAGCCTCGCCTTCATCAGCATCGACGGCCTCTACCGCGCGATGGGCCAGCCCGGCCGCGACAAGGACCAGCCCCACTACTGCGACGCCTGCTTCACGGGCGAGTACCCGACGCGGCTCACCGACCGCGAGAGCGCGGTGACCGAGCTGCCGCTGCTGCGCACCGCGTCGCCCGCCGCATGAGCGCCCCGGCAGGACGGCTCGCCGGCCGCGTCGCGGTCGTGACCGGCGCGTCGCGCGGCATAGGCCGCGCGGTGGCCCTGCGCTTCGCGGCGGAGGGCGCGCAGGTCGTGGCGCTCGCGCGCTCGGTGGGCGGGCTCGAGGAACTCGACGACGAACTCCGCGGCATGGGCGCCGCGCCGGCGCTGCTCGTGCCGATCGACCTCGCGGAGCTCGACCGCATCGACCCGCTCGGGCCGCAGCTCTACCAGCGCTTCGGCAAGGTCGACATCCTCGTGGCGAACGCAGCACTGCTGGGCACGCTCGGGCCGATCGGCCACCACGACCCCAGGCTCTGGGACGAGGTGTTCCGGGTCAACGTCCACGCCAACTGGCGCCTGATCCGCACGCTCGACCCGCTCCTGCGCAAGGCCGGCAAGGGGCGCGCGATCTTCGTCACCTCGGGCGCGTCGTCCCGGGCCAATGCCTACTGGTCGGCCTATTGCGCGAGCAAGGCCGCGCTCGACCAGATGGTCCGGGTCTGGGCCCTCGAGCTCGCCTCGACCGAGGTGCGCGCCAACCTGCTCTCGCCCGGGGCGACGCGCACGTCGATGCGCGCCAATGCCTTCCCGGGCGAGGACCCGATGACCCTGAAGCCGCCAGAGGCGCTCTGCGACCTGTTCCTCGAGCTCGCGCTCGAGGGCTGCGAGCGCAACGGCGAGACCATCGTCGCGCCGTCGCGCTGAAGGCTCAGCCGCGCCGCGACCTGGGCCGTCCCTCCGCCTTCTCGGCGTAGGGGTTCTCGGTCTGCCGCAGCACGAAGCGGATCGGCGTGCCCGGCAGGTCGAAGGTGTCGCGCAGGCTGTTCTCGAGGTAGCGCAGGTAGTCGTCCGGCAGCGCGACGAGCTTGTTTCCGAACAGGGCGATCGTGGGCGGCCGCGTGTTCGTCTGCCGGCAGAACCGCATCCGCGGGCGCCTGCCCTGCACCACGGGCGGCGGGTGCGCGGACACGACGCCCTCGAGCCAGCGGTTCAGCTTCGATGTCGGCAGCTCGGTGTTCCATGTGTCGAAGGCCTGGAACACGGCCTTCGCAACGTCGTCGAGGCGCCGCCCGTGCAGCGCCGACACCGTGGCGAAGCGAATGCCGCGCACCTGCGGCAGCGAGGTCTCGATGCGGTCGCGCAGCCGGCGCAGCGCCGCCTGCGGGTCGTCCACGAGGTCCCACTTGTTGACGACCACGACCAGCGCGCGCCCCTCCTCGACGACGAGGCGCGCGATCTGGAGGTCCTGCTTCTCGAGGAGCTGCTCGGCATCGAGCACCAGCGCCGCGACCTGGCACTCGCGCACGACGCGCAGCGTGTCGGACACGGAGAGCCGCTCGAGCCGGTCGTCGATGCGCGCGCGACGGCGCAGCCCCGCGGTATCGACGAGCCGCAGCGGGCGGCCATGCCAGCTCCATTGCGTCTCGACCGCGTCGCGGGTGATCCCGGCCTCGGGCCCCGTCAGCATCCGGTCCTCGCCGAGCAGGCGGTTGACCAGGGTCGACTTGCCCACGTTCGGGCGCCCGATGATGGCGAGGCGGATCGGCCGCTGCTCGGGCGGCAGCGAGGCGATGTCCGGCTCCTCGTCGTCGACCGGGAGCGCGGGCTCGCCCGTGCCCTCCTCCGGCTTCGGCATCGCGGCGCGGATCGCCTCCTGCAGGCCGGCGAAGCCCTCGGCATGCTCGGCGGAGACGGGCACGGGATCGCCGAAGCCCAGGCCATGGCCCTCGGCGAGGCCGGGGATCCCGGCCTTGCCCTCGCACTTGTTGGCGAGCAGGAGCACGCGGCAGCCGATGCGGCGAAGCACGCGGGCGAATTCGCGGTCGAGCGAGCTCACGCCCTCGCGCGCGTCGATCACGAGGAGGACGAGGTCTGCCTCCTTGGCCGCCGCCTCGGTCTGCCGGCGCATGCGTGCCTCGAGGCTGCGGCCCTCCGCATCCTCGAAGCCCGCGGTGTCGAAGACCCGGAAGCGCAGGGTGCCGAGCTTCGCCCGCCCCTCGCGCCGGTCGCGCGTCAGGCCGGGCGTGTCGTCGACGAGCGCGAGGCGCCTGCCGGTGAGACGGTTGAACAGCGTCGACTTGCCGACATTGGGCCGGCCGACGATGGCGACGGTGAATGGCCGCTCGCGGGCCGCGCCACCCGCAGGATCCGGTCCCGACATCGTCAGCGCAGCGCGACGAGGTCGGCGTCGTCGGTGACGACGTAGATCGTGCCGCCGGCCACGGCCGGGGCCAGCGTGACGCCACCCGGCATGCGCAGGCGCTCCATCACCGCGCCGGTCTCCGGCGACAGCGTCACCGCCTGGCCCGCCGAACTGAAGACGAGCACGCGGCTGCCGACCACGACCGGCCCCGTCCAGACGATGCGCCCGCGGCGCTTCTGAGGCTCGACGAACTGCTCGAGCGCCGAGACCCAGCGCACGCGCCCGTCGCGCCGATGCACCGCGACGACCTCCGCGTCGGGGGTCGTCGCGAACAGGAAGTCGCCCGCGAGCCACGGCGTCTCGAAGCTGCCGACGCCCTGCTCCCAGATGCGCGCGCCGCTGCGCAGGTCGATCGCGGCCATGAGCCCGGAATGGCTGACGGCGAAGACGGTGCCGCGGTCGATGACCGGCAGCCCGCGGACGTCCGAAAGCGCGGAGAGCGAATCCGCCCGCAACGCGCCCGAAAGCGAATCGCCCCAGGAGACGCGGCCGGACTCTGCGCGCAGCGCGAAGATCTCGCCCGAGGAGAACGAGGCGACGACCGCGTTGCCCTCGACCGCGGGGCTCGACGCGCCGAACAGCCCGGCGTTCTCGGTGATCCCGGAATGCGACCAGAGCTTCCGCCCCGTCTGCACGTCGAGCGCGTGGACCTGGTTGTCGACGGAGATGACGAAGAGCCGGTTGCCCGCCACCGTGGGCCCCGAGCGCAGGGGCGCGGTCAGCGTGGTGCGCCAGGCCTCCTTGCCGGTCGCGGCATCCAGCGCGAGGACCTGCGCCTGCCCGGTCGCGACATAGAGGTTGCCGCCGGCCACGGCCACGCCGCCGCCGCCCGCCGAGGAACGCGACCCGGGCGCCTCGACGTCCACCCGCCAGACCGTGCTGCCGCGCACCGCGTCGATCGCGCGCAGCGAGGTCCCCGCGTCGAGCGTGTAGACGCGCCCGTCGGCCACGACAGGCCCGCTCGTCAGCCGCCCATCCCGCGAACTCCCGCTGCCGATGCCCACGCGCCAGGCGACGCCGATGCCGGCGACCTGCAGGTGCTGCATCGAATGGGCCGGGGTGCCGCCCGGCTGCGGCCAGGCAACGTTCGGCACGGCATCGGGGAGAACGACCGGCAGGTCGGCGATGCGCTGGTCCGGCGCGATCTTCGTCTCGTTGCGCAGCACGGCGACGCGCTCGCCGGGAAGGGGCTTCTTCGGTGGCGAGCCGAAATAGCGGTCGAAGAGGTCGCAGCCGCCCAGGGCGAAGGCGGCGACGAGCAGCGCAGCGTGGGAGGCGGCGCGAAGGGACATCACCCGCCGAGCGCCTGCAGCATCTCGGTGGCGCGGGCCCGCAGGCTCGTCGGGGCGCCCGGATCGTCGGCGATGCGCGTCAGCATGTCGCGCGCCTTCGCCTCGTCCTTCGCGCGCAGCGCGGCGGCGGCGCGGATCTCGAGGGCCGTGAAGCGCCACGGGGAGGAGGAGCTGGAAAGGCGATCCAGCATCGTGTCGACCTCTGCCGCGGGCAGCGTCTCCGCCCCTGCCAGCGCGCCGAGGACGAGCGCCGCGTCGCGAAGGTCCGGGTCGGCCGCGCCGTCGGACGCCACGGCGCGGTAGCCCGCGAGCGCGCCGGACAGGTCGTTGTGCCGCGCGCGCGCGGCGGCCTCGTGCAGGCGCGCCACCAGGGCGTAGCTGCCGCCCTCGCGGCCGATGGCGGCGAATGCGTCGACGGCCTTCTGCCACTGCTCGCCCTCCGCGAGGGCGACGGCCGCGAAGAAGCGCTCGCCCTGCGCCGCGGACTGCTTGCGCTGGTGGTCGGTCCACCAGGTCCAGCCGGCGGTGGCGAGCACGATGGCGACGGCCAGCGCGAGCACGTGGTTGCCGTATTTCTTCCAGAGCCGTTCAGCCCGGTCGCGCCGCAGGTCTTCGTCGACCTCGTTGAAGATGTCTGCCAAGGCACTGCTCGCGGAATGGGGGGCGAAAACGGCGACAACATAGCCATCGGGCCGCCCTCAGGCAAACCGCTTGGCGCCTTGGCATCGATCCGGAAGCGCTTGAAAAAAGGGGGATTTCGGCACCGCCTGGCGGCCTGGCGCGGGATTAACCCTCGCTTAGGCGCCACCATGCCATCACG
>Ga0209985_10002485_pt1 | contig 16603 bp, 11 predicted proteins | sample NOAtaG_FD_187305 | JGI IMG/M metagenome (GOLD analysis project Ga0209985, IMG submission 187305) | Freshwater lake microbial communities from Lake Erie, under a cyanobacterial bloom - NOAA_Erie_Diel6S_1000h metaG (SPAdes) (version 2) | ecosystem: Environmental > Aquatic > Freshwater > Lake ...
CCCTCTTGGGAAAAGGCTCCAGAGGCTTTACTGGAGGAGCGGAAGGGGTGGGATTTGAACCCACGGCAGGTTGCCCTGCGTTCGATTTCGAGTCGAGAAACGGCTACTGACTACGAACGATTTACGGAAGGAGTGCCAGAAAGTGCCAAGACAGGGCGGATTCGGATGAAATTCCGGGCGATTGTCTTCTGGCGGGCTTTGCGCCAGACGCCGTCACCGGACTCGGAGTCGCGGTCGCCTCGACCATTGGTGTTCCCCTCGATGGTGATGATCTGAAAGCCCGAATCGCTCTCCACGATTCCGACATGGCTGAAATCAAAGACGACGATGTCGCCGGGTTGGGCGAGGTCGCGTTCGTGGAGGATGACCGAGGTCTTGGGGCGGGCTTTGGCCCAGCCGAGGTATCCGTAGGCGAGGGCGGTCTTTGGTCGCCATTCTTCGGGCGTGGAGGCTTGGAGGTTGAGCCACTCACGGACGCCGGGGCGGGCGAGCCACTCGCGGATGCACCAATCAACGAACGCAGCACACCATGGCCATGAGGCGGGCTTGAGGTCGGTGGCCCGCTGGTAGTCGCGGATTTTGGATCCGTTGTTGTTGCCGCCTTCCTCGCGGACTCCGATTTGTGAGGCGGCGATTTCGGCGAGCAAGCGGGTCATTTGTCTTTGAGGACTTTGGCCTCGCCGAATTTCGACCAGGCATAGGACAGGTTGTCGTCTTTCGGGAGATCTGGGTTGGTCACCGGCATGTATTTCACCGACACGCTGAGTTGCAGGTTGCCCATCTCGCCGACTCGGTCGCCGAATGGCGGGATCGGAACGCTCACGCAGGATGAAAGCAACGCGAGCGCCAGACAGGCAAAGGCGAAGATGATCATCCCTGCGGCGATCCGGCCCGGGGTCATCCCTTGCGGAGGATGTTGATTGCGCCGACCAGCCCTAACCCCGCCGCCACGATGGCTTCTTGGTGCTGCGGACTGAGCGATACGCCCACCGCCGTCAAACAGAGCAAAATGCCCCTCCATGTTGACGATTGGCCGAGTTGTGTGAGCAGGTAGTTCATTGGTTTCATGTTGTGGATGGTATCAGTCAAAACTCGCTAGTCAAAAATCAGTCCTCGGAGGTGGCGTTTTCTACAACTCCAAAAAAGTCTGATGCGATGTGAGTGAGCGATGCGGCGGATGCGGCGTTTTGGTTGAAAAGACCCATAAGGGAAACCATGCCGTCGATGTCTTTTAAAACATCGGCCATCTCGCGCTCTCCTTCGACAATGTCCGGGATGTTTCTGATGGCGCGGACCCCACGCTCGAAACTGATGAGGTCGGAGCTTTGGTGGTATTGACCGAGAGCGGTATTGATTCCCTTCTCTATGTAGTCGCCAAGGTATGGGATGCCCTGGAGCGGTTCTGTCGCCATGGCCACGCCGATGCGTTTCCAGTTCCATGTTTTTGAGTCGAAGAATTCATCCTCGTCGTCGCCATCGTCTCTTATGTCCTTCCATGCATTTCGTATGAATGCGCCCATGGCCAAGTTGAAAACAATAAATCCAAGCGCCGTTGCTCCGAACCTCTTGAGAGGTCGGTTGGCTTTTGTGTAGGCAAGCAGGGCAAGGTTTTTCCGAGCCTCGGAGGCGAATGCCCAGCCGAGTCGCGACCCGGGGTTGGTTGCGGTGACCTCGTAGATTGACTTCGCTCCCATGCGGGTTGGCTGCGCGAGTCGGTCGGTGATGCGTTCGGCGGTGTTGTGCGCGTAGTCCTCTGCGGCTTTGCCGGTGTATCCGAGAGTTTTGGCTTGGCCCAAATTGTAGTCGTAGACCATGGCGTAGGTGCCAGCGGTCCACAGGGCATCCGACCCGGAGATTAGGCGTCCGATTTTTTCGACTTGGCGCTTGAGTTGGTTTGGCTTCCCAGCCTTGAGACCCTCCATCGCGATCTGCACGATGGGTGGCATTTGTTTCAAGCGCCGCTGGATGTATGCGGAGTTGAGTGAATCACCCCAGCCGAGGTTTCCGGTCAGCAACTTGCCAAGCCTGTAGACATAAGCGCCCATCGGGAGTTCGGCGCTCGCGGCTCCGATCTGGGTGGTCTGAATAGCAAGCGTCCCAACACGACCGATGAGTGCGACTTGCGCTGCGCGGCTGGCCATGCGGTTTAAGACCTCCGAAATTTTAAGGCCAAGAGATGCGTCCCGATTTCCGCCTTGTGCAAAAGCATCAAGGAATTTGTTTAAAACTCTAATCGCTTCTTCCCCTCCAGCTTCATGGATTGAATCTTGAACATCGCGAAAGCGCAAAATCCCATTTACCTCTTTGATCCATGGCGCAAAAGCCTTCCAATGCTCCATCTGGCGAGTGTGAGCAATGTAGGTCTGAACCACATTTCTGAAAGCAGGTTCGGCTATGGCTGTGCCACGGGTGCGGAGAGCGCCGGGGGATATGCTGGTTGCTGATATTGCGTGACCGGTTACAGGATCAGTAACCATACCAGATGGCGCATTCATCGGCCTCACCGTGACAGGAGAATAATTTTTGATTTGCGGCAAATTGACTCCGTTCAACTCGCGATAGACTGAATTGATCGCGAACCATTCTTTTGCGTAGGCATCCAACAAATAATCGCGGACGGCTTTAGCTTCCGGAGACAATGCGGACTCGATTTCGTCGATGAATTTTTGGTCGTAGTGCCACTTGCTGACAGGCATTCCATTCTCATTGAGTTCGCCCTCCATGTGGCGGCGACCATCTTCCTGCATCCACAGCATTGTCGCGGACAATGCTTCCATTTCAGAGAGGTCGAGACCATTGGCCGGTATCGAGGGTTGGCTCATTTGCCACAAGAGCTTCTCGCCATCAGCCCGTTTGCCACCGGCAAGTTTTGTGAAGAGGTCATGGATTGCCTCTTCTTTAGCGGCAACGGCGTCGATCTTGGCATATTCCGCTTTGCGCTGACCATCCGAAAGCCGGATCGCCATTGGAGATTCGTGACCGAAAAAGATGTTCACGACACCATCCCATGCAAGCGTGTCCATGAACCATCCCTTGCCATCACCTTTAATTCCATTGTCCGCTTTGTCTTTTTTCCTTCTGTCTACATAGTCACCTTTCTTGCCGGTGGCGGAAATAGCTTCGGCGCGGGATATATCGCGATCCTCACGCTCACGGATTTTCTTTTGGATGAATTCTGACATTCCCTTGTCCCATGTTTCCTTGGCGGACTCCAATGCGGCAGCGCGGCGGCTGGAGTCGGCATTCTTCCAATCCCCGGCAAGTGACACTAGGTCGGCTTCGCGGGTGAGCATTGCCTCGTCCTGTGCGGAGAGATTTCCAGATGCAATCTGCGTTTCGATGCTTGCGATGTGGCCATCGACCTTCTCGGCGCTCCAGTTGCGGGCCTCGCGGACAACGGCAAAGAGGGACTGGATGTCCGCTCCGATGCCTTTTGGCTTTTCCCCGGCGGCGGCTTTCTTTGGTTTGGTGCGCTCCAACAGGGCGTCAAATGCCGACCCGTATTCCTCCTTGAGCGTTCGCTCCAGTTGGCGGTCGATCATGTCGATGCGCTTCACAAAGAAATCTGCCATTGCCTTGTCGCCTGTGCCGATATTGGCAAGCACGGCAAAGCCTCCCACCCTGCCACGAACTTCTGGTGGCAATACTTTTAAAATCCCATCCAACTCCCCGATGGCGGTGACAAGTTTTGTATGCCGGACTTTGTCGCGCATTCTGGCATTGGCTGCGGAGTCTTTGGCTGCTGCCGCTTGCTCGATCTGCTGCCGCTGGGTTTTTGCTTCGGTATCGATGGCTGCTTTGCGCTCGGCGTATTTGTCCCGGATGCCTTTCTCTAAAATCTTCGCTCGGTCTTTGGCATCTCGCTCGACGCGCTTGCGCTCGGCGAGAGTTTGGGCAGCTTCGATGCGCGGCATGAAAGTGTCCGCGTTGTCCTGCAATGCTTTTTCGACCTCCGTGGCTTCCTCGGTGGTCAGATCAGCGAGTTTGGAAGCCCGCTCGGACTCGACTTGCTCAACGGCTGGGGCGGTATTAGTCGAAACTGCGGAACGAATCGCGTCGAGTTCCTCCTTGTTCTGCTGCATGACGCGCAAAAACCTTTCCCGCGCCCGCTGGTAGACTTTGAGCCGTTCGTCCGGGCCTCGGTTCATGCCGCCGAGGGCGCGGTTCACCCGGTCGATCTCCGACTGGCTGGCGATGGAGTAGTTGATGTTCCCCGTGGTCTGGTCGAACCTCTGCGAGAGCGGTATGACATTGCCCTGCTCGTCGCGGGTTACGGGGTCGGCGGATTTGATTTGGGTTGGATTTAGTAAAGCAAAGTGACGCCTCACAGGGCGACCGCCGTTCCCTTCTCGTCTTTGTTTTGGCGTTTGAATGGCTTGTGCAATTCGTGTCAAAATAATATCTTCACCTTTGCGAAGTTGCGTCTCTGGGGTAATTGCCACAGATTGAAAGTCTCCTTCGCGGATATCTCCTTTAAGGTAAACGCTTTCAAGAATTTCTCCGCCCCCGTAAGATTCTGCCTCTGGCTTGTAATCAGTAAACCATTTTACTTGAGATGAGCGGTCGGCAATGCCTCCGCCAAATTTAGCTCCGCGCCAAACGGGTCCAACATTATACCCCGCCGCCTTCGCCGCCTCGTCCACCATCTTCTGGACGGTCTCCATGTCTCCACTCTCGACTGCGGCGAGGTAGTCGGCGTCCTGTTTTTTCCCGATGCTGTAATTGGTATCAGTCGAAACAGGCTGATCAGAAACTTGCTCTGCAATTAACGCATTGATGTCTCTCCCTTTGGCGTTAATTGATCTGACAACGGCAGGGATTTTGCTCATCCCAAGTTGTTTTGCTGCGGCAAGCCTATGATGGCCATCGCTCAACATCATGGTGCCATCCGCAAAAATACTAACCTCAATGGGTTGGTCGAATTTCATAGTCTTCGCCACTTCTGGCGAAACTTCCGCGATTTCATACATATCCCGGCGTGATACTTTGTTCGGGTTTACACTCGAAATCTCTGGAACAATTTGGTTGTATTTTTCTTCGTTAGAATAGTTTTTCCCGATGCTGTAGTTGATGTTCGCCGAGGTCGGGTCAAAGGTGCCACGGTTTCCGGTGGCTGATTTGACCTGCGTCTCGTTGAAGGGAATCCAGACTTCGTGCTGCACTCCGCCATTTTTCCCGCCGGTATCCTTGATGCCATCGTATCCGAGGGACGACAGAGTTTCTGTGACCCAATCGGGGATGCGCGTCCACGCATGGGTCGTTCCTTTCGCCATGTCCTCTTTCAGCGCGGCCATCCAATCGTTCCCGCTGATGGTGTTTTTATCCCATGCGTCCGGGTTGCCTCCTGCGGATTGCTTGGCCCGCTTGCGCTTGCCTGCTTGTTCCAAGGCTGAGACGACATCGCCCGGGATGCTTGCTGTATCGAGCGGGTTTTTGATCGAAAGATAGACCGGGTAGACTGCCGAGCGGGCGGCGTTGGGATCGTCGAGCGTGGCCCCTTTCACGCCTGCCGCTTGCAGGACTTCCAAAAACCTTTCCTCTTGGTTGAAAAGCGATCCGCTGGATAGCCACATCTCAACCAAGGCCCGGAGACCGTTCCCGCGAGCTTGGCGCAATTCGTAGTCGATGCTGTCTCGGGACATGATGCTCTGCGAATCCGCGACAATCGGGCCTTCGCTAGCATCCCAGTCGGAATAGCCAATCGTGTAGATGCGTTCGTTTACCGCAGCCCGCTCCTCGGGAGAAAGGTTCCACCATGCGCGGTCGATAGCGACCGGCGAGCGCATCCCCTTGCCCTTCCATTTGAACCACCCAGCATAGTCAGATGGCATCTCCGCAGAGGTGTCTCGTTTGTTCGTGGAGTAGGACGAGGCAATGGCCGGGTCGTTTGTGAAAAAGGCCATCGGCCCGGAAGTGGCGCGGGATTTGCGGAAACGGTCTCCTACGCGATCCGCCCTTTGTGTGCCGTGGTAAACAACCATCGGCTTGCCATCGGGATCGACCACCTTGGATGCCGTTGTTGGATCGACATCCCATTCTCCGAACCATCCTTTAAATGGGTTGGTATCAGTCAAAACTCGTTGACCAACCGAGTAGTTGAAGGTGCCTTGTGCCAATTCGCCGCCGACTCGCTCCCGGGTGGTGTCCACCATCGTCTGCTGGTTGAGTCCCACGGATTCGGCGAGGAAGGATTCAAAGTTGGAGTCAATCTTGCCGGTAGCGAAGGCGTCCTTGAGCTTGATGGCGCGGGCCATGGTCTCCTTGAAGACTTGGAGCATGCGCTTGATGTAGTCCACGAAGGATGCCGGGAGGGAGGTCTCCTCGATGCGCCCTGCGGCGTAGTCCATTCCGACCTTGGCGATGTTCTCGATGATGTCGGTCTCGGTCTCGGTGGCGTAGGTTTCGCCGGTGGCCTCGCTGGTTTGGTTGAGCCACCCGCGCAGGGAATCCAGATCGGTGCGGCCCTCGGCGAGCGCCTTGCGGACGAACACATGGTTGATCTCCTCAAAGGCATCCTCCGGGCGCGAGTTCTCGCGCAGGCGGATCACGCCTTTGAACACGCCCTCGGCGGTCGTCTCGACATTGGCTTCGCCGAGGATGTTGTAAGCGGTGAGGTCTGCGCCCTCGGGGATTCCTGCAAAGCGGATGCGCTCGTTGAGATTGGCGATGCCTTTGGCATCACCGGCCTCGGTGAGCCGGTCGAGTTCCTGCTGAACGGTGCGAGGCGCTTCGATGGCGGCTTCGTTGGTGGGGTCTTGGGCGCGGAAGTAATCCACCATGTCGCGCACGGTGTTGCGCTCGGTAAAAAGTTTCGATTCGGCATCCTGCCGCACGGCTTCCATCGCAGCCTGCTGGCTTTTGGTGCGGAGCATCTCGCTTCCGTCCGGCGCGGTGACGAGGTATTCGTCGGTGCCGTCCTGTCCGGCAACCAGGCTAATCCTTGGCGATTCTGGCGGGGGGTTCTGTGCTTCGTTGAAGACTTGGCGGGCGTAGGTCTTTCCGGCTTCGATGTCCTCGGAGGTTCGGCTTTCGAGGGCCGATTGGATGAGCGCATCCGCCTCCTCCGGGGAGGTGGCTTGCTTGATGCGGGCGATCTTCTTGTCGTTGATGCCGACGATTTTCATCTGCTGCTCGGTGACCCCGAGGTCAGCGGCGGTGGCGAATCCTCCGCCGACGAGGCCGAACATAACCGAGGCGGCAAGGGTTTCGGGAATCTGCTCCCCGTATTTCGCCATCTCGGCGGCGAAATCCTTGTCCGGCATATCCTCGCGGAGCGCGGCGGCGATGTTGTCGATGACAATCGTGCCGGTGTCCTGCGCGAGTTCTTGGCCGAACTGCTCGGCGACCGATGCTCCGACCTTGAGTGTGCGGCGGATGCCGTTGTTTTCAATGTTGCCGAGGAACCGGCCAAGCACCGGGAGCTTGCCGGACAGGGTGGCGAGTTGCACCCGGTCGAGCGCGGCCTGCCATGTGCCTTCGACAAGTGCGAGACCCTGCGCGGCTCGGATGTCCATGTCGGGATTCTCAAGGCGGATTCGGTCGTATTCGTTGGCTTGGTAGGCTGCGACCCCGAGGAATGGGTTGATCGCGGTCGCGCCGAGGAATCCGATGCTTCCGGCGACCCCATAGGCTCCGCCCTCCACCGCGCCCATGACCGATCCTTTTTCCATCACCGGGCGGATCGGATCGACGCCGGTCTTGGCGACATTGCGGAGTTCGCGCACGACTTGGAAGGTCTGCATCGCGTTGTTTGCGTAGGAAAGAAATTGCTCCGCTTCTTGCGGAGTCGCTTCGCGGTAGCCGTCTTGCGGGGTGGCAAACATCCCCACCGTGGGAGCTTCTGCGAGGACTTGGGCTTTTGGTGTCTGCTCGGCAACGGTCGCTTTGGTGAGGTCGCCGCTTTCCGGAACCCAAACCTTTTGCCCGCTTTTTACTTTTTGCAGCACATCGTTGACGCCTGCCTCTTGGATTTGCAACGACCCCTGCGGAATGAAATCAAACCCACGGGAAAACGACTGCCCGAGGTTGATCGCGAACTGCTCGATCCCGGCGCGGTCGATCTGACCGGCCTGCGCTCCGAGGGTCACATATTTGTAGACCCTGTCGCGATCTTCCGGGGTGGCTTGTGCGAGGGTTTGGGCAAGGGATTGGAGGTCTTCCCCAGAGGCGTTGCCCTTGGTGAAAGCATCAAGCGTCGAGAGCGTCTTCCCGGCAATCGGACGCACGGCATCGAGGTCGTTGATCGTGTCGTAGTAGAGTTTGTAGGCTTGCGCGAGGTAGGCTGCATCCTCTTTGCCATCGACCAGTTCGGGATACTTCTGTTGCCACTCGTTGAAGACCCCCGTCATGCCCTCCACAAAAGGCCGGTTCACCCCGAGATTGGTATCGGCAAGGGCTTTCCCTACCGACTGAACATGGAGGTCGTTGATCGCCTCGGTCTTTTGCTTTTGCCAATCGTAGTCGCCCCGGATGAAGTCAAAGAGTTGTTCAGTATTGAGGTTTTTTTGGCCGAACGCTTGCATAGCAAACGCGTCGCGCTCGGGTTGGTAGTTTTCGGATGGGATTTCGCGACCTAGTTGGTGTTCAAGGTAGGCGTGGATCAAGGAACGCTTTGCCTCTGCTTCTGGGTCTAACGCTTCAGCAAGGGCATAATTCTGTTCTTTGGCGGCTTGGTAATAATCATCATCCGTGAACAACTTGGAAAAATGCGTATCTTTTTCATTGAACGCTTCTTTTTCTCTTTCTTGTTGCCATTGAGCGCGAAAAGCGTCTTCCTCATCGCCTGCGGAAATGGCTTCACGGCGCGGGATAAGTTCGTCAATTAGCTGTTCCACTTTTGAAGTTCTTGGTTTCTGCGGTTATTAAGTCCTTTTGATTCAATCTTTACTCCGTCCTTGGTAATTTTATTCCAACTTGGCATTCGTTTTTTTATTTCCTCCAATGATTGAGAGGTTTTAATAAGTTTGGCACCATCCCCCGTGTTGAAATCAAAAGAAATTAAAGCATCGCGTTGTCCTTTTGTAAGTTTGAATCCCTTTTGAGAAGCTGCCGAATCGATGTTTTTTGCATGAGTTGTCAACTCCTCGCGAAGTCGGCGGTCGGCTTCAATTTCAGATATTTGTTCTCCCAATTTGGAAGACCTTGTTCCATATCCTACAGAAATTTGTTTTCCATCTTGATACGATGTAAATTTGCCAGATTGTTTTTCGTTAGGTCTTGCTTCCATATTTTTAACCCAATCAACAAGATCGCCCGACAAATTGGTTTTATTTTCTACCCCAAATTGGCCCGAACTAATGGATTCCGAATAACTTTCCCCAGACCAAAATGAGGGTTTTGATTTTTGAGATTCCCATAATTTCTTGGTAGCTTCATCAAGTTTTGGCTTGATTAGTAAATCCCTGTATTCAAGTGCGTCTTTTGGTGTCTTGTCTTTGTTTGCTTCAAACCAATCTCGCATACCATTTTGAATGGACACCACATTTGCCCAATAGGCGTTGTTTTTTGCCGGGTCGATGATTTTTTCTCCATACATTCCGGACGATGTTTTTTCGGTGCCGGGATCGCCGAGGAGTCCCGATTTCCCGAGATCAAGAACATGGTTAATTATTTGTCCCTGCCATTTTTCGGTGGCAGATTTTAGCGTCCCATCGGCGTTGAATTTTTTGACCGATTGGGCAAGCCGGTCGTTGAGAAGCGGGCGGAGTTGTTTGGGAACCTTGGCGGCGATTTCGTTTTGCAGGGTTGCGTAATCTCCGAGGTCTTTGTCGGTGGCTGGGTCGTAGGTCGCAAGGCGGGCGTTTACTTCGGCAATGTCCTTTGAATTGTAAGGAACATTGTCGCTGATGAGGCGCTCAAGCCTAGCCTTGGACTCGGTGCCGGTGACTTTGAAAGTCTCCAGCGCCTTGTTGAGTTTGTCTTTGTCGGTGATGAGAAACTCGTTGCCGTTGGCATCGCGGATCGGGGTGTTGGAATCGATGGCTTGGGCGAGGGTGTTGTAGTTGCTCGTCTCGGTGATCCGGCCCTGCTGATCGACTTGAGCCATCAACCGGCGGACTTTGCTCATCGGCATTTCACCGTAGGCACCCTTGATGCGGGCATCGTCTTTCGCGTCCCCGGCGGACTTGACATATTCGTTGAGGTTCTGCTTCGCGACCGTCCAATCGGTCATCAAGTCGGCGGTGATCCGGTCGGTCTGCATCGACTCGGCAGCGCGGATTTCGTTGTCGCGGATGTCGGCGGCGAATTTGTCGAATTCCTCTTGGGTGAAAACGCCTTTGTCCACGCCACCTTTGAAGGCAGAAAGAGAGGCTTCAAAATTGCTTTCGGCAGCGAGGCGGAGGGCGTTGGCCTTGATGTCGGTCTTGGCAAGTTCCAGTTGCTTGATGCGGGATTCTGCATTCAGCGTGACCTCGGACTTGAGCGTCCAGTTATCTAAATACGGTTGGAATTTTGCTGCGGCGTTGTTGCTGAACTTGATTTCGGCCAGCGCCCGCTTGGTTTCCTCTTGGTGTCTGGCGAAAGACTCGCCCCACTTTTCCAAAGGGAGAGTCGCTTGGTCGGCTTTCTGCTTTTGCGTAGCGACCGCGAGGAGTGTCTCGGCGCGGTTGATGTCCGCGTAGTCCTTGGCCTCGGCGAATTTCTCGCCCCACTTCATGGCGACATCGCCAAGTCCGCCGATGGAGTCGGCGAATTTGCCCATCGCCCGGGCTTCCTGCGAGAAGGCGTCGAGTTCGAGGGTTTGGGTGAGCATCGACTGCGCGGCGTTTCGCATTCCGCTTGGGTCCACCATGGCAGCGCGGCCAAGCTGCGCGGCTTGCGGGGCGAGGATGCCGGTCGAGGGACCGAGGGCTTGCGGGCCTGCGTTGGGGATGTCGGCGAGTCGGATGGCGGGCATTAGCCTATTGCTCCTTGTTTGGTGGTGGACCCCTTGTAGCCGTAGTAACTCATTCCGGTGTTGGCGGCGGAACCGATGCCGCTGGCGAGCGCGGTGTAGCCACCCATCGCGGTGGCGCGGGCGGTGGCGTTGCCTGCCATCTGTTCGATGGCGGCTTGCCGCATCGCGATCCGGTAGCCTGCCCCGGCGGCTTTTTCGGTGAACTGCGCGTCTTGGAAACTGATCTCGGCGGCTTTTTTGTTCATCGCCGAGGCAAAGAGGTCGGAGTTCAAATTAAATTGGCCGACGAGTTCGTTCATCCCGGCCTCGTAGCGTTTCTTCTCCGAAGAGAGATTGGCGAGGAGCTTGGTATCGGCGACCTGCATTTCGTAGAGATTCGCGGTATCAGCCAAAACTGCAAGCGGCGACCCCTCGGTGGTCACGCCGCCTTTGGCGTATTGGGAACGCTGGAGTCCAAGGATGCGAGCTTTCTCGGCGCGGATGCGGTCGGCCTGCTCGCGGGCTTGACGATCCTCGCCATCAGCGGCAGCGCGGAGTTGCTGCGCCTGCTGCTGGACGAGGACATTGTTCATGTTCGCTTGGTCGGCTTGCGCCTGCGCGTTGAACATGGCCATCTGCGAATTGAACTGCTCCGCCTGCGCGGCCCGCTCCGCTGCCATGCGCTGCCATGCGGCGTTCTGCTCGTTAGCTATCCGGTTGTATTCGGCGATGGCGGCTTGGGACTTGCTTTGCTCGCTGGCGGAATACATGGCCACGCCGGTCGAGGCGGCGGTCGCCAGCACGGATACCGCTGCCATTGCTATTAGTCCACCATCAGCACCCATTTTGCGGTTCCTCCTGTAGTGAGTTCATTAGAAAAACTTGGTCGCGGTTGCATTCGCGGAAACCCTGCCGCTTCAGCACCCGGGCAACGCCGGGGTAGGTGAAGACGGCCATCGTGTGGTAGCCGAGTTCGCGAGCCATTTTGCGAAGGCAGGCGATGGAATGATTGAAAGCGAGCCTCGCGGTTTTCAAAGTAAGGCCCGGGGCGCTCACGGCGTGTTCGGCCATGCACATCCCACAGGAATTATCCATGTGCAGGAAAAGGGCGCTGACCGGCTTGCCGTCGATCTCGCAGACGACTCCGCATTTCGGCAGCATCGGCTCCGGGCGGCGGTGCTTGCCGTGGGCGTGCCACCACTCCGAGAGCATCTCGTAGTCGGTCGCTTCGTAGTGGCGGATGTGAATGTCACTCATTGCCGTAGGCGTCCCATTTGGGAAGAATGCTGATGATGCACATTGGGTAAGGTTCGGTTTGCCGGACATCGACATCGGCGTCGATGCCGAACGCTCCGCCGAGGATGATCTTTTGATCCCCGGTGGTGAGCGTCGGGGCGAGAGCATACCACGCTCCAGAATTTGTGCGAACTTCGCCGCCGCGACTCTTGAGTGTGCGGACGACGACTTGGTGGATGCGCTTCTTGCGCGACTGCGCGGTGCCGTCCTCAAAGTCGGCATCGAGCTTCATCGGGCGGAGCGTGGAGGTGTAGGGCAGGCCGAGGTAACCGGAGGCGGCGGCAGGGACGGTAATCGCTCCGCCGGCAACCGTGCGGGTGATGGGGGCTTGGCCATCTTGCATTACCGTGACGGTTTTTCCTTCCAGATGCGCGAGGCCGGAGACCGTGCGGTTAGCTGCACCGGTCGCGAAGGCGACATGGCCGTCGAGGTATCGGTAGTTCGCGGAAGATTCGTTGTCGAATTGGGTTCTCCAAAGGAGAGGAAACCGCTCGATGGTGCGGTAGTCCGCCCCGGACACCGTGCGCTTCACGACCATCCAGAGTTCGTCCTCAGTTCCATTTCCGTAAATCGTGGCGACCGACTCCACATCGGCATCGCCGAGCGTGTGGCGGTGCCATCCGACGACCTTTTGGTCGCGCTCGTAGGTCATGGCGATGAGCGTGCCGTCTCCCCGGGCGCACCACAGCACGGCATCGGGTTGTTGCTGGTAGGCGACCTCCACGATCTCGCCATTGGTGATGTGTTCCGCGAGTAAGGTGAGGTCCGGCGCGACCCAGCCGTCCTTGTTGAGTTCGTAGACCAACTCACGCACCTTGCGTCCGTTGCGCTGGACGAAGAGGAGGACATCGTTCACCAGCGCGGCCTTCATATATTTTGACCCGTAGGAGGATTGCCGGTTCGCTTGCACATTGGTCGCTGAGAGCGCCTGCGTGGAATCGGCGCTGCCAATCGTCCACTCGTCGCCGGATGTCCCGATGAGGAGTTGGCTTTGGCTATACATCCAATTGATGCGGTTGCCCTCCGAGGCCGCGAGCGTGAACTGCACGGCATCAGCGGCGGTCGTGCCGGTCTGGAAATTCTCAAAATCATCAATCGCGCTGCACCAGACGGTGTTTGGCTGGGAGGATGTGCCGCCAAAGCAAAGGCGTTGTTCGTGCATGGCGACCGAGCGGGGGTAGCCGCGAGTGGAAGAGAATGCGCCAAAGGCCCAAAACTTGGTGTTGCGCTGGTTGCGCGGCCCCTCGCCGAGCCACTTGTCCACATTGATCTGCGCGTCTCCGACGATGGTGGCGATGCCGCCGGTGACCTTGGTGTCGGTTTCCAAGCGGGCTTTCTGGACAATGGTTCCGGTGCCGGAAACCCAATCCAGAATGCGGATTTTTAGACCGCAGCGCGTGGACTCCGTTCCGCTAGTGATGATATTGCGGTCTGCCGACACGGAGTATTCCCGCACAATTTCCATTTTTGTGAGGTTCTCCGGGTAAATGTCGAGGTAGCCGGTCTGGGAGTTTGATCCAACATCATAGGTGTAGGTGTGAGTGCCGGTGACGGTGATGGTGGCTCCGTGTGTGGCGTAGTTGTTTGTTGACCGACCGTCTCCCACGCAGATGCGGTCTCCGTTGTTCCAACCGTGGTAGGGGTGGTAGACGCTCACTACCGTGCCGCTTCGCGTGGCGGTGGCCACGATGCGCCCAGCCGAGAAGACATCCGAGGGAACGCGCAGAATTTGGATGGTTGCCGTCCATGTGCCGGAAGTGCTGAAATCCCACCCGCCTTCCACGGCCAAAGTATCGGAAACATTGTTCCCTGTGATGAGTTGCTCGGCGTAGAAATTGTTTTTCTGCCACTTCAGTTCAACCTGCGAACCCACCGTGGAGGATGGGAAAAGTCCAGACCCGGCGCTGACCGAGTATTTTCCCATTTCATTGAGAGGAATCGGAAATTGCGACCACTTGCCCGCTGCTTGATCCACGCCGAAGTTCGACCCAGCGCGGTGGGCGCTCATCGCGTAGTAGTAAAATGCCTGGTTGGCTTGGTTCTGTGCGCTCCATTTAGCTGCGGTGAATGTGGCGTCGGTGTTTGCCGTGATGCACTTATAGGCAATGCTGCCACTCAGCACGATGTCGCCCACGGCGTAGGCGGTGGATGCGACCCATGTGGGAGGACGCACATAGTCGCCGAGGATGTAGTTCGTGCCAGCGACCCAAATGTCTGGGTTTGGATAAATATTCACGACCTGCTCGGTGGCGTTCTGGTCTTGAAGCGGCGGGTAGTCAAAGACCACTGGCGCGAATGTCCAGTTGTTGTCGGCAAGGCGGGAGAGTTTGTGTGGCAGGTAGTTCGCGTGGGCGAAATACATGATGTCGTTGATTTGGGAAAATTGGATTTCGCGCAGGGCAGAGGCGGCGTAGGGGGTGGGAATCTCAAGGATCGACTGCTCCACCCAGCGACCTGCGGCGAGATCGGTGGCAAATGTGCCTGCGGTGTGGGCAGTCACGCAGTAGTAGTTTTTGCTGCTTTCACGCACATAGTTGCCGACTGCGTAGATGTTCCCGGTGGACCATGCTGCAGGCGTGGCGGTGTTGACCGGCGCTCCCGTGGCGGGGTTCCAGAACCTCATGTAGCCTGCGCCCATTTCGATGATGAAGCGGGTCGTGGTCGAGAAATTGAAGCCGATCAAGCGGGTTTGGCTGGTGGCCGACTTGGTGGCTCCGAGGAATTGCGTCCCCGGGCGGCGGATGACGCCTCCGTAGGGGAGGATTTGGAAGTTCTCCAGCGTGCGGCAGGCGCTGCGGTATTTCTCCAAGCTCGTCCGGGCGTCGATGAAGGGGGAGACTTCACCGGCGTTGAAACTTGGGAAAAAATCGAACTTCGGCATGCTACTTTTTCAGATCGCGGAGGATTTTGACGAGGGTGACGAGGCCGACGGCGAACCCGACCGTGACGGAGGCGAAACGCATCCACGCTTCCAAGTGGGGAAGCATGGAGTAAATCGCCGCGCCGATGGAGGTGGCGCTGCCGATGAGGCCGGTGGCTGCGGATTTGAGTTGTTCGCTATTCATTAGGAGTTCGCTTGAGCAAGAAGATTGCCGAGGATTTCCGTAGTCGTGCATTGGCCGAGGCGAGTCGGGTTGAGGGCCGAGACTTTGGCGAGTTCGCTCGAAAGCTCGGTTCGCACCTGGCTGGCTATGGCGCTCGCGGAGGGGACGGTTGGCGCGTTGGTGAGGGTCGTGGTAGTGGCGCAGAGGGCGACATTGGCGACGGTGTCGGTGGAGGGGTTGAAGGTGCTGGCGGGGATTTCGGCGGTGCCGCTCCAGACGATGCTGCCGCTGCCGACATTGGCACCGGCGCTGCGGAATGCGAGTTGGTAGGTGCCAGCGCTGCCGGTCATGGTGCCGCTGTAGAATCCGGTGCTGCCGACCTCGGTGAGCGAAATGGCAGAGCCTACGGCGGAGCCGGATTGGTAGGGTTGAGCGGTGACGGTGAGGCCGCTGGTGGGCAGGGCGATGTTGAGTTCGTTGGCCATGGTTTTAGGAGTTTAGAGTTGCGAGTGTTTCGGTGAGGGTTTCCTCAAAAGAGTGCGGGGCGGCGGGCCAGTTGCTGGCGGCGGGCGAGAGGCCGCTGGCGATCATCGCGTCGAGCCAGCCTTGCACAGCGACGAGCTTGGGCGAGGATTTCGCGGCGGCGTCGAGGCGGAGCTTTTGGTAGAGCAAGGTCGTGCTGCGGTTGCCTCCGTAGCCTTGCGCGGCGGTCCATTCTTCGGCGGTGAATGCGCGGGCAGGTATGGACGAAACGACCCACTCGCCGTCTCCCCACTCGCATTGCTGGGCGGCGGGATCGAAGTCGGGTTGCGGTGCGGGAACCCAGCCTTTGCGCTCAAGGTTGGCGATAATCGCAGGATCGGTTTCGGGGCGGAGTTGCTTGTCTAAAGTAAGATATATTTTCATTTTGTGTTTTAATTGCAGGCAATTTTGAAGGAATATGCGGCAGAGTGTTCAATGCGGCGCTTTAATGAGTTTGCCACATTGCCAGGGATTGCAATGACTTGAGAAATTGACCCCAGCAAAAAGCCCACATTTACAGGAGCGACATCGCCGTTTGCGCCAATGGCGCGACGGTTGTGTTGCTCTCCTGCATAACGGGAACCCGTGGAGGTTGTTTCGTTTGCGCCGTCAGTCCAGAGTGTCGTGCTGCTATTTGTGGTGGCGGCAGACGCGGGCTTGGCAGACAGGATGCGCCAATTATTCAAAATGCTTTGTCCTGAGTCTGTTGGATTTAGACCCCAGTTTTCCGACCCAAATGTTGCGTAAATTTGAGAATAATGGCTGGTATACGGGGGCATAAAACACGCAACCATATCACCCGAAGCTCCTCCGGTGCGAGTGGCCACGGCCATGAAAAGCGATGGAGCGCCAATCGTCGGAATGG
>Ga0209985_10002488_pt1 | contig 16595 bp, 19 predicted proteins | sample NOAtaG_FD_187305 | JGI IMG/M metagenome (GOLD analysis project Ga0209985, IMG submission 187305) | Freshwater lake microbial communities from Lake Erie, under a cyanobacterial bloom - NOAA_Erie_Diel6S_1000h metaG (SPAdes) (version 2) | ecosystem: Environmental > Aquatic > Freshwater > Lake ...
GTTTCACAATGAGACTTGCTTCTGTGCTGATTATTTTCTCTTTAAATCCATGCTCATTTGAAAGCTGCTATCTGTTCTGCTTTAACGATTAATCCATCTTGAATCCGAATGATACGGCGAGTTCTTTCTGCAACATCATGCTCATGGGTAACCAGAACGATCGTAATTCCCTGTGAATTTAATTCTCCTAATAATTCCATGACCTCATGGGATGTTTGCGTATCAAGAGCTCCCGTTGGTTCGTCAGCCAGAATTAACGCAGGACGATTGGCTAAGGCACGAGCGATCGCAACTCGTTGTTGTTGACCGCCTGATAGTTGATTTGGACGGTTAGACAAGCGATCGCTAAGTCCAACTTTAGTTAATGCTTCAGTAGCGAGGCGATGACGTTTCTCTTTGGGGATATTGGAATAAATCATCGGCAGCATCACATTCTCGATCGCTGTTGAGCGCGAGAGTAAATTAAACTGCTGAAACACAAACCCAATCCGCCGATTGCGAATAAAGGCTAGTTCGTCATCGTTGTAAGTGGTCAACTCGCGATCTTCGAGATAGTATGTGCCAGACGTAGGGCGATCGAGACAGCCGATCATATTCATCAGCGTGGATTTGCCTGAGCCTGACATTCCCATAATGGCGGCATATTCTCCAGACTTAATCTCTAAATCAATGCCTTTAAGAATTGGTACATCAACTTCACCAAGGCGATATGCTTTACGGATATTTTCTAATCGAATCATTTTGTTAATCACCTGAGTTGTGTTTGAGAAAGAGCAACCCTTCGGGTTGCTCTTTCTCATAAATTAATCACTTCTAAGAGCTTGAATAGGATCTAACTTAGCGGCACTCCGCGCAGGAATTACTCCCGCAACTAAGCCAACCACCATTGATAAACCAAAACCTGCTGCTACTGACCAAATCGAAACCAGAAATGGAAATTGAAAAATTGTCGCCGAAGTATAGGCGATCGCAACGCCGAACCCAATACCAACTACACCGCCAAGCCCTGACACTAAAATCGCTTCGGTGAGGAACTGATTTAGAATCGCCGATCGCGTTGCCCCTAATGCTTTGCGGACACCGATTTCGCGGGTACGTTCTACCACTGAAACTAGCATAATATTCGCAATGCCGATGCCGCCAACGATTAGAGATATGGCTGCGATCGCGCCGACCATGAGCGTCAGCAAGCCGACTATATTTGTAAAGGCGCTCACGATATCTGTCTGGTTGACAATCCGAAAGTCATCGGGCTGTGGCGGATAAATTTTGTGCCGTAGGCGCAACAGATTAGTCAATTGGAATTGGGCTGCTTCCAGCTCTGTCTCATCAAGGGCTTGCACCCAAAATCCACTAACAGATATACCCTGTAAAGCATTATTCCCCACCTGTCTCGCCGACATGTTTTTGAGTGGAATAAATACGCGATCGTCTTGATCGAAGCCCCCAGAAGCTCCTTTTGATTCCATTACACCGATCACTTGATATTGCTCGCCTTGAATGCGAATCCTCTCGCCGATCGCATTACTACTACCAAACAAATCTGAACGAACTTTAGAGCCAAGTACCACCATTGATTTCGCATTATCAATGTCTTCCTGTTCAAAATATCTTCCTTCCACTGGGAAAGTATTGCGGAGTGGTGAATAGTTAACATCTGTCCCGATTACCGTCGTTGAAGTGTTTTGACCGCCATAGGAAACTTGCCTAGTACGCTGTAAATATGCGGACACCAACTTCACCGCAGGTGCTTTTGCCACAGCTTGAGCATCTTCTAAAGTCAAGGTGGAAGCCGAACCACCACCTTGACTAATGCCACCTGTTCGCGCTGAGCCAGTCAGGACATTAATTGAATTTGTGCCAAGGGCTTGTAACTGGCTTTCCGTCGATTTTTGAATACCTTGTCCAATTGATGTAATCGCAATCACGGCGGCAATGCCAATGATTACTCCCAGCATAGTCAAGGCAGTTCGCAAACGATTATTCCAAAGCGACTCCGCCGCCATAGTCAGAATTTCGGCAAAGGGAACCTTAGCAACTTGAATGCGTGTTTTTGCTAATGGCTTTGACTTTTGCATAAATTTATCGCACTTTTTAATTACAATCCAGATTTATTACTTTCTACTAGCGAAGATTCTAAGAGATCCCCCTCAATCCCCCTTAAAAAGGGGGAAGAATTTAATTCTCCCCCCTTTTTAAGGGGGGCTGGGGGGGATCTAGACAGTTCTTAAATAGTTTCTAAGAGGTGTTGGGTTTGCTAGCTACGACTTCGTTGAGGAGAAGGTGATAATCCTGGAATACCTCTAGGTTCGGTTTTCGGGCGTGAACCTTCAGGAAAAGAGATAAAAATTTTCTCATCGCCAGTTAAACCCGATTTAATTTCTGTTTTATCATCAACAGTTAGCCCTGTCTCAATTGGTGTAAACACGGGAGTTTCACTTTTTTCGGTCTTGACATATACACCAGTCAAACCCTTCTCTCTAACGATCGCAACTGTTGGTACAACCAGCACATTCTTTAATTCACCAGCCTTAAACTCTAAGCTGGCGTTCATACCCGATCGCAACATTTGCTTGTCTTGGGAGGTGATTTCAGCTTTTACTTCAAAACTGGTGACGTTTTGGCTGACGATCGCTTGCGGCGAGATGGAGACAACACGACCATTAAACTTTTTATTTGGATAAGCATCGACTTGTAACGTAACTGTTTGCCCAACCTTAATTTGAGCAATATTCGCCTCAGCGACATTGGCGACAACTTGATTATTGCTAGCAAGCGCAAGAATCGAAGAAGCTGTTGCTGAACTCACCGCACTTCCTGAGGTTGTCGGGGTCACAAATGCGCCTGGATCAGCATATTTTCTAACTACCACCCCATCAAAAGGAGCGCGAATGATTGTATCTTCTAGCTGAGCTTGCACGTTTTGCAAAGATCCTGCGGCAGCGACAACTTGCGCTTCTGCGCGATCAATTTCTTCAGGACGTGAGCCTGCTTGCTGCAAAGATACAGCCTCTCGTGCTTGCGTAACTCTGGCGCGATTAGCTTCCATTGTCGTTCTTGACGCATCCAGATCCCGTGATGAGATCGCCCCATCCTTATAAAGCTGTTGGTTTTGGCGATATACGATCTCTGATTGCTCAAGAGTCGCTTGGGCGTTAGTTAAATTTGCTTGGGCTTGAGAAATATCTTGAGGACGATTGCCTGCTCTTAATAGATCGAGGCTTGCCTGAGCCGCCGCCAAATTTCCATCAGCTTGAGTAATTTGCCCTAAAGTATTGGACTCATCCATATAGGCAAGGATTTGCCCTGTCCGCACATTTTCGCCTTCTTTGACTAGTAAGCTCTTGAGTCTGCCAGAGCTTTTTGGACTAACATTAATTGACTTTTCGGGCTGAATTGTCCCATTGGCGGTAACGATAATGGGTAAATCAGTACGCTTAATCGCTACAGTGCGATCGCGTTTACGAGTTGATAGATTATTGGCAGGTGCAATTAGCTGGGTATAGGCATAGTAACCACCACCGCCAACAGCCACAAGAATTAGGAAGATGGCAATACGCCATCTCCATTTGCCCATAAACTTTTTTTTAGGGCGATCAAGTTCATCAGGGAAATCGGATAGATCATCGGTAATATCCACTTCCTTTGGTTCTAGCTCTTTTTCTGATTGCATGAAAGTTACGTCAATGGGTTAGTGGGTTTAGACTCTTATACTCGATCAAAGGTTCAATTTGGCGATCGCACAGCCCCAAAAATTGATAGGCGATTAAGGTGCGATCGCCTTGTTCGTTGGTTATGTACTGTAATGTTTCAGGCATAATCTAGCTCCTGTTTTCCTCTGTTTATCTCTCATGTAATGATGGCAAGCTATTCACAATTTTAACTGATTCGACGCTGACGCGGGTGATCGCACATAACGAGGTCGAGAATGTAACGCGATCGCCGATCTCGGTGACAGTTTTGAGGTGCTGAGACAGAAATTATAATTTTGGATGAATGGCAATTCGAGCCGTTCATCAATCAGTTAGGACTTACGCAAAAATGCCCTGAAAGCCTCATGTTGCCGTAGGGGCAATTCATGAATTGCCCCTACGGCTCGTTCTTTTGCGTAAGTCCTATCAGTATCTGCTATACTTACGGTAAGATTTGCCTAAAGATATGACTGTTGCTTTACCTAAGACGTTTCAGGCTGATACTCAAAGCACTCTGTACGAGCAAGATTATGCTCTGTGGTTAGAGCAAGCAGTCAATTTATTGCGATCGCAGAATTTTTCTGAGATGGATCTTGAGAATTTAATTGTAGAACTTGAAGGAATGGGTGGCAGTCAAAAACAAGCGATCGAAAGTAATTTAGAAGTTTTGCTGATGCATTTTCTCAAATATAAATATCAACCAGAAAAGCGTTCTAATAGTTGGTGCTATACGATTATCGAACATCGCCTCAGATTGACCAAAGCCTTTAAACATAGTCCTAGCTTGAAACGATATTTTTTGCAGGAGTTTTCTGATTGCTATCTGAACGCAAGGAAGTTAGCCAGTGCCGAAACAGGATTAGCGATCGCCACTTTCCCAATTGAGTCTCCTTTTACTGCTGAGCAAACGCTAGATGAGAATTTTTTGCCTGAAGATTAGTTGTTTCTGTAATAGCGATCGCTGATCTCAGTGATTGGTATCGATTACTAATCTTAGTTTAGTCATCCTTATTGTGGGTTATCTGGATCTTGTTTTTAAAAAACTCCAAACTTCCTTGAATAAATCCAACATAATCCGATCTAGGGTCAACGGAAAATGTAAAAGATAGAATCCATCCATCATTTACATATTTTTGAATTATGGAGATGATGTTAGCTTGATAGTTGTTGAGTAACATATTCGATCGCTTGCAATTTTTGCAGAGAATTAGTTAATCTGGTCTTGATTTTGGCTTCACCTGCCCAACTCACATATTCTTCATCGCCGCCTTTGAGGTCTTCAGCAGTCCAATCGCTGAGAAAAAGGTCAGATGAGATTTGATATTTGGTTTCAAATTCTTTTAAAACTTTATTGGTTTTATCTAGCGATCGCTGTAGGTTTTTGATTTCTGCATCAATTGCGGCTCTAACTAGGTTCTGCACGATTTCGAGATCGGGTGCATCGGATTTGGTTTCTAATTGCAACATAATGGTTTACCTCAGATCAGTTTTTAGGGTTATTGAGTTTTAACTACCAAGATAGATTTCTACATTTTGACTGTTCCATGTGGCGATGCCAATTCCAAAAAAGTCTTTGTCTTCTGTCCAAATGGGACAATCAAAGTGCATCGCTAAAGCGACTACTTGCCAATCGTTAGGCTCTCTTTTTTTGATTTTGACATATTATTTGGTTGCGTCTCTCCTTGCTTGTTTACGCATAGCGTTAAATTCCGCAATGATGTCATCTTCGCTAATGCCGTTATCTTTTAATAGTTGAGCAAATTTTTGGGCAGATTGACGTATGGCAATTAGGGTTTCCTTTGTAGTTTTTTTCAGTTGGATGGTTTGAGTTTTCATGGTGGGTTAATGTTTTTGTCTCTATAGGTGTTTCGGGGAGGTGCTTTAGCTTAAAGGGCTAAAATGGTTGATGTGCAATGGTTTTAACGTCGGAGGTATTCGACATCTGAAACACCCGTCATGAAAAGCATTGAGACTTTTATGATGTTTGACCTCCCCGAAACGCCTATTGAGCCAAAAAAACAAACCCTGTAAGGGTTTTAAAAACACAAAATGGCTACACCATACTGTGTTTTGGTATAACGATCTTGCGAAGCAAGATCGTTACCCAGATATGCGTTTGACTATATTTTAGCTACGAAATAATCGCGAATATTGAGTTTCGTGGTTAGCACAAGCTAAACTTGTTCCCCAACCACACCACTCCAATTCGTCATCTAATCGGCTTAATGCTAATTGAGAACTCCTTAGAATATCAGAACTGAGCTTGAAGATAACCTTTTGACCAGTCGTTTGTCCAAATGGAACAGACCTTACAGCTGCACTAACTAAATTGGATAACCAACCATAAATATAACCAACAGTTGTATTACTAACATCAATTCCTAGGCTTGCCGCTACAATTCCAAAGGCGATCGCATGGTTACAACCTTTACCTTGAGCATTAGCTTTGGCAGTCGGTAAAAGCTCGTTGATTGATTTACGGATAGCTAATTGATCATTTTGACTATCTGGAAGTTGCCACCATAGCTTCATTAAGGACTGTCCCATTTGCCAACTGGCAAGGCGTACTTCTTCCGACTCTCTGGTGGCTGATAGCCAGTTATTCCAATGGTTTAACGCAGTGATATCGTTAGATATCATCGCCTGATGAGCGCGAAGTGCGATCGCCGCTTCGTTAGTAATAAATCCAAAACTCAGCTCTCGTTTTAACCAATCACCGAGATCTGCCTCAGTGTGAATAATGCTATTACTACAAAGATATTCAATTCCTTCAGAATAGCTATATGCACCAACGGGTAAAGCGGGGCTGGTAAGTTGTAGCAATCTTAATAATTGCCAAGAATCAGGATTAATGATCATGGTGATGATGGTAAGCTCCAGACTCTGGTTGAAAAGGTTGAGTTTCGTGAGTTATGGTCAGTCCCATTTGCAAAACCATATCTTCCAAAACTGAATCAGGTGATAAACGAAGATAGTTTTCCGTAATTTCCAAAGAAATATGGCGATTACCTAAATGATAAGCAGCTCTCAAAAATTCAAGGGGTTGCTTAGCAGTGACCGTGACTACTGGCTCAGGCTTAGCGATAACAATTGCGATCGCCTGATCTTGCTCATCCGCAAGAATATCACCTTCTCTAAGAACGGTTCCTCTCTGAAGCTGTAAATTAATCTCTTCTCCTTCAACAGTCATAAATCGATGACGACTGCGGGTTCTATCTTCAGCAATGAGCGCAAGTGTTAAGAGAGATTTCTGATCGACTAATTTTTTGATTTCTGTCGATAAACCCGATGCCGATAAACGCTTTGTAACAATGTGCATTAGCTAAAATTACAGTAAAGTAGAGACAACGCTTTGCGTCATCACCACTTTACCTCATATATAAGCAGGATAAATCCCAATGTCACCATTTCGTGTCGGAGTTGCTGGCCCCGTTGGTTCTGGAAAAACTGCCCTCGTAGATTCTCTTTGCAAATCCATGCGATCGCATTTCCAAATTGCCGTTGTCACCAATGATATCTACACTCAAGAAGATGCTCAGTTTTTAGTCCGTAGTGAAGCTCTATCACGCGATCGTATTGTAGGCGTAGAGACAGGCGGATGTCCCCATACTGCTATTAGGGAAGATGCTTCCATGAATTTAGCTGCGATCGAGCAGTTAGAGCTTCGCTTTACCGATTTAGATTTGCTGTTTGTAGAGAGTGGTGGTGATAATCTTGCTTCTACTTTTAGCCCAGAATTGGTTGATTTAACGCTATATGTAATTGATGTTGCTGCTGGCGACAAAATCCCTCGCAAAGGGGGACCAGGAATTACTAAATCTGATTTATTGGTAATTAATAAAATCGATCTTGCCCCTTATGTTGGTGCAGATTTGCAGGTAATGAAACGCGATGCTTTAAAAATGCGGGGCAATAAGCCTTTTGTGTTTAGTAATCTCAAAACTCAAATCGGCTTAACAACAATCACAGAATTTATTATTGGACGAATGTAATGAATAAAGTGTTGTGCGGCTTTGCCGCACAACACTTTATTCATTACATTCGTCTTTTGGTCTACTCTAACCAAATTTGATCGCCACAACGAACTACACCTCCCTGTAGTACTGAAGTGCGAATACCTGCGATCGTCTTGTTGTGTTTAGTTGTAGTCCGTAAAATATTTAAATCCGTAGGAAGATCTAACTGAGCAATGGTTGTCACTACGCATCGAGGACATGAAGTATCAATACTTAGGCTTACCTCATCGCCAATTAACATCTTTCTGCTAACCCAACCATCTTCAATAAATGTGGCTTCTGAATCTTTTGGCTCAATTAAAATATTCGGGCGAAACCGACAAGGCTCAAAAGCTCCTTCAGGATAGATCTTCTTTAGTTGAGCTAATGTAGTGGTTGTAATCGCGTGAATAGGACAAGAATCAAAGAAAGTCCCTGATGGCATAAACAATTGGGTTATGACTTCGCGATTAAGCGCTCCTTCAATATCTGACCAGTACTGATCTAAACTGGGTGCTTCAGGAGCAGAAGTGATCAGCAGAACTTCTCTTCCCACTGCTTGAGAAAGAGTAGTATTTATATCAATATTGTCACTGGTAGTTGTACTTCCGTCGGGTAAAGCAAATTTAACGGCAGGCATGGAAGTTTGGGATTTAGGCGATGATACAAACTCTGCATGAAACCCTAGCAATTTCGCCCATTTTTTTGGGTTCTTGGCACTGGCAATTCTTTCAGTTTCAAGATCCCACAGAGCGTAAGCGCGATCGCCTAAAATCCCTTTGGATACAACATCCACCTCATCAAATTTTTATCCCAACATCGACTTGACTGGATAACGCCAGAGCGATGCAACTTCACCCACTAAAATTTGAGTCATAGCTTTTTCGGTTAGTTATTGACCTTTATCAATTTGCAAATAAAAAAGCCGATAACTGATCAAAAGTGCGGCTTAGCAACACTTTATAACCGATTATTGGCTTTTCCTTCAGCATGATTAAATAAAGAAGATACTAGCATCGTCTGCTGCGCAGCCAATGCTGATATCTTCTTTATATTTAAATCGCAAGGTACTGATGAACTAAATCATCGCTTAAATCAGATGTTGCACCATTTGCTACAACTGTACCCTTTTCCATAATGAAGAACTTTTGAGCTAACTGACGGGCAAAATCCACCTTCTGCTCAACTACAATTAAGGTTATCCCTTTCTCACGGTTAATCCGTTTGAGAGTGTCCTCAATTTCCTGCACAATTGAAGGCTGAATTCCTTCTGTAGGTTCATCTAACAGCATAATTTTGGGATTACTCATCAATCCACGAGCGATCGCTAATTGCTGTTGCTGTCCTCCACTCAGCAGTCCACCTTGTCGGCTGAGATGTTGCTTTAGCATTGGGAAAAACTCAAAAATCTCATCAGGAATTTTACGCAACTTCTTCTGTGCAGCTGACATACCAAGTTTGAGGTTATCCAAAACTGATAAATAAGGAATGATTTCTCGACCCTGGGGAATGTAAGAGATCCCATACCTTGCTCGTTTGTAAGTTGGAACCTTAGTAATTTCGTCAGCATCAAAAACGATATTGCCCGAAAGAACCTTGTTTAAGCCAATAACACTACGAAGTAATGTAGTTTTACCAACACCATTACGACCTAGCAAACAAGCAATATCTCCCTGATTAATAGCCATGTTCACCCCGAACAATACTGGTGTTTGTCCATAGGAAACAGTAACATCAGTTAGTTCAAGCAGCATTGATTTGTTCGCGTCCAAGATATACCTCAATTACTTTTGGATTTGATTGAACTTCATTGACCGACCCTTCAGTCAATTTTTCACCTTGGTGCAACACCACAATTCTCTGAGCAATCTGTTTGACAAACTCCATATCATGCTCAATTACCACAACAGAGTGATTTTGAGAAATCGTTTTGATGATTTCCCCTGTCAAATGAGTTTCGTCAGGAGTCATACCAGCAGTTGGTTCATCTAGCAAGACCAAGGTTGGATCTTGAGCAATTACCATACCAATTTCTACCCACTGTTTCTGTCCATGTGAAAGAGATGAAACTTTAGCGTAGCCTTTTTCTAAAAGTCCAACACGATCTAGTACAGAGATGATCTTGTCTCTTTTAGCAGATGTAAGCTTAGACTTGATTGAAGAAAAAACACCGTGAGCTCCTTTAAGAGCTAGCAAGATGTTGTCAAATACTGACAAATCATTGTAAACGTTAGGGTTTTGGAACTTACGACCAATTCCCATTCGTGCAACTTTGTAAGGACTTTGATTAGTTATATCCTTACCATGGTAGAAAACATTTCCTGAAGCAACTGGAGATTTGCCAACGATCGCATCAAGTAGAGTGCTCTTGCCAGCTCCATTTGGCCCAATTATCGTAACAATCTCATTTTCGCCAACTTCTAAATCAACACCTTTTAATGCTTTGAATCCAGAAAAAACTACTTTAAGATCTTTAACGGACAAAACAGATTGTCTAGAACTAGAAACGTTGCTAGTTTCAGACATAAATTTATCGGTCTCAACTACAGAAGTTGTTTCCATGAGTTTACCTATTAATGTTAAGAAATATATTGCTCCACTAGCGTTAATCCTACCAAAGGTTGTAACTAGCAAAAGATAGTATTGCTACATTCTAAAAATTATTCAGACCTAGTCAATTGATTAGACTTTTTAGAAAGAAACTTCTTCGGTAATAGGCTAATTAGTCCATCAGGTAGAAATAATACGACTATCACCAAAAGCACTCCGACAATTAACTGCCAATCTTGAGTAACTCGATCCACTGAATTTTGAATCTGTCCAAGTAAAATAGCAGCAAGGATTGGACCAAAAAGTGTTCCTCTTCCGCCTACAGCAACCCAAATTACGATCTGAGTACCAAAAGCAACTCCAAGATAAACTGGTGAAATAAATTTATTTAGAGGAACAAACAAACCGCCAGCAATTCCAGCAATTCCAGCCGAAAGCGTCCAAATAAAGATTTTAAAATTAGCAACGTCATAACCAAGGTAGGAGATACGTTGCTCATTTTCTTTGATTGATCGTAGAATTAATCCGAAGTTAGACTGAGTTAACCACCAACTGCCAGCCATCACCAATGCCGCAAAAGTGAGGATTATAAAATATATTCCTATCGGCGGAATGCTTGCACCAAATAGGACTAGCGTTGAAACATCAGTGATACCATTTGTTCCGCCCGTATAAGCTTGTTGGCTAACAAAGAAAGTAGTTAAAGCTGACGATATGGCTAGAGTGATAACGGTAATGTAAACACCGCTAACTTTGGAACGAAAAATGAATGAGCCAATTAAATAGGCAAATCCTGCGGGTAATACGACCATTGCAATGACGGCAACTGGAAAAAACTGCAATGGAGCTATGAACCAAGGCAGTTCCTTCAAACCATTCCAAACCATAAAGTCTGGAAGTGTGCCACCATAATTGTTAGCGGTGGCAGACAGGTTGAGCTTTAAGTAATATGCCATCGCATATCCACCTAAAGTAAAAAATACGCCATGGGCAAAGCTCAAAATACCAGTGAATCCCCAGACGAGATCTAGAGAAACCCCCAAAGTCCCAAACAAGAGCAACTTTGCCATAAGGTTGGTCTGGAATTCGCCAGCCACAAAAGGGAAAATTGCAAATATCACTAACAGGACTAAACTTGTAGCTAGCCATCTCTTCGGAACATAGTTAGCTTGTCGAATGCGACCTACTACTTCTGCCATAATAAAACCTCCACTAAATTCGCTCTTATTGACAAAAAATAGATGTAAATAGCTTAACTTCGCTTCTGAACTGTAAATAGTCCTTCGGGACGGTAGCGAATTAATACAATAACGGCTGCCAATACAATTACTCTCGCGGTTGGATCGTTAATAAGGTAAGCGATCGCAGCATTCGATTCTCCAATCAAAACTGCCCCAGCCAAAACGCCAATCAACTTATCGACACCACCTGTAACAACAGTCATCCAAGCATCTACTAGGTAATCTTGCCCCATTGGCGGTGCAACGCTTTTTAGTGAAGAAATAACAGTACCTGCAACTCCCGCTAAACCGCATCCATAGGCAAAAGTCATCATATCTACGAGACTAGTATTGACACCCAAGCACTTAGCCATGTCTCGGTTTTGGGTGACTGCACGCACTTCTCGTCCAAGCTTTGTTCCGTAAAGTAGAAAAGCCGTTATTCCAAGCAACAATAGAGCCATGAAGATAATAAACAATCGATAGTATGATATCTCGATTGCTTGTCCGCCAATTTCAAACGGAGTCCAGTTGCCACGAATATATGGAGGAGCTTTTACGTACTTTAGTTGAGCGGTGAAAATAAGTTTGACTACTCCTTGAAGAACTATACTTAACCCCCAAGTAGCTAAAAGTGTCTCAACTGCTCGTCCATATAGCCGTCTAACAATTGTTAATTCAACAATTGCACCAATAAAAGCTGTGAACAAAAAAGAAAATGGGATTGTCAACAACAAATCCATTTTGAAATTACTTTGCAACACAAACGATGTATATGCTCCTAACATGATGAATTCACCATGTGCTAGGTTGATTATCCGCATAACTCCGAACGTTATTGAAAGTCCTAAACCTGTCAACAAAAGAATACCGATAATACCAACACCATTTAGGAGCTGATTGGTAATTGCGATCGGGTCGAACGACTTTGCTGCCGGAGTTGCCTGTGCTAAGTGTATTAACGAAGATAATGCATTAATTGGCAAGACGTTCATGGCTTTCTTAGTTGAATCATTCAGTGTTTGGTTAATCCTGGTTATGTTAACAACTTTACTTCTGACCTATAGAAAAACAATTTATATCTTTCTAAGAGATGTGAGAGGCTCACCCTCTTTGGGTGTGCCTCTCACATCTCTTTTTAGGTTGCTATAGGCAGTAAGCAGGAGATTGTTAAATGCAATTAGACTAGACGTAAGTTGACTAGACAGAAGTCAATTTATGTTTCCTTCAGGAACTCAATGGGAACATCCTTCTTCGTCTCAACGATGGGATTACTGCGATCATCTGGTGTTTTATGAACACAGATGCGACCCTTGTACAGGGCTTGACTCCAAGGAATTGGTCTAACTGCTGCCTTGGTGGCAAATACGATTTCAGCCTGACCATCTGCTTTCCATTTACCAATTCTGGAATATAGATAGGTGTGGTAGTTGTCTGGATCGACCTTCACAGTACCTTGAGGAGCCTTGAATACTTGACCTCTGGTTGCTTCACGCAGAGTAGAGGTGTTGAGGGTTTTCTTTTCCTTGGCGACTTTTTCCATCGCTTGGGCCATGAAGAATGTTTGCAGATAAGCTGCTTCCATAACTCCATTGGTAACGCGATCCTTGCCAAACTTGGCTTTGAACTGTTCCACAAAAGCCTTGTTCTCAGGGGTGTCAACACTTTGGAAGTAGTTGAAGCTACTGTAGTGACCTTCAGCAAATTCAGGCCCCATCGCTTGGATTTCTTCTTCTGTGGTAGGAAATGCCATGATTGGAATATCCTTGGAGGTGATCCCAGCGTCCTTGAGTTGCTTGTAGAAAGCAGGAATACTGTCTCCAACTAGATTGCTGAGGATGAAATTGGGCTTAGCTTGCTTGATCTTGTTGATGATGGTGATGAACTCAGTTGTACCGAGTGCAGCGTATTCATCACCGACAACTTCACCGCCACCATTGACCAACTCAGCCTTGGCGATCCGATTACTTTCTTTAGGATAGATGTAGTCAGAACCAATGAAGAAGCCCTTCTTACCAAAGTTTTTGATGCAGTAAGGGATCGAGTCAGTGATCTGTTGGTTGGGCGCAGCTCCAGTGTAAATGACGTTCGAGCTACATTCGTTTCCTTCGTAATAGACAGGGTAGTATAGTAGGCTGTCTTTTTCTTCAAAAACTGGAAGAACTGATTTGCGACTAGCTGATGTATAACAACCAAGAACGCATACAACCTTGTCTTCATCAATCAAGCGCTTGGACATTTGGTTGTATAAATCCCAGTTGGAGTCAGGGTTGACAACGACCTTTTCAATCATTTGTCCGTCAATACCCTTCTTGCCAGCCCAAGGACCAGTCCCTTCATTGATTTGATCGATCGCAAGGAAAGTTGCATCCTGTAACGACTTTTCAACGATTGCGATCGTACCCGTAGTGGAGTACATTACGCCAACCTTGATTCCTTTCTTGCCATCTGCGGCAGGAGAGGCTGTTGTACCACCAGTTGTAGTTGGGGTGGTGGTAGTAGGGGTACAAGCTGCAACAATACTGCTAGCAGCAGCTAAAGAACCGTACTGGATAAATCTGCGACGGGTTATCGCATTCAAAGCATCATTCGATCTATTGATCTTCTTCATCAGATGAAACACTCCTAAACTATTTTAAAACCCACACCAAAAGATATGTAATTCTGATATCAATATAGATTCTCTTTACGAGTAAATACAAGATATCAATTCCTAATACTCAACCTAGTGACCAACCATCCAAGGACGACTTCCAGAATGATACTGAACTCTAGGTGCTTTAGGTTCCAGATCCCGCTTAACAAGCTCTGGCTCAGAACTCACTTTTTTCATTCGCACTGTTCTAGAAAGTGTCATTGGCGGTGAAAAGATGCGCTTGCCACGTTCGTTGCATTCTGGACAATGGGCTGGGTCACTGGACTCAGCCATTGGTCGCCACACATCAAAAGCACCACAATCTTCACATCGAAACTCATAAAGAGGCATATTTGATTAAACCGGAAGAATGTTTTTATCAAAAATTGCAGTTGGAATTGCCAGAGTACAGCAGGCATTGGGAATATCCACAATACCACTAACTCTTCCTTCTACAGGTGCACAGCTTAGCAAAAGATAAGCTTGTTCACCTGTGTATCCAAACTTCATGAGATAGGCGATCGCATTTAAGCAAGCTTGACGGTAAGCAATGTGGACATCCATAAAGTATTGCTTCCCTGTAAACTCATCTACAGAAATGCCTTCAAACACCAAGAACTCTGAGTAGTGCGGCTCTACAGGGCCTGGCTTGAAGATTGGATTCACCATAGCATACTTATCTACACCGCCTTTGATGATGTCTACATGCAGATCAAGGTATCCAGACATCTCAATTGCGCCGCAGAAAGAGATTTCACCATCGCCTTGAGAGAAGTGAATATCTCCCATGGAAAGCTTGCCACCTTCAACATATACAGGGAAATAAATGCGAGTTCCTCTTGACAGATTCTTAATATCGCAGTTACCGCCATGCTCACGAGGAGGAATGGTGCGGGCAGCTTCGGCGGCAACACGCTCATATTCAGATTGAGGTAAAGTACCTAAAACTGCGTTATGAGGATTTGGTAGAGCAGCCAATACAGGCACTCCATCCATATTGATGCCAGCACCATAAGTGCGGCGATCTGGCTGAGTTGCCATTAGCTCAGCCTCACGCTTATTCCATTTAGCTAGCAGCTCATGAGATGGTGCACAGCCGATTAAACCTGGGTGAGTAATTCCAGCAAACTTAACTCCAGGAATGTGACGCGAAGAGGTGTAAATCCCTTGCAAATCCCAAATTGCTTTAGCAGCATTAGGATAGTGATCGGTTAAAAAGCCGCCGCCGTTTTTTTGATCAAAAATGCCTGTGAAGCCCCACTCATCGCCCTGAAGAGCGCCAATATCAACGATATCGACAACAAGGATGTCACCAGGTTCTGCGCCATTTACCCAAATTGGTCCGCTCAGTACATGAACAATCGATAGATCTACATCGCGAACGTCGTCAGAACTGTCGTCATTCTTAATCTGACCATCTGTCCAATCTTTACATTCGATCCTAAAAGTATCGCCTGGATTAACAGAGGCTATAGCTGGAATATCTGGATGCCAACGATTATGACCAGGTAGTTCTTGCTCACTCATGGGCTTAGTGAGATCAACTTTAAATAGCGTCTTTGGCATAAAATCTTTTTAGCGACTGTAAAAGAATATGATCAAGATAGAAAGTCGAACACAAGTGAATAATCTACGCTTAACAACGTAAATAATTTAGATTTAACTAAACTTCAACTTTCTTAAACTTATACTGCGTTAATTTTTATTTGTGATCTGTTATGTCTTATACCAAAAGTAAGAGGCGAGTTCTTAGAAATGAATCGTTTATAAAAATGAATAAAAAACGCAAGTAAAAAAATTAAAACTTAATTTCATGATTCTTTGTGGATTAGATTAAAATCCAAAAGTAAAGTTTGCGGTGAGAATCAGTGCAACTTTCTTTTGGATTTTAGGATTGCTACAAAAATAGGGTTTTAAACAGCCCTATTTTTGTAGCAATCCTCATTGAGAATTACGAATAAAATTTTAAGGAGAAGCTAATGGTGAAGGCTTACTTTGACTTATAGCAGTCCTAAATCATTTATGAAAAAAATAGGGCTTCTACTTCGCTCAGCCAACGTATACCGATGGCTGAGCGCGATGTCCTGAGCTTGTCGAAGGGAAGTCGAAGCCTCTCACGATTCATTTAGGATTGCTATAGTTATCAAATCGCAAAGTGATCCTGATGAGATACTAAGCGTTCCAAAGCATTATTTCATTTTTTGCTAAAATTAACATAGCTGAGATGTGAGTGGTATTGTCATGCAAGCAACTGTAATTGATGCCCACTGAATAGCGATGATAGTATTACGATGTAAGCTTTTCCTGATGTGGCGATCGCTTTAAATGCTATGTTTCCTATGCACAAAATTAACTAGATATTCCTATGGCTGCACCTTGGGCGGGAGAATTAGAATTATTGCTGATTATGTTACTCTCAGGATTAGTTGCGAATAAAACTTTGAGGGCAAGCTAATGACACAGGCTTACTTAGAGACACAGGATATCCACCAAACTGCGATCG
>Ga0209985_10002489_pt1 | contig 16592 bp, 14 predicted proteins | sample NOAtaG_FD_187305 | JGI IMG/M metagenome (GOLD analysis project Ga0209985, IMG submission 187305) | Freshwater lake microbial communities from Lake Erie, under a cyanobacterial bloom - NOAA_Erie_Diel6S_1000h metaG (SPAdes) (version 2) | ecosystem: Environmental > Aquatic > Freshwater > Lake ...
CTCCACCACTTGCACGATGCGCTTGACCTCCAGACCCAGCACGTCGTCCTCGGCCGTGCTGTCGGTGCCAAAACCCATGACGCAGGCGCCCATGCGATCGATGAGCTTGCGGGCCGGGTGGTCCAGTGTGGCAAAGAAGTCCGGCTCGGTCACTGCCACGCGCAGCACCGGCATCTGAAGCCGGGCAAACCAAACCCGCATCGCCGGGGGGAGACGATCTTCGGTCAGGATGCTCTGGAACAGCAAGGCCACGATCTCGATGGTGGTGCGTTCCTCCTGGGTGGCGGCGGCACGCTTGAGGTCCTGCCTCTGCAGCTCGATCTCCTGCATCAGCAGAGGTGCGGTGTACAGCGCCGAGACCTGCGCCTGAGACCCAGGACGGGCCACCCAGGCACTCTGGGCTGCACCCATGGCCTGCGCGAGGCCCGGCGACACCATCGGTTGGCGGACCGTGGCCTTGAAATCGCCGGCACCCTCGGCGCCCGAGCGACCGCTCCCCACCAGGCCGCCCAAGCGGTCCAGGACGGCCTGGGCACGCTGATCTGGCGTCACCATGGGCACAGGGCGCATCAGAGGAGCTGCATCGCTCCAATCCGGGGAGTCACCGAACTGGACGCCCGCGGGACGCCCAGAGACACCCCGCGCGCCCTGAAAACTGGTCACGTCCTCCTCGGCAGGCGCGGTGACCGCACCCGCAGGGCCTGTCACCGGGCCTGACTTGGTACGCCGGATCAGCGGCCGCAGGTCGATTTCGGGCATCACGCCCTGGTCGATCAGCCAGCGGTTGGCCTCGTGGTAAGCCTCCTCCATCAGGAGGCTGATTTCCTCGTGCAAGCTGGGCTGCAGATCGCGCCAGGAATTCATCGAGAAGCCACAGGCCTTCCAGGCCTGGACGATCATGCGGGCGACGACATGCACCAGCAGCAGGTCGCGTTCGTCGAGCTCGGCTCGGCGCTCCAGCATCAGCACGCGCGAACGCAGATCGTTGAACTCCCAACTGACGCGGTCCATGACCGCCAGCGCGAGCCGGGACGACAGGATCTCGTACTCGATGGTCGAATCGTCCACCAGGGTGAAGTCGGTGTCGACTTTGCCGGCCGTCCGATCCAGGCTGTGCACCTTTTCCGGCAGAGGCAAGCCCCGCGCAAAACGCGTGGCGGCGCCAAACTCCATGGTGTTGCGCAGGTCGTCGCGCAATTGCTCCAGCCAGGTCGGCAGGCCTGAGGTCAAGACCCGAACGGCTTCTGAGCGCTGCTGACCCAGCGGAACATCAGCCGGCTTGGCGAGCAGGTGCTTTGCACCCTCCAGCACCTTGTCAACCAGCGCCGGCAAGGCGCCCTCCAGGTGCTTGGCAAAGACCTGGCGGACCTGCTCGGCCAGGCTCTCTTGCGCGCGGGGGCTCGTCATCGGCTCAGGAAGGGGCAGGAAATGGGCCGCGCCTGCTCAGACCGCCGCCCCTGCGTTGGGGTCGTTCGGGTCGCGCTCCTTGCCCGGCGTGGCCTTGACCAGATCTTCGCGCTTGACGCCCAGCCACATGGCGATGCCCGCGGCCACAAAGATCGAGGAGTAGATGCCGAACAGGATGCCAATGGTCAGCGCCACCGAGAAGTGGTGCAGCGTGGGCCCACCGAAGAAGAACATGGACAGCACCATGATCTGCGTGGAGCCGTGGGTGATGATGGTGCGGCTGGTGGTGCTGGTGATGGCGTGGTCGATCACCTCGGGGGTGCTCATCTTGCGCATCTTGCGGAAGGTCTCGCGGATCCGGTCGAAGATCACCACCGACTCGTTGACCGAGTAGCCCAGCACGGCCAGCACGGCCGCCAGCACCGCGAGCGAGAACTCCCACTGGAAGAAGGCAAAGAACCCCAGGATGATGACCACGTCGTGCAAGTTGGCCACGATGCCAGCCACGGCAAACTTCCACTCGAAGCGGAAGGCCAAGTAGATCATGATGCCCACCACGGTGAAGGCCAGGGCGATCAGGCCGTCCCGCGCCAGCTCCGACCCCACAGAGGGACCCACGAACTCCGTGCGATTGAGCTTCAGCGGCTCTGCGCCCCCAGCCGTGGCGCACGAGGGCCGGCTGACGGACTCGCCCTGCGCCGTGACGTACTGCTTGGTGGACACCGTACCCGACTCGGCCTTGCACAGCTGCTCGAAGACACGCTGCGACAACTCCGACTGCTTGACGTCACCGCGCACCGGCAGGCGGATCAGCACGTCCTTGGAGGTGCCGAAGGTCTGCACCTGCACCTCGCCCAGGTTCAGCGACTCCACCGCGGAGCGGGTCTTGTTGATGTCAGCTGACTGGGCGTACTCCACCTCCAGCACCGTGCCGCCCGTGAACTCGATGGACAGGTACAGCCCGCGCGTGACGAGGAAGAAGACGGCCGCTGCAAAGGTGACAAAGGAGATCACGTTCAGCACCAGCGCGTGGCGCATGAACGGGATGTCTTTGCGGATTCTGAAGAATTCCATGGTGCGCGCTCCTCAGACCTGCGGCTGGGTAGATGAGGCCTGCGTGCCGGGCTTCCAGACCTGCCCGATCGACACCGACTTCAGCTTCTTCTGCCGGCCATACCAGAGGTTGACCAGGCCGCGCGAGAACATCACGGCCGAGAACATCGAGGTCAGGATGCCCAGGCAATGCACCACCGCGAAGCCGCGCACCGGCCCCGAGCCGAAGGCCAGCAGGGCCACGCCGGCGATCAGCGTGGTGATGTTGGAGTCCAGGATGGTGGCGAATGCGCGCTCGTAGCCGGCGTGGATGGCCGCCTGCGGCGACACCCCCGCACGCAGTTCCTCCCGTACGCGCTCGTTGATCAGCACGTTGGCGTCGATGGCCATGCCCAGGGTCAGCGCGATGGCCGCCATGCCGGGCAAGGTGAGCGTGGCCTGCAGCATGGACAGCACCGCCACCAGCAGCAGCAGGTTGAAGCCCAGCGCGATGGAGGAGAACAGCCCGAACAGCAGGTAGTAGACGCACATGAACACCACGATCGCGATGAACCCGTAGGCCACGCTGTTGAAGCCCATGGCGATGTTCTCGGCGCCCAGGCTCGGGCCGATGGTGCGCTCCTCGATGATCTCCATGGGCGCAGCCAGCGAGCCGGCGCGCAGCAGCAGCGCGGTGTCGTTGGCCTCCTGCGTGGTCATGCGTCCGGAAATCTGCACCCGCCCGCCGCCGATCTCGCTGCGGATCACGGGCGCGGTGACCACCTCGCCCTTGCCCTTTTCGAACAGCAGGATGGCCATGCGCTTGCCCACGCTCTCACGCGTCACGTCCTTGAAGATGCGCGCGCCTTTGGCGTCCAGGCTCAGGTGCACCGCCGGCTCCTGCGTCTGGCTGTCAAAACCAGCCTGCGCGTCGTTGAGGTTTTCGCCCGTGAGCACCACCTGACGGAATACGATGATGGGCGCGCCGTTGCGCTCCAGGTAGCGCTCGCTGCCAAAGGGCACAGCGCCGCCTGACAGGGCCTGCTGGGCCTCAGCGCTGTCATTGACCATGCGCACCTCCAGCGTGGCGGTGCGGCCAATGATGTCCTTGGCCTTGGCGGTGTCCTGCACACCCGGCAACTGCACCACCACGCGGTCGGCGCCTTGCTGCTGGATCACCGGCTCGGCCACGCCCAGCTCGTTCACGCGGTTGTGCAGCGTGGTGATGTTCTGCTTCAGCGCCTGGTCCTGCACGGCCTTGGCCGCCTCGGGTTTGAGCACGCCGCGCAGGCGGGGTTCGCCTGCATCGGCCACGTCGGTCCAGACCATGTCGGGCAGTTGCTCGGTGAGCAGCTTGCGCGCGGTGTCAGCGGTTGCGGCTTCTCGGAAGCGGATCTCCACCGCCGCGCCCTCCCGGCTGATGCCGGCGTGGCGAACGTTCTTGTCACGCAGCAGGGTGCGCACATCGCCAACGACGGCATCTCCCTTCTTCGTGAGGGCGGCCTTCATGTCCACCTGCATCAGGAAGTGCACGCCACCGCGCAAGTCCAGGCCCAGGTACATGGGCAGGGCGCGCAAGTTGGCCATCCACTGCGGCGTGTTGGACAGCAGGTTCAGGGCAACGATGTAGGAAGGATTGCTCGGGTCGGGGTTGAGCGCCGCGGTCAGCGTGTCCTTGGCCAGCTTTTGCTGGTCGGTGGTCTGCAACCGCACCTTGATGGACTGACCGTCGAACTGGGCCGAATCAGGCTTCAGGCCGGCCTTGGCCAAGGCTTCGTTCACCCGGGGCAGCAGCGTCGCGTCAATCTTGAGCGTGGCCTTGCCGCTGGACACCTGCACCGCGGGCGCCTCGCCGTACAGGTTGGGCACGGCGTAGAGCAGGCCCAACAGCAGGGACACCGCGAGGATCGCGTATTTCCACCAGGCGTAGCGATTCATGAATTCTCCGAGGCCCGCAAGGCCGCATCTCACATCAGACGGCACGCAGCGGCTTGCCGCCGCGAAGCCATCCTCAACTGCCCACCACGCTTACTTGAAAGTGCCCTTGGGCAGCACCTGCACGATGGCCGGGCGCTGCACCTGGATCTCCACGCCTTCGGCCACTTCCACATGCACCAGGCTGTCACCCAGCTTGGAGATGCGGCCGATCACGCCGCCACCCACCACCACCTCGTCGCCCTTGGCCAGGGCGTCCAGCATGGCCTTGTGCTCCTTCTGACGCTTCATTTGCGGCCGGATCATGATGAAGTAGAGCACCACGAACATCAGCACCAGGGGCAGCAGACTCAACAAGGTCGATTCAGCCCCTCCACCTGCGGCGGCCGGAGCAGACTGTGCAAAAGCAGAAGAAATGAACACGATCAATACCCTCTGAAGAAAACGAGCCTGCACCCTGCAGACAGAACTTTTGAGTTTACGACGGGCTGAAAATCAGACGGCAACCCGGGCTGTCAACCCGGAGCGCGCAAAGACAAGTTCGCCCGGTGTCGCAGGCCGAGGGCGCGTCACACGCAGCGCCGGTACCGCTGGATGCAGGTGTCCAGCACCTCGGCGCCATCGCGCTGCCACCAATGGGCGCTGGAGAAGATCTCCACTTCGGCGTAGCCGGCATAGCCCTGCCCCTCCACCCAGCCGCGGATGCGCGGGATGTCGATGACGCCGTCACCCATCATGCCGCGGTCGTTGAGCAGGTCGGTGGTCGGGGTGAGCCAGTCACACACGTGCAGCGCCAGCAGCCGGGCGCAGCCGGCACGCTCGATCTGTGCGGGAAGCTTCGGGTCCCACCACACGTGGTAGACGTCCACCGCCACGCCCAGGGCGCCGCTGTGCTGCGGGTCGAGCCGGTCGCACAGGTCCAGCGCCTGCTCCAGGGTGTTGATGCAGGCGCGGTCGGCGGCGTACATGGGATGCAGTGGTTCAATGGCCAAGGGCATGCCGCGCTCGCGCGCATCTTCGAGCAGCGCCTGGAGGCCCTCGGCCACCTGCAGCCGCGCGTGGTCGATGTCCTTGTGCAGCGCATGTCCAGACAAGGCCCCCGGCAGACCGCCAACCACCAGCACCAGGCAGGGCGCGCCGAGCTCACAGGCCTCGTCCAGCGCTCGGCGGTTATCGTCCCGCACAGCCTGGCGCTGGGCGTGCCCGTCATAGGTGAACATGCCGCCGCGACAGTAACCGGAGAGTTCCAGCCCGTGGGCCTTGACCGCCCGGCAGGTGGCGGCCAGGCCCGCCGCCTGAACCTGGTCACGCCAGGGCGACACAGCCCGGATGCCGCGCGCCGCGCAGGCGTCCAGGATCTGCAGCAGCGGCCAGTCCTGCCCGCGTTGGCGCCGCACGGTGGCGGTGTTGATGGAAAGCCAGCGGTGATCGGCCGAGAAATCCCTCAAGCCTGCACCCCGTGCACGGCCAGCAACTGCCGCATGCGGTGCACGGCCAGGTCCGGCTGCTCGATCAGGCCAGCCGCATCGGCCAGGCGGAACAACTCCGCCAGGTGCGGCAGCGAGCGGGTGCTCTGCTGGCCACCCACCATCACGAAGTGGTCCTGGTGGCCATTGAGCCAGGCCATGAAGACCACGCCCGTCTTGTAGAAGCGCGTGGGCGCACGGAAGATGTGGCGCGACAGCGGCACCGTGGGCGCCAGGATCTCGTGAAAGCGCGCCGTATCGCCTGCCGCCAGCGCGGCCAGCGCGGCGCTGGCCGCCGGGGCGATGGCGTCAAAGATCCCCAGCAGGGCGTCACTCTGGCGCTGGTTGGCGTGCAGGCCGACGCCGTCGCCTGCGATCAATTCGGCGTAGTTGAAGTCGTCACCCGTGTACATGCGCACACCCTCGGGCAGGCGCCGGCGCATGCGGATCTCCTGCTCGCGGTCGAGCAGCGAGATCTTGATGCCGTCGACCTTGGCGGCGTGCGCCTGCACGATGCCCAGTGCGGTGTCCATGGCCGCGGCGATGTCGTCGCTGCCCCAATAGCCCTTCAACGCCGGGTCGAACATGTCCCCCAGCCAGTGCAGGATGACCGGCTCACGGGCCTGGCTCAACACGCGGTCGTACACGCGCTCGTAGTCCTGTGGGCCGCGGGCCACGCGGGCCAACGCCCGGCTGGCCATGATGATGAGCCGCCCGCCCAGGGCCTCAATGGCCGCCATCTGCTCCTCGTAGGCGCGGATCACATCGTCCACGCTGCGCACCTCGTCCAGGACCAGGTGGTCGGTGCCGCAGCCGCTGGCCAGGCGCGCGCCAGGAATGTCGCGCGAGGCATCGATCGAGCGCCGGATCAGCTCCAACGAGGTGGGCCAGTCCAGGCCCATGCCCCGCTGAGCGGTGTCCATGGCTTCGGCCACGCCCAGCCCCATGCGCCACAGGCGCTGCCGGTAGGCGATGGTGGCGTCCCAGTCGATGGCGCAGTCCAGCCAGGGGTCGATGGCGGCGCGCGCGTCGGCCACCACGTGCACGGCCGAAAACGCGACGCGGTTCAGCGGCGTGCCGGGGGTGGCTGGCGTGAATGCGCCCGGCCCCTGCAGGCTGTGGAGTTGCAGCGTGCCATCGGCCAGGGGCAGTTGAAGGCTGAGCGACATGAGGGCCTCTTGTTCTCAAGGACAGTGGGATGCGACAGGGTGACCAAGCAGCATGGACGCGGATTTCACCGCATTGCAAACGATTGACTTCGCGAGATTGGAGATCCGAAGGTTCAGCGCTGGAGAAGCTCAGACAGCGAGAGGCGGGACATCCACCCAGCGCCGCTCGCGCCAGCTTTGCAAGGCAGCCTCCACCAGTTGCACCCCCTTGGCGCCTTCGACCAGGTTCCAGCGGTAGGGCGCCCCCTCCACCACATGGCGGATGAAGGCTTCCCACTGGATCTTGAATCCGTTGTCGTACACCTCGCTGTCGGGCACTTCCTGCCAGTGCTCGAAGAAGTTCATCGACTGCTTGACATCAGGATTCCAGACCGGTCGTGGCGTGGTGACGCGGCTCTGGGCACGGCAACTCTGCAGCCCGGCCACCGCCGAGCCGTGGGTGCCGTCGACGTGAAAGGTCACCAGGTCGTCGCGCCGCACGCGGGTGACCCAGGAGCTGTTGACCTGCGCGATGACGGTCTCGCCCTCATGCCCCTTGAGCTGCAGCGTGGCGTAGGCGGCGTCATCGGCCGTGGCCTCGTAGCAGCGCCCCTGCTCGTCCCAGCGCCGGGGAATGTGGGTGGTGCCCAGGCAGGACACGGCCTGCACCTCCCCGAACAGATTGTCCAGCACGTAGCGCCAGTGGCACATCATGTCCAGGATGATGCCGCCGCCGTCCTCGGCGCGGTAGTTCCAGCTTGGTCGCTGGATCGGCTGCAGGTCGCCCTCGAAGACCCAGTACCCGAACTCGATGCGCACGCTCAGCATGCGGCCGAAGAAGCCGGCTCGGCGCAGCATGTCAAGCTTGCGCAAGCCCGGCAGGAACAGCTTGTCCTGCACCGCGCCGTGCCGAAGCCCCCGGGCCTCGGCTTCGCGGGCCAGCCGCGCGATCTCCAGCGCCTGCTCAAGGCTGGTGGCGATGGGCTTTTCGCAATAGACGTGCTTGCCTGCCTGCAGCGCCTGGGCCAGCAGCTGCGGGCGCATCTGCGTCGTGCCGGCGTCGAAGAACACCTCATTGGCTGGGTCCCGCAGCGCGGCGTCCAGGTCGGTGCCCCAGCGCGCCACCCCATGGGCTTGCGCCAGCGCCGCCACCTTGGTTGCATCCCGGCCAATGAGAACCGGGGCCGGCATGACGCGCTGCCCGTCGGACAGCTGCACGCCACCTTGTGCCCTGATGGCCAGAATGGAGCGGATCAGATGCTGGTGGGTGCCCATTCGGCCGGTGACGCCGTGCATCACGATGCCCAGATTACGGATGCTCATAAGGGGGCCTTCGTTGAGTGGAGGTGGGATCGACAGAGGTCTGGGACGACAAGTTCAGCTCACGCGAAGCCGCAGACCGTGGTCGTAGGGCAAGGCGGGGTGAACGAAGGTCGTGCGCTCGTTCACGTAGTGCAGTGCAATGGCGCGGCGCCAGCGCGTCGACAGGTTCGGCGCCGACTGGTGGAAGGTGTTGCCGTGATGGAAGGACACCCCGCCACACGGCACAGGCGCGGGCGTCATCGGTTGGCGGGCGAGGATGGCCGCGGGCAACTGCAGGTTGTAAGGCTCGTCTTTGGGCGCCTCATGCGCATAGACCGGGCCGCGGTTGGTGCCTTCACCGAAGTACAGGCAGCCGTTCTCCAGGGTGGCGTCGTCCAGCGCAACCCAAGCCGTCACCACGCCTTCCTGGTCGTTGGGGCCGAAGTAGAAGTTGTCCTGGTGGGCCGGCTTCGGGCCTCCGCCCTCGGGAGGCTTGAAGAAGACCTGGCTGAAGTAGACCGACACGCCCGGGCCGATCAGGAACTCCACCATGTCCACCAGGGCCGGCCGCGAGGCCAGCGTGCGCACGCTGTCGCGGTGGTGGTGGGGGTTGTCGAGCTTCCTGAGCACCGTGCGGGCGCTGACGCCGCCGTCCACGTACCAGGCGCGCTGCGCTGGTGGCAAGGCCTGCAGGAACTGCTCACCCCAGGACTGGATGTCCTCGATCAGGACTGCAGTCTCCTCGCGGCGCAAAAGGCCCGGCACCGTGAGGTGCCCGCTGTGACGGTAGACGGCGCGGTCGGCATCGTTGATGAGCATGACAGTCTCCTTGGGCCCCAGTTTCTGCCGCCGCCGCACGGACAACGGTCCTTTAGTTCACTATCGGGTGAATTAATATAGGCCCTCGCTTATGCGGCGTCAAGAAGGCTCATACCGCCTCACCTTAAAGAAATTTGTACGTTGGGCTCGGGAATTGACTTGCTGAACCATGGCGCCTACCATCTGTCATCACCGTACAGTTAACTCGTCGAGGTCCGTCATGCCCCGTATCCAGACCACCGTTGTCGGCTCCTACCCCGTGCCCGACTGGCTTGTCGCAGCACCGACAGAGCAGGCCCTGATGGACGCCACGCGGGTGGTGATCAGCACGCAGGAGCAGGCTGGCGTGGACGTGGTGTGCGACGGCGAGCTCTACCGCTTCGACATCAATCACCCCGAGACCAACGGAATGATCGAGTACTTCGTGCGGCCCATGGACGGCATCACGCAGCGCTTCTCCTTCGATGACCTGATCGCCTACCGGTCGAGCTCCGGCATGAAGTTCCGCACCCGTCCGCCGGGCACGGTGGTGGGCCCCATCAGCAGCGGCGCGCTGGACCTGCCGCTGGCCTGCGCCCGGGCCAAGGCGCTGGCGCGGCAGACCTTCAAGTTCACGGTCACCGGCCCGCACATGCTGGCCAAGACATTGATCAACAGGCACTATCGCGACACCCCCGAAGTCGCCCACGCCCTGGCCGATGCCCTGGCCGAGCAGGTGCGCCACCTGGACGCCGATATCGTGCAGATCGATGAGGCCAACTTGCCCGGTCACCCTCACGAATGGGAGTGGGCGGCCTCGTCCATCAACCGCGTGCTCGATGCCGTCAAGGGCACGGCGGCCGTGCACCTGTGCTTCGGCAACTACGGCGGGCAGACGATCCAGAAGGGGCGCTGGGACGACCTGATGAGGTACCTCAACGCCTTACACGCCGACCATATCGTGATGGAGTGCGCGCATCGGCCCCCAGGCGAGCTGGAAGCCTTCAAGGAATTGCGGCCGGAAATCGGCCTGGGTCTGGGCGTGGTGGACATCAAGGCCACGGACGTGGAGAGCGCAGACCACGTAGCCCGCGCCATCGAGCGCGCCGAGAAACTGCTGGGCGCAGGCCGTGTGCGCTACATTCATCCGGACTGCGGCTTCTGGATGCTCCCGCGCTCAGTGGCCGACGCGAAGATGCGCGCACTGAAACTGGGCCGCGACCTGTACGAAGGCCTGGCCTCCTGATCCGCCGGAGCCTGCTGTCTTGATGAACCCCCTGCCTTCGAGCTTCCAGGACGTCGAGCACCTGGAGGAGGTGATGACCGAACCCACGCCAGGGCTTGTGGCCGATCTGGCCCGCATCGACGGCGACCTCATGGTGCTGGGGGTGGGCGGCAAGATGGGCCCCACGCTGGCGCGCATGGCGCGGCGGGCCGCACCCCACAAGCGGGTGATCGGCGTGGCGCGCTTTTCAGACCCCGCAGCCCGTGAGGCGTTACAGGCACACGGCGTGGAGTGCATCTCCTGCGACCTGCTGGACCGCGCGGCGGTCGAGCGCCTGCCCAACGTGGGCGATGGCGTCAAGAACATCGTCTACATGGCCGGCCACAAGTTCGGCGCAGCGGGCAACCCGTCCATGACCTGGATGATGAACGTGGGCGTGCCGGCGATGGTGGCCGAGACCTTCCGACAGGCCCGCATCGTGACCTTCTCCACGGCCTGCGTGTACCCCTTCGTGCCGGTAGATGGCCCCGGCGCCGATGAAGCGATGCCCGCGGTGCCGCCACCTGGCGACTACGCCTGGTCCTGCGTCGGACGCGAGCGCATGTTCGAGCACGGTTCGCGCCGCTGGGGCACGCCCGGGCGCCTGGTGCGGCTGTCCTACGCCATCGACATGCGCTACGGCGTCCTGCACGACGTGGCCCAGGCGGTGTTCCACGGCCGCCCGCTGGATCTGACCATGGGCCATGCGGACGTCATCTGGCAGGGCGACGCCAACGAGCAGTCGCTGCGCCTGCTGGCGCACTGCACCAGCCCCGCCACCCCGATCAACGTCACCGGCCCGCAGCACGTGAGCGTGCGCTGGCTGGCCGGTGAATTCGCCAAGCGCTTCGGTCGCCAGGCCATGCTCACCGGCCAGGAGGCCCCCACGGCCTGGCTGATCGACACGCGCGAGGCACAGCAACTGTTCGGGGCACCGCGCGTGCCGCCGGCCACGATGATCGACTGGGCGGCCGACTGGGTAGAGCAGGGCGGCGCAAGCCTCAACAAGCCCACGCACTTCTCCACCCGGGACGGCAGGTACTGAGGGCCTGCGGGCTCAAGGTATCGAGCCCCCTGCGCCGCTCGTCAACCGCCGCCTGCCCTCCTACAAGCGCAGATCGCGCATGTCCGCTACACCACGGCTGGTCATTCTGGACCCCTCCATGCTTGGCGGGCTCATGGCGCTGTCGACCTCTGCGCATTGGAACCAGACCGAGGCCGACTGGCAGGCGATGCTCGGGTTCGGCCAGGGCTGGGGACTGCAGGTGCAAGAAGGGGCCGGCCGGCCACGGCTGGCGGCGTCCACCGTCGTCCTTCCCTATGACCAGCGCTTTGCCTGGGTGAGCATGGTCCTGGTGTTGCCCGAATGGCGCCGGCAGGGTTTGGCCAAGACGCTGCTTCGGGTGGCCCTGGATCACCTGCAGCAACGGGGGATTGAGGCCGTTCTCGATGCCACGCCTGCAGGCCATCCGGTGTACCAGGCACAAGGCTTCGAGGACTGCTGGCGCTTCACCCGCTGGCGGCTTGCCGAGCGCATCACCAGCCCACCCACAGCGCAAGCCGCCACAGGCGTGAGTCCGCTTCAACAGGCGGACTGGCCTGCCGTGGCGGTCCTGGACACCCAGGCCTTTGGGGCCAACCGACTGCCCTTGCTCCAGCATCTGGCCCGCAGGCTGCCCGAGGCCGCCTGGGTACTGCGGGAGGGCGGCGTGTTGCGCGGCTACCTGCTGGGGCGCGACGGCCGCACGGCGTCGCAATTGGGGCCGCTGGTGGTGGATGCACAGCAAGGCACACACACCGACCACCATGCCATCGCGCTGCTGGCGGCCGCGCTAGGGGCGCTGCGCCAAGACGCCGTGCAGCGGCCCATGCTAGTCGACATGCGCGACGGCCAGCCTGCGCTGCAAGACTGGCTCGCCGCTCAGGGGTTCAACCCCGAGCGCCCGTTCACACGCATGGTGCATCAGCCCCTGCGCAGGCAGGGTGGCCATGAAGCGGGGCACGGCGGGCAGGCACCCGTGTCCGTCCTCACCCGAGCACAGGCCCCGGGCGACCCACCGCTCATCGCGTTGGTGGCGGGCCCGGAGCTGGGTTGACCCCGCCCCAGGCTCACTACACCGCGGCGCTTACTTGGACATCTTGATCGAGCGGTCCAGGAACTCGTTGGTGTAGGTGGTGCGGACCTGGAAGGGCTTGTCCAGGCCGATGTACTCGCGCACCAGCTCATAGTCGGCCGCCATGCGGGCATCGTCATGGATGCCCAGAGCCACCTCGCGGCTGAACTTGTCGCTCATCAGCTTCTCCACCAGCCCCCAGTTCTCCAACTCGTTGTCGAACTTCAGTGCCCCATTGGCGTCGATCAGGGCCTGCACACAGGGTTTGGGCTCGCGCACGCAAGCCGCAAAGGCCCGCTGCGTCACCTTGACGAAGCGATCCACCAGGGGCTTGTTCTCGGCGAGCCACTTGGCGTTGACGATGATGGAGTTGCCATAAGGGTTCAAACCCGCGTCTCGCCAGGCCAGGAAGCCCATGTCGGCCCCCAGTTCACGCTCAAAGACATGGTGCAGGTTGAAGAACGAGGTGGTCGCATCGATCGACTTGGCCTTCAGCGCTGCCAGCTTGCCGTTGGCATCGATGTTGACCCAGGTCACCGACTTCGGGTCCATCCCGTTGGCCTTGGCCAGCGCAGGCCACATCACGCGCGCCCCGTCTGCCGCCGGGTTGCCGATCTTCTTGCCCGCCAGGTCCTTGACGGTCTTGATACCCGAGCTCTTGAGCCAGTACAGGCCCTGCGGAGAGTTGGCATACACGTTGAAGACGGCCACCGTATCGGCGCCCTTGCCCTTGGCCACCAGCACACCGGCCATGTCCGCCAGACCAATGGGGGTGGCGCCGGCGCCCACGCGCTGCGTGGCCAGCGCCGAGCCCTTGCCGGGCTCGATCTGCAGGTCGATGCCGGCCTGGGTGTACCAGCCCAGCTTTTTGGCGTAGTAGTAGGGCGCATGGTCACCCCCTGGCACCCAGTTGAGAACGAAATCGACCTTAGTCTGCGCGAGCAGCGGGGCCGATGTGACCAGTGCAGCCGCGGCGGCGGCACCCAGAACGAAGCGCTTGAGCATGGTTGAAGTCTCCTGAGTCTTTTGAGACCGGCGCCAGGCGCCGGGAAAATCGCGTTGACGGGAGCAGGGCACTCGGTTAGATTAAATTCACCAACCAGAGAATTGCCGAAATCAGTATACGGGCAGGCGCAGGCCGTGGCCCTGGCGCTGACAGGCCTGGAAGTCCTGAGATACCCTGATCCGATGTCATCCTCCATCCCTGCCCTGCACCGGTCCGACTGGCCTCACGAGGTGGACGCGCTGTTGCGCGCCGGCACGGTCATCCCCGCCCACCCGCTGGCGCTAGATGCACAGCGCCGCTTCGATCCGAGGCGCCAGCGCGCCCTCACACGCTATTACCTGGACGCTGGCGCCGGTGGGTTGGCCGTGGGAGTGCACGCCACGCAGTTCGCCATCCGCGAACTGGGCCTGTACCCCACGGTGCTCGAAGAGGCCATGCAGGCCCGCTGCGACTGGACCACCCGGCCGGTGATCATGATCGCCGGCCTGTCCGGGCGCACGGCACAGGCGGTGTCCGAGGCCCGGATCGCGCGCTCACTGGGCTACCACGCCGGCATGCTGTCGCTCGCACCGATGAAGGGCGCCTCCGTAGACGAGTTGGTCGGCCATTGCCAGGCCGTGGCCGACGTGATGCCGCTGGTGGGCTTCTACCTCCAGACGACGGTGGGGGGCATTGCGCTGCCGGCGGACTTCTGGCGACGCTTTGCCGAGATCGACAACGTGGTGGCGATCAAGGCGGCGCCCTTTGACCGCTACCGCACCCTGGACGTGGTGCGAGGCATCGTCACGGCGCGTGCCGAGGACCGTGTGACGCTGTACACGGGCAACGACGATCACATTGTGCTGGACTTGTTGACCCCTTTCGATGTACGGCGCGGCGACGAGCAGGTGCGCGTGCGTATCCGCGGAGGGCTGCTCGGCCACTGGAGCGTGTGGACGCGCGGCGCGGTGCAGTTGCTGCAGCGCATACAGGAGGCGCTGCGCCACCCCAGCATTGACGAAGACCTGCTGGCGCTGGAGTCCCGCGTCACCGACTGCAACAGCGCCTTCTTCGATGTGGTCAACGGCTTTGCAGGCTGCATCCCTGGCTGCCATGAGGTGTTGCGTCGGCAGGGGCTGCTGGAAGGCACCTGGTGCCTGGACCCCAACGAGGGCCTGTCCCCCGGCCAGGCGCAGGAGATCGACCGCGTGTGCCGTGAGCACGCCGACCTCGGCGACGATGCCTTCGTCGCCTCCCATCTCGAACGCTGGCTCGCCTGAAGGGCATCTGGGCATGGAAGACTTCAAATCAAAGCTGGGCCACTACGCCCTGGGCGTGCTGGCCCATCTGCTGCTCCTGCTGGCCTGGTACTTGTTCGTAAAGCTCGGTGAGGTGCCCAAGTTCGTGATGCCGTCACCGGCCGACACCTTTGGGGCCCTGACCATGGGCAACTACAACTGGTGGGTCAACATCCGCGTCACGGCCACCGAGATCTTCGGTGGCTATGCGCTGGCGCTGGTGGTGGGCGTGGGTCTGGCGCTGGTGTTCACCTGGTCCAAGCTGCTGGAGTCCCTGGTGCTGCCGCTGCTGGTCACGTTGAACATGATTCCGAAGGTGGCCCTGGGCCCCTTGATCATCGTGTGGTTCAAGTACGGGGTCTTCCCCAACACGCTGATGGCCTTCTCCATCGCGGTGTTCCCCATCCTGTTGACCACGGCACGGGGCCTGCGCGAGATCGAGCCCGATCTGCTGGACCTCGTGCGCTCGCTGCGCGGATCGAGATGGCAGTTGTTCACCAAGATCCAGCTGCCAGGCGCACTGCCTTACATCTTTGCAGGGATGAAGGTGGCTGCCATCCTGGCGGTGGCCGGCGCGATCGTGGGCGAGTTCCTGGGCTCTGATCGGGGCCTGGGCTACCTGATGCTGCAGGTGCAGGTGACCCTGGACACCCCGGCGATGTTCATGGCCGTGATCCTGATCACCTTGCTGGGCATGGCCTTGTACGGCCTGGTGCTGCTGCTGGAGCGCTTGATGGTGGTCAAGGATGCGAGGGTGGCAGGATGAGCGCAGTCGAACCTTTCATCCACCTGGCGGGTGTGAGCAAGAGCTATGGCAAGGCCCAGCGCAAGACACTGGCCATCAGCGACGCGACCTTCGACGTGCTGCCGGGGGAACTGGTGGCGCTGGTCGGGCCTTCGGGCTGCGGCAAGAGCACCTTGCTGAAGATCCTGGCGGGCCTGCACCCCCACGACAGCGGGACGGTACGCCTGGGCTCGGACACCCACCCCTTCGATCCGGCACGCGACATCGGCATGGTGTTCCAGGCCCCGCTGTTGCTGAAGTGGCGGCGCATCCTGGACAACGTGCTGCTGCCTGCCGAGCTGCTGGGCCTGCCCATGGGGCCCGCGCGAGCGCGCGCGCGGGAGCTCATGGCCATGGTCGGCCTGGCCGGCCAGGAGGACAAGTTCCCTTATGAACTCTCTGGCGGCATGCAGCAACGCGCGGCCATCGCCCGCGCCCTGGTGCACGACCCCAAGCTCGTGCTGATGGACGAGCCCTTCGGCGCACTGGACGCACTCACGCGGGAGAAGATGAACCTCGAACTGCTGCGCATCTGGAAGGAGTCTGGCAAGACCATCGTCTTCGTCACGCACGGCATCAGCGAGGCCGTTTTCCTGGGCACGCGAGTGGTGGTGTTCACCGCCGGTCCGGCCCGCATGGCCGACAACTTCCGGATCGAGTTCGACCGCCCGCGCACCCTGGACATCAAGACCCACGAGGCCTTTGGTGCCTACACGCGCCGCATCTACAAGCTGTTGGGTATGGAGTGAGCGGCGGCCCAGCCTGCGAACGACTCAATCCCGCACGAGATAGCCGAGCACCAGGTCCGTCATGTGGGACAGGCGCTCGACCTTGGCCTTGGTAGCCACCAAGTCGCGCTCGAAGATCGTGGACAGCGTGTGGCAGTTGCCGAGGTAGAAGTACGACAGGCCGGCGATCGAGATGTAGAGCTGCACCGGGTCCACCCCAACGCGGAACAGGCCGGCCTTGTGGCCACGCTCCAGCACGTCGGCCAGGGTGGCCACAAGAGGCGAGTGCATGGACCGCATCTTGGTCGACTGCTTGAGGTGGCGCGCCCGG